>Ga0070732_10001729_pt1 | contig 11870 bp, 9 predicted proteins | sample Coa_R1_5_FD_66449 | JGI IMG/M metagenome (GOLD analysis project Ga0070732, IMG submission 66449) | Surface soil microbial communities from Centralia Pennsylvania, which are recovering from an underground coalmine fire - Coalmine... | ecosystem: Environmental > Terrestrial > Soil > Unclassified ...
GGATCCCTTTGAAGCGCCGGGTTGGCGGAGTCAATGGGTTCAGCAGATCGCGTGACAACGCATTGCGGCGAGATAAGCCCAATTGCTTAGTGGTCGCCCGCTGGAATTTGGCTTCCTCGAATTCGCAGTTCAGCGAATCCTTGCGAAAACGTCGGAGAACAAGGCGGCGATAAGGCTCGGCAAAACGGTTGGAATGCGTGTTGAATCAGAACGCGTCAATGATCGACGCTTCAAGGGCCAGGAGTGGACTACGACAGTATTGGCCACAGGATCTTTACTCGCGCCTGTGTCGAATCGGGCTGAGGCTAGTCGAGGGCACTACTCGGGATAAAAGCCCGAACCCACCAGACCAGGAACTCCATCGATCTTCACGGCCTTCACGTAGGTCCATTTCCGCGATGGCTGGGTCTGTCCGGGTTTCGGGGACATGTAGTCGACCCATCCTGCCCCCCTGGTTTCAGCCGTCTGAATCATGGCGTCATGAAACAACTTGCCGTTGACATCTTTCAGGCCGGTGACTTTGGTCCCCTCACGGGCTGGGATGCCAGGATTCAGCAAGACATTCGACTCCAGGTCGTAGACGAATACATAGGTGTCGCCGTGTAACCACTCGGAGTCCTTTACTCTGAACTCGGGAAAAGCCGCCCTACCTTTACCGTCGATCAGAGCCGCGGCTTTGTTGACTAGCGCCTCGACCTGTTTCGCCTGCTCGGACGGCGGAGGGGACGATTGAGCAAATGCGAATGACGCGCTGCCGGGCAAACTGGCAAAAAGTAGAAGACCTAGCGAGAAGGCTTTAATTTTCATAGCATTGTCTCCAGTCGATGAATACGGCAGTGTCGCGGCGACTCCTCGCAGCCCTCGGATCCTGGCGCCTGGTCGGGGCATCCCTTGCACGTGCACACGCGACCATCTGCTTTTTCCAGCGCATCGATGAAGCAGATCGAATCGCGCTTGATAGTCGGTCACCGGCGGTGACTCTTGTCGACGGTTCAGTATGCTTCCGCATGCCTGATGGCGCTTCGCGGCTTGCAGGAAAGACGATCATCGATAGGGAACTTTGAAGGCGCCGGCACTGTGCCTTTTCCGCCCAGATTTTCTAAAATGATTAATGAAAGTAGCGGAATCTGGTCGCGTCTAAAAAAAGTCGCGATGGAACGTCACATGCACTCGCACCACTTCACTCGCCGCATGCCCGACTGGCGTGCAGTCGTAATCGCCGGCTGCGTAGCGGGAGCGGTCTTTCTGGTGCTCGAACTGCTGGGGATATGGTTCGCCGGGCAGAGCCCCTGGGGGGCGCCTCGAATGATCGCGGCGATTGCGGTGGGGCGTGGTGTGCTGACGCAGCCCCCTACGTTCGAGGTGGGCATCGTGCTGGTGGCGCTGGCCGTTCACTTCGTGCTTTCGGTCATCTTCACGCTTATTCTGGCGGTGATCATCGCACCGTTCAGCTTCGATTCGAGCATGGGGATGGCCTCGCTGGCGGGCGCGGTTTTCGGCGCCACCGTGTATCTCGTCAACTTCTACGGCATGAGTCACGTGTTCCCATGGGTTGCGGACGCCCGCAGTTGGGTGAGCTTCGTGTCTCATATCGCGTTTGGCCTCATTGCCGCCGACACGTACCTGCGGCTGGAAAGGAAGGAGGGGGCGAGCAGCAGCGGAACAGGCGCAATCCGTTGACGCTTTCTCTCCAGGCTACGGCAAGTGAGGACTTATCGCGCTCTACGTCGGCAGCGCGATATCAGCCCTGCCGGAACAGATCACGCGCCAGCGAGCAAAAGAGGGTGGTGTGGGCGATTCGTCTGCGACATCCTTTTCAAACCCGATACCCGACCCGAACCCCACCCCAATGCCGTCCGGCGACAAAAACCGGCGCCGACGCGTCTTTCATCAACACAAACGCGCCACCCCCCATATCCCTCCGGTAGGTCTGCAACAAAAACCGCTTCGTATTCGCGCCTGCCGCAAGGCCAGTCCGGTCATTGAACAGGCGCCGGTTCCGGCAATTAGCGGCATTCCAGACAGGATCATCCCCTTGCGGCTGCGAAAACTTCAGATTATGGGTAGGCAGATAACCGTGCCGGTCGACAGCGGCACAAAACGCGACCCGCTCATCGAGCTTGAGCAAAGGCTCCTGAACAGCGGGCAAAACCCGATCGGTGAACGCAGTAAACCGCGTCATGAACTGCGGCGGATCCGTGCGCGGAACCGGCACGTAAGTCTCATCGAACAGATCCGCGATGGCGATATCGCCCCGCGCGAGGGCGCCCTCGAACAGTTTGCTGATCTTCGCAGCCGCCTCTTCAACCGCTTCGATAAAGCGCGTATCCGCCGTCTCCACTCCGGTCGCCGCCGTCAGTTCGATCAACGTTTCAGACACACCCAGCAGATTCCCCAGCCGGTCCTTCGCCTGCGCGAAGTTCTCGCTCGAATGCTCGACGCCGCTCGCCATCTCAAGCACCTGTGCCTCGAGTCCGTTGCATTGCGTCTCGATTTCGCCGGAGAGCGTCGCAATCTGCCCGGCTTCGGCGTTCAGTTGCGTGATGGCCTCTCCGGTCGAATGAACGACATCGCCGATCATCCGCGTGCCTTCGCGCACGCGATGCGCCCGCGCCGTATTCACCGATCCCTCTGAAATCAGCTGCTCGGTCTGCTGGGTCAGTTGCGCAAGTGTCGTCTCGATCTGGCCGGTGGCCTGAGCGGTCTTCGCCGACAGGTTCTTCACTTCGGCCGCCACCACCGCGAAACTCTTGCCGGATTCGCCGGCGCGGGCAGCCTCGATCGCGGCGTTCAAGGCGAGCAGATGTGTCTGGCGCGCAATCAGCGAAATCTCCTCCGACACGCCGCTCACATGCGCGAGCGCCGCGCGGAGCGCACCGATCTGGCTCTCGATCACCGTCACACCCTCGACGAGCCCGTGAATATCCGCAAGCGATGCTTCGAGCGTCTGCTGCGACGCCTGCACGCTGGTCGCGGCCCCGGCGGTCACGCTGCGCATCTCGCGGGCGGCGGCGGCAATCCGGTGGTTGCCTTCCATCGTCAGTGCCGCGGATTCACGCAAGGCGCGGCATACCTGCGCCTGCCGCTGCACGCGAGCCGCGACTTCTTCGACGTGCCCCGACACGTCGCAGATTTCGATTCCCAGTTTGCCCGCCTGCGTGGCAATGTCGCCGACGACCGAACTCGACCGGCTCATCCTGCGGCCCATCCGGCGAAAGCTGAAGCCCGTCATTGAAGTCTCCTTGATGGCGCGGGTTTGCGAGGTCGTCCAGGACGGATCCCGCGTCTTCCTGCTGCGTTTACGGCAAGCTTTCCGGCGACTTGATCAGGAGAATCCCGCACTCGTCATTAGCGATACTGTGCGAACATGCGCGCTCGCTGGTGACGACCCGTCCGGTGCGCCTGAAACTGTCTAACCTTTAACTGAGTCCATGATTGAAGCCTTCGCACCCGTTGCGGACTGGCAGCAGCTCGAGAAGTTGTGGGAGCTGATCGTGCTGGTCTGCAAGTTTTTCTGGGAATTGCTGCGCCTCCTGGGCGGTGGTGGCTGAAAGCGTCCCGTCATGCACTTGCCCGTGATCTGAGCTAACGTAAAGCGCTTCGACACACGCAACGAGGGGCCCCAGCAATGACTCACGATTCAACCAGGCGCTTCACCGACCGCGTTGCCGACTATGTGAAATACCGTCCAGGCTATCCGCGCGAAGTGGTGACGTTCCTGCACGCCACGTGCGGCCTGGCAAACGGCGCGCGCGTCGCCGACATCGGCGCCGGCACGGGTATTTCGACGCGGCTCTTTCTGGACGCAGGGCATCCGGTCGTCGCCGTCGAACCGAATCAGGCGATGCGTGAAGCCGCCATCGCGTGGCTGTCGGCGTCCCCGGGGTTCAATGCCGTTTCAGGCACCGCGGAAGCGACCACCCTCGAGAACGCCAGCGTCGATCTCGTCATCGCCGCCCAGGCGTTCCACTGGTTCGATCCGGCAACGGCCGGCCGCGAGTTCGCACGCATCCTGAAACCGGGCGGGCTCGTCGCGCTGTTCTGGAACAGCCGGCTGCTCACAGGCTCGGCGTTTCTCGAGGGATACGAGGCGCTTCTCAAGCGATATGGCGTCGACTACACGGAGGTGTCCGAGCGCTATGGCGACGATGCCGGCATGTCGGCCTGGTTCGGCGACAGTTTCGCGCACAAGGCGACGTTTCCGAACATGCAGGCGCTTGATTTCGACGGATTGAAGGGGCGTTTGATGTCTTCGTCGTATGCGCCGAAGGCCGGGCATCCGGATCACGAGCCGATGCTGGCCGCGCTGCGCGACCTGTTCGACCGTACCGCACAGAGCGGCAAGGTTGAATTTGCGTACGACACGCGCGTCTACGTCGGATACGGCGCGCGCCGTTGATTCCCAGCCCGGACCACAATCGCGCTCACTACGGGGAAAAGCGGTATTCGCGCTCGCGCACGCGACGCGTGCGCTTGCGGAAACTGAACGTGAAGCCAGGCCAGATCGCGGTATTCTTGCCGCTCTTCGACTGATACCAGCTGCGGCATCCGGTTGCCCAGACGGAGCGCTGCATGTCGCGCTGCAGACGCGCGTTGAACGCACGCTGAACGTCGTGGCGCAGGTTCATGGTTCGCGCGCCGCGCCGGCGCAACACACGCAGACAGTCGGCGATGTACTGCACCTGCGACTCGATCATGTAGATCATCGAGTTGTGGCCAAGGCCAGTGTTAGGTCCGACCATCATGAAGAAATTCGGAAAGCTCGCCACGCTCGTGCCGAGATACGCTTCGGGCCCGTCGCGTAACCACAGCGCGCCGAGATCGGCGCCGCCGATTCCCGTCACGTCGAACGGCGCGCCCACGTCGTTCACCTGAAAACCGGTGCCGCAGATGATCGCATCGACGCGATGAAGGACACCGTCATCGGTGACGATGCCGTCCGTGACGATTTCGCGGATCGCGGTCGTGATGACGTCGACGTTTGGCTGCGACACGGCAGGGTAGTAGTCCCTGGAGAGCAGTACGCGTTTGCAGCCGAGCTGATGGTTCGGTGTGAGCTTTGCGCGCAGGGCAGGATTCTTGACGCGCCGTTCGAGATAGCTCAGGCCGAACTTCATCGGATACTTCATCAGCTTCGGATTCACGACGAACGCCACCGCGCGCGATTCGAGCTGCCAGTAGGTCGCCGCGCGTACGACGCGCTGCGTGAACGGCAGATGCCGGAAGAACCAGTGCGCACGCCGGCCGATCGGCCGGTCCGGCTTGGGCATGATCCATGGCGGCGTACGCTGGAACAGCGCGAGATGCGCGACGCGCGGCTGGATTTGCGGCACGAACTGGATCGCGCTCGCGCCGGTGCCGATCACGGCGACGCGCTTGCCATCGAGCGGATAGTCGTGATCCCAGCGGGCCGAATGAAACATCTTGCCGGTGAAGCGTTCAATGCCGGCGATCTGCGGCATCGCCGGGCGCGACAGCGGACCGCTCGCAGCAATCACGACATCGGCTTCGATGCATTCGCGCGCACCATCCGTGTCGATGTCGAGCCGCCAGATCTGCTGTGCTTCATCGAAGCGCGCGGCTGCGACACGCGCGTGACAGCGTACGAAACGTTCGATGCCGTATTTGCGCGCGCAGTGTTTGAGGTACGCGAGAATCTCTGCCTGCTGGCTGAACGCGCGCGACCACGCCGGATTCGGCTCGAACGAGAACGAATAGAGATGTGAAGGCACATCGCACGCGGCACCGGGATACGTGTTGTCGCGCCATGTGCCGCCGATATCGCCCGCCGCCTCGTAGATCGTCATCGACGTGATGCCCATCTTCGCGAGCCGGATCGCCATGCCAATGCCGGCAAAGCCGCTCCCGACGATGGCAATGCGCGGCATGCTGGACGAGGCGGGCGGGATGGATGTCACACAGGCTCCAGACTGAGAATGTCTACAAACGTCTACAGGACTATGCCGCAGGGTAGACAACTTGGCACTTCGCGGCGTGAGAGGGGTGAAGCGTTCGTCAAGCGATAAAAAAGCAGGCTCCATGACGGAGCCTGCTTTCATGTGCCATCCGACGCGGCAGCATTGGATCAGGTATCGGTCCAGCCACCGGAATCGTCGCTGCTGCCCATGTCGATTCCGCCGCCGCCATCACCGTCGCTCCAGTCGTTCGAACCCTGGCCGAAATCGACATCGCCGCCAGCCGCACGTCGGCGCGCTTCGTCGGGATCGACGATCACGTCGCGCTCGATAATACGATCGCGGCCGCCCGAATTGAGCACCTGGCCGAGCAGCACGCCGGTCAGCAAGCCACCCATGCCGCCACCGAAACCGCCGCCTTGCTGGACGATCACAGGCGGCTGCTGTTGTGGCGCCGGCTGCGGCGGATACGGGTAGGGCGCCTGCTGCCGGCCGAAGCGTTCATCCGCCTCGCGTGCATAGGTCGACTCACCACTGCCCAACGGCCCCGGCCCGAATGCGGCCGTACCCGTGGCGTTCGGATCGGGGCGACCTTCCGAGCGCGCCTTGAGGCTTTCGACCTGACGCGCCAGATCCTCGATCTGATACGGTGGCACGGGATTCTGGCTGTTCGACAGCGTTTCGACCAGCTGGCGCAACTGCGTCTCCGCGCCTTCGACTTCCTTCTCCAGTGCCTCGTGTCCCGGCACCGTCGAAAGCCGGACATCGAGCTTCAGCGAACGCACCGCATTGAGCAGTTCGGTCGCGCGCTTGAGCTGCTCGCGCCGGTCGCCTTCGACCCGTGAATCATCATTGGAGCGTGCGCGTTTCAGCGTCCAGCGCAGCACGAACGCGATCGCGACGATCACCAGCACAATACCTATCAACATGCCCATCGAAACCCCCTGACGTTTCGGCGTCACCGGTTGCATCATTGTCGTCTGCTGCGTCTGCTGCGTCTGCTGCGTCTGCTGCGTCTGCTGCGTCTGGGCAGCGGGCGCGTTCTGTTGCGCGAAAGGATTCGTCGCGCGGTTGGTGGTGGTTGCGCCTGCACGTTGCGCGTCTTTGCGCAGGCGTGCTTCTGTTTGCGCGAAACGCGACGGATCGGTGAAACGCACCTGCGGGTCAAGCGTCTTTGCCTGCTGGAGGTGCGTGAGTGCGTCTGCGTATCGGCCTTCGCGATCGAGCACCTGTGCGTAGAGATAATGTGCACGCGCATTGCTCGGATGCGCCTGCAGCACCTGTGTGAGGCCAGCGTCCGCCTGTTGCCAGTTGCCCTGCTGCATCGCGGTTTCGATCTGCGTCGCGGTCGGCAGGGCAAAGGCACCGCCGGAGACGAGCATCAGCGAAACGAAAGCAGCGGCGAGAAATCTCTTCATGATTCGGGCCGGGCGGCTTTACGCCCGTCTCCATGACTATCGGTATCAGGTGCGACGCCGCGTGCGAGTGGAAGTTCGATCCGCAGCGCGCCGCACCGGGCCCGCAACAGCAGGTTACTGCTGTGCCGGCGTGTTCAACTGCTTCTTCAGGGCCTCGAGGCGATCTTCCACCGACGGACCGCGGTTGAGTTCCGCGAGCTTGTCGTCGAGTGCCTTGCCGCTCTTGACGTCGGCCGAATTCAGGCGCGCGTCGGAGCGTGCATTCGACAGCGCCACCTTGTCTTCGAGCTTCTGGAAATCCTCGGCGAGATTCTTGCCGCCGATGCCGCCGAGTGCCGTCGCTGCGACATCCTTCGCCTGCGCGATCTCCTGCTTCGCCTGCAGGATGCTGGAGCGCGCGTTAAGGTCGTTACGGCGCTGACGCATTTCGTCGATCTGCTGCTTCAGTTGATCGACTGACGGTTCGAGTGTCGAGAGTTCGGAGCTGAGCGCGTTGCGCTCGGCTTCTGCCGTAGCCTGTGCGCCGAGCGCCTCGCGCGCGAGGGCTTCGTCGCCGGCCTGCAGGGCACGCCGTGCGCCATCTTCGTACTTCTTTGCCTTGTCGGCGGCTACGTCGCGCTTGCTTTGCTGCGTCGCCACCTGTGCCTGGATCTCGATCAGCGAGTTCTCCGCCTTCGAGATGCTCTCGTCGAGTTCGCGCACGATCTGGCGCGAGTCGCGTGAGGGATCCTGCACGGATTCGGCCGCGTCGTTCAGGAGACCTTTGAGCGTGCGCGAGATGGTGTCAATAAGCGACATGAATACCTCCGTAGATTGAAATCTGCGCCGGATAACCAGGCGCGTCCAGCCGACCGCGTTTGTCCGATAGCTTACGCCGCTGCGCGCGTTGATGCGCGGACGACCGGTCAGCAAATCGGGACGTTTCGATGAATTGCAATGGCAATGTTGCCGAGATTGCGATTACAAAGGATTAACAGCCCGAAAGGCGCGTCGCCAATGGCTCGGCCGAGCGCGAATATTACACCACGACCGATCTTAAAAATGTCTTAAAGCTACGTTATATAACGGCTTCAAAACGTCGTGCCGCGCCGTCATCAAAACGTCGCTTTTGCGGTGGTCAAAGAGCGGTGTTTTTCGCCGGATTTCCGTCGATGGATTACCGCAGATGCGCCAGCGAATTTCACGCGAAGCGGCCATCCTTTGGCGTGGGGTCGGCGGCGTCTGGATCGTCGTCCACCGGCGCGGGGTCGAGGCGTGGGCGCTGCCGCGACGTGTCCGGCCCGCTCGCGTGTGCCGCGTCGGCCGTGGCGTTCGGGCCCGCGGCAAGCGCCGCAGCCTTGGCCGCGGCCACCCTTGCGACGGCTTCTGCCGCGTTGCGCATTTCCTCTTCGGTTGCAGTGGCGGGATCGAAAGGCGGCGTTGCGTCCGGCAAATCTTCGGTCGGCGCGGGGGCGTCCTTGAACGACGCGCCGGAGCGGGCCGGAAGCGGCACGCGGGACGAGGCGTGAAGCTCGCCCTGAAACGGAACAGGCGCCGCATCAGCGTCATTGTTGATCGACGAAGCGGATGGCGGCGGCAGGGCATTGCGCGCGCGCGCCGGCGGTAGGGCGGGTGTCGCGGTGCCGTGTGTGTGGCGCGTGCCGCGGGCGACTTTGCGCAACGCCTCGTTCAACGCATCCGGTTCACGCGGAGCCCGCAAACGATCGACGATGCTCGCCGCCTTGACCTGCTCGCTCGTCGCACCGAAGCTGAGCACCGCACGCCGCATCAGTTCGCTGACGCTGATGCCGAGGCCTTCGGCGGTCGAGGCGATCGCGCGCTTCTGGGCGGGTGTGACGAATACGACGATGCGTTCGCTGGGCTTGTTCATGGTCGGCTCGCGTGCGTTTTGGCGCGTTTTGTCGTCTGGCTGCGGATTCTGGCGGGCGGCCGCGTCGGAAATAGACGCGACCAGTGCATCATAAGGCGACTCGCGCCGAAGCGAAACGGGGCAAACCAGGGTAAAACCGGAGCGCCGCGCGAAAATATCGTGACTTCAACGACTTGCAGCCTTTCCAGCAGGATTGTCCACAGGCCTTTCAACATTTTCTGTTAATAACCCCCGCACTCCGACAAAAGGCATACTGCGCCTTGCGGGGAACCATCATGAGGGAATTCTTACAAAAAAATCGGCTTGGGCGCCGCGCGATTTCTTTAAAATGCCCTGTTACGTTTGCGCCGGCCGCCGTTTTCGCCGTGCGCTGCGCGGTCGCCGGGGGCGTATGACCGCACGGGGAGCCGGTTTCGGCGGGGTGTTGCGATGTCCGTCCGAGGCGGCGCTATTTGACAACCGCTTATTGCCAACGTCCAGACCTGTCGGCGCTGCCAGCCCACGGCGCGCCACGACCATGATCCGTGCGCGCGCCGGGAGCACGCGCAGAAGGTGCGCAGTGAGGCGCCAACCATTCAAGTCATGCCAATTATCAAACGACCGCCTTCAAATTATCCGGCCGACGACCGGAATCCCAACCACCGCAACGCCGGATCCAGCCGCGAACGCAACGGTGCCGCCCGCGACGACAAGTCCGCTGGCCGTTCGCTCGGTGCGAACATTGCAATCTGGTTCGCCGGGCTGCTGGCGACGATTGCCGTCGTCGGTGCGCTGATCATCGGTTATGCGCTCGTCGTGATGGGGCCGCAGCTGCCGTCGCTCGACGCGCTCACCGACTATCGTCCGAAGGTGCCGCTGCGCGTCTATACAGCGGACCACATCCTGATCGGCGAGTTCGGCGAGGAGCGCCGCAGTCTCGTGCGCTTCGCGGACATTCCCGACCAGATGAAGAAAGCGGTGCTGGCCATCGAAGACTACCGCTTCTACGAGCACGGCGGCGTCGACTTCGTCGGCATTCTGCGCGCGGGGTTCACGGACCTGCTGCACGGCGGCGCTTCGCAAGGGGCGAGCACGATCACGATGCAGGTCGCACGCAATTTCTTCCTGTCGAGCGAAAAGACCTACACCCGCAAGATCTACGAAATGATGCTTGCGTACAAGATCGAGCGCGCGCTCACGAAGGATCAGATCCTCGAGCTCTACATGAACCAGATCTATCTGGGTGAGCGCGCGTACGGTTTTGCAGCTGCCGCGCGCGTCTACTTCGGCAAGGATCTGAAAGACATCACACTGGCTGAAGCAGCCATGCTGGCGGGCCTGCCGAAAGCGCCGTCGGCCTACAACCCGGTGGTGAACCCGAAGCGCGCAAAGATCCGTCAGGAATACATCCTGAAGCGCATGCTCGATCTGCATTACATCACCCAGGACCAGTATGACGAGGCCGTGAAGGAGCCGATTCACACGAAGGTCGCGGGCAATGAGTACAGCGTGCATGCCGAGTACATCGCGGAGATGGTGCGTCAGATGATGTACGCGCAGTACAAGGACGAGACCTACACGCGTGGCCTGAACGTCACGACGACGATCGATTCCGCTGACCAGGACGCGGCGTATCACGCCGTGCGCAAAGGCATCATGGATTACGAGCGCCGCCACGGTTATCGCGGACCGGAAGGCTTCATCGAACTGCCGGACAACAGCGACGATCGCGACCAGGCGATCGACGACGCGCTCGCCGATCATCCCGACGCCGGTGAAATCGTCGCAGCCGTGGTCACCGATGCGACGCCGAAGCAGGTGAAGGCGCAGTTCGTCGACGGCACGGTCGCGACGATCGACGGCGATGGGCTGCGTTTTGCGGCTGCCGCGCTGAGCCCGCGTGCGGCGCAGGCGCAGCGCATCCGGCCCGGCTCGATTGTGCGCCTCGTCGCCGATGCGAAGGGCAACTGGCAGATCACGCAGTTGCCGCAGGTCGAAGGCGCGCTCGTGTCGCTGACACCGCAGGACGGCGCGATTCGTGCGCTGGTCGGCGGCTTCGACTTCAACAAGAACAAGTTCAATCACGTGACGCAGGCGTGGCGGCAGCCGGGCTCGAGTTTCAAGCCGTTCATCTATTCGGCGGCGCTCGACAAAGGCCTCGCACCGGCGACGATCATCAACGACGCGCCGCTGTCGTTCCCGCCGAGCACGCCAGGCGGAGACGCGTGGGAACCGAAGGACGACGATCAGCCGGATGGCCCGATGTCGATGCGCCTTGCGCTGCAGAAGTCGAAGAACCTGGTGTCGATCCGCATCCTGTCGTTTATCGGCACGAAGTACGCGCAGGACTTCGTCACGCAGCGTTTCGGCTTCGATGTCGACAAGACGCCGCCTTATCTGCCGCTCGCGCTCGGCGCGGGGCTCGTGACGCCGTTGCAGTCGGCGGGCGCCTATTCGGTGTTCGCGAACGGCGGTTACCGGATCAATCCGTATCTGATCGCCGATGTCACCGATGCGCGCGGCCAGGTGATTTCGCGTGCGCAGCCGCTGACGGCTGGCACCGACGCGCCGCGCACGCTGGAAGCGCGTAATGCGTTCATCATGAACAGCCTGCTGCATTCGGTCGCGACCGCCGGCACGGGGGCGGGCACCAACGTGCTGCGTCGTTCGGATCTGCAGGGCAAGACG
>Ga0070732_10001730_pt1 | contig 11869 bp, 11 predicted proteins | sample Coa_R1_5_FD_66449 | JGI IMG/M metagenome (GOLD analysis project Ga0070732, IMG submission 66449) | Surface soil microbial communities from Centralia Pennsylvania, which are recovering from an underground coalmine fire - Coalmine... | ecosystem: Environmental > Terrestrial > Soil > Unclassified ...
CATCTGTACCTTGATTTGGACACCGATGGCGAGGCCCGCCTCACTTCGCTCCGCGCCTCGGATGCGGTTCCCCCGCCGAATGCGGTCCTCTCGACATCGCTCGGTAAGTACCAGATCCTTTGGCGAGTTGACGGCTTCACTCTTGAACAGCAGGAAAGCGCGCTGAAACTACTTGCGATTACCTTTGGCGGCGATCCCGCTTGCACGGATTGCAATCGGTTTCTCCGCCTTCCCGGATTCCTGAATTGCAAGTACGATCCGGCGTATCCCGTCACCGTTGAATACCCCGGCGTTTCCACTTGGAATTCCGATGACTTCCGGCTGGATATTCTGGCCGCCGATGCCGTTCTTTCGTCCCGTTCAATCACACCGCGAAAGCATCCCGCTAACCACAGCAATTCCGAGCACGATTGGGCATGGGTTCTGCATCAACTTGCCCGTGGAAAGGACGCCGCGAAGCTTACGCGCAAGCTTGCCTCGCGCCGCGCCGATAAACCGAATCCCCTGTACTACGCACAGAGAACCGTGGATGTCGCATCGGCCAGGCTCTGGCTCGTCGAAGGTATTCCGATAGATGACATTGTCACGATGCTCGAAGTCCGCCGGCGCTTCGAGATTCCTGCTGCACTTTCCCGCGCTCGTGCGCGGGAGATTACGCTGACGGCGCAGCGGATGATTGCCCGGAGAAAGATTGCGTGATTCACCACCCAGAAGGAGAAGACTATGCCACTACTTGAAATCAACTTGAGTCGCTACGTCAGCGCTTCTGTTCGGCTGGACGAGTCTACCGCCGAACAGGTCGATCAATATGCCGCTTTCGTCCACGCATCCGCAGACGATGTTGTGGACAAGGCGCTCAACTATGTCTTCTCGAAGGACCGCGACTTTCAGGACTTTCTGAAGACGCCTCAGGCCAAGCAGGTTGCTTCCGCGCTGCGCGTTCGTAGAGGTCCGAACAAGGATGCCGAAGGCGCGACGGAGCAGCCAGCGAGGAAGCTTACAGCCGGGGTGGAGTCCACGGCTTCTGTACGGGTAATGAAGGCGTGATCTCGCATTGAATTTCGTTCCGGAGCAAGAACGGTGCTTCGCACCGGAAGAATTTTGACACTCCACCCCCTACCGGGCGCTGCCGGGCTACCCAAGGTAGCTCGAGAGCGATGGAAAGCGATGGCGCGCTCGTCCTGGAGGCCTCGTGATGTCTGACGATTACGAAACTTCGCTATTCGAAAAGGGAAAAGCCAAGACCAGGGAGAGGCGAACTCAGACGGTCAGCACCAAGATCACGCAAGAGGAGGAATGCGAACTGCAACGAGTCTCTTCCGCCGAAGGTAAGAAGATGGGGGAATGGGTCCGCGAGGTGCTGCTGCGAGCGGCTCGACCGAACGTCCCAGCCATCAGCCACGAGCCCGTCGTGCTGACCGAAGTGGTAGGAATTCAGTTGTTCCTGATGAACGTCCTTTCACCGTTGACGCGTGGGGAACGCCTCAGCCCGGAGCAGTACCAAAACATCATCAAAGGCGTGCAAGCCCACAAGGGTCGGACAACTCAGGAGCTTCTTGCCAAGCGCTTGAATACCGAGAAGGAGTAGCCGTGTCCAAGGTACAAAAATGGGGTCGAGAAGAATCGTTAATCTGGCCGCCACGAGGCTTCTACTACACGTATGGGGCGATCTTTCTCGCGGTTGTGCTGGCCGGCTTCCTGGTATACCTGCGCTTTAGTTTCGGGCTAAGCCAGCTCGAGAAGTATTACCTGCCGTACTATTTACGCACCGAGACGACTGGCATCTTGCACCCCACCGGTGTCTACCAGTTAATCTATATTTTCGATCGGCAACGCGCGCCGCGTCCGGCTCTCGACTCGGACCTGCAACCCGGACTCACACCCCAAATGGTCGGGAAGGCTCTGCCTTTCCAACTCTCGCCGGCGGCACTTCAGCAAGGGCCACGACTTCTCTGGCGAGAACCGCCTCGGGTATACCAAAACCAGGCTTTGCATGCCTATCTCGCGCAATGGATCTATGGTGGCGCCACTCCGTTGGACTTGTTCGAGACTCCGCTGCTTTGGGTGGCGCTCGCCCTGGTTCTCGAGCTGCCTTTCTCCCTCCGCAAAGATATCCGGCGCCGGCGACAACTACGGTATGGTCGTCGCCTCAAAGGGCCGCTGCTCGTATCGGGGAGTGAATTCTCAAAAGCCCTCGGCGGCGATGGCATCGGACTCGTGGTCGACGGCGAAAAGAAACCGCTCCGCATCCCAAGAGCTGCCGAAAACAAACACATCCTGACCGTGGGCGATACCGGCGCGGGCAAATCTACGATCATTCGCCAGATCCTATTCCAGGTTGCGGAGCGCGGGCACGGCGCGATTGTCTATGATCCGGCCTGCGAGTTCATCCAGCAGTTTTATGACGAGCGTCGCGGCGACATCGTGCTGAATCCGCTCGACTCCCGCTGTCCTTACTGGAGTCCGTCGGACGAGTTGCGTCGCAAAGCCGAGGCTAAGGCCATCGCAGTTTCCCTTTTTCAGCCCACTGGCATGAGCCATCGCTTCTTCGTAGAAAGTCCACAAAAAATCTTCGCCCACCTGCTTAGCTTTTTGCCCGCACCGACCCAGTTGGTGGATTGGATGGCGCACCCCGAAGAGATCGATCGCCGGGTTAAGGGCACCGAATTGGCAGCGCTGATCGATCCCAAGGCCCCCAATCAGCGAACCGGTGTACTGGGTTCACTGAATATGGTCGCCGATAGCTTCCGGCTGCTGCCAAAACCAGAGGAAACAGCGTCCACCTGGACGGCCACGAAGTGGGCGGAGGAGCGTCGCGGGTGGATCTTCATCACCTCGCGTCCCGCGCTGCGGGAAGCCCTTCTGCCCCTCATCAGCCTGTGGCTCGACCTGCTAGTATTGCGACTGCTGACCGAACCGCATCCCCACCAGCGTCCAGCATGGTTTGTGATTGATGAGCTGGCCAGCCTGCAGCGCCTGCCGCAGCTTCATACAGCGATCACGGAAAACCGGAAATCGAACAATCCAATCATCCTCGGTTTCCAAGGCCGTAGCCAACTGGAAGCTCGCTACGGGCCGGATGCTGAGGCCATGCTCTCCCAACCCGCAACCAAGATCTTCTTGCGTACAAGCGAACCGAGAGCCGCCAAGTGGGTAAGCGAAGCGATTGGCGAAGTCGAAATCGAACGATTGCGCGAAACCCATTACGACGGCACGCGAAGCGGTAAAAACTTCGCCTTGGACCGGCAGACCGAGCCGCTGGTTATGCCTTCCGAAATCTCCGGCATGGACGATCTCCGAGCGTACCTGAAATATGGCAACTACGTGGCCCAATTTTCCTTTCCCTACATTGAAATGCAGACCAAGCACAAGGCATTCATGGAACGAGACATGGACGATTTTCTGCCTCGCGCCCAGACTCCGCGAGACCTGCCTCAGGAAGGCGAAGGGCCATCGCAAGGCGTGGGGAACGTGGAACCAACGACGATGGACTTCAACGCGGAACACTTGTAGGACAGTCATGCTCACGATTTCAAAACCGCTCACCGCCGGGCAAGCGCAGAGCTACCACCAGAAGGAATTCACCTCGACGGAGCAAAGCTATTGGGCCGGAGGACAGGAAATTAAGGGCGCGTGGCAGGGTCGCCTAGCCGAACAGTACGGTTTGCGAGGGGCGGTGGGCGCGGAAGAGTTTTCGCGACTGTGCCAGGGCCAACACCCGGGCACGGGTGAACAACTGGTACGACATCGCGCCTCTTTCCGATACGAAAATGCCGCAGGAAAGACGGTTACGACCGCTGCGCATCGTGCCGGGTGGGACGCGACTTTTTCAGCACCGAAATCGATTTCCCTGACCGCTCTGGTCGGTGGTGATGAACGGGTCCGGGAAGCTCATCGCGAGAGTGTCCGCCTGGCATTAGACGAGCTCGAGCGTTATACCCAAGCTCGCATCGGCGGCGACCATCCCGCCAAGACAACTGGCAAGTTTATCGTCGCCACGTTCGAACACGACACGGCTCGGCCCGTCGAAGGCTATGCCGCGCCGCAATTGCACACTCACGCTGTGATCTTCAATATGACGGAACTGGAGAACGGGCAGACACGGGCGCTGCAACCGCGAAGCCTCTTTGCCTCGCAGCAGTTTGCCACTGCTGTCTATCAATCTGAACTGACCTATCGGTTGGCACGGCTCGGATATGAGTTGGAACGGGGCAGGAGTGGTGCCCCGGAGATCAAAGGCTATTCGCAGGAATATCTCGATGCCTCCAGTCCCCGCAGCCGGCAGATCCGAGTCCATCTGGAAAGCTTAGGGTTGAACAGCAAAGAGTCCGCCGAGATTGCGGCCCACTCGACGCGAGACCGGAAGCAAATTCTTTCTCCGCGGGAGGCGCTCGCTGCCCACCGAAAGCTTGCCGCCGAGTTCGGACACCAGGCAGCCCGAGTCGTCGCCGAGGCGCGCGTACGCGTCCGGAGGGTGGAACAAGTCAACCCTGCGCTGTCGGCGTTGCGGGCGCAGGAGGCAGTTACCTTTTCCCGCGATAGGCACTTTGAAAGGGAAGCTGTCGTGGACGAACGCGTGTTGATGCGCGACGCGCTGCGTCGCGGCATGGGCGAAATCACCTACAGCGAGGTACACCAGAATTTTGAGACACGCTTGCAGCGGGGCGAGTTTCTTACCGCTCCTAGCACCCCGAACCCGACCTTAAGGCTCTTTACCACTCCTGAAACCGTGGCTGCGGAACGTGCAGTCATTCAACAGATGCGCATCGGTCAGGGGCAGGTCGCGCCGATTCTGTCGGCTCGCGATGCCACTGCCGTGACCGACCAGCACTCATATCTGAATTCTCAGCAAAAAACTGCCATCAAGCATGTGTTGACCTGCCGTGATCGGGTTCTGGGAATTCAAGGTGCAGCCGGAGTGGGAAAGACAACGGCACTCGACGTCATTCGCAGGGCCGCCGAGGCCAGAGCATACGAGGTGGAGGGCTTCGCTCCCACTTCCCGGGCGGCCAAGCAACTGAGAGAGGCCGGGATCTCAGCGGGAACCCTGCAGGGGTTTCTCGTTCGGAGGAGCACCCCCGACCCTCCAAATGAAAAGCGCCTGTACCTGGTGGACGAGTCGAGTCTGACGAGCACACATCATGTGAAAGAATTTATGCATCGCCTTGGACCGCAGGACCGTGTGGTTCTGATCGGTGATATCCGGCAACATCAGGCGGTCGAGGCGGGCAAGCCCTTCGAGCAATTGCAGGATGCCGGTATGAGCACGGCAAAACTAGAGCAGATTGTGCGCCAAAAGGACCCGGACCTGAAAGCGATTGTGGAACACTTCGCTCGCGGCGAGGTCAGCTCCGGAATCCAGGCCCTAGCGAAACAGGGCCGCATCACCGAGATTGGTGACGCCGCCGAGCGCATTCGCGTGATCGCCAGGAGTTTCGTCGAAAATCCAGAGAACACGCTTGTCATCTCTCCCGACAATGCGTCCCGTCGGCAACTGAACGACGCAATTCGGACCGAGTTGCAATCGAGGGGAAGGGTTGGTGCCGAAAATCACTTGTTCAGAGTCTTGATACCGCAACAGGATATGACAGGCGCCGACCGGCGATGGGTAGCTCGGTACAACGTCGACGACGTTCTCCGCTACTCTCGTGGCAGCAAGTCCCTTGGGATCCCGGCGGGCAGCTACGCACGCGTGCTGTCAACAAATCTTCCGGAGAATCTTCTGACTGTCGAAACGAAAAACCCTGGACAAGTGACCTACGATCCGAGGCGGCTAACCGGAGTGAGCGTCTATCGTGAGAACGAGCAATGGTTCGCCGTGGGAGACCGGCTGCAGTTCGTTGCACCGGACAAGAACATTGGAGTCGCCAATCGAGAGCTCGGCACCATCGAAAACATCTCACCACGAGGAGACCTTACGATTCGCTTGGAAAAAGGCCGCAGCGTGGAATTGGATCCGTCGGAAAATCGACACTTTGATCATGGTTACGCGGTGACGAGCCACAGTGCCCAGGGCCTCACCGCGGATCGAGTGCTGATCAATGCGGATGCCAAGGCTCACCCCGACTTGGTGAATTCGAGATTTGCCTATGTCGCGGTTTCAAGAGCGCGGAGTGACGCCCGGATTTATACGGATGATAGGGCTGCGATGGAAGCGAGATTGGGTACTGAAATTTCGAAGTCCTCCGCACTCGCGCCATCCGTATCTCTAGAACACGGAGCAGTCCGAGATCTGGCCATTACCTTGTAGATGCGGTCGTAGGCCTACACTTATCTCGGCAAGGACTTTTATATCCGCTTCTTCCTGCCTAACCTGATCCCGCGCTACCGATATGAGGAAGACCTCATGAGGTAGCCTTCGGAACCGCTGGCAACGGCTCGCCAGCCAGCCGCTTCCGAACCAGCCCGGCGAGGAAGTCCGCGAAGGGAACAATGTCCTGGCCGACGCTCGCTTTTTCGAGGGTATTCAAATAAGCATTGCGCTCGCCGACCGGGATGACTGTCCACGGGTATCCCCCAGACGCCATCATCGCGTTCATGAGGAAACGCCCGACGCGGCCGTTTCCGTCCATATAAGGATGGATATAGACAAACACGAAATGCCCGAGCACCACGCGCACGGCCGGGTGGGATTCTTCGCGTAGCAGATCGAAGAATGCCGGCACGGTGTCCCTCACCGCCTCCCGGTTCAATGGTACGTGCATCGACTTGCGGATATAAACCGGACGGTTGCGGTAGCCGGCGAGGTCGGCAGGTTTCAGCAGGCCCACGAAAACGCTCGGCGCGAACAGTTCGCGGTACCAAGTTCCGTGGTCGTCGTAAGCAACCTGTCCAGGATTCTCGCCCTGCAGAACGCGGCCGACGCTTTTCTGTGCGGCTTGGAAGGCCTGCCAATAGCCGCGCGCCGCTAGGGCGTTCCGCTGTTCGCGGTCGCCTTCATTCCTTTCCGGATTCCATGCGCCGCTGCGGACGCGCTCGATCAGAGCGGGCGTGACGCGATAACCCTCGATCGAAAGCGAATGATAGGCGTCGGTAACGTAGGCGTCGTTGACGAGCTTCATGTATGCCTCGATATTGCGCGGTGGGCCAGGCGCGCTCGGAAAGCGCTCCAGCACCGGCTCTCGCATCTTCTGCCACAGCAACCGTATCCGGTTCACATAAGGAGACGTTTCGCGGGGTCGGATGACCAGGGAAGGTTTATCCGTGAAGGGATCTTTTTCCCGCACGGCATACCCGGCCGCGGACATCGTTTTCACGATATCGTCCGCGATGCGGTCGCGTCCTATGTTGCGGAAGGCTCCGGCCAATCGCCCGGAGATCACGCTGTGACCGCCTTCAAGAAGTCGGGCGAGAAGGCCGGAGGCGTCCCGGATCATCGGCAGCAGGGCGCGGACATCCGTCGCGTGGTTCGAAAAATAGTTGGAAGAGCACGTGATCAAAGCCGATTCCACCGAAAACAGCCGCAGGCCCTCCTCTTCCTCTAGGTCTGCCATGTCAGGCAGGGCAATGCGAAGCTCCAGCAGGGAGGTGCCATGCGGGAATTTGGTGACCTTGTTGCCGGCGCGCGGCGACCGCGCCGCGAGCTGCCGGGGCACTGTCCAGTTGCCAGCATTCAGCGACAGGGACTGTTCTGGCGAGAGGCACCATCGCGTGCCGAAGCGCGCCTCCAAATAAACGGCACAGAAGCGCCAGAAGGATGCATACCAGGCCGTGCTATCGCCTTTCACTGCGTCGGGACGGCTCGGGATATACCAGCCTTTGATGACCTCCTGCAAGAAGCCATTGGCCAGGAGGCGTTCGCGGTGCGTGCGCGACAAGCTCCGCGCCCGGATGGCCCCTGCCCCCGCGGCAGTCTGCAGCGACCGCAGGATTTTGAGGGACTGTGCGAGTTTTTCAGACGGCATGGCGATGGGGCGTTCCCTGGTGCCTTTGGCACGATCGCGCCTTTATTTATCTCATTGCGCGTCTCAATTATTATACTATTAGGCTGTATGTTTATTAGCGTATTACGTTGCGTCATTATTATCGTATTGTGTCGAGCAAATTAATGTGCTCGTCTGTAGACGAGGGAAGGGAGAATGGAATCGCCAGAGATCTTCTACGGCTCGCTTGCGGGAAGTAAGAGCCGCCCAAGGATCAATCTTTGTAGGCTACTTGCGTCAACTTCGCCCCGACGATGTTGTGGCCCCATAGGCAGACGAAACTCCCGGCGCGGCTATGCTCATTGAGTACCCACTCAGTTGCCATTTCCGATCCGTGCACCGGTAATGCCGCTCAATGGATCCAACCGTCCTCGTCGCTGTCTTCCTCGTCTGAAGCCACGTCAGCTGGCGCCACGGCCTCCTCAACGGCCTCAGCGATTTCCTCGTCATCGGAATTGGCCAGATCAACAAGGATTTCCGGCGCCTCATTGGGACGGATACTGCCCACGGCGCCGATGGCGGCAAGCAGAAAATGTTTTGGGCAGTGAGCGTCATTTAGGAGTTCGACGATGGGCGACCAGGCAGCGTCCAGTCCCCAGTTGCCCGCCGCGATGACTGCCTGGTATTTGATTTCGAGATCGCTGCTTTTCAAGGCCGCCAGTATTTGATCGTCAAAACCGCGAACCCATCGCATCGCAAACACGGCGGTCAGCATCCACTCTTTGTCTCCGCTGGAATATGCCTGCTCGATCGCACCCTGATGCCATATCTGGGGTGCGCGCACCGATGCTTCCAAACTTCGCCGCCGCACTTCCTTGGGAGTGCTTTCACCGAGATAAAGCTTCTCGAGCGATTCCTGGATGGCGCGAAACGTATGTTCAGTAATGGGTACGTCATCCGGATCCTCGAATCCATCCGTGTCCGCCTGTTCCAGGACTGGCCCAAGGGAAATTGCCGCCCGTGCGCGTAGTTGCTCTGGTTCGTCGGCACTACTTGCGATCGTCACTAACGTATCAGCCAATTCGTCGTTGATGACCGTAAAATCACCCGCCAGTTCGGCGGCGACCAGGCGGTCGGATTCTTTGGATCGCGGATCAGTTAGAATCCTCCAAAATGTTCTCCCGGCATCTCCTGGCCAGTCCCATGGGGGGGTATCGAGCAGAGTTTTAAGGTCCATATGCGCTCCCTCACGATTGCGTTCAATTCCGCAATTTCCATGCACCTTTTGCATCCGATCATCTCCTACACCGGCGCGTAGAGCAAGTTCAAAAGGATGTAGGATCCGGTCTGGACGGGCCTGTAAGCCGAACTGGACGTAGATATAATCCGAGATAGACGTTAATATAATCCGGGATGGACGGAGTAGTGATCCGAATTGGACGAATCGAACACCAAGCTATTTCCTAGGTTCTCCGTCGATCAGGTGAAGGCCGCCCTTATCGATACGCCCGCCGTCATGGTTACCGGGCCGCGCCAGTGTGGCAAGACTACGCTGGTACGGGGATTTACTAGTCATCGGTACAATCACCTTGGACGACGATACAGTGCTGGAAGCTGCTCGGGGCGATCCGAGCGGATTCGTACGTGGACTTGATCAAGCCATCGTCGATGAAGTGCAACGCGCTCCAGATCTATTGCGTGCCATCAAGAAAACCATCGACGTCGACCGCCGCCCAGGCCGCTTCCTTCTGACGGGTTCCGCCAACGTGCTCACCCTACCCCGAGTCTCCGACAGCCTTGCTGGACGAATGCAAGTCGTGAATCTTTTGCCGCTCTCACGAGCTGAGATCGAAGAGAAGAAACCTACATTCTTGCAGAAAGCGATGGCAGGCAGAGTCGCCAAAGCAACCGAATGCTTGATTGGAGACGATCTGGTAGATGCAGTGTTCACCGGCGGTTACCCAGAGATGATTCAACGAAGAGATCGACAACGGCGCCGAGCGTGGGCTCGCGGTTACGTCAACGCAATCGTGCAGCGCGACGTGCGTGATATCGCCGAGCAGAGAAGATGGACCAGATGCCGCGCCTACTTAAAGTTCTTGCTCATCACTCCGGTCAACTGACCAACTTCACGCAGATCGGCGGTCAAATTGGTCTCGATGACAAAACGACAAGAAAGTACGTAGCCGTCCTCGAGCAACTCTTCTTGGTTCGTCGCCTAGAACCTTGGTTCAGCAATCGGCTTAAGCGACTGGTGAAGACTCCCAAGCTGCACTTTCTTGATTCGGGTTTGCTGGCTGCGATCCTGGGTACCACCGAGGAACGAATCGACAAGGATCGATCGGTCTTTGGCCCGCTGCTGGAGACTTTCGCTTTTGCGGAGGTCATGAAACAGGTGGATTGGCTGGCCGAGACGTGCAGGCTCTACCACTACCGAGACAAGGATCAAGACGAAGTAGACATCATCGTGGAAGGTGAGGGTGGAGATGTAGTTGGTATTGAGGTCAAAGGGGCCGCGACCGTCACTGCCGGCGATTTCAAGGGGCTTCGAAAGCTGTCCGCGGCCAGCGGCAAGGATTTCAAACTCGGTGTCGTTCTCTACGACGCTGAGCAGACGGTGCCTTTCGGCGAGCGCATGTTCGCGGTACCTATCTCCTGTCTGTGGGCGTAAATGGCACATCTAACTTGAGACGTGCCTATCGGAAGAGGGTGGCACAAAGGGGAAGGGGAGGAAGCAGCGAATCACATGGAGTCATCAAGCGGGAGCGTAGTTCAGCCGGTTAGAACGCTCCTTGAACGCAGCCGATATGAATGGAACATTTGTTCTTTCTTCCAATTGTTTTGGGGAGTGCATACTCGGGAAAAACAGCCGACAACTCGTGCGCTCTGGCGCTTGTTCGCAGGGGTGCTGCTGCGGTCGTCGGTTCGACATGTTCCTACGGTGCAGGAAGCCATACCTCATCGGATGTACTGTTCTCGGACCACCTTGCACAACTCGTTTTCAGTGAATTCCAGTCAGGGGCTTTGGTTTGGCGCTGCAGAGAGCACGGCTCCGTTACAGCAATAAAAATATCGTTACTGCTGGCTCTGCAATATCCATGAATCCGCGAGAGTGCAAGACCTCGCTTCAATTTATCTGTTTAGGAGATCCAACGTTATGAACAGGCATGCAATGGCAATCGTACGCGGAGCGAAGCGCTTGAAGGGAGAGTCCGGTTCGGTTGCCCAGGTGCAGAGGTCGGAAAAGAAAACACGCAGGTCCAGAAGCCAGCTGTGTGCGGTAGGGCGTGCTTCTTCGCCGGCTCCGGGGCCGCGCTGAACGGCGCGAGCGCGTGTGATCGCGTGCGGGATATAGTCGCGGAACGTGACCTGGCAGGATCTCGGAGCAGCGCTTCACGGCGGCATGTTTATCCGGATGCACCGCCAACAATGTGCAAGGGCAATGACTCTATGTCGCAGCGTCCGATAGACATCGCTGACTCGGGCTTCATATGTTTCCAGATACAGAATCATGATCTGCCTGAAACGATCTGGCACACCGGCGTTCTTGACGAGTTCCGACGCTGTCATCCGCTGTCTCCTGCCGTGGCGGGCAGAGCCTCGCTTCGGTGTCCGAGAAAACACGCCAAGCGAGCAGAGTGCGGCATCGAGCGCGTCAGTCCCCTTTGACCAGCGAACCGACAGCAACTTTAGGTCGTCATCGTTTATATGGTGGAGGCTGGAGTAACCGCGTACGAGTAGAATCCGCAGTCCATTCGAAACCGCCAGCTGGCGGCTGTGAGCCGACGTCCACGTGATCGAATTAGTCGCTTGCAAGAGCGACGTGTGCTGTTGTGCCAGCGGGTGATCTTCGGGTAAATGCGCGATCCACTGGTTCACGCGCAGGTCGGACAACATGTCCAGACTCGGAGCGATCATCCGTGCAGAGATCAGGACGCGTGCACCCCAAGTCCAATACTCCCTGCCGCGACGATCGATGCCAGACTTCCACTTCGGCCAAAACCTCT
>Ga0070732_10001731_pt1 | contig 11862 bp, 6 predicted proteins | sample Coa_R1_5_FD_66449 | JGI IMG/M metagenome (GOLD analysis project Ga0070732, IMG submission 66449) | Surface soil microbial communities from Centralia Pennsylvania, which are recovering from an underground coalmine fire - Coalmine... | ecosystem: Environmental > Terrestrial > Soil > Unclassified ...
CACGTCGATCATGTGCAGCTTGCTGTCACAACCTGCCAGGAAGGTTTGGCCCTGCACAACTGCCGGACTGGCCAGCACCGGGCCGCCTGGCACGTTGAACTGCCACAGTTTTTTGCCGCTGTCGTCGAGGCAGTAGAGGTTCTCGTCTTCGCAGCCGATGAGGATGCGCTCGCCGGCAAAGCTCGCGCCAGCTGAAAACTGGGAATCGGTGTCAAATTGCCACAATTTCCTTCCGTTTTCGGCTTGAATGCAAAAGAATTTGCCGTCCTCATCGCCAATGTAAACCTTCCCATTGCGCACGGCCGCTGATCCTTTGAACGGTCCGGCGGGGAACTTCCATTTCACATCGCCGGTCTTCAGATCGAAAGCGTAGATGTTCTTGTCGAACGAGCCGAGGTACACGACACCGTCCACAATGGCGGCAGTGCCCTCGATGCCTTGCTTGCCGGTGGTGACTTTCCACAGCACTTCGAGGTGGTCGGGAAGCACTTCCGGACTTTGGCCATCCTGCAGCGCATTGCCGCGGAAGAAGGGCCAATCGGCGGGGCCTTGTGTGGTTGGCGCTGGGTCCGCCCGTTGCGGTTGCTGGGCAAAAACCGCTTGCCGTTCTTTGCACCCGGCGGCGAGGCTTAATATCCAAAAGCTTGTTACAACATAGATGAGTGACGAAATGCATTTCATGGTGGTCCTCCGGGCAAATCTGCAAGCGGCTACCAGGCGGCTTCGTATAATCGTTGCAGATCAATTTCCGTAAGCGGGCGCGCGTTGAAACGAGCGGTCCACTGCTGGTTCGCTTCTTCCGCAAGCAACGGCAAGATGCTCCTCGATACGCCGCAGGACGAAAGCGCAGTCGGCAAGCCGGCTCGCTGCATGAGTTCGGTAACCCGCGCCGCCAGCACTTCCGCAGCCGGCTCGCCGTTGCTTCGGCCCGCACATTCGACCAGCTCGGCATAGAGGTGGCCGACCGAAACGGCGTTGAACCGAACCACGTGCGGCAGGAGCACGCCAACTGCGATGCCGTGCGTGAGGCCGTAGTGCGCCGACAACGGATTGGCGCAGGCGTGGGCGGCGCCGAGCATGGAGGCCTCGATCGCCAGACCCGCGAGATGCGAACCGATCTGCATCGCCGAGCGGCCCGGCAGATCGTAAGGCGCCTCCAGCACGCGCTCGTAATTTGGCTCCAGAAAGCGCCAGGCCGCCAGCGACCAGGTTTGTGAAAGCGGCGAGCGCTTGGTGCAAACAAACGACTCGACGGCATGAGCCAGCGCGTCAATGCCTGTAATCGCGGTCACCGAGTGCGGCTGAGATATGGTCAACTCCGGGTCGAGCAACGCGACGCGGAATGCCGCCTTGCGATCGCCGCAAGCCATTTTCATGTGCGACGACGTGTCGGCAATCAGCGCGAACGACTGCGCTTCGCTGCCAGTGCCGGAAGTGGTGGGCACACCAATCGAAGGCAGCATCGGCTTGGTCGCCTTGCCGTAACCTCGGTAATCGGTCATCCTCCCGCCGTTGGTGAGCAGGAAATTGATGCCCTTGGCCACGTCCATCGACGAGCCGCCGCCGACGGCGACCAAAAAATCGATGCCGTGCTGCTTCGCGACTTCCACCCCTTGAACGATGTGGCCGGTCTCCGGGTTTTCTTCCACCGAATCGAAAACGAAGACTTCCAGTCCCGCCGCCCGCATGATCCGCAGCGCTTTCTGCGGATGGCCGGCTGCCTCGATGCCGGGATCGGTGACGAGCAACACACGCGTGCCGCCGTATTCCCGCACCAGCTCGCCGAGGCGCGCCAGCTCGCCGGCGCCATACACCACGCGCCCGAGCGGTTGATAATCAAACGCCGGGAACAGCACGGGCGTGGCGGCAGCGGTGGAGAGGCCAGGGTTGGCAACGGCAGGCTTGGTCATGCGTTGGGCATCGGCTTGGGCAGATCACGTGCTCTGGAATGTTGGACGCTCGGCTCCATCCGCCTATTCGGGAGGGAATGGCAACTCCATTATTCTTATTTTAGGATGGATTTTGAGGAAATACAGTTCCCGGGTTGCGTTTCGCGCACGCCGCCCCCGTCCGGCTTGATTCGTTTACTTAGAACGGAATTGATTCCGTTCTCGTTTCGCGCTGGAACGGAATCAATTCCGTTCTACGTTGTCCCGTGCGCGAAACGCAAGCGGTGAATGGTTTTACACTTGCAATGCCCCTTCAAATTGAAATGCCCGTGCCCGGAACAAGAAATCGACGATGCTCCCTTCGTGCGGCTGGAGCCAGTTCAGCTTGATCGTGGGCATGGGGCCAATGTTCAGCCGGTCGATGTGCGTGGCATCGAGTAAATCGCGCTGGAATTTCTTGTCGTCGGCGACCGCCGTGCAAACCAGCGTCTGACCGATCTTGGCGAGCATCTGACTTTGCGGGCACTCAACGACAGTGCAGAATGGGAACATATATTCCTTCTTCGCGATAGCCTTGTCCGGCCCTTCGCAGAGGATGACGGTGGGCCGCAAGTAATCGCAGCGCTCTTTCTTGACGAGGCGCTTGCCGTATTTCGCGGTCATATCCTGCACGCCGCTCTCTTGCAAATCCTTGTCGATGTCGGCCGAAACCGCGTCGGCCTGGCCCGGCACCGTGAAGGCTGCCAGGGCCGCCTTGGGATCTTCCGGCGGCAGCGGCTCAACCGGCCCCATGCGCGCTGCCAACGCCTCGGCAATCTTCCTGGCATGTCTCGGAACCCAGATGCCGGAGCAGTTGATGCAGCCGCGCCCGCTGTTGACGAGCACGCTATCGACCATGATGTCAATGTACTTTTCCCACTGATCGACCTTGTCTTCGCCGAGGAGGATTTTGCTGAAGCCGGGGCCATGAACCTGAACGGCGGGGTTGCCCTTGTAGCGCTCGACCGTCGCGGTACTTCCGAAGATCAGCGCTCGGCCGCAATTGTTGAGCACGGCCGCGCCGACTTCTGGGGCAGGCGACGGGTAAATGGCAATGGCTTGTTTCGGCACGCCGGCTTCCAGGAATGCAGCCGCCATGCGATACGGCGTCCACGGCTCTTGCGGGCCGGGCTTCAATACGAGGCCCACTTGCAGCGGAATGATCGGCAGCCAGAGCGTGTGCACGCCGGGCGAATTGCTCGGCAGCACCAGCCCCAGCACCGGCGACTGGCACTGATAGCTCACCGGCACTTTCCGCTCTTCCATGCCATAGCCACGGCTAAGGATCTCCAGGTCAAGACCGCGCGTGAGCGCATCGAGGATCTGCGCCATGTTCGAGAGGACGAAGTTGTTCTTCGTCATGTTGAACCGGCACATGTGCTCCGGCAGCCCCGTCGTGGCCGATTGCATGCGCACGAATTGATCGGGTGATTGCGTGCCGTCGCCCAGCGGCAGCGTGCCGTTGGCAAACAGGTCGCCGGCCTTTTTCATCATCTCCAACAGTTTGGCGATCGGAATCTCGCGCAGCACATCGCGGGCCCGCTTGGTATGCCGCATGTCGCGCTCGATGAGCCCGCCGTTGGCGCGGCTGACGGTAGCCAGCTCCTCGCCGGTGCTGAAATGCACCACCTTGTCGGCTTCCAGGCTCTTGTAAGGCTCGCCCCAGCGGGAAATCGGGATATTGATCATGGTGCGGAATCTCTTCTCTTGGTGAATCAATTAATGCTCAATACACGCGCCGCCGTTTGCGTCACTGAAAAGTAGAACGGAATTTATTCCGTTCGCGCTGGAACGGAATAAATTCCGTTCTACGTTCAGGCACAGGGTCAATATACCCCCACCACCGTCTGCGCTGCAATCTCGTGGAAGGGCCGCACGCCACTGACGCCGTCCCATGGGTATTTGTCATACGGCTTCTCGCGTTCGCCTTCGTCGCGCTCGGCAAAGCGCGGCACGAAGAATTCCTTCGTCAGCGTGGTCAGCAGCACGCGGCCGGTCTTGCCGTAATCGACCACCTTATTGTAATCCTTGAATTCTACCACCTGAGCCACCGCGCGCGGCTGCGGGGCGTAGTAGGCGATCTTGTAATCCGGCGGCGTCGGCATATCCGATGCCGCCAGGCCCATCAGTGTGTTGCCGTAGGTCGGCGCAATATAGACGTCGGGGCCCAGATACTCTTCGATGGTGAAGCGAATCCACTGCGAGGTCATTTCCGTGCCGCCGCAGAAGATGCCGGTGATGCCGGCCTTCGCGATGCTCGAGCCTTCACTTTCCAGCCGTTTGGCCAGCGCGTCGAGCAGCTTCGGCGTGGTGAACATACACTTCACGTCGTGCCCGGCACTCAATACGGTCATCGCCTGATCGATGACATGCTCCTGATACGCCTTCAGGTGTTCCATCCAGCCCTTCTTGATGAGCTTCACCACCCAGCGCGGGTCGAGATCGACGCAGAAACAGATGCCGCCGCGATACTGACACAGATGCTCCACCGCTAGCCGCAGCCGCCGCGGGCCAGAGGGGCCAAGCATCAACCAGTTCGAGCCCTTTGGGAAAAACTTCTCCGGCAAGGTGGCGCTGAACATCTCGTAGTCGATGCGGAAGTCGTCTTGAACGACGCGGCTTTTCGGGATGCCCGTAGTGCCGCCGGTCTCGAAGACGTAGGTCGGCTTGCTGGCTAGCGCCTTGGGCACCCAGCGCCGCACCGGCCCGCCGCGCAGCCATTCATCTTCGAAGAACGGAAAGAGCTTCAAGTCGTCGAAGCATTGAACGTCTTTGAGCGGATTGAATTTGAATTCCTTCGCCTTTTCAAGCCAGAACGGCGTGCCGGTGTCGGGCGAAAAATGCCAGCGCACGATCTCGCGGGTATGGGCGTCGAGTTGTTCTTTGGCTTGTTTGATCTTCGGTTCCAGACTGGCGATCATGAATGGCCTCAATCGAGTAGAAAACGGTGGTGGGCTCCCTACGATTTTAGCAACGGCGGCAAACGCTGGCGAGACGTGGTGGCGGCGAATACAGTGGCGGGAAGGCAAATCATACCGAACTGGATGCGAATATGAGAACTTTAGCGGCGAATGAATCGAAGAATTCGGTCCCCCAGTCGGCGACGGGGCCCAATCTCCCCTCTCCCCTTGGGGGAGAGGGGATGGGGGTGAGGGGGAGAGGGACTCGTCCCCGCAAGCTTCGATGGCAAGCCAGCATCGACCCCGAAGGGGTCGGACAACACAGCCCAGGGTCGCGGCGCAGCCGCGCACCCTGGGGAACGACGTGGCGGTCATTCCGTCAACCCTGTAAGGGTTGCAGAGTTGGCCTGTTGTTCAATCCCGGCGCGCCGGGATTGTTGCAAATGGGGCGTCGTCGTTCCCCAGGGTGCGCCGCTTCGCGGCGACCCTGGGCTGTGATCTTCAACCCCTTCGGGGTTGCGGTTGCCGGGGCGACTTTCCTGTTTTGCTTTCTCCCCGCGCTCGCCCTCGCCGATCCCCCGCAAACGCCTTCCCTCCTCCCCGAAAAAGCCCTCGTCCTCCCCGCCGTCACGCGCGGCGGCCGCTCGCCCGTCATCATCGACCCCGTGCTCGCTCAGCGCCTCGACGGCAAAATCCCCGATGTGAAAGCCGGCGATGAAGTGAAGCTGCCCGACGGCGCCACCCGCAAATGGATCGAAATCACCCGCAACGCAAAGGGCGGCTACGAGCATGCGAACCTCCCCGGCGGTTACCTGCGGCTCGAGGTCGAGTCGCCGGAAGAGAAGGTGATGATGTTCCACGTATCCGGACACTTGTTCGCGCTGGTCAACGGCGAACCGCACGCTGGAGACCCGTACGGCAACGGCATCGTGCACGTGCCGGTGCTGCTGCACAAGGGGAAGAATGAGTTGCTGATTCAGTCTGCACGCGGGCGGGAGTTGCAACCGAAACTGGAAGCCCCAGAACACAAAGTCTTCTATCTCGCTTCGGATTACACGCTGCCGGATGTGTTATCGAAGCAACACGAACTATATTGGGCTGCCATTCCGGTGGTGAACGCCACGAATGAAACCGTGTCTGGCTTGACCATTGATGCCGGAACGCGCCTTCCGGTCGACTCGCCCTTGCCGAAGCTGCCGCCTCGAACCGTTACAAAGGTTCCGATTCAAGTATCGCCTATAGAGAATAAAGAAGAAAACGGCAACTTCATACTGCCGATTGAAATCATTCAGCATGGCAGCCCGGTAGAAGGAAGAGCTATTATTCTTTTTGAGGGCAAGCTGGAAGTTCCGATTCGCAAACCCAACGAAACTCACCGCCGCACCTTCCGCAGCGACATCGATGGCAGCGTGCAGTATTACTCTGTCGTGCCTGCTGCGGCCCCGAAGGATGGCGAGCCGAAAGTCACCCCCGGCCTCACGCTAACGCTGCACGGCGCCGCCGTGGAAGCGCAGGGCCAGGCCGCCTGCTTCGCACAGAAGCCTTGGACCTACGTTGTCGCCCCGACCAATCGCCGGCCCTACGGTTTCGACTGGGAAGACTGGGGCCGGCTCGATGCGCTGGAAGTGCTGCGCGATGCGGAGAAGGAATTTCATACCGATCCGCAGCACCGCTGGCTCACTGGCCACTCCATGGGCGGCCACGGCACCTGGCATCTGGGCGTGACCTTCCCCGACAAGTTCGCTGCTATCGGCCCGAGTGCCGGGTGGATCAGCATGTTCAGCTATGCCGGCATGCGCAAGAGCGAGGGTAAAGATCCAATTGCCGAACTTCTGGCTCGCGCCTCGTCACCCAGCGACACGCTGGCGCTGGTGAAGAACACTTCTTCCGACGGCGTGTACATACTGCACGGCGAGAATGACGACAATGTGCCGGTGGATCAGGCCCGCACTATGCGCAAGGTGCTCGGCGATTTTCATTCCGACTTTGCTTACTATGAACGTCCCGGCGTCGGCCACTGGTGGGGCAACGACTGCGTCGATTGGAAGCCAATGTTCGAGTTCTTCCTGCGGCACACGATCCCGGAAAACAAGGCGGTGAGGCGAGTTGATTTCACAACCGCCAGCCCCGGCGTCTCGGCCGATTGCTACTGGGCCCGCATCGAAGCGCAAATCAAGCCGCTGGCATTCAGCCACATTCAAATCGACCACGATCCGGCCAAGCGTTCGTTCAAGGGCAAGACGGAAAATGTGGCTCGGCTGTCGCTAGACGTGAGGCATTTGGAGCCGGGCCAACCGCTGGAGGTTGAACTGGACGGACAGAAGCTTTCCCGAGCCCCCTGGTTGGAGAACCAGACCCGGCTCTACTTGATTCGTGAAAAAGATGCCTGGACGCGCATTGCCATACCGTCGCCAGCGCTGAAAGGCCCGCATCGATACGGCCCTTTCAAAGACGCTTTCCGCAATCACATGATGTTCGTCTACGGCACGCACGGCTCGGCCGAAGAGAACGCCTGGGCTCTGGCAAAGGCGCGCTTCGATGCCGAGACCTTCTGGTATCGCGGCAACGGCTTTATCCAGATGGTTCCCGACACCGACTTTGATCCGAAGAAGGAGCCGGATCGTAACGTGATCCTCTACGGCAACTCGACGACTAATTCGGCATGGAAGTCACTGCTTGGCGAGTCGCCGGTGCAAATCGGCACCGGCGTCGCGAAGATCGGCGAGCGCGAAGTAAAGGGCGACAACCTCGGCTGCTTGTTCATCCAGCCTCGGCCCGGAAGCAATATCGCTTCCGTCGGCGTCATAAGTGGTACGGGGCTGAAGGGCATGCGCACGCTCGACCGCATGCCGATCTTCGTCTCCGGCATTGCGTATCCGGATTTGTTCCTGGTCGATTCCGAGATGCTAACGAGCGGCATGAAGGGCGTGCGCTGTGCCGGCTTCTTCGGCAACGACTGGAAAGTGGAGAGTGGCGAATTCGCCTGGCGCGAAGCAAAGTAAGAAAAAATGAAACCACGAAGAACACAAAGAAAATATGGCATATCGCATGCTGATTTCGGTGGCGGCGCTCTTCGCAATCGCGTCCTGCGCATTTGCCGACGACAAGGTCGCCGAGCTGGCCGCGAAGTTGCGCGAACTCGACGTGACTGTCCTTCCCAAGGATGGCCCATCCGGCAAGCCTTCGGAGATGCTCGCCAAGGATGCCCGCGCTCGCCGTGATGCCGCCAATCGCCGCGAGACCGAGAACTGGAAGAAGATTCATTCGAAAGCAGATTGGGAAGCCTACCGCCAACAACGCATCCAGGCGCTGAAAGATTCGCTTGGCCACTTTCCCGAAGTTCCCGCGAAGATCGATCTGCACGTCACCGGCACGATCCACGGCGATGGCTTCGTAATCGAAAACATCGTCTTCGAAAGCCGGCCGGGGCTGGTCGTCACTGCGAACCGCTATATGCCCGAAAAGCCCGGCGACTCCATGCCGGGCATCGTCATTTGCCACAGCCATCACAACCCGAAGACTCAGAGCGAATTGCAAGACATGGGCATCGGCTGGGCCCGGCAGGGCTGCGTGGTCATCATCCCCGACATGCTCGGCCACAGCGAACGCCGGCAGCATCCGTTCAAGGATGCTGCCTCGTTCTCCGGTCCCTTCCGCGTAAGCCGGCAGGACTATTACTTCCGGTTTAACGAGGGCATGCAGTTGCACCTGGTCGGCGAAAGCCTGATCGGGTGGATGGTCTGGGACCTCATGCGCTGCGTGGACGTCCTCTTGCAGCAGCCGGGCATTGATCGGAAGCGCATCGCCATGCTCGGCAGTGTGGCGGGCGGCGGCGATCCCGTGGCTGTGGCCGGGGCGCTCGATTCGCGCATCGGCGTGGTGGCGCCCTTCAACTTCGGCGGCCCGCAGCCGGAGTCGCAGTATCCGTTACCGGACGATCCTGATTACAAGTTCAACTATGCCGGCGGCGGCAGCTGGGAATCGACGCGCAACCTTCGGCTGTCATGCCGCGATGGCTTCCTGCCCTGGGTCATCGTTGGCTCCATCGCGCCGCGGAATTTGCTCTATGGCCACGAATTCGCGTGGGATCAGGAGCACGATCCCGTTTGGGCCCGCCTCAAGCAGATTTACGCCTGGTACGATGCGCCGGATAACCTGGCGGGCGCGCATGGCCGCGGCATAGTCAGCGGCAAGCCGCCCGAGGCCACGCACTGCAACAACATCGGCCCCGTGCAGCGCGAATCGATGGGCCCCGCGCTCAAGCGCTGGCTCGGCATCGACCCGCCGAAGGTGGATGAGAGAGCGCGCCGGAAGCCGGAGGAGTTGCTGTGCATGGCAGAGAAATGTCCGCTAAAGATGAAGCCACTGGGTGAGTTGCTCGCTGCGAATTTGCATCCGGCAAATGATAGCGATTCGGTGAAGATTCGAAAGCTTCTGGCCGCGAAGTTGGGTAATGTCGAACCTGTGGAAAAGCGGGCCATTCTTAATGACCCGAATCGCGAGCGTCCAAGTCTGCTCGATGGGAAGGTATTGGTCCGTTACTGGATGATCGAACCCGATGCGCACATCTGGGTGCCAATCGTTGTGATCATGCCGGGCGATATGAGAATTCGGGATAACCCGTGCGTGATCGCGTTTTGCCAGCAGGGAAATAGGGTTTTATTGCGCAATCGTTCCGAAACTATTGCAAAACTTGTGCTGAACGGTGTCACCGTTTGCCTTATCGATTTTCGCGGTGTTGGTGAAACCGCCTTCGGTGAAAGCAGCGGCAGGAATAGTTCTGCCACTGCAGTTTCTTCGACAGAACTGATGCTCGGTCAGACTCTCACTGGTCAACGACTTCGCGACTTGCGCACGTTGCTAAAATATCCGAATGTGTATTCCAGGCGTATCGCCCTCTGGGGCGACTCCTTCGCCGAGCCGAATCCTCCATCGGCCACTCTCGCGGTGCCGCTCGATGCGGAGCCGTTCCCGAAGCAATCCGAACCCATGGCCGGCCTGCTCGCTATTCTCGGAGCGCTTTACGAACCGGACGTTTGCGCCGTCGTTGCCACTGGCGGGCCGTCCGACTTTCGCTCCGTGCTGCAATCGCCGTTCTGCTACTTGCCGCACGACGTGATCGTGCCGGGCATTGTTACCTGTGGCGACATTCCGGACTTCGCGGCACAATTGGGCCCGCGGCCGCTGCTGATCTGGAAGCCAGTCGATGGTCAGAATCGCATTGTTGCGGAGAAGCGGCTGGAAGAAGTCTATACACCGACTCGGAGCGCTTATGCGAATACACCGGCGGCACTGACGATTTCCAACGATCCCAAACTGGATTTGGCGGATTGGTTCATCAAGCATCTCACGAAGTGATAGGGCGCGCCACACTAGCCTGAAGCGCAAGCGAAGGCTCGGCAGCGCCCTTCGCTTGCGCTTCAGGCTTGTATGATCTGGTTTTCAAACCAACGTCTGCTTCGGCCCCCGATGGTGCTGCACGAAAGCCTCCGCATATTTGCAGCCGCATTCCAACCCCCGAAAGCGGTTCATCAAATCGTGGTACTTCGGATAAAACCCCGGCGCGTCGGTATGCGCGTAGCAAGCCCTGCGTTTGCGCTCTTCCGTCTCCGAAATGTCCACGTAGTGCGTCGGGTGAAACAACTGCGTCTGGGCGCCGGCATCGACCTCGAAATAGTAGAGTGCAAACTTGCGGCCGGAGTTGAGCCAGGCGTCGTAGACCAGAAGTGAACACGCGCGGTGATCGCGGTGCGAATCCACCGGCCAGTGCGTGAAGACGATGTCCGGCTTTTCGGCATCGAGAAGCTTGCGGAAATCGTCGTAGCGGGCGGCGTTGATTTCGGTGCTGCCGTCGATCTGGCTGGCGAAGACTGCTTTGGCCTTCAGTATTTCACAAGCCTTCTCGGCTTCCGCGGAGCGAAGCGCAGCCGCTTCCTGGTGCGTCTTTCCTTTCATGCCGGCTTCGCCGCGTGTCAGGTACAAAGCGACCACATCGTGCCCCAAGTCGGAATAGCGCGCCATCGTCCCGCCGCAGGCTGATTCCGGATCGTCCGGGTGCGCGCCGGCCACAACAATCTTGAGTTTGCCCGCTTGGGGTGTCGTGTCGGCGGCTTGCAGCAGCGGCAGACCGACGGTAAAAGCTCCAGTTGCAAGTCCGCCAGTCAACAACAGATCGCGGCGCGAAAGCGATTCATTCATGGTTGACCTCCCCTGGTAATGTTTATCCGCAGACTACGCGGATTCTGAAGAATTGAAAGGGCTCGCGCCGATCTCCGGCAATTGCCGCAATTTGAAACACCGTTCTAGCCCTTCGGGTACAATATCCGAACCCACCGAAGGCCCGTTTCGAGGACCCGCCATGTGCCGGTTGCGCTTCCTGCTTGTCGGCTTCGCACTCTTGCTGTTCATCATAGCCGGCCGGGCAGAAGAGAAGTCGCCATTGCGGCTCATTCCGCAGGAAGCCAATCTTGTTATCCGCATCGAAAAGCCGCGGCAACTCGTTGAAGGCGTCTTGCAACTCGAAGCGGTGCAGCAGGCACGGCAGTTGCCGTTCGTGCGTGAGCAGATGGAATCGCCGCTGTTTCAGCGCTTCCTGCAACTGGTTGGGTATTACGAAACCGACCTGGGCCGGCCCTGGCCAGAGTTGCTCGACAAACTCGCGGGCGGCGGCATTACCGTGGCCACGAGAGTTCCAGAGGAAAACGCTCCCGCTCTGCTCGTCGTTCAGGGCACCGATGAAGAGTTGGCCAGGAAGTTCGTAAAGCTCGTCCTCTCAGTTATCGAACAGGAACAGGTTCGCACCGAATCGAAAGAGCGGATGGAGACCATTCGCTACCAGGGCGTCGAGGTCCACAAGAACGGCAATGAGTTTTTCCTCACCCGCATCGGCAGCACGATGCTGCTGGCCAATCGCGAAGTGGCCATGAAGCGAGCGCTCGACCTGAATGTCGAGGGCGAGGCCAAGAGCCTGGCCCATGCGAAGGGGCCGAAAGAAGCTCGTGAATTGCTGCCGAAGGATTGCCTGTCCTGGGCGT
>Ga0070732_10001732_pt1 | contig 11861 bp, 6 predicted proteins | sample Coa_R1_5_FD_66449 | JGI IMG/M metagenome (GOLD analysis project Ga0070732, IMG submission 66449) | Surface soil microbial communities from Centralia Pennsylvania, which are recovering from an underground coalmine fire - Coalmine... | ecosystem: Environmental > Terrestrial > Soil > Unclassified ...
ATCTTGCGGATGAGGCCGGGCAGATCGAGTTCGCCGCCCTGCAGGATGAGGTTGTGGTTGCCGCCGGCGCTCCCGGTGGTCTTCATGCCGAGCTTGCGCGCCGAGTAGCTGCCGAGAAAATAGCCTTGCACCACGCCGTCCTTCACCACGTCGCGGTCGCGCGTCGCCACGCCTTCGTCGTCGAACCAGGAACTCGCCTGCCCGCGCGGCAGGTGCGGCCTCTCGACGATGTTCACGATCGGGGAGAAGACCTCCTTGCCGAGGCTGTCGACGAGGAACGAGGACTTGCGGTACAGGCTGCCCCCGCTCACCGCGGAGACGAAACTGCCGATGAGGCCGTTCGCCACCGGCGCCTCGAACAGCACGGGCGCCTGCACCGTGCCGATCTTGCGGCTGCGCAGCCGCGCCAGCGCGCGCCGGCCGGCGTAGTCGCCGACCGCCTCCGGAGCGGGCAGGTCCTGCGCCCTGCGCTCGGCGGCGTACCAGTCGTCGCGCTGCATCTGCCCGCCCTCGGCGGCGATAACGGCGCAGTACAGCGAATGCCGCGACGTCGGGAACCCCTCCATGAAGCCGAGGCTGTTCGCGAGCACGAATTGCCACTGCTGCGCGGAGACGCTCGCGCCTTCCGAGTTCGAAACGCGCTTGTCGAGGCGGAACGCGGCCGCTTCGCACGCCTTGGCGAGGCCGATGGCGCGTTCGACCGGAAGATCCCAGGGATGGAACAGGTCAAGATCGCCGCTGCGGCGCGCGAGCTCTTCGGCATCGGGCGGCCCGGAGGCTTCGTCGTCGGCGGTGAAGCGAGCGATGGAAAGCGCCGCCTCGACGGTCTCGCGGATGGCGCGCGGCGAGAAGTCGGCGGTGCTGGCGTTGCCTTTCTTCTTCCCGACATAGCAGGTGACGCCGAGGCTCTTGTCGCGGTTGTATTCGATGGTCTCGACTTCGCCCATGCGCACCGTGACCGTCTGGCCGTATCCGTCGGAGACCTCGGTCTCGCAGGCGCTCGCGCCTTTCGTCCTGGCGTGCGCCAGCGCGTCGGACGCGATCGAGCGCAACGCATCGGGATCGTGGGAAAAGCGGGCTCGGGACATGCAGGGACGCGCTGGGCGCTGCGGGAAAGGCGCTATGATATCAGTTCATCTTCGCGGTTCCCCCAGAGTGCAGGAAGAAGAAGAACGTCAGAGCAAGACCCAGCGCAAGCGCGCCATGCACGAGCTGCAGGCGCTCGGCGCCCGGCTGGTCGAGCTCAATCCGGAGCAGCTCGCGGCGGTCGAGCTGCCCGAGGGCCTGCGCCATGCCGTGGAACAGGTGCGGCACATCGGCGTCAGCAAGCACGAGGCGCGGCGGCGGCAGATGCAGTACATCGGCCGGCTGATGCGCACGGTCGATCCGGAGCCGATCCGCGAGAAGCTCAAGACCTGGGACGGCGTTTCCGCCGCGCACACCGCGCGCGTGCACCTGCTCGAACGCTGGCGCGATCGGCTGATCGAGGACGACAGCGCGCTCGCCGAGCTGGCGCGGGAGCAGGTCGGGATCGACACCCAGCGCCTGCGCGCGCTGGTGCGCAACGCGCGCGAGGAGCGCGACGCGGGCCGTACGCCGCGCAGCTACCGCGAGCTTTTTCGCACGCTGCGCGATATGCTCGCCGAAACGCAGGCCGAAACGGAACATGAGCGCGAATGACGAACTGCTGATCGGGCTGGTCTCCGTCAGCGACCGCGCCTCGAGCGGCGTCTACAAGGACGAGGGCATCCCCGCACTGCAGGAGTGGTTCGGGCGCGCGCTGGCGAGCCCGTGGCGCGTGGAGACCCGGCTCATTCCCGATGAGCGCGCGCTGATCGAGTCCACGCTCGCCGATCTCGTCGATCGTATCGGTTGCCACCTGGTGCTCACCACTGGCGGCACCGGCCCGGCGGCGCGCGACGTCACACCCGAGGCGACGCTCGCGGTCGCCGACAAGGAAATGCCCGGCTTTGGCGAGCAGATGCGCCGGATCAGCCTCGAGTTCGTGCCGACCGCGATCCTGTCGCGCCAGGTCGCGGTCATCCGGCGGCAATCGCTGATCCTCAACCTGCCGGGCCAGCCGAAATCGATCCGCGAGACGCTGGAAGGCCTGAAGGACAAGGAAGGGAAGCAGATCATCCCGGGAATCTTCGCAGCGGTGCCCTACTGCATCGACCTGATCGGCGGGCCTTACATCGAGACGCGCGAGGAAGTGGTGAAGGCGTTCCGGCCCAAGTCGGCCCTGCGCGCCAAGCCCGCAGCCTGACGATGGCCGAACTGCTCGACGCGATCGAGATCGAAACCGGAAAGAACCCGAAGGCCAGCGTCATCTGGATGCACGGCCTGGGCGCGGACGGCAACGATTTCGTGCCGATGGTGCCGGAACTCGACCTGCCCGACGTTCCCATCCGCTTCGTGTTCCCGAACGCGCCGGTGCAGCCGGTGACGATCAACGGCGGCATGCGCATGCGCGCCTGGTACGACATCAGCGATTCCGCGATCAGGCGCGAGGACGAGCACGGCGTGCGCGCTTCGCAGGCGCTGATCGAGGCGCTGATGGCAAGGGAGAAGGAACGCGGCTCCACCAGCCTGGTGCTTGCCGGGTTCTCGCAGGGCGGCGCGATCGCGCTGCAAACGGGACTGCGCCAGCCCGAGCGCATCGCCGGGATCATGGCGCTGTCGACCTACGTTCCGATCGCGGAGAAGCTCGCGACCGAAGCGAGTTCCGCCAACCGGGACATGCCGATTTTCATGGCGCACGGGACGCACGACCCCGTCATCACTTTCGCAAGGGCGCAGCAGTCGCGCGACCTGCTGCAGTCGCTCGGCTACTCGGTGGAATGGCATCAGTACCCGATGCCACACTCGGTGTGCGCCGAGGAAGTACGCGATATCGGCGCCTGGCTCAAGCAGGCGCTCGCCTGAACTGAAGAACGGGCTACTCGCCCGTGTCGCGGATCATCTGGCGGCAGCGCAGCAACTCGTAGTCCTCGCCGCGTTCCTGCGTGCCCACGGGCATCAGCAGGTACTTCTTGCCGTTGCGCTCGAGCTCGAGGTTCTGCCCCGCGACCACGACACCGGTTCGCAGCAGCACCTGCGCTTCCGTCGCATCGTCGGCCGGGTTGAGCAGGATGGCTGTCTCCTCGTCCGGGCTGGTGCCCATGGTCCCGCTTTGCAGGCGCACCTTCACCGGCGATGCGGTCCGTCCCAGCGTCTGGATGCCCACCGTGCCCTGCTGCGGCGAGTCGCGGTTGAAGCGGCGGATCACCCCGACGACCCAGTTCTTGCCGCCGTCGGGCTGCAGGCCGAGCAGGCAGCCGATCTTCAGCCACTCGCCGCGGATCTGCGGGATGCTCGCGCCGAACCCGCCGGCACTGACGTTCTCGATGATCCAGCTCTCGATCGCGCCTTCGTCGAACTCGATCACGCCCGACGCGGGATCGAGCGCGGCCAGCACCCCGTCGAAACCGCGCGTGACCGCGAGGCGCGATTTGACCTTGTGCCGCGGCGCCTTTCTCTCCGGTGGCTTTTGCGACCAGTACAGCGCGAGGTGCTCGAGCGCGTCGAGCACGACCTCGGGCTCGTAGCTGCCGCCCAGCCCGACCTGCGAAGGCACAGCGTTGGCGGATTTCACGGCCTGGATCAGTTTGGCGAGATCCTGCACCGCTCCGCCGGCTGCGAAAAACCGCAGCGTCGGCGCGTGCTGCGGCGGGCGCGCGAGGCGCAGCGGCGGTTGCCCGGTGGCGAGGTCGATCCAGTAGGCGATGTCGGGCTGCTGGTCGAGCGATAGCTTGAACGATCCGGAGAAATGCGCGATGAGGCGCTCGACCAGTTCTATCTCCAGCGGAAGCAGGCTGTCGGGGGACGAGGCCGAGAGCATCACCGCCCTGAGGAATTCCTGTTCTGCCGAAGTCTCCCCGGCGACGCCGGGATAGGCGCCGACCTTGTCGCGCGTGGTCTTCTTGCTCTCCGCGAGAGCGTAGATTTTCGCCACCATTCCCCAGAGGGAATTGTCGAAGGGACCGTAGCGCATGTACTGCCATTTCATCTGCGCGGCGAGCGCGCGCAGCGCGCGCACGGTGAGGAGCGGAATGGAATGCTTCAGGTCCTCCCAGCCCTTCTGCCCGGTCGCGAACACGTCGATGCACACGGCGTACGCGAGCGCGGACTGGCGGTGGAACCCGTGTATCGCGGTCCAGAGCCGGTTTTCCTGGAACTTCGACAGGCGCGGCGTCGAGAGGTAGTCGCGCTGCAGCTTGCGCGCGTGCGCCTGTCCCGCTTCATCGATCATCTGCGCCAGTTGGGCGCGATGATCGACCTTGAAGCCCTCGACCGCCCGCACCGACTCGAGCCAATGGCTCAATTCCTCGATCGCCTTGAAGGGATCGTTGGCCGGAACGGCGTCGATGATCTTCCTGGCCTCCTTGAGGCCGGCCATAGGATGATCGGGCTTCGCGCCCCCGAACAGATTCAGCATGACCCCTCCCAGGGTTCCGAACCTCAAGATTCTCGGTGCGTGTCGCGGGGCGGACCGAAAGACTTTCTTATATCGATGGTGCTGGTGAGTAGACTCTAGCCACCGACCTACCGATGATTGCAAACCACGCCCAACCCACACGCCGCCTTAGACCACGCTACATCTCAACAATCAACTCGGCAACATAGCACAATCTATTGGTTGCCACCTGCTATCAAATATGGCGGGTTTTTGTGGGCAACTGCGCCACCAGTGTGTCAAGAGAATCCCGATATCCAGAATCGCTGCCGGATGACCCGCCCGCGCAATAGTGAGAACTTAACCAGCTTTCAAGCGTTGACCTTGTTCCCGACAACAACGCGATTTCGCCCCGATTGCTTGGCCTGATACATGGCTGCATCCGCGACCTGCAAGGCAGCCTGACCGTTTTCCCCGTGATCCGGAAATATTCCGACCCCCACGGATATGGTGATCGGCCCGACAACTCGGCCGTTGTACTCGATTTCAAGCCCCTGCACGCCTCGCCGGAGTTCTTCGGCGCGATCCCAAACTGTGCTATGCGGAGCGTGGGCCATTACCAGAACGAATTCTTCGCCCCCGTAGCGGCAGACTATATCCTCGCCGCGAGCCACGGACAGCAGGTACTGGCCGACGGCACGCAGCACCGTATCGCCGGCCGCATGACTGAACGTGTCGTTGAAACGCTTGAAATTGTCGATATCGATCATCATCACGACAAGGGGCCGGCTGCTGCGCCGTGCGCGGCTCTCTTCCCGTCCAAGCGACTCTTCGAGATAACGGCGGTTATAGACGCCGGTCAGCCCGTCATGCACGACCTGGTCCCACAGGCCGTAGTTTGCCTGCGTCAATTCCTGTTCCGCCAACAGCCGTTTTTTGATCTCCTGATCCAGAGCGGCCCGGACCACCTCGAGCTGCGCGTCGCGCTGGACGATTCCGCGATCCAACTGCGCGTTCAGTCTTTCCATACTCGCCGCGTGGCGCTGAAGCTTTCGCGCGATCGGGAGCAAAGCACCATCGGCGGCAGGACCCGGCTCCTGTCGGGGGGACTGCGTTCCTGAAAGAGCCGTGTCGACAATCTCGAGCAGCGCCTCGGGGCTAAGGGGTTTAGCAGCAAAGGAAACGCTGAAGGCATCCGCAAAAGCGCGGGCTTCCGCCTCGACGCAGGTGTCGGCTCGAAAGACCACTCGAGGCTGGACCAGGTGCGGGACCGCACGCAGTTTCTCGACGAACTGTCCTCCGTCCATGCCTCGCGCCAGGATGTCGATGATCACCAAATCGGGCCTTTCTGCCTGGACGATCCTCAACGCTTCCTCTCCGTCGGAGGCCTCCAGCAAGCGGTGACCGTAGCCATGGAGCAGCGCCACTATGAAGCGGCGAATGATGAGGCTGTCCTCAACGATAAGAATCGTGGCCATGATGCCTTCTGATTGCACCGCCGGAGGCGGATTCCTCCACATGAGAAGCGAAACGAACAATCATGCTTACGTCGTACACCCGGCGAAAGAAAGGGATGACGCAAAGACCGTGCCGAATGGAGTGACAGCGAGTACCAGCCTTGCCGCCGTACTTCCGCTTACATCCGGCGGCCGGCAGGGCCGATACCCTTTACCGCCGAAGGTCGTTATGAAGCTAATCCGTGTCGTGGGATCACGACATGAAGATCGCGATTGCGCTATAGCGGTTAAGAATCGAGTTTACTATCATGAAGCAGTCCTTTTGCACGCGCAGACCCTCCCCTGTCCGTGCAGCTAGACAGCCCCGGCACGTGCCGGGGTTTTTTTATCCGGCACGGACTGCGCCTGCCACTCGCGTCACCTCAGACGAGACGACTGTTTTGCCGGTCAGTTTGGCAAGTTCGGACCTGAGCTCCTGCACTTCCTGCTCGAGTGACGCGTAGATCGCCGTCACTTTTTCAGGTTCATCCTGCAAATCCACCTCCTCGAGTTCTCCAGCCACTTCCTGTGCCGCCGTCGCGGAAAGGCTGCGAAACATGCCACGCAAGGTGTGAACGTCATAGGCGAATTTGTCCGCGGTCCGGCTGGCCATCGCCTCGCGGATGCTCGCCATGAGCGCCCCGCAATTCTGCGAAAACAATTCTGCGATTTCCAGGAGGAGATGCCTGTCGCCGTCGATCCGTTCCAGCAGCGCAGCCCGATCGAGTACGACTTTTGGGACCTTCGCCGGCTTCGACCGACCTGCGGAAACCAATTGCAGCCGCTCGATGGCTTCAAGCAGCTTCGCCGGCCGGATCGGCTTGATCAGATAGCCGTCCATGCCAGCCCGCAGACAGCGCTCGCGATCACCCACCATTGCGTGAGCGGTGAGCGCAATGACGGTAATATGTTTGCCGGTAGTTTTTTCCTCGTTGCGAATGGCGATCGTGGTTTCGATCCCGTCCATTTTGGGCATCTGCACGTCCATAAGGACAAGGTCGAAACGCCCGCCCTTGAGCGCATCCAGCGCGGCAACACCATTGTCGGCCGCGACCACATTGTGGCCCTCCATTTCAAGCGTGTGCCGGGCAATCCTGCGATTGACCGGATTGTCTTCGACCAGGAGAACATCCAGGCTCCGCATGGTTCCCCGCTGAAATTCCGGCAGCACCGGTCTAGCGTCGCTGCAGGCGGAAACACCGGGCGCCGAGGGAATCCCTCGCACTGCCGCCTGCAGGCCTAAGCGCACCGTAAAGTGGAAAACGCTTCCTTTGCCTGGCTCGCTTTCGACCCAGATTCTGCCCCCCATCATTTCCGCCAGGCGCACTGAAATCGTCAACCCCAAGCCGGTGCCGCCGTACAGGCGCGTGGTCGAGGTATCAGCCTGCAGGAACGGCGCGAAGATCGCAGCCTGCTTTCCCTCTGGAATGCCGATACCCGTGTCGCTTACGGTGAAATAGCAGGTCATTTCGCTGTCGCTGCTTGTTTGGGATCTGACCCGAATCGCGACTTCGCCGCTTTCCGTAAATTTAATGGCGTTGCCCACCAGGTTGAACAGGATCTGGCGCAACCTGACCGGGTCGCCAAGCAAGGCATCGGGTGCGTCGGGGGCAATTTCACAGACAAGCTCCAGCCCCTTCCTGTGAGCCTCGAGAGCAAGCGTCTTCATCGCGTCGCCCAGGCTCTCTCGCAACGAGAACGGGATGATTTCAAGTTCCAGGCGCCTCGCCTCGATCTTGGAAAAATCCAGGATGTCGTTGATTATGGTCAAAAGAGATTCTCCGGACGCCTTCACCAGGTCCAAATACTCGCGCTGCTCCGGCGTCAGAGTGGTCTGCCGGGCGAGCTCGGTCATGCCGATGATGGCGCTCATCGGAGTGCGGATTTCATGGCTCATATTGGCCAGAAATTCCGACTTCGCCAGGCTCGCCGCCTCGGCCGCCTGTTTCGCCTTTTGCAAATCCGTTTCAGCGTGCTTGCGCATTTCGATTTCCTTGCGCAGCAGGTCGTTCGCCGCGATCAAGCTGTCGGTGCGCTCGCGTATCTTTATTTCAAGGTTCTCATTCAACTTTGACAGCTCGCGTTCCGCGCTCTTGCGCTGCATTACCTGGGTTGCGAGCTCCGCGCTCTTGCTGTACAGGTCGACGAATACCGCCACTTTTGATTTCAGGATCTCGGGGCTCACCGGCTTGACGATGTAGTCGACAGCCCCGACTTCGTAACCCCGGAACATCGATTGCATGTCTTCGTACGCTGCGGTGAGAAAAATGATGGGAGTGTGTCGGGAACGCCTGAGCTTGCGGATGAGCGTGGCGGTTTCGAAGCCGTCCATGTCCGGCATGCGTATGTCCAGCAGAATGAGCGCGAATTCCGTCTTCAGAATCTGCCTCAGCGCCTCCTTTCCGGCGCCAGCCGGTACCACGTTACGGCCGGGCCCGCTAAGGAGATGCTCCATCGCAAGCAGACTATGGGGCTCGTCATCGACTACGAGGATGTTCGCCCTCGATGAGTTCGACATTGTCGCCATCCCGTTACGTGGCCAGCCTGATTCGCATAAGCGACAGAAGTTGCTCGATGTTGACGGGTTTGGAAATGTAGTCAGAGGCGCCCGCCTCGATGCATTTCTCGCGATCTCCTTTCATCGCCTTCGCGGTAACCGCGATGATCGGAAGACTCCTGAATTCCGCGAGGCCGCGAATGATTCGAATCGTGTCGTACCCGTCGAGCTCGGGCATCATGATGTCCATAAGGACCGCGTCGGTATCGGGATTATTCTTCAGCGTCTCGATCCCGTCCTTCCCGTTCTCGGCGTTGAGAACCGTCATCCCATGCTGCTCCAGGGCCCCGGTCAGCGCGAAAATGTTCCTTATGTCGTCGTCGACAATCAGCACTTTTCTCCCGGCCAGCTCCGGGGCAGCCCTGTAAAGGCCCGATAGCAACCGGCGCTTGTTCGTCGGGAGATCTTCGACCGTCTGATGCAAAAACAAGGTTGTCTCCGCCAAGAGGGCTTCAAGCGTCCGCGCGTTCTTTAGCACGACGATCTCCGCCAGCTTCCGGAGATGGTCCTGCTCGCCCCCGCCAAGGTTTTCCGCCCCGTAGATGACGAACGGCATCCCGGCCCCCGTTTCAGACTCGACGATTTTCTTGATAAGAGCTATGGCCGTCATATCGCCAAGTTTTGAGCCGAGCACCATGCAATCGAACCGATTTTTCCGCAGGGCTTCGAGTGCATGCGCCCCCGTGCTGACGACCGCGATCTGCAAGCCCTCTTCGCGCAGAGCCTCGGTGATGCTGACCCGCTCCGCGTCGTCACCATCCGCAACGAGCAGCCTACGGACCTCTCCGTCGGTGATCTTGCGTGTTTTGGCGAGAGCCTCATGCAGCGCCTCTTTTGCCGCCGGCTTGCGCACCGCCTGCAGGGCGCCCATCTGAAGGCATTTGTGCGTCTGGGCTTCAACGGAGATGATGCTTACCGGGATATGCCGCGTTTCCGTATCGTGTTTCAGCAGATCCAGGACCGCCCATCCATCCATATCCGGCAGCTTCAAGTCGAGTGTGATTGCGTCGGGAGAGAGTTCCTTGACCACAACCAGCGCCGTGTTGCCGTCCGGGGCGATCACTGCCTTGAATCCGCTGTCGCGCGCGACCTCGAGGAGGATCGTGGCAAACCTGGCGTCGTCCTCGACGATCAAGACGACGCGATCGTCTGGCTGGATATTGTCGCGATCGTCGCTCACGCGTGGCCGCGCACGTAATGCAAGTTCTGTTTTCAGTCCTGGCCTGGCGCCGGGTCGCGCGACGGAATCCGGCTTGGGCCTCGGCTCGCCGACGGCGGGCGCCCTCGGCGCTTTCGCATCAGTCCCGGTCGACTCACTGATGAGCGGCAGATAGAGCGTGAACGTGCTGCCATTGCCCGGGTTGCTGTCGATCCGGATTTCTCCACCGAGCAGACGCGTGAGCTCTCGGCTGATGGAAAGCCCCAGCCCCGTGCCACCGTACCGTCGGCTTGTGGTTCCGTCGGCTTGCTGGAACGCCTCAAAAATGACCTTCTGCTTGTTGCCGGGAATCCCGATACCGGTATCCGTCACCGCAAACGCCACGACTCTGGTCGCGGTGTCGAGTTGCATATGGCCCGGGGTCCAGCCGGATTTCACGGCAGAAATCCGCAACGCCACACTACCCTGTTCGGTGAACTTGAACGCATTCGAAAGCAGGTTCTTCAGGATCTGCTGGAGGCGCTTCTCGTCGGTGTGCATCACCGCGGGCAGGTCGGGGCCGACGTCGATCACGAACCCCAAACCCTTGCCCTGGGCGACTTGGCGAAAGGTCCGTTCGACATAATCCCGCAAATCGGTGAACTGTTCGGGGGCGATGTCGAGCGTGATCGTGCCCGATTCGATCTTGGCCAGATCGAGAATATCGTTGATAAGGGAAAGCAGATCCGTGCCAGCAGCGTAGATGGTCTGCGCATAATCGGTCTGCTTCGGCGTGAGATTGCTGCCAACATTGTCGGCCAGCAGCTTCGCGAGAATGAGCAGGCTGTTCAAAGGCGTGCGCAGTTCATGCGACATATTCGCAAGAAATTCGGATTTGTAACGCGAGCTCAACGCGAGTTGCTCGGCCTTCTCTTCGAGTGCGGCCTTCGCCTGCTCGACTTCCCGATTCTTGTATTCGACCTGCCTCATTTGCTCTGAAAGGAGCTTGGCCTTCTCCTGGAGCTGCTCGTTTGTGCGCTGCAGTTCTTCCTGCTGGTTCTTGAGCAACTTTTCAGAATTCTGCAGGTTCTGCGCCTGCTGCTCGAGACGGTCGTTGGTTTCCTTGAGTTCCTCCTGCTGACTTTGCAGCTCCTTGGTGAGTGATTGCGATTGTTCAAGCAAGCCCTCGGTACGCATATTCGCCTCGATGGTGTTGAACACGACGCCGATGCTTTCGGTCAGTTGATCGAGAAACGACAGGTGCGTTTCGCTGAACTTCCTGAGCGATGCCAATTCGACGACCGCCTTGATCTCGCCTTCGAACAACACCGGCAGGATGATGATATTCAGCGGGGTAGCGGAACCGAGGGTAGAACCGACGCGGATGTAATCGCCCGGAACATCCTCCAGCAGGATGCGTTTCTTTTCCAAAGCGCATTGTCCTACAAGGCCTTCGCCGATCCGCAATGTTTTCAGGAGATGCTTGTTCGGCTTGGAGGCGTAGCTGGCGAGCAGTTCGAGACGGGATTCGTCGCCGCGTCTCAATTGTGTATAGAAGACGCCTTGCTGGGCGTTCACGAGCGGCGTCAGTTCCGACAGCACCAGCTTCGATACCGTCACCAAATCGGTATGGCCCTGCAGCATTCGGGTGAATTTCGCCAGGTTCGTTTTCAACCAGTCCTGCTCGTTGTTCTTTAGGGTCGTGTTCTTGAGGTTGCGGATCATCTCGTTGATGTTGTCCTTGAGGACCGCCACTTCCCCCATTGCTTCCACCATGATCGACCGCGTCAGATCGCCCTTGGCCACCGCTGTAGCGACCTCGGCGATGGCTCGCACCTGGGTGGTGAGGTTTGCAGCCAGCTGGTTCACGTTGTCGGTGAGATCCCGCCACAATCCCGCTGCCCCCGGGACCCTCGCCTGACCGCCCAGCTTGCCGTCGGTACCCACCTCGCGCGCCACGTTGGTCACCTGGTCACCGAATGTCGCCAGCGTGTCGATCATGCCGTTGATGGTGTCGGCCAGAGCCGCGATTTCCCCTTTCGCCTCAAAAACCACTTTCCGCTTCAGGTCACCTTTCGCCACGGCAGTCACCACCTGTGCGATGCCACGCACCTGGTTGGTAAGGTTCGCCGCCATCGAGTTGACGTTGTCGGTCAGGTCCTTCCAGGTCCCGGCCACCCCGGGCACCTGCGCCTGGCCACCCAGCTTGCCGTCGGTACCCACCTCGCGCGCCAC
>Ga0070732_10001733_pt1 | contig 11859 bp, 8 predicted proteins | sample Coa_R1_5_FD_66449 | JGI IMG/M metagenome (GOLD analysis project Ga0070732, IMG submission 66449) | Surface soil microbial communities from Centralia Pennsylvania, which are recovering from an underground coalmine fire - Coalmine... | ecosystem: Environmental > Terrestrial > Soil > Unclassified ...
GGGTTCAAATGCGAAGGCCGCCCTGTTTCCCTCGCTGGAACAGGGCGGCATTTTTTTTGCCACACACAAAGTTTTGATTTTCGCTTGATGGACCGTACAATTCTGCGGCTTGGCATGCGCCGCTGTGTCGCGGCGGGCTCCGAGATGAACCAAAAGTTGAGACCTTTCGTGCATAGCAACTACGATCCCACCAACCGCACCGCACTGGGTACCGCTCAACGCACCGCCCCGAGCACCGCTCAAGGTACCGCTCAGCGCACAATTAGCTCAAGTTGTATAAAGGCGCGAGGCGCACACGCGGAACACCAATTCTACAAAGGGCTTACGTCGACTCGAATGAGCGCGCTGGCGCGCACCTTGAGCGGATTTGAGCTAATGCTGTAGCGCGCAAGGTGCGGCAATTCGAGCGCTTATGGGTTGAGTGGCGAGCGCCACAGCGCTGGAAGAGTTATAAAAAGCTTCACTTCGGCGCTTCGGGAGCCACGACTTTGGCCGGCAGCAGCTCGATCTTGGCGGCCCTGGCGACGGCGTATTCGAACTTGGCCGGGACGGTACAGGCGGCGCCGGTGCGGCCCTTGGGGTCGAGGGCGATGAAGGCGACGCCGGCCGGGTGGACGCCGCGGCGAATGGCGGTGGCGTTGATGCGCTGGATGGCCAGCTCACAAGCCTCTTGCGGACTCTTGCCAAAACGCATCAATTCCACGATAAAAACAGTACCGGCGATGCGAATGACCTCCTCGCCGACACCCGTAGCCCCCGCCGCGCCGGCGGCATCGTCGACGTACAACCCAGCGCCGATAAGCGGCGAGTCGCCGACGCGCCCCGGAAGTTTATGAGGCAAACCCGAAGTGGTGCAAACGCCACCGAGATGCCCTTTTTTATCGAGGGCCAAAACGTTGACCGTATCGTGGTTGGTTGGAGAACCGGGCGGTGCGGGCGGAACGGCTGGGCGATCGGCGCGGGGCTTGGTTTTTTCCCACTTTGCCACACTTTCAGCTGTCAGCAGGCTTTCGAGTGGAAAGCCCTGCTGGAGCGCGAAGAGTTTGGCCCCCTCGCCTACCAGCAACACATGGGGGGTCTTTTCCATCACGCGTCGTGCCAAGGCAGCGGCATGGCGAATGTTTTCCAGGCCGGCAACGGCCCCACAAGCCAGGGATTGGCCGTCCATAACGCAAGCGTCCAGGGAAACAGTGCCGATGGAATTGGCAATTCCGCCGAATCCGACTGAATCGACTTTAGGATCGTCCTCGATTGCTTGAGCGCCTGCAATGGCCGCGTCCAATGCTGGCTGGCCTTGTTGTAATTTCTCCCAAGCGATCTCGACGGCGTCCCGGCCGAATTTCCAGGTGGCAATGGCAACAGGCTCAGTCATGGCGGCCTCAGTAACAAAAGGACAGGTTTCGCGCTGAGACTATTGTGGGAAGAAAAACCTGTTCTGCCAAGAACAATGCGGTTTAGTTTGCCGATATGTATTGGGAGGGGTGGAATAACGTCGCGCCGCGAGAATTTGGGCAACTATTGCTTGCCAAATTTGGCCCGACCGGTTAATTTGTGCAAAATTCGTGAATGCCAACCTGTCTGATTAGGGATGATGGCCGGCGAAAGGATTGCGGGCCGGTGGGTTAGGCAGTTGCTGGAGGTGGCCGCATGCTGCGCCTCGGCCGGTACACATTCAAGCGAGCAGAAACGCCTGCGGACTTCGAGCAAGTCCATCGTTTGAACTACCGCACCTTCGTCCAAGAAATTCCTCAACACGCGGATAATGGCAACGGCTACCTCGTTGACAAATTCCACGACAAAAACACTTATTTCTTGGTTTTTCGCGGCGAACGGTTGGTGGGCATGTTGAGCGCGCATGACCAGGCGCCCTTTTCAGTCACGTCGCGTTTGCCGGATCCGAAGATTCTGGAAAAGCCGGGCATCCGGCCGCTCGAAGTGCGGTTGCTGGCCATCGAGCCAGAGGAACGAAATACGGCTACGATCGTTGGGCTGGTATATTCGTTATTCTGCTTCGGCCGCGTGCACGGTCACACGCATTTCATCATTTCGGGGGTGACAGATCAAGCTGAACTTTATAAACATATTGGTTTTGAGGCGATAGGGCCGCCGGTGGGGCGGCCGGGGGCTCAATTCGTTCCGATGATCGCTTCGTTGGACCGTGTGGAGTGCCAGATGCAGCGAACGATGAAGCACTGGGAACGGCGGATTCAGCGGGAGACTTCGACGGCGGACGAGCCTGTCTCCCTCTTGCCGGGGCCAGTGCCGCTCTCCACAGAGGTGCGCCAAGCTTTTCAGGAAGCGCCGATCTATCATCGCGGGCCACAGTTTGTTTCTTTGTTCGAGGATGTTCGCGATTCCCTAACCGCATTAACGGGTGCGGCCGGCTTGGCGCTCACTGTGGGCAGCGGCACCCTTGCCAATGAGGCGATTGCCGCATCGCTGGCCGTGGATTCCATGGCCAAGCATGGCTTGATGCTGGTCAACGGTGAATTTGGCCGCCGCATCGCCAAGCAGGTGGTGCGCTTTGGCATGAATCCGCCGGTTCTCGAATGGCCTTGGGGACACCCGTGGGACTTGGATCAAGTAGCCGAGGCCCTCGATCGCGTTCCGCCGGGCGGCTGGGTCTGGGGCGTACACCAGGAATCGAGCACCGGCGTCATCAATGACTTGCCCGGGCTAGTAGCCGTTGCCCGCGAGCGCGACATTCGTGTATGCGTCGATTGCGTGAGCAGCCTAGGCGCGGTGCCGCTGGATTTGAGCGAGGTCTATCTTGCTTCCGGAGCTACTGGCAAGGCGCTAAGTTCCTACGCCGGACTTTCGCTTATCTTCGCGGATCCGGAACGCGTGGCGCATCTGGACACGGATCGCATTCCGGCATATCTCGACATCCCGGCCACGTTGGCGAGCAGCGGACCACGCTTCACGGTGCCGTCTCCGTTGCTCAAGGCGCTGGCGGTAGCGTTGGAAGTGTACTCGACCCCGGCCAAGGCGCGGGCGCGTTTCGACCATTATGCGGAGCTTGGCCGTCATGTCCGCACGCGGTTGCGGGATATCGGCTTACCGCCCCTGGCCGACGAAAGTTTCGCTAGCCCGGTGATTACCAGTTTTTATCCGCCGGGTGACGAATCGGCTTTTGATTTCGTAACGCGTTGCGAAAGCTGGGGCTTTCTCATTGGTGGTCAGAGCGGCTACTTGGCCGAGCAACGGCTCGTGCAGATCGCAAACATGGGTGCCATTTCCCAGGACGAGTTGGATCGGCTGTTCGCGCGCTTGGAGGTCTGGCTCGCGCGCAGCAAGGCTTTCCAGTCGGCTTGAGTTCAATGATTTAGCGCTTACCTGAAATTGCCTTTGCGGAATTCGCAAGAATTCCGCTTTTTTGCACTTTTTTGTCCGATCTCCATCACGGTCCCGATAGATGGGTTGAGGGCGTACTCGCGTTGCTCTCGAATAGCGCTACCCACACCCGTATCGGAGGACCAGCGCATGACTCGTAGCTCCTTGGCGTCGGCATCACGTTGTTTCTTGGGCTAACATCGAAACTGGGGGCAGCCGAACCCCAAGATCAAGGCACTGAAGCACCAGGTCGAAGAGCTGAAGCACCAGGAAAAGACCGCGATCAAAGCCATTGAGGCACATTACGACAACATTATTCGCCGCGACAAGATGTCAGAGGCAGAACTCGAGCGCGAACGCCACGCCATTCACGAACGAGAAAAGGAATTGTTGGACCACGCCGTAACCGAGGAACGGAAAGCCGCCATCCGCACCCGGTTTGACGAGATGCGGCATTATTTGTCGAAGGACATTCATCTTGATGCTGAGAAAATCGAACATTTCTGCAAGCAAAGACACGAGCATGTCGAACATGTCAAGCACGTGTACCACGAACACATTCATTGCCTGGAAGAGGAGATCAGAGCGCTTGAACATGAGCATAAGAGCAAGCCGCCGAAGAAGTGAAAACTATTGAGGCTGGATTCCGCCTGAACTGCCGCGACGAAACCACGCGATGGGTTCGAGTGCATAGAAGTCTGCGAGCAGATGATAGAGCAAGGGATGCCGCCGTCGCAGCTCTTCCGGGAGCGTGAAGAAAGCCTCGGACGTAACAGCAAAAAACTCGCGCTCGTTGATGGCAGCATCATCTCCTAGGAGCGTTTGCTGGCCATGATCGAGTGCCCGTATCAAGGCGGCATACTCGGCCGGCATGACCTGACGCCAGCGTTCCTCCAAGGCGGGATCGCCCAGAGTCTGATCGTCAATCGAACCAATGAGGAAATCCAACTGGTGTGCAAATTCGTGAATGACGACGTTGCAGCCAGAGGAAGGATCGCGGCCTCCCGCCAGCGCCGCGTCCCAGGCCAGGATCACGGGCCCGTGTTCTACTGCTTGGCCGCTGGCCGCCATCTGCCATTCCGGTTGATCCAAATCATCGCCCAAGGGGACGACGAATGAAGACGGGTATACGAGAATGGATAAGACTCGGCGAAAGTAATCATGTTCGCGGCCGAGCAGCATGAGGGCGGCCTGGGCCGCAATGGTCACTTTCATTTCGTCAGAGACGGTCAGGCCGCCGCAACCTTCCCAACTTTTTTCGGCTACGAGCACGCGCGCGTCGTTGCGCAGAATTGTTCGCTCTTGATCATCTAATAAGCGGTAATGGGCAATGTTGTTGAAAAGAATCGTTTCCCAGCCTTCTGGGTAAGGCAGGGCAAATAGCAATTCGCGTTTACGAGTCGAATTCCCCATTTGTGGCAAATCCGAACAGGCCAAATTTCGGCTACGAAAAGGGCAACTTCTGCCCAATCGAAAATGTTGCAGGCTCCGATCGTAAGCGTACAGCGGTGTTAATGTAACATTTGCCGTTATTTCGGCACCAGTAGGACTAGACGAAGATAATGCCGTTGTCGAATCTCTGCGCTGCCCCAACATTTTGTGTGGGAGAGTCTGCCATGTCGTCGAATGATCGCGAGGTAGAACTCACGAATTTGCTGGACAGCATTCGTGACCAGATTAGGCGATCCGGCCACTGTGACACGGTTTCCCTGAGCCGAAGTCTTCCGGAGTTGGCGAGTGAGGCCTTGGGCTTGATAGAGATCGAACGGGAACTGGAAGCTGCAGCGATGGACTGGAAGGGTCGAGACAACACCGACACGATCGATGCCGAGGAGACCGGCCTATTGCCTTCAACCAAGGAATCGAACATCAAATCGCCGCACGCGATTGGCCGATATCAGATTCTGCGGCAGCTCGGTCAAGGCGGGATGGGTACGGTGTACGCTGCCGAAGATCCCGAGCTACGCCGCCAAGTGGCTCTTAAGATTCCACATTTCTCCGGTCCGCCGGAAAAGCTGGCCGCGACGCGCGCCCGCTTTCTTCGCGAGGCGCGCGCGGCCGCACGCGTGGAGCATCCCAATGTTTGTCCCATATACGATGTGGGCGAACACGACGATCAGCCGTTCGTAGTGATGGCATTCGTGGAAGGAGAATCTCTGGCCGACCGCCTGGGACGGGAGGGCCGCTTTGACGATCCGCGTGCGGCCGTGGAACTCATCGCTCGGGTTGCCGAGGCGCTCGGCGCCGTTCACGCTCACGGGATCACGCATCGCGATCTGAAGCCGGCAAATATCCTGATTCGCAAGCGGGATGGTCAGGCCGTGCTAACGGATTTTGGCCTCGCGCAAATCGAATTGGATGGCGAACATCTCACGAACGAAGGGGCCATGGTGGGAACGCCTGCCTACATGTCGCCAGAGCAAGCCGATTCGGCTCTGGGTCCAGTCGGGCCGCGCAGCGACATTTTCAGTCTCGGTATCGTGCTTTTCCAGATGCTCACTGGGCGGCGGCCGTTTGAAGGCACAACCTCCCAGATACTCGGCCAGCTTAGTTCGAAGCCGGTGCCGCACGTGTCCATGCTGCGGATGGATCTGGACCCCGCATTGGATAACTTGGTGGCCAGAGCCACCGCCCAAGAGCAAGAAAACCGTTTCGCCAATGCAGCTGCGTTTGCGGCTGCACTACGGGCCTGGCTTACCGCCACAACACATCGCTCGCCGGAAACGACGTCGCCGTATATTACCGGCCCAGTGATGTCGGCCAGGCGGCGGAACTGGCCTTTTGTCATCGTTCTAGCGACCTTGGGCGCATTGGCTGTCTTGGTCCCGGCCGGGTATCTAGGAGTACACCTTATCCAGCATCGGAAGCAACTGACAAGCGTTCCAGCGCAGCCAGGCTCGGACCGGTCGTTCGTACCGGCTAATCCGGTACCACTCAAAGGCTTTATCGATGTCCGTGTTCGCAGAGCCGGCTTTTGGAATGAAAGCGATGTGCCTTTGTATCAGCGCGGTGTGTTGCCGCTAAAGCCTGGCGACCTTTTATGGATCGATATCGAACTCAATCGGCCGGCTTACATATATGTCTTGTGGCTGGACACGGAAGGCGTGGTAACGCCGCTTTATCCCTGGACCGGTAATGATTGGCAGCAACGTCCGAAGCAGGAAGAAATGCGAAGCAGCCTGCATATGCCAAGCAAGGCGGGCCAAGTGCTTGAGCTGCAAGGCGGTCCGCCTGGGATTGAGTCGATGATTCTCCTGACCCGCGAGGAAGTCCTTCCGCCCGAATTCGCTTGGGACGAGATATTCACGGGCCTGCCAAAGCAGAATGGTTTGGAGTTGGGCTCTGCCGTCTGGCTGGAAAATGGCCAGATCGTGCATGACGAAGCGAATCGCAAAGCGATCAACCTGGATATAGATCGCGCTGCTCCAAAACTGCGACAGGTACAAGGTAATGACGATCCAGTTCTGCGATCGCAAGCAATTCTGCAACAAAAATTGGCGAAATGGTTCTCCTATACGCGGGCCGTCTGTTTCAGCAATCGCGGCGATCAAAAGTAGCCATTCCCGACGGCCTCTCCTCCTACCTTTGCGGAGAGGCCGTCAAGCGGCGATCAGCTCTTCCGCTTGTAAGTAATGGACATCATTTCAACGTCCTTGCCATCTTTCACTTCATAGAAGTGAAACAACATCGTATCCTTGTCCGGCATTGTGCCCACGCTTTTGAGCTTGACGAGCTTGCCTTCCCGCGTACCTTCGCCGTTTTCGGTCAACGTCTTCCCTTCTTTGTCGAAGTTGCCGGACATGACAAGTGGCGAAGGATCCATGTTGTCGATCCAAGTGGTGATGTACTTCTTGCGCACCGGACAATAGCCCGTTTGGCCGCGGCCGTGAAACTTGAAGCCGCCAAAGTCGGCTTCGAACTCTTCAATCATAAAGAAGCCATTGAAACCGATTTTGTAACTCGCCTTGCCTTTGGTTTCGGCCCCGGCCATTTTCACCGTGGTTTCCCAGTCGCCCACCATGTCCTTGAATTTGTCGTGCTCGGGACCCGGCTTCGGAATTTCCTGGGCGCGAGCAAGGGAGGCGGCAATTCCAAAGATCAGTGCAACCGATAAGATGCGCATCATCATAGCAGCAATCTCCTCAAACCAAGATCTGTGAAAAAAGAGCAATGTTTGTCGCCGGGATGTTGAGATTACGCTGGTATCGGGAGTTTCGCAAGGCTGGTAGATGGAAAAACCTGAGAAGATCGAATAACGAGATGGCTCGCTTGCCGCCGAGAGTTTTCACGACTGCGCGTTGAGATGCAATCATGCCGTATTTAGCCCAGTATTGCTCCTTCTATGGCGACGGTTCCGCGGGAAGCAAACATGCGAGACACATGCAAGGAAATCGCTTCGCGATATTTCGGTTCAATACCTCATCAATGGTCGAACGTCGGCCAATCTTCTCAGTTTGCTGGCACTCGCCTGAGTGTGGCCTCGATTTGATACAATAGTTTACCGCCGTTGTCGCGGAAGGTGTACTGCTGTTCGCACAAATCATTATTTTTGAAGGTCCAATGGCCGCTTACGCTGTTGTCGGGTGTTGTCCAATTCATCGTTCGCTTGGCTTCGTCCCAGGTTCCGGTTAATTCGAAGACACGGTCGTCGGATCGGAAACACCAGCATCGATACTGCTTCTTGCCAGCGTCGTAGCCCGCCAGCCAGTGCGACTTCCGATAAACAGTTTCGTATTGTTCCTCGATTTCAATGAAATGCCCGGCAAGGATCATGCGAATTTGCAGCTGCCCTTTGCTGACTTCCGGATTGCTCCCCGCCATCGCATTCTTCACGGAGACGTTAGCACGCCAATCTCCGCCGAGCCGGTCCAGCACCCGTAATTCCTGCGGGCGCTTGGGGTCAACCGGCTGAGGCTTCAGAACTGCCGGCTTTTGCAAACGAGTGAACGTATTGCGCACGTCCAGCACAATTTCATTCATCGAGCTCTGATGAAACAGCCGCGATTTGATCGCATTTCCACTGGAAAAATCGAACTCCTGAACTCTTTGAACGCCGTCCGGCAGTTTCTCCATCCACAGTAGCGAATGCTTCTCCGCGTCGAACTTGCCGGCACTGGGGCCGGTGACTTCGCCAACGGCTGTGAAAAACCAACCTCGAACGGTGTCCTTGTCCCTGTCGTAGTATTCCACGGCCAAGTTCTCATATCGGCCATTGTCGGCTGTCGAATAACCCCGCAAGAATTTTCCGCCCGCCACAAGGTCAAAGGTGCTGACTCCAGTGGAGCGTGCGTACTCGGCCGGAACCTTGGGTGCGAGAATCGTGGTTTCCGTCTTCCAACTGCCGACGCTGAACGGCAGGATATCAGCAGCGCGCTGGGGAACGCTGGGCGCTTTAAATTCGATCAGTTTCATAGAATCGCGCCGGAAAATCAGCAGCATGGTATTGCTGCCATCCTTGGGCGTAAAGTTCGTCGGGAAGCGAATGTCTTTTGGCATTTTGTCAAATTGGCAGATGGTCAGGTTGTCGCCGTCAATTCGATATATTCCGTAAGAGCTTTTATTAGGACTGGGGGAAAGCGTAGTGATCTGCTTTGGATTCGCCTGCGGATTGAGATGGAAGACACCTTCCATTTCCGGGCAGGGCAGGGGCGGCGCGCCGGGCGGATCAATACGCTTCATCTTTAACCGGTCGTCGATGATATCGAGGGTGATTTGAAGGTTATCTTTGTATATGGGATTCGTCAGGTCGAACCGGAGGGCGTCGACTTGGAAGGCTGTCGCCCGCCACGTGCCCTGGAGTTTTTCCTGGTCGCTGCGTTGATCCGCGATTACGGCCTGGGGCGGCGGCAATTCCTTGATCTCGATCTTGCGGAACTTCACAACGGTATCCGGTTTCCAGGTTTCCAGCGCGATGTGGCCTTTCGGAAAGGCATCGAGCGGCTCGATGAAATCCACGGCATGGATGCCATTGACCCGGCTCACCAGATGATTGCCGTCGGCAATGAGATCCAGCGTAAACCATTCATCGGGTTTGACGATCGAATAAGCGCCTTGTGTCGTCCAGGAATTGTTCTGCGGGTTCAGGTACGAGATGGGGCCGGTGTAGGTATCTTTACCTTCGTTCAGGTCAAGCACGTAGCCCGAAGGATGTCGTGGGGAGTCTTTCGGGCCCAGCAGCTGCATCTTGGCGCGGAAATAAATGTCGCTTTCGGCTCCCTTGCTTATCGACACTTCGGCGCGAAGATGAAAGTTCCGATAGTCATCTCGAAAGGTGTAAAGGCGCCCCGGACCGTTGCGGCTAACAAGAACTTGGTTCTCCACGCTCCAACTGCCCGGCTGTTCCGGCTGCGTCTTCCAGCCTGTCAGATCCTTGCCGTTGAAGAGTTGTACCCAATCTTTCTGTTCAACTTCTGCTGCGAGGGCTCGCTGGTTTTTCTCCACCGGCAATTCTTTGATCTCGATTTTGCGAATTTCGACATTTCCAATTAGGCCGATGTTACCCCACGATGGCTCACAACCGGTCGTGTTGCCGACGCGTTCGCCATTAAGCGCGAAATCCAATGTTCCGTCGCGTGATGTCACCGTTAATTCACTCCACTCATTTCGCGGCTTGGCCTTGCCCTCTAACTTTTCGCCGCGGCAGTTGGCGCCCTCGCATCCAAATACGTCGCCGTGACCGTCTGGCCACAATCGCGCCAAAATGTAGCGTTTTTTCGGCGGATCGGCATCCATGTGCAAGAGAACCTCCAAGTGCTCGCCGGGTTGTTTCTCATCGTGGTATCGGAACTGGCAGTGAACGATGTAGTTTTCGAATGCCTTTTCCGTTCGCACCAAGCCAGGTTCTTGAAGGACACCGTTAACGACCCATCCGCGGCCATCGCCTTCGCGCTTCCAACCGGTCAGGTCTTTGCCATTGAAGAGTTGCACCCATCCTTGAGAATCATCGGTTTCGGCCGGCGGAGCATTCGTTTTCCGAATGATGGCCCGAACCGTGACCCGTTCCCCGCGCTGCACTTCAAAATCGCAGCCGGAGCCAGCCGAGCCAGCTTGCCGCACGGTGTGGCTGCTAAAGAGGCCTGATGTGGTCAATTCCCAGCCAATCGTCCAGTAATCGTAGCCAGGCTTGAGCCCGGGATTGATGTGATACTTTCCAGGTGCGAGCGTGACCGTTTGCGGCGTTCGCATGTCCATCCAGTCGTGGACCGTCACGTCATTTTGGAGAATGATAACTTCAGTTAATCCATCTTGCGATTCGATCTCCACGCGGCTGTGGTTGGCCAAATAAAGCGACATCCATGGGATGAACACGATTACCACCACTAACAGAAGGAAGCCCATTGCAGCGGGGCCAATTAACGACCGCAACCGTGCCGTCGCCGGAGAGGTGGCTACGGGTTTCGCGACCATCCGGCGAACGATGAAGATGAGTACGGAAAGCCCGGTCAGGATTATTCCCCCCCCGGCAACCACGACTAGGCCGAACAAGAGGTCTTCCATCCCACCGAATATGAGAGTTGCCGCATAGAACATCGGAACGAGCAGCGTCGGCGCGAGGAACGCGGCTAACCACCAGCGCCAAACCCGCAATGTGGCTTCTTGATTGGTGCGCGGAACTGGCACCGGCGCCGGCAGCGGCACTTTGCCGGGCTGCTGCAAATGAGCCAGATGCTGCTCCAGCAGCTGCGCCAATTCCTTCGCGCTCTGGAAGCGATCTTCCGGCTTTTTGGCGTGCAACTTGGCGATGATGGCTTCGAGCCAATCGGGAATTTCGGGATTGATCTCCCGAATGGATCGCGGCGCATCTTCGATTACGCGCTTCATCACAGCCATCGTGCCAGTGGCCCGAAATGGCGGCCGGCCGGTGCAGAGCATGTACAACACGCTGCCGAGGCTGAAGAGGTCAGAGCGATGATCGACGGTTTCACCGGCTGCTTGCTCCGGCGACATGAACATTGGCGTGCCGGAGATCACGCCCGATTGCGTGACGCTGGCATCGTCCACCGCCCGAGCCAGGCCAAAGTCGGTGATCTTTACGCGTTCGACGCCGTTTTCGAGCAGGATATTTGCGGGCTTAATGTCGCGGTGCACATGACCCTGAGCGTGCGCGGCAGCCAGGCCGTACGCCGCCTGCATGCCGATACGCAGAATCTGCTTAAGCTCGAGCGGGCCCTTCTTTTCGAGTCGCTCTTGGAGCGACATGCCGACGATGTACTGCATTACAAAATACGGTGGCGAATGCTCTTCCTGCACTTCGTGAATGGTGACGATATGGTCGTGGGTCACGGCGGCGGCCGCGCGGGCTTCGCGAATAAAGCGCGTACGGGCCGTGGCATTAGCGGCCAATTCCGGGGCCATGATCTTGATTGCCACGATGCGCTGAAGCTTTTCATCGTAGGCTTTCAGCACCATGCCCATGCCGCCGCGGCCAATTATTTCGCGGATTTCATAATGGCCGAGCCGCTCGTGCGGGGGAGCGGAACCGGAAGGGGCGGGAGTCAATCCGGTTTGCGAATCGGTGGTTCCCGG
>Ga0070732_10001734_pt1 | contig 11856 bp, 10 predicted proteins | sample Coa_R1_5_FD_66449 | JGI IMG/M metagenome (GOLD analysis project Ga0070732, IMG submission 66449) | Surface soil microbial communities from Centralia Pennsylvania, which are recovering from an underground coalmine fire - Coalmine... | ecosystem: Environmental > Terrestrial > Soil > Unclassified ...
GAGAGGCGGGCCACCAGCTCGGCCGCAAGCGGAAGCTCTTGCGGGAGCGTCTCCTGTTGAACCTCCGCGGTCGCTTGAACAAGGGGCGTTGTCGTGGCGTTCTCGCGCCCGCCGCTCGCGATTGAATCGGCATTTTGTCTCATGGCGTGCTGCTCAAAGAAATGAAATACCGTTTGTTCTCATTTTTATTGTGAACTGGCGTCCGAGGGACGGATCGGCAAGGGGATATCGACCTCAACCGTGCTCGATCCTATAGCAGATATGCTGTTCGCAGGCGAGCCTCTCAGGCGACGCGTTCCAGCAGAGCCAGCAGGCCCTGCAGGAGCTGTAGCGGCGCGGGCGGGCAACCCTTGATGTGCAGGTCCACGGGAACCACGGCACCGACGCCGCCCGCAATCGCGTAGCTGTCCGCGAAGAGCCCACCGTCAAAGGCACAATCGCCGACGGCGACGACCCATTTTGGGTCGGGCGTGGCGGCGTAGGTGCGTTCGAGGGCCTCGCGCATGTTGTGCGTGACCGGTCCCGTCACCATCAGCACGTCGGCGTGCCGCGGCGAGGCGACGAAACGCAATCCGAACCGTTCCAGGTCATAGAACGGATTGTTGAGTGCGTGGATCTCGAGCTCGCAACCATTGCAGGAGCCCGCATCAACTTCGCGGATCGAGAGGCTGCGCCCGAGCCGGCGCCGCGCGCTCGCATCGAGACGTTGTGCGAGTTCGGCCAGCTCCTCCGCTCCGGGTGCCGGCGCGTCGACTGGCAGCGGCTTGGAGATCAAGGTGCGTCCGATGGTCTTCCACATCGCGCGTCTCTTCCTAGAGGTCGTGTCCGGAGTAGGAGCAATTGAAGGATTTGTTGCAGAGCGGGAAGTCGGCAACGATGTTGCCTTCGATCGCCGCTTCCAGCAGCGGCCATTGTAGCCAGGAGGGATCCCTCGCATAGCATTGCTGCACCCGGCCTTCAGAATCGAGGCGTACCCGGGTCAGAATGTCGCCGCGGAATCCCTCGACGAGGGATATTCCGTCGCCGGCGCGCGCTGGAATTTCGACCGCGATCGGCCCGTCGGGGAGCCGCGCCAGGATCTGCGCGATCAGGTTCAGACTGGCATCGACCTCGCGAAAGCGAACGAGCACGCGCGCATTCACATCACCTTCGCTGAAGGTCGGCACATCGAACTTGAGCTGGTCGTAGGGCGGATATCCCGGGCGTCGCCGCGTATCGACGTCGCGCGCCGACGCCCGGCCCACATATCCGCCGGCGGCGAACCGGCGCACCAGTTCCGCCTTGACGATCCCGGTGCCGACGGTGCGGTCCAGCAACGACGGCTTGTCGTCATAGATGCGATAGAGGTCGGACCAGCGCGGCAGCATTCGGGCGATCAGATCGCTCAGCAGTGCTTGCGCCGCGGCATCGAGATCGCGGGCGACCCCGCCGGGGATCACCCGATCCATCATCAGCCGATGGCCGAAGCACCGCGCCGCGGCGCGCAGCACCTCCTCGCGCAGCACCATGCAATGCGCCTGCATGAAGGCGAAGGAGGCGTCGTTGCAGACGGCACCCACATCTCCGATGTGGTTGGCGATGCGCTCGATCTCGGCCATCAGCGCGCGGAGCCAGATGGCGCGAGGAGGCGGCTCGCAATCGGCGGCGGCTTCGACCGCGCGCGAAAAGGCGAGCGCGTGTGCGACGGTGCTGTCGCCGGAGAGGCGGCCGGCGAGCCGGGCCGCAGCGACCACCGTTTTCCCCTGCATCAGCTGCAGCGTTCCCTTGTGCACGTAGCCGAGGCGCTCCTCGAGTCGCACGACGGTTTCGCCATTGGCGTGAAACCTGAAGTGTCCCGGCTCGATGATGCCGGCATGAACAGGGCCCACGGGGATCTGGTGCAGGCTCTCGCCCTCGGCCGGGAGGAACGGGTACTCGCTCGCGGCGCGCGGCGCGATCGGCGCCCGGCTCGTCCATTGTCCGTGATCGAGCCAGGGGCGTCCGTCCACGGCGCCTTCGGCCACCAGACCGAAGAGGTCTTGAACCGTGCGCTCCATGCGAATGGCACCGGGCCTCGCCGGCGAAAGCGCGGGAAAGCGCCGGTCGGGACAGCTGAACGATGCGACGGCGATGGCACCCTCCGTCTCGTCCATCAGCGCGGCGTGCACCTCCGACGGCTCGCCCCAGACCGCCAGCAGCGCCCAATCGGTCGCACCGAGATGTGTCGCAAGCGCCGTCCACTGCGCGCGGTTCAGCCGATAGCGCGGCCATGGCCGCTGGCCGGTCGAGGCGCCGCCGCTCAGGAATTCGATAAGCGTGCTCGTCGTCATGCGCCTCAGCCCAGCAGCTTCGCTACGGTTTGAAACCAGGAGACGAGCGGTCCCGGCAGATAAATGCCGGCGGTCAGCACCAAGATCAGATGCAGGAAGGCCGGCAGCAGCGCCACGCTGCTGGCCTTCTCCCCGCCGGTGCCCTCGCCGAAGGCGAGGCCCTGCAGCCGCAGCACCAGCGCGCCGAATCCCACCAGGAGTCCCGCTAGCACCAACGCGGCGAGCAGAGGTGCGCGGGCGAAGCTGGTGGTCAGCACCAGGAACTCGCTCATGAAGACACCGAAGGGCGGCAGGCCGGCGATCGCCACCACACCCAGCACCAGCGCCCAGCCCAGCACCGGCTGGCTGGAGGTGAGACCGCGGATGTCGGCGATCCGCTGCGTCCCCTTGATTTGCGAGACGTGGCCAACGGCGTAGAAGATCGCCGACTTGGTGAGACTGTGCATGGTCATGTGCAGCAAGCCCGCGAAATTCGCGAGCGGGCCTCCCATGCCGAAGGCGAAGGTGATGATGCCCATGTGCTCGATCGAGGAATAGGCGAAGAACCGCTTGATGTCGCGCCTTCGATACAGCATGAAGCTCGCGAGCAGCAGCGACGACAGTCCCATCGTCACCATGAGCGGACCGGGCGCCACCGCCAGCGGATTGGCAGCGAGCAGCATTTTGAATCGCAGCACGCTGTAGAGCGCCACGTTGAGCAGCAGTCCCGAGAGCACGGCGGAAATCGGCGTCGGGCCTTCGGCATGGGCGTCCGGCAGCCAGGCGTGGAGCGGGGCCAGCCCCACCTTGGTGCCGTAGCCCACCAGCAGGAACACGAAGGCGAGGTTCAACAGCGCGGGGTTGAATTGCGCGGCGTGCGGCAGCAGCTCGGACCAGGTCATCGCCAGCAGGCCCTCGCCCATCACCGGCTCGGCCGCCAGATACATGAGGATGGTGCCGAATAGGGCGAGTGCGATGCCGACGCCGCAGAGTATGAAATATTTCCACGCTGCCTCGAGCGCGGCATGCGTGCGGTAGAGGCCCACCATCAGCACCGTCGTGAGTGTCGCACCCTCGATCGCGACCCACAGCGTGCCGAGGTTGTTGGCGGTGAGCGCCAGCAGCATGGTCAGCACGAAGGCCTGGTACATGGCGTGGTAGTAGCGGAGATACCGCGGCACCAGCCGGCCGATCTCCACCTCGTGCACGATGTAGCGAGCGCTGAACAGGCTGGTGGTGCAGGCGACGAAGGCGGTGAGCGCCACCAAGTAGATGTTGAAATCGTCGATCAGCAGGAAAGGCGTGGTGTCGGGACGTCGAATGAACGGCACCAAGCTGGCGAAGAGGGTCAGCACGGAGGCCGCGACGTTCACTCTGGCCGCAAGGCGGTAGCTCGGCAGCAACGCCAGCAGGAGGGCGGCGAGCGCCGGAATCGCCAGAATGACGTGAACGATGCTCACGAGCGCTCACCCCGGAAGCGCTCGATGTCGTGGACGTCGAGCGTGTCGAAGCGTTCGCGGATGTGGAAGAAGAAGATGCCGAAGATGATGAAGGCGACCATCACCTCGAAGGCTATGCTGAGCTCCACCACCAGCGGCATGCCCTTGACGCCGACCGCGGCCAGAATGAGGCCGTTCTCGAGCGACATGAACCCCACCACCTGGCTCACGGCGTTCCGCCGCGTGATCATCATCAAGAGGCCCAACAGCACGATCGAGAGCGCGGAGGCGAGGCTCTCGCGCGTGAGCGCGGCGGACGCGGCGGTTACCGGCAGCACCAGCAGAATGGAGAGCGACACCAGCGCCACGCCCACCACCAAAGTGGGGCCGATGCCGAGCGCCGTCTCGATCGCGCGGTGGATGTCGAGGCGAACGATGATGCGGTGGAGCGCGATCGGGATCACCGCCCCCTTGAACACCAGTGCCGTCGCAGCGGTGATATAGAGCTGTGGCGCGTCCTGCGCGTGCGCCTGCCAGGCCGCCGCCGCCGCGAGCAATACCGCCTGCATCGCATAGATCTTCAGCACGCCGAAGAGGCGCCGCTGATAAAGCAGCGCGAAGCTGAGCACTAGCATCCCGGCATCGAGGAGATGCGCGGTATCGTAGGTGAGGTTCGCCAGCACCGGCATCGTCTACAGGCCCTCCGAGACGTAGAGGAAGATAGCGGCGAGAATCCCGAGCAGGAACGCGCCGCCGAGGAACTCCGCCACGCGGAAGACCCGCATCTTGGCGATCGCCGTTTCGAATACGCCGAGGAGCACGGCTCCGACCATCAGCTTTGCCGCATAGGCGCCAAGCCCGATCCCGAGCGCCGCCCAGCCGAGCGGTAACTCGATGCCCATGCCCCATGGCAGGAACATGGCGACGATGAGCGATAGGTAGAGCAGCAGCTTCACCATGGAGGCGGCCTCGATCAGGGCCAGATGCCGTCCCGAATACTCGAGCACCATCGCCTCATGCACCATGGTGAGTTCGAGGTGGGTCGCTGGATTGTCCACGGGAATTCGCGCGTTTTCGGCGATCGCCACCATGGCAAGCGAGATGAGCCCCAGGAGCAGCGAAATGCGGATCCCCACGGCGTGGGTCAGCATGAATTCCGAGATATGCGGCAGCGAAGTCGAACGCACCAGCAGCGCCACGGTGAAGGTCACCATCAGCATGGCGGGCTCGGCGAGCGAGGCGATCATCATCTCGCGGCTGGAGCCGATGCCGCCGAAACTGGTGCCCACGTCCATGCCGGCGAGCGCCAAGCCGAAACGCGCGCTGCCGAGCAGCGCCACCAGCGCGATCAGGTCGGCGATGCGGCTCGTCATCAGACCGGTGGTAAAGGTCGGCACGATTGCGGCGGCGAGCCAGATCGCGGCGAAGGTCGTATAGGGAATGACGCGGAAGAGCCATGATGCACTCGGCGCCAGCACCACTTCCTTGCGCAGGAGCCGCAAGAGATCGCGATAGGGTTGGATCAGCGTCGGGCCGCGCCGACCGAGAAGGCGCGCCTTCACCTTGCGCACGATACCGGTGAGAAGCGGCGCGAGCGCCAGCACCAGGATCAGCTGTACGAGGTCCAGCAAGCTCGTGGTCATTGACTGACCGCCACGATGAGGAGCAGAGCCACCAGCGCCGCGAACATCAGCGTCAGATAGCGACGGATGGTCTGGAACTGCACGACGTTGAGGCGATCCGCGAGGAACGAGACCGCGGTTGCGGTCGGCCGATAGAGGCCTTCCCAGGCAGGGTCCTTGAGCGTCACTTCGAAACTCGCCGCATGCGTCTCGCCGGGCGCCGGCATGTGGACGCGCTCGCGGGCGGCGAAGACCGTGGTTCCAAAGACGCGCCGGATCGGTTGCGCGAAACTGCCGGCGGTATACTCGGTCTCGGTGCGCGTATCCGGGAAGCCGCAGTCCCAGGCGGGTGATCGCCGCAGCCGGTTCGAAGCGAATCGATGAATCGCCGCCACCAGCACGGTGGCAAGAATCGCTACCGCTGCGATCACGATAAGGCCGCTATAGGAGCTGCGATCGGCCCCGAGCGGCACCAGCCAGAGGAGACTTGATCCCGCCAGCGCTGGGCCACTGCCGGGAAGCAAGAGCGCGATCACCGGCCGCAGGATGTCGATTAAGATCATCGGCAGCACGCCGACCAGCGTGCAGACCAGCGCGAAACCGGCCATGGGAGCGACCATCGTGTTGCCGACCTCGCGGGCTTCGGCCGCTTGCGGGCTCCGCGGGCGCCCGAGGAACACCACGCCGACTACCTTGACGAAACAGACTGCCGCCAGCGCCGCTGCCAGCGCCAGCATCGCGCCCACGATCGGTACTTCGAATTTGAGCAGCCATTGCGGCAGCTCTGATCCCCGGATGATCGCCTGGAAGGTGAGCCACTCGGAGACGAAGCCGTTGAAAGGCGGCAGCGCCGAGATTGCGACGGACCCGATCAGGAACGTGAAGGCGGTGCGCGGCATCGTGCGAATGAGGCCGCCCAGCCGCTCCATGTCGCGTTCGCTGGTCGCCACCTGCACCGCGCCCGCGCCCAGGAACAATAGGCTCTTGAACATGGCGTGGTTGAAGACATGCAGTAGCGCCGCGACGAGCGCCAACGCCGCGAGCCCGTCGAGCCTGTTGGCGCGAAAGGCGAGCGCGAAGCCGAGACCGATCACGACGATGCCGATGTTCTCCACCGTGTGATAGGCCAAGAGGCGCTTCAGATCGTGCTGCATCACCGCGTAGAGGACGCCCAGGAGTGCGGTGATCGCGCCGACCGCGAGTACTACCACGCCCCACCACCAGGGCGGCGGTCCCGTGAGGTCGAATAGGATGCGCACGAGGCCGTAGAGCGCGACTTTGGTCATGATGCCGCTCATCAGCGCCGAAACGTGGCTCGGTGCCGCGGAATGTGCGGGCGGCAGCCACACATGAAGCGGAACGATGCCCGCCTTCGACCCCGCCCCCATGAGCGCGAGCGCGAATACGACGGCGGCCTTCCCTCCGGTGATCGGCGCCGCGCGCATCGCCGCGAACCCGTAGGAGCCGCTCTCACCGGCGAGAATGCCGAAGGCAAAGATCAGCGCTCCGGTGCCGAGGCTTGCCATCACCAGGTAAAGCAGGGCCGCCGAGCGGGTTTCGTCCTGGCGATGCGTCGCCAGCACCAGCAGCCAAGACGCAACCGACATGGTCTCCCAACTCACCAGGAACGCGAAGGCGTCGTCGGCAACGAGCACGAGATTCATGCCGATGAGGAACAGCGGATAGAACGGCAGCACCCGCCGGGGCTCGGCGTCATGCGATCCGTATTCGAGCCCGTAGACGCTGATCAGCGTCGCCGCGAAATTGACCACCAGCAGGAAGAACGCCGAAAGCGCATCGATCCGGAGGTGCGCTCCAAGCCAGGGAAGCCCCAGCGGCAATGTTGCGACTTCGGCGGGTCCTGCCGCGATGAGCACCCGCAGCGCCGCGATCGCGATAGTGGCGCCCGCCAATGCCGAGAGGAGGTAGACGGCAGCAAGAAGACGGCGCCCGGCGAGCCCTGTGCCGAAGGCCAGCGCATAGAGACCCAATCCGACGGAGAGGGCGCTCAACATGGATTTGCCGGAAGGGCCAGCAGACCCTTACAAGGAAACGAGTACACGCGCGGAGATGCCCCAGCCCAGTTCACGCCGCACGCGATGTCCCGCGCATGGCCGATCGCCGACCGACGCGTCGGCGCGGGATTGTAACAGCCGCACCCTTCGCCGCAAGCGTGCGGCTATGCCTGCAACGCGGTCAACGTGTCGCAGGTGTCGACTGGCTTCTACTCAGTGCTCGGAGGCCAGCGTTCGCGCCAGCTGACTGAGCGCTTCCTGATAGCGCTCATTGGGGATCTGCGCGAAGTTCTTCGCGAGTTCCAGGCACATTCTTTCACGCGCGCTCTGGACTCGGGTCTGCGGGTCATCGAGCCCTTCGAAGAAGCTGCCGACCGGTACGCTGAGCGCCTTGGCGATCTGGAACAGGCGGCCGGCGGATACTCGATTGATGCCGCGCTCGTATTTATGGGCTTGTTGATAGGTAACGCCGATCAAGTCGGCGAGCTGCTGCTGGGTTAAGCCGAGCATGATCCGCGATTCGCGGATACGCGCTCCTACGTGGCGATCGATATCCTGGACACGAGTAGTCATTTGGGTCATGGCGTTTGTGCAAAGCTCCTTGCGTGCGAACACACCGTAGCACCCGAAGCTCCCGTCCCGTGCCGCATCGGCATCGCGACCGGGTCCCCCAGCAAGGGTTTCGATCAGCGCGTATTCCGCCGAATCCTTCCTTCCGTCAGCGCGCCTAACAGCCTCATTTAGGCCGGGCGGTCGGATTTTCAACCGGAGGCCTTGGATGCCTCATGGCGCATAGCGGGTAGGTCCGCGGCACGTTTGACAGGCGCCGCGCCCTGATGATAACGACCGCAGATCGAATCAACAGAGGCGCACGACCGCATGCCGCGCATCTCGATTGGCGATTGCCAGCTTTATTATGAGCGGCATGGCGCGGGGTTCCCGGTCATGTTCGTGACCGGTCTGAGCGGCTACGGCGCCTTCTGGCGCGAGCAGATCTCCGCCTTCGCCAAGGAATTCGAGGTCGTCCTGCACGATCAGCGCGGTATCGGGCAGAGCGATCACAGCCGGATTTCCTACACGGTCGAGCGGCTCGCCGCCGACGTCATCGCATTGATGGATGCCCTCGGCATCGCCAGGGCACACGTGGTCGGCCATTCGACCGGCGGGGCGATTGCTCAGATCCTGGCGATCCAGCATCCGGCCCGGCTCGCGAGCGTAGTCATCTCCGCCAGCTGGACCAAGGCGGATGCATACTTTCGGCGCCTCTTCACCCTGCGCAAGGAAATCCTCAATCGCCTCGGCCCGGGCGCCTATTTGCAGGCGTCGACGCTCTTCCTCTATCCGCCGTTCTGGGTTGCGCAGAACAACGAAAAGCTGCGCCAGCTCGAGGCACAGAACCTCGCGACCTTCTCTGCCCCTGAAATTGTCACGAGCCGCATCGACGCGATCCTCGCCTTTGACCGCACCGCCGAATTGGGCCGTATCAAGACGCCCGCACTCGTAATCGGCGCCCACGATGACGTGATCACGCCCCTCTATTTCTCCGAGGAGCTGGCGCGGTTGATACCCGGCGCCGAGGTCAAGATCTTCCCCCAGGGGGGACACTGCTTCATCCAGGTGATGCCGCGCGAGTTCAATGCGGCGGTCCTCCCCTTCCTCAAGGCCCACACCCCGAGCTGAGGGCGGTTCTTAACTATTTGCACCGCCAAAGGACGGTAAACAGGTTCTAAAAGTTACAAGAAATATATAATATTTTCAATTGGTTATGGTACTATTATCACGATTTCGAGAATTTTTTCGTGACATTTGCGATGGGCCTCTCAGTGCGCCGTCATTTAAGCTTTCCTAAACGGCTCACCGACTACCCTCCGCCGGTCGGGAGCAGAAGGCACCCTTCACTCTCGTAGAATTACGTATCGGTGCCCTCTCCTCATGTCATCGGATCGTCGTTCGATACTGAGGCATGTGCTCGCAGCGCTCGAAGGCGCGGGTGATCATGCTTACGTCTGGGACCTCGCCAGCGACAGGCTTCGCTGGCACGGTGCCCACCCACGAGACCTCGGGGTCGCCGACCCAGCGGCGCTCGCCAGTGGGCGCGGGCTCAGCGAACGCATTCATCCCGAAGACCGCGAGGTTCGCGAGCGTTGGCTCGAAGGGCACGCGGCTCACGGCGAATCCCTGGATTGCGAGTACCGCCTCGTCGCCGACAGCGGTGAAGTGATCTGGGTACAGGATCGCGGCAGTGCCGAATTCGATGTGCGAGGCCGCCTCAAGCGGGTGGTAGGTGTGCTGCGGCGGGTCACCGATCGCAAGCTCGCCGAGCAGAGGCTCGAACAGCTTGCCAACTACGATGAGCTCACCGGTCATTTCAACCGCAGTCGGCTGAGGCAGGCATTGGATCAGGTTCTGGCGGCTAGCCTCAGGTCCGGCACGCCCGGTGCCTACCTTGCCGTCGACGTCGACCGGCTCAGCGCGATCAACGATGCCTTCGGCTACGAGATCGCGGACCAGATCATCGTCGAGATCGGACGCCGGCTCGACCGCTATGTCCGCCACAGCGACGTGATTGGGCGGATCGGCGGCAACCGCTTCGGCATCGTGCTCACCAGCTCTCCGCTGGACGGAGTTGCGACCGCCGCGGAAAAGATCATTGCGTTAGTGGGCCAGGTGCCGATCGCGACCCGAGTGGGGCCCGTCTATGCCACAGTGTCGATCGGTGGCGCGAGTTTTCCGGATCAGGCCAAGACCGCCTACGAGGTGATGACCCACGCCGATTCGGCGCTCGCCGAGGCCAAGCGCGCCGGGCGCGACTGCTTCATCCCCTACCGCGTGGCCGAGGAACAGCGCCGCCAGCACCGGGTTGACATGGCTCTGGGCGAGCGGGTGCACAATGCGCTCAAGTCGAACCGGCTGGTCTTCGCCTATCAGTCGGTGGTCGACGTGAACGGTACCGGGGTCGAATACTACGAATGCCTCATTCGCATGATGGATGAAGACGGCAGCATCATACCGGCGAGCGCGTTCGTGCCGGTGATCGAGCAGCTGGGCTTCGTTCGCCTGATCGATCGGTACGTATTGGAGCTCGCCGTGCGCGAGGTCGAACGCAATCCCGGCGTGACGCTCGGCTTCAATATCTCTGGTTTTACCGCGTCGGATCGCGCCTGGCTCAGGCTCATCGTGTCGCTTCTCAAGGACAAGCCCGACGCCGCACGCCGTCTGATCATCGAGATCACGGAGACCGCAGCCCTGCACGACGTCGCGGAGTCGGCCCGCTTCGTGCGTGCGCTCAAGGAGCTGGGCTGCCGTGTGGCGCTCGACGATTTCGGCGCCGGGTTTACCTCCCTGGGCCACCTGCAGGTGCTGCCGGTCGACATCGTGAAGATCGACGGCGCCTTCGTGCGGCGCCTCACCGACAGCTATGACAATCAGGTATTCCTGCGCCACCTGGTCGGCCTTGCCAATGGCTTCGGCCTGGTGACGGTCGCCGAGTGCGTGGAGAATGCGACCGAGGCCGCGATCTTGCGCCGCGAAGGCGTACACCTGCTGCAGGGCTATCACTTCGGACGCCCCAGCGTGGAGAAACCCTGGTTGCAGCGCGCGGCTGTGCCTGAGCTTGCAAGTGAGATCAAGGTCGCCGGCGTCGCGGCGTCCTGATCCTATCCCTTCCGGTTTTTCGTCAGCTCCTCGACCTGCTGCTGCAGCGCATTGATGCGCTCGTTGAGGTCGCCCATGTCTTCGCGTCCGGCGGGCTTCTCCGCGCCTTTGGCGCCGCCTTCGCCGGCCGGCGGTTGAAACGGCGTGAACATCTTCATGGCCTGCTCGAAGAGCGCCAGATTCTGCTTTCCCATCTCCTCGAGATTGCCGAAGGGGAAGAGGCCGCCGAAAGTCTGCTGCAGGTTCTGCCGCATCTGCTCCTGGTTGCGCGCGAACGCCTCCATCGCCTGCTCCAGATAGCGCGGCACCAGCCATTGCATGCTGTTGCCGTAGAGGCCGATGAGCTGGCGCAGGAAGCTGATCGGCAGCAGGTTCTGCCCCTTTTGCTCCTCCTCGACGATGATCTGCGTCAGCACCGCACGGGTAATGTCGTCGCCGCTTTTGGCGTCGTAGACCACGAACTCGCTCCCGGCCTTCACCATCTGCGCGAGGTCGTCGAGCGTCACATAGGTGCTGGTCGCGGTGTTGTAGAGGCGGCGGTTGGCGTATTTCTTGATGACGATGGGTGCCGCCTGCGCCGCGCCCGGGCGCTCCGCTCCGCCTTGCTGGTCTGCCATTGCCGGCCGCCTCATGGTGCCTGATCGGGGGAGCATATCAGCTTTTGCGCAATTGTACCCGCGGCTGTTGCGCTGCAAAAGCTAGCCGCGGCCGGGAGGCGCCGTTATAGTTTGGCTATGGTGGGGGAACCGCCCGATCTCTCTCTTTTGGCCAGGCGCTATGTGGATCTGTGGCAAGACCAATTGATCGCGCTCGCGGCTCATCCCGAGCTGGCTGCGAG
>Ga0070732_10001735_pt1 | contig 11855 bp, 11 predicted proteins | sample Coa_R1_5_FD_66449 | JGI IMG/M metagenome (GOLD analysis project Ga0070732, IMG submission 66449) | Surface soil microbial communities from Centralia Pennsylvania, which are recovering from an underground coalmine fire - Coalmine... | ecosystem: Environmental > Terrestrial > Soil > Unclassified ...
CGCTTTTCACGCTGGCGATTTGATCAGCAAGCGACTCCGGCATCACGGCACTCGAGAAAGCAAAGAAAATTGAAGAGTTCGGAGGCTGCACAAGAATGTCGGCGCCAACACCCTCCACGCGCTTTCCCCATTCGGAAACCACTCCCGAAGTGAGACCGACGATCATCAGAATGAGGATCACTTGAATAGCGATGGCAATCATACTGAGAAAACTGCGCAGTGGCCGCGCGGTGATGCTGCCCCAGAACATTTGGAGCAGCGAAAACGGTCCTTCGTAGGTCTCATTCATCGGTGGAAGCCAAAATTGTACTGTAACATTCTGATTTTGCGGGGGTCAAAGCGCGAGAAGCGCAGCGGAGCAAGCTGCGTGCCGAAAATCAGAACAAATGTTTCTGGACTGTAAAGTTTTCAACACAAGTGTTGATAAGTTTGTGGAAATCAAGGCCGCTGCATTGCTTAACTTCCGGCAGTTCAACATTCTTGCGCGCATTGCACTATTTGTGTGCAACTTCGTCCTTTCTCCTCAAACCATCACACACGCGAGCCCAAGCGCCCGACTTTAGTGTTCAGATTTGGAATTCAATTCAAGAAGAGGAATGAACCTTCAAGTTAAACAGACCAAGAATTCCTGCCGAAAGCGCGTCACACTCACCGAGAGAAGCGCAGGTGCAGAAACTCCTTCACGAAGACAAGCTTACGAGCTTAGAGGAGGGAAACGAATTTCATTTGAAGGCAAGTTTGCGAATAAATTTCAGTCAGTACCACTTCGGCGGCCGATCGAGATGAATTTTGATGGATTGTTTGGCGTCGGTGATGTCAAACCACCGGCCGTAGCTTTTCCAACCCTCGGCAATCACCTGGATGAGCACGCGGCCCAGAGGCGCATCGGGAACATGCGCAACGCCATCGCGATTGGTCTTCACGTTCAATTCCATAGTCTTGTTTTTCTTAATCTTGTGCTCTTCGACGTATTTAAAGTAGACGCTCGCATTTTCAACAGGCGTTTCTTTTTCGCCCCCAGAGACTTCAATCGTGATCCGCGATTCGGCGTTGGGCTTAGTGGCTGGGGCCTTCGATTCAGGAGTCGTAGCAGACGGATTCTGAGCCGCCACCAGGTGCGCGACGGCGAGCGAGGCGGCAAGCAACGAACACAAAGCAGCCATTCGAGAGAAGTTCACCATTGGGTTGAACACCATCCTCTACGGAAGGACGGCCCTAGGTCAAGCCTTCGTTCCAATCCAATTGGATGCCTGCGGCACCATAATTGCTGCACTTCAGAAGTTTCCGCTAGCCCGCGGCCTTCGCATGGCCTGGAAACTTCCGTGTTAGCCTATTTGACGGACTTGCGAGGCTCCTGTAAGTTTTCAAGAACCTGCTCCGAACGCAATATGCGGACAGTTAAAGTCCGGAAGTGCCCGCGGGCGGTCAGCAGCCAACCTCAGGCTGCCTGCTTCACAAACGAGTGAGAAAGAGCAAGGAGAGCGTCATGGGCTTTGCCACCAATGCCATTCATGTGGGTCAAGAGCCAGATCCTGCCACCGGCGCAATCGTCGCGCCCATCTATCAAACTTCCACCTACGTCAACGAGGAATTGGGCAAGAACAAGGGCTACGACTACGCGCGAACAAATCACCCGAACCGTAAGGCGCTTGAGCGCACCATGGCTAAGCTGGAAGGAGGTCACAGCGCTTACGTTTTCACTTCAGGGATGGCGGGAATCGACGCGGTGTTCCGTCTGCTGCGACCCGGGGACCACGTGGTTTTGTCGGAGGCGGTATACGGCGGAGTTTTTCGGCTTTCCACACAATTGCTGGTGCACTTCGGGTTGGAGTTCAGCTTCGTGGACACCTCCATGCCGGAAGCTGTGCGCATGGCCATGCGCCCGAACACAAAAATGCTGTATATCGAGACGCCCTCCAATCCCACCATGAGTGTGACGGACATAGCGGCCATCTCCAAACTCGCTGGCGAGCGGAATATCACGGTCGCAGTGGACAACACATTTTTGAGCCCTTACCTGCAGCGGCCGATCGAACTCGGCGCGCATATTGTCGTGCATTCGATGACCAAGTACTTGAACGGCCACAGCGATGCTACGGGCGGAGCGGTCGTACTGACAAGGCCGGAAGATGCGGAGAAGATTTATTTTATTCAACGCTCCGCGGGAGCCGGGCTAGCTCCGATGGACTGCTTCCTGGTTTCGCGAGGAATCAAGACGCTGGCGGTGCGCATGCTGCAACACAACGCGAACGGGATCACTGTCGCTCGGCATCTGGACGCGCACCCGAAAGTGCGCAAGGTCTTTTACCCCGGACTGCCTTCGCATCCCCATCATGAGGTGGCGCGGAGGCAGCAAAAAGGGCCGGGCGCGATGATTTCGTTTGATTTGGGTTCTGTGGACGCCGCGCGCAGGTTCCTGAATCATCTGCAACTGTGTTCGCTGGCAGAAAGCCTGGGAGGAGTAGAAACGCTGGTTTCACTGCCCGCCCTGATGACGCACGCATCCATGCCCAAAGAAGTGCAGGAACGGGTCGGAATCACAGAAGGATTGGTGCGGTTGTCGGTGGGCATCGAGGACGTGGAAGACATCATCGCTGACTTGGACCAAGCGCTGCTGTACGTCTGAGAATTCCCTTCCCTCTTATTCGATAAAGCTTCGTGCTATTTGGCACACCCCGAGACGGACTCACTCAGCCACGAAAGATAATCGGCTGACCCGCCGATGATCGGAATAACAACGAATTCGGGGACTTCATACGTGTGGAGGCGCTTCACTTCCCTTTCCAGTCGCAGGAGGCACCTGGCAGTAGTCTTGATGATGAGCAAATGCTCGCGAGCGGATTCGAGCTTGGCTTTCCAAGTGTAAAAGGATTCCACCGGGCTGCGAACGACGTTGACGCAAGCGGCCAGGCGCTTTTGCACAACGGCGCGCGCGATCTTTCGCGCCAAGGCAACGGAGGGGCACGTGACGAGAACGACGCGCGCGTCCCTTGTTTTTGAGCGACTCTCCTTTTGCCGATTCATGGGGCTCATATTAACGGCTTTCATGGCCTATCGTGAAAGGCTAAAATAACCCGCGATGAGCACAGGGGCTGGATTAAGCACCGCGTCTACCATCAAGTTCGGTACTTCCGGCTGGCGCGGCGTCATCGCGGAAGACTTCACGTTCGCTAACGTGCGGCTCGCTTTGACGGCCATCGCCGAACACGTGAAGGCCAAATCTTCGCGACCCGCGATTCTTGTCAGCTACGATACGCGCTTCTATTCTGAGGAATTCTCGCAGCTCGCGGTGGACATCCTGGAACATCATGGCATCCGCGCACTCTTGTGTGAGACGTTCACGCCCACGCCTGCCGTGGCCTACGAAATCATTCGCCGCAAGCTTGATGGCGCGATCAATTTCACCGCCAGCCACAATCCCGCGCAATATCACGGCTTGAAATTTTCTTCGGCCGATGCGGGGCCGGCACTCCCGGAAATCACCAGGGACATTGAAGCGCGCGCCTCCCGGATTGCGGCGAAGGGTGGCGTCCCGCCATTGCCGCACAACGCTACGAAGGTGGAGCCGAGCGAAAAAGTGAATTTGCGCGAAAACTATTTGAAACGCCTCGAACAACTAGTGCGCTTTGAAACGCTCAAGGGAGCCAATGTGAGATTTGTCGTGGACGCACTCCACGGATGCGGCGCGGGCTATCTGGACCGAATCCTTGAGGATCATGGCGTGGCCGTGTCCGCGATTCGAACTAATCGCGATTGCCTCTTCGACGGTACCGGGCCCGACGTGTCCGAGGAGAATCTCTCGCCTTTACGCCGAGTCATGACCGATTCGAAAGCCACGGCAGGATTGGCAACCGATGGCGACGCGGACCGCTTTGGAATCGTAGACAGCGACGGCACTTGGATTCAGCCGAACCTGATCCTCGCGCTCGTCTATGACTACCTGGTGGAAACCCGCCAATGGAAGATGCCCGCCGCGCGCAGCGTGGCAACGACGCAAATGATCGATGCTGTGGCGAAATCGTACGGCCAGAGCGTTCATCAAACGCCCGTCGGCTTCAAGTACATCGGCCAGCTCATCCGCGAAGACAAGATCGCGCTGGGCGGAGAAGAAAGCGCTGGCCTCACGATTCGCGGGCACATCCCGGAAAAGGACGGCATCCTCGCCTGCTTGCTCGTGGCAGAAATGATCGCCGCGCGCGGCGCCTCCATCGGCGAGCAAATCCGCGCGATGTACAAAAAACTTGGCCGCGAATTCTGGCCCGTGCGCGAAAATCTTCATCTCACCGACGAACAAAAGGCAAATGCCGTCCGCAAGGTAGCCGTGGACGCTTCGACACTCCTGGGCCGAAAAGTCGTATCCATCGACCGCACCGATGGCGCAAAATTTGTTCTTGAAGACGGATCGTGGATGCTGCTGCGTTTGTCCGGCACGGAGCCTCTGTTGCGCCTCTATGTGGAAGCGGAAAGCGCCTCAGCTTCGGCGAGATTGACGAGCGAAGCGACAAAATGGGTTCTGCAAAGCTGAAAAAAACGGACGCCCGCGACGGCATGTCAGCATTCCTCCGGCAATACGGTGCCACGCTGCTGGGTCTGCTTCTCTTTGCGCTCGTCGTCCACGATATTTTCGGGACGCACGGCTACCTAGCGATGCGGCGCACGCAACAGGAAATCAACAAAGTGAAGGCCAATATCGAGCAACTCAACCAGCAAAACGTGCAACTGGAAGAGGAAGTCAAAGAACTGAAGAGCGATCCTCGCAAAATTGAAAAAATTGCCCGCGACGAACTGGGCCTGGCCAAGCCCGGCGAAGTGATTATCAAGATTCCGCAGTCGCTGCAGTTGCCGCAAGGCCCTTCTGCGAAGCCTTAGGCTTCCGCTTTTTCCAGGTTGTCCGCGCCACGGAAAGCAGAACCATCGCCAGAAAAATCGTCAGTAATCCTGCGGTGGCCTTCAGGGCGCTGCACTGGCCCTTCGGCAAAATCGAAAACCTTCCATAGACAAACTCGATGTGCACCCAGTAGACAAGCAGCGACGTATTCCCGAGCTGAATGATGGGGCTGAAGCCTTTTTGCGCGAGTCCCCAACGGCACCACGCGTAAACCAGGAAGAGAATGATCAGAAGAATCCCGCAACGCAGGAGGAAGAAGTCAGGATTGCTGTGCCAATAATCGTAGACCGCGTAGAGCCGTACGCGAGACGAGTCGAAAATCGTTGAGCTCCAGCAGGCTAAAAGCCCCGTGCCGCCGAGCAGCGCGAACGCAAGCGCTTCCTTGCGCTTGGCGAAGTCGGAGAACAAGTAAAAGCCAACAGCTAGACCCGCAAACGCAAATGCCGACCACGGAAACAGCGGAAAGAGCCACGGTTGCGGCTTGTCGAAGATGTGTACCCCGTTGATGTACGACTCGAGCGGCCAGGGCAGAAACTTTGGCCGATGCGTTGTCCAGAGCGGCGGTGTAATCATCGCGACGATTGCAGCGGCAAATAGCCCCGCGATGAGTGTGCGAATTCGAGCAACCGCAACACCGCCGTCACCAGTCACCCAGCAAACCACACCCATCAGCATCATCGAGAGCCCAAGGATGTTCAGCACGTCTACACGAAGCAAGTCCGTCCACGGCGACCACGGATAACCGAGTGCAAATTCCTGCACGCGAAACAGCAACCCCATGCCGAAAACTTCCCCTCCCCTTAGAATCGTTTGCTTTGCGATCGCGTTGCGCGCAATGCCTTTTTCGCGCAAACGCTCCGTAACCAGCGCAAAAGAGACACCGGCCAGAAAAATAAACAGCGGCGCCGGCAACGTGCCGCCGAGCTGCGACCAAATAATCAGGGAAGACGATTTTCTCGCCACAGGACTGAGCCACGAATCGTAACAATGCGTCTGAAACATCAGCACGCACGCCAGCCCGCGCATCCAGTCGATATAAGCGAGCCGGCTCATCCGAGAAGGCGCCATCGCCAGCGTCACTGTTTTCGGCGGTGGCTGCAGCATCGCTGTATTCGTTTGCTCTGTCATCTTACGTTACAATTTTCGCTTGCCTGCCACGCGCCAACTCGGCCTGCTCTCCATGCTCGGCCTGTGGTCCATGCTGACACTCATCGGCGTCTTTTATGCCCTCTGGCATGGCTACAGCGGGCCTGCCTTCGCGGCCACCTTGACAGCCTTTGCGTTTTTATTCCTGCTGATGCTGCTCTTCGCTGCGCGCGGCGTCGACAGCAGCCTCGCCTCACGTTTCGGCACCGCCGCCGGCCACTTGCTTGGCGCCGCATTGTTTCTTGTCTACCTGATTTACGCCCTGGGGACAAACACTTTTACGTTTGGCCGTGCCGCAACTGCCGCCGCGTTCGTGTTCATCCCTCTGGCGGTCGCTGCGTCCGCGGAACGCAAACCGGCCGGTGTATGGCAGGATTTTTTTCTTGTCGTCGGCATATGGGTGGCGGTGAAGCCGTTCCCGAATCGCTGGGGATTCTCCACGTCGCATTGGCTGTGGCCGTTTCCCGGAGGCCAGCTCGCCTACGTGATGACCGTGCTGCTGTGCGTCAACGTCGCGCTAGCGGCGTTCGTGCTCCTGCGCCGCATCGACGGCATCGGCTACTCCATTGGCTGGAGCCGCAGCTGGGGTTTCTTCATCGTGGCCAGCTTCCTCGCATTCGCATGCATCGCTATTCCGTTGGGCACAGGCATGCACTTCATTCAATTTGAGCCGCAATGGCACGAATGGAAGTCTCTTCCGCTAACTGCGCTGGGCATTCTTTTCTTCACCGCCTGGCCAGAAGAGTTTCTCTTTCGCGGCCTGCTGCAGAATCTCCTCTCCCGCGCGTCCAAAAGCGAAGTTGCCGGCTGGTGGACCGCTTCGGTCCTGTTTGGCTTCTCCCACATCACGAACCTGGGATTTCCCAACTGGCGCTACGTAGTTCTTGCCACCATTGCGGGAATTTTCTACGGCTGGACGTGGCGCAGAACAGGATCAATCTTTGCCTCGGCGCTTGTCCATGGCGCCGTGGACACCACTTGGCATTTCCTTTTCCGGACCTTATAAACTTGCAGGTGGCTGTCGGCCGCACGTGCGTTGGAGGAACGATGACCCTGGAAGAGGCACTGGTCAAAGTCTGGCGCACCGCGTTGGTCGAAAACGCCGCCGAAGTAACCCTCGATGAGCAAACCTTTCCCGTACGCACGACCCCAAAGAAGCGCTTGCGCGAAGTGGATTTTGTCTTCGGCGGCCAAGCATTGCGCGGATTGGAGCAGAACCCGGACACCGGCTCGCGATGGGCGCAATTGGCTCGCGCAGGTCACCCCGTAATGCAATTTCTTTCCGCGGGCCGCTATGTGGCCAATGTGGTGGACGGCAAAGTCACGCGTTACGACCACTAGGGGGGCCGGGGTAAAAGGCCCTTCATTCCATGAAACGGAAACAAACTTGGCGCATCCAACGGCGCAGGGAAGTCTGGTCCCCAAAAATCAAAGTGAAATCTCAAAAAAGCGTGCATGCCAAGGAGGATTGGAAATGAGTGACATGACAGCCGAGCAGGCTTCGTTCTTGTTGCAGCATGTGTATCTGGGCTCTCTTAAAAACGAAAGCCGCATCACCAAGAAAGTACTGGACGCCGTACCGGCTGACAAATCCGAGCACCGGCCCGACCCGATTTCCAAGAGCGCCATCGAACTCGTCAGGCACATTGCGGTAGCTGAGAATCGCTTCTTGGAAACGGTAATCAATGGTGTGTTTGATGTAAACGCCGCAGCGCTACCTGACAACGTGAAGACGCCTCAGGAAGTCGCGGCCTGGTATGAGCAGCGCTTTGCAAAAAACTTCGAAGCGCTCACGAAGCTTAGCGGCGATCAACTTGCCAAGATGGTGGATTTTCGCGGCTTGTTCCAACGCCCTGCCGTCTCGTTTCTGTTGCTTAGCATGGTCCACAACGCACACCATCGCGGTCAGCTTTCATCCTACTTACGCTGCATGGGCGCAAAGGTTCCTTCCATTTACGGAGAGAGCTACGACGACGCCCAGGCGCGCAAAGCCGCCGGCCGCTAGTATCACCCAAGCCGCTTTGCGGCGTCGGGCCCGTTCAGAGACCGAGGTGCGCGTCGCTTATCGTTGTAAAGGGCCTGGTCCGCCGCGCTGAGCAAATGCTCGATGGTCGCGCCGTCGTGCGGAAATTCGGCAACACCGATGCTTACGGAGAGACGCGGTTCCTCCGCATCCTGCAACAAGCGCTGAGCAACTCGTTGGGCTACGACAGTTGCCGCTTCGGCAGAGCTCTCGGTTAGCACCAACGCGAATTCGTCTCCGCCATACCGCGCCGCCGTGTCCGTCTCCCGGCAGCTCAAATGCAAAACCTCCGCCACGCGGCATATCGCCAGGCTGCCCACAAGGTGTCCGTATTCGTCATTGATCTTTTTCAGCCCATCTAGGTCAAGCAGCAGAACCGCGAAGGGCTTGCCGGTGCGCCCGTAGCGTTTAATCTCCTCGTCCACGCGTTCCACCAGAAGCCGGTAGTTCGCCAGGCCCGTCAGCGGATCACGCACCGCCAGCATCCTGGCTTGCTCTTCCTGGCGTCGGCGCTCGGACACCTCCGCGGCAAAAACCAGCGTCATCAGCGCCTGGATCGAAAGGAACGACTGCATGAGGAGCAGCGAGTCGTTGGGCGATTGCAAGGCAAACGGCCCGTAGCCGTGTGTGGTGCCTATCACCGCAATCGCGCACACCAGACAGATGATCGCAGACGCCTCGCGCGGCCCAAACCGAAACGCCGCCCAGATGAGAAACGGCGTGCACAGAAATGTCCAGGGATCGTTGCTGACGTGCGAGTGAAACACGGGTCCGAAAACGATAGATGAAATCAAAACTGTGGAAACCAACAACGCGGCCGCCTCGGCAAATTGGCGCCTCGACCACTTCAAGATCGGATTAGCGCTCCACAACAGCAGGAACGGTGCAAACACCAGCGCCCCCGCCGCGTCTCCCAGCCACCACGTGCGCCACATGATGCCGTAAAGGTGCCAAGGCGCATAGCCGCCGAGTGCAAGACTCGTGACTCCAAACGTGGCGGCGATCGCGGTACTCAGAATTCCCGCATAGAGGGCAAAAAGAAGGATGTCCCTGGTTCGCTCAAAAACGTCCTTGCCATTAGCAAACCGCGACACCAAATAAGAAGCCGCCACCGCCTCAAGACAATTCCCCGCACCGATTCCCAGCGAGGTGAGCACCGAGCCTGCGGTCGTCAGGTTGACCAGGAAAGCCCCCACAAAAATCGCAGGCCAATAACGAAGCCCCAGAAGAAGCAGCATCACAATGGCAATTCCTGTTGGCGGCCAGAAGGGGCTCGCGCTGGGATGCACCGAGGCGAGTCGCAGGCTCAACTTCGCGGCAAAAACGTAGGTAGCGCACGCGGCCAGGCCGACGAGCACTTGCTTGAATAGTGGCGAACGCCACACGCTGGGCTTTCTTTCCATAAGGGGCCCGAGAGGCCGATCCCTCGACGAAAGTTCTACCGGCATCGCCGTGTCATCTGAATTGACCGGCAAATTGGTCGGCAATCAGTCAGCCTCCTACTTAGTTAGTGTCAGGAAATCGGAAAGGGACAGTGGGCTTCTGGTTTCTTGGTAGCGAATCCGTTAGCTGGGTAAAACCCTTACGTCGCCTGTTCAGGTTACGGCAACCTCCCGATAGCCCCGCCGAACAGCTGGACTCGCGATAGTCAGCCTCTAGAGCCGAATTGGCCGCGCGGCTATCGCACTACGCCGCTCATCGGACTGGATGCCGATGCATAAAGCCGCTTCGGCATCCTCCCGGCCAAATACGACTTGTGCCCCGCATTGACTGCATCTCGCATGGCTTCCGCCATCAGCACCGCGTCTTCCGCCTCTGCGATCGCCGTGTTCATCAGCACGCCATCGGCGCCGAGTTCCATCGCAATCGCCGCGTCGGAAGCAGTGCCCACGCCTGCATCCACAATCATCGGCACTTCCGTAATGCGCTCTCGAAGAATCCGCAGATTCGCTGGATTCTGCACCCCGAGTCCCGATCCAATCGGCGCGGCCAGTGGCATCACGGCGGCCGCGCCCGCGTCAATCAGCTTGCGCGCCGCGATCAAATCATCATTGGTGTATGGCAGCACCACGAATCCCTCTTTGACCAGAACGCGCGTAGCTTCAATGAGCTGTTCAGTGTCCGGGAAAAGAGTTTGCTGATCACCGATGACTTCCAGCTTGATCCAATTCGAAAGTCCCACTTCCCGCGCTAATCGTGCCGTTCGGATGGCTTCATCCGCCGTATAACAAGCCGCCGTGTTCGGCAGAATGAAAATCTTCTCCCGGTCAATATAGTCCAACAGCGATTCTTTCGATTTGTCCGTCAGATTCACCCGCCGCACCGCAACCGTCACCATCTCCGCTCCGGAAGCAGCGTGCGCCCTCGCCATCTCCTGAAAACTCCGGTACTTCCCGGTTCCCACGATGAGGCGCGACCGAAACGCCCGCCCCGCAATAACCAAATCGTCTGGCATACGCACCTCAACTAGCTTCAAGGTGTCATCCTGAGCGAAGCGAAGGATCTCAACCGATCCTCGCGCACGCAGCTGTGCACCCCGAGTTTCTTCGATAATCTACATGGAGATTTTAGTCCCTCTCTCGCGCGGGAACAAATCGCAACGCGACAGAATCCCTGGGATAAAAGGCTAAGAAACATTTAGTGTCCAACGCCGAACGATGTAGACTAGCAGGCCTTGGATTGCGCGCCTGACGCTCTCCCTACTATCCGTAAATGTTCGTTTTGCCCGAAACTTTCGCTCTTGATTCACGTCTATGACAAGTGGGTGGTGGTGCGTCCAAATCAATTCACATAAGATTTTCCTAGGTTGAAATTTCGATTTCCGAGGGAGGGTGTGATGAAGTGGAAAGTTGCAGCGATGATTTTCGTCCTGATGCTAACCGCATGCGGCGTTTTCGCGCAGGACATTGATATTCCGTTTCAAAAGGTCGTTTTGGACAACGGTCTGACGCTGATCGTCCACGAAGACCACAAGGCGCCCATCGTCGCCGTGAACCTCTGGTACCACGTTGGCTCGAAAAATGAAAAGCCCGGCAAAACCGGATTCGCGCATCTCTTCGAGCACTTGATGTTCGGCGGCAGCGAACATGCTCCCGGCCGCTACATTGACGCCATGGAAAAAATCGGTGCCACGGATCTCAACGGGACCACCAACAACGACCGCACCAACTACTTCGAGAACGTGCCCACCTCCGCCCTCGACTACACCCTCTGGATGGAATCCGACCGCATGGGCTTCCTCCTCGGCCAACTCGATCAGAAGACCCTCGACCTCCAACGCGGCGTCGTGCAAAACGAAAAGCGCCAGGGAGAAAATCAACCTTACGCCGTGTCGTTTCAGCTTAGAACGCAGAACACATATCCCGCGGGGCATCCCTATTCCTGGACCGTCATCGGCGAAATGGCCGACCTGAACGCCGCCTCGATGGACGATGTGAAGGAATGGTTCCGAACTTACTACGGCCCGTCCAACGTCGTGATCTGTCTCGCGGGAGACATAGACGCCAAAACCGCCAAAGAAAAAGTCGAGAAATATTTCGGCAACATTCCCGCCGGACCGCCGGTCGGCCATCAGGAAGCCTGGATCGCCAAAATGACCGGAACGCACAGGGGAGTTGTGCAGGACCGCGTTCCACAGGCGCGCATTTACAAAGTCTGGAACGTCCCGGCAGACGCCACACCCGACGGAGATTACCTGGACCTCGTGAGCGATGTGCTCAGCTCCGGCAAAAGCTCGCGTTTCTATAAACGCCTTGTGTACGACGACCAGATCGCCACAAACGCCAACGCCTTTGTGGA
>Ga0070732_10001736_pt1 | contig 11854 bp, 10 predicted proteins | sample Coa_R1_5_FD_66449 | JGI IMG/M metagenome (GOLD analysis project Ga0070732, IMG submission 66449) | Surface soil microbial communities from Centralia Pennsylvania, which are recovering from an underground coalmine fire - Coalmine... | ecosystem: Environmental > Terrestrial > Soil > Unclassified ...
CATGTACATCCCCTACCGCAAGGCTTATCTCTCGGGCATGAATCCCCTTTCCTTCGTTTCTTTCTTCACCATCGGCGAATTGGGCATGATGACGGCGCTTGCACTCGCCTATATGGGCGGTCCACGCAGCTTGTACCGGCAGGTTACCGGCGCTGAAAACGTGCTCTTCTGGCTGCTGGCCGCCGGCTTTGTGTGGGTAATTGGCGACATCTTCCAGCAATACGCGGTCAAATATGTCGGCGTCAGCCGCGGCATTCCAATCTCCAATTCCAACCAGCTCTGGGGCTTGATGTGGGGAGCGGTGGCCTTTGGTGAATTTCGCGGATGGCAGCACGGCGCGGTGGCCGGCGCTATCTGGGGCTCGGTAATGATGGCGCTGGGTTTGGCCGCGATTTCCTTTTCCGTGGCCGATAGTTCGGAATACCTCAAATGGATGGAGGCAGCCGAGCGTGAGCGCCGCCGCTACGGCATTGATATTGAATTTGTGCGCTCGGGGATGGAAGGCCGCGCCAGCACGCCGCAACAGCGCCGCACCTGGCTGGATTGGCTGCTGGTGGCCGCCGCCACCGTCGCCTTCGTTTGGACGGGCGCGCGAGCACATTGGCCCGCCATCGCTCTCAATGGGACCTCTGCTATCGTGCTGCTGCTCTTGTGCCTGTTGCTGCTCGCCGCCTGCGTCGCCGCCCTGTGGAAAGTAACTCGCTTCAATTGACTTCTTGGGAAGTGAGATCAATCTTCAATCGAAAATGATCAATCGCCGATTTTCTCGGTGCCTCTGTGTCTCTGTGGCAAACAGAGTTTAAGAAACAGGCGGGACGCGGGCAAAAAGGATGGCGTGGTGGTCGTCATACAGCACGCGCCACTGCGGCAGTTCTTTGAGAGCATTAGCAAGCGTCCAATCCGGAGGAACCAGCACCCAGTTCACCTTGTTCTTGTCCAAAACTTCCTGCCAGCCGGGCTGGATGTGTTGGACCTTGATGTAATCGCGAACAAAGAGCTCGCCGTAGAAGTCGTGGCGGTCGTCCATGAAGACTTTGTAGTTTGGCCCCAGGCGATAGATCAGGTAACCGCCCCAGTAATCCGGATTGAAAACTTGCGAACGAATCCCGTGGGCGGCCAGGAAGTTGGCAGCCCCCACCGGGAAACGCTTGCCGTCGAAGTGGGCGCTCATTTGAGTCCGCGCGCCCAGCCGGCCGCCGTTCAGGCAAACCGCAAAGGTGATCAGAACCGCAGCCAGCGGCAGAATATGGCCCCGCAGGCCCAGCTCCGTACCGGCGGTTCGGGCGGCAAAATTCTTCCAGCGCAGGAATAGCTCACGCGCTCGAGGCGCAAGCCCTTCGGCGGCGCTTCCCTGCTCTACTGCCCCGGCCAGCAGCGGGGTAGCGGTCAATACCAGGAGGATCGAAGCTATCGGGATGTTGCGGGCGGCATAGAGACCGAAATAAACGCTGAACAAGATCACCAGCACCTGGCTGGCGCGAAGCCGGGAGCGGTTCACCGCCAGGCCGAGCAGGCTGAGCAGGAGCAGCGCGGCAAAGAATTTCTCCGCCGCGCCGTGAAAATTGGGGGAGAGAAATTCCTGGATGTTGTTCATGTAGAAGCGGCTGCCCAGATACTCGTGAATGTGCAACCACAGCTTGTAGCCGTAAGGATTGATGAAGGTAGTTATAAGGGCGGCCACGCCCGTGGCTCCCAGCCGGCGAGCCATGGCTTTCGCCGCCATCCGCTCTTCCTGAGCCGGCGCGGTTATGGTTTCCCAGACGGCGCCAAGAAAATAAAGGCCAATCAGCGCCAGGCCGACCAGAAATCCGCCGTGGATGTTCACCCACAGCAGCATCAGGCCAGGAAGCCAGTAAAGCCGCCTGGGGGCACTGGCCGTTGTAGCGGTCTCCAGGATGTCCCAGAAAATGAGGGTAAAGGCCCAGGTGAAAAGATGAGGCCGGGCCAGGAAATGAATGCTGGAAGCAAAAATCGCCAGAACTACCAGGAAAGCCGCCACCAGGGGATAACGGGTGCGCACCACTGCCTTGCGAAACACGCCGGCAAACACACCCGCTATTAACAAGGCGCTGAGAAACACAACACCATTGAGCCCCATGCGACTGCAAAGCAAACCGGCTCCCATGTCGTACAGCCATTCCCAGGCAAACCAAGGGTGGCCGGGCATGGTATAGGAGAACGAATCCGCGTACGGGATGGCGTATGTAGCAAGTATTTGCTGGCCGTTGCGAATGTGCCAGCCGGTGCCCGCGTCTCCCAGCAGCCGCTGTTGCAGACCGCCGTAGGCAAGTGACAGCAGGAGTAGGAGAAAGATCACATCCGTAATGGAAGGCATGACCGCCCGAAACCACCACGGAGACGAACTGGGAGGAGATGCAGCGGGCGCGGGCCGCACCACGGCCAGACGCGGCGACCCGGTGTGGCTGCCGACGGTCATGCTTGCATCCTTGGGATGATCGCCAACTTCAAGGGTTGACTCATCTTAACCGACATTCCGCGGCAAAGGAATTCCGCATTGGGTCACTTTGACCCACAACAGTTTTTGAATCCGGGCGGCCCGTTGAAATTGCACTTCTTTACCAGAAATTTACTTGCAAGTTGCGGGATTCGTCATAGACTGTCGCTACTTTGCGCGCCCTTCACACCCGAGCAGCCTAAACCTGGTTGCTACGGAAACATTCAGAAAGCTTATGGGGAATACTATCCTCTGCGTGGACGACGAGCAGCATGGACTGATGATCCGTCAGATGCTGCTCGAGAGAGTTGGTTATTCAGTCCTTACGGCCGGTACCGCGCGCGAGGGTCTGGCGCTGTTCAGCCGCCGGGCGGTTGACGCAGTGGTGCTCGACTACTATTTACCGGACGTGGATGGCGGAAGGGTGGCTACCGCCATGCGGCTGATTAAGCCCGATGTGCCCATCATTCTCTTCTCGGTGCAGTGGAGCTTGCCGGAGGATACAGGCACGGTCGCCGACGCCGTGCTGGGCAAGGGACAGCATCCCATCAGCTTGCTCAACACTTTGGAGCACGTTCTGCGGATACGCCGCCAGCAAAGCGCGTGAACAGTCCTGACTCCCAGAGCTCACTGAATCGACCTGCTCACCTCCAAAAGGCGCTAAGAACTGTGCCCCTTGCATTGCAGCACCCCGAGGTACGCGCTCCACGGTCCCACGGCTTCGCGGTACTGGTGAGCCATGATTCTTGAAAGCTGATGTAGATGAGTGAGGTCATGCGCCGCCCACGTCGCCAGCAACTGCGACAGAGTAACAACACCCAGGGCAGGATGCCGTCCACGCCGCTCGAAGTCCTCGGGCCGCAGGTTCATGGCGCGCAATTCCTCCATGTTCTCGGCCCGCAAACGAGCAAATTCATCCAACAACTGCGGCAGCGACTTGCCCTCACTCTCTCTCGCTTGTGCCCATCGGTCAAAGGGAACAAAGGTCTTACTCTCGCCAAATTGCAGCACCATCCGTGCTCGCGGCATCCAATCCGTGCGTTCGCCGTGAATCAAGTGCCCGATAACATCGAAGGCGTTCCAGGTGTTTTCACCTTCGTTGCGCAAGCTCCAGGCCTCCGGTAGATCTCGTAAAAGCGCATCCAAGGCTTTAGGAGTGCGGGAAAGCAGCGCTACGGTGTTTGGCAGAAATTGTTGCATTGTGCTCCCAATTACTGAAACGGCGATTTTTGCTTGCTGACGGTGCTGTCTTGCCGAGCAGTGCCGGACGGCGCTCGAGCAGCTGTTCAGTAAAAGCCTAGCCTGTCTCCGGCGCAGCTATATTGGATGTCCATCAGGCGAGAAAGGAACGAAACACCATGCACGAGAACAAAAATCTGTCCGGCCAAGTAGGCATCGTGACCGGGGGCGGCCGTGGAATTGGCGCCGCCATTGCCGTTAAGCTGGCGGAACTCGGCGCCACTACCGTTATCTGCGGCCGCAGTCCGGGCACTTTGGAAAATACCGCGCAGCGCATTCGAAAGGCAGGCTGTCACTGCGAAGCCATGGAAGCCGACGTCACCAACCTCGCTTCCGTGGAGAAACTGGCGGCACGCGTGGAGCAGAGCTTCGGCCGGGCAGACATCCTGGTGAACAACGCCGGCGTGGGCGGCTTTGCCACTCCCCTGCATGAGTTGGCGCCGGTGGAATGGGACCGCACGCTCAACACCAATCTCCGAGGCGTGTACTACATGATTCGCTGCTTCGTGCCGCTGATGATCCGCACCGGCAAGGGTGACATCATCAACATTTCCTCCGGCGCGGGCAAGAATCCCCTGCCCAACGGAGCGGCGTATGCCGCTTCCAAATGGGGCTTGAACGGCCTCAGTTACTCCATTGCTGAGGAATTGCGCAACCATCACATTCGCGTGTCCGTTATCTGCCCAGGGTCGGTGCAAACCGAATTGGGACCGCATAGCGGCAAGGACCCGAAGAAGATGCTGCAGCCAGAGGATGTGGCGCACGTGGTGGCCATGATGGTGACGCAGGCGCCGCAGTCGTTTGCCAGCGAGGTGTTCCTGCGGCCCGCGCAAAAGCCTTAAAGCATTGCTTCTTTTGCCACCCTGTAACTGCATGATATAAAGAGTACTAACTCCATAGCCTAAAAGCAGGGTAAGGATGGAACTGCGGTAATCATTTCGCCTGCAAGGGTTTGTCTTTCCCGCCCAGTGGGTGCTACCATCCGTATGGGTTAAAAGGATTTGCGGGCTTCTTGGGGCTCGCCGCAATCCTCAAATGCAGGAGGTTTTATGGCGGAAGACGGCGGCAATGGGTTCATGTGGTTTCTGGCAGGATTGGGAATTGGGGCACTCGTAGGAGTGTTATACGCGCCGCGCTCGGGTGCGGAAACCCGGGAGGCCATTCTGGATAAAGCGGAAGAAGGCCGCGACTTTGTGAAAACGCGGGCCCGCCAGGTTCGCGATCAGGCAGGCGACTGGGTGGAGCGCGGCAAGGATGTCGTGGGCCAGCAGAAGGACCAGTTCCGCTCCGCTTTCGAAGCCGGGCGGCAGGCTTATCGTGAGGCGACTACGGAAGGCACAACGCCCAAGAGCTGAGTTTCGGCCTCACGCGGCGGATCAGTATGGAACACATTAACGTCTTTATTGCTCTGACGGCGGTAGCGATTGCGCTGCAGGCGCTCGTGCTGCTGGGTATCTTTCTTTCCCTGCGCAAGACGAGCAGCAAGGTGGATGCACTGACCACGGAAATGCGCACGCGCGCGCTGCCGGCGGTGGAGGCGGCGCAGTCGCTGATTACCACCTCGGCGCCCAAACTGGAGGCGATTGTCAGCGACGTGCACACCACCACATCGCTGGTGCGCGGCCAGGTGGAGCGCCTGGATCACACCGTGAACGACATCATTGACCGCACCCGCCTGCAGGTGATCCGCGCCGACGAGCTGGTTACGCGCACCCTCGACCGCGTGGAAGACACCACGGATACTCTGCAGCACACGGTGGTTTCCCCGGTGCGGCAACTGACGGGCATCATGCAGGGCGTCTCCGTAGGTTTGGGAGCTCTGTTCCGGGCGCGAAACAGGCGCCGCCGCAACGGCATGGGTGAGCCGCAGGACGAGATGTTTATTTAGGACCTTAACGCAGAGGCCACAAAGATTTCCTGGTAGAGACGTAGCCTCCTACGTCTCTTTTCTTTTTCGCGGAATGGCTTTATCAGCGATCTCTGGGTTGGTCTTTTCTACCCAATCCAGCCGCCTCCAACCACCACATCTCCATCGTAGAAGACGGCGGCTTGGCCGGGGGTAATGGCGCGCTGCGGCTGATCGAAGCTGACCATGGCCTCGTTCCCGCCGAGAGCCTCAACCGTGGCGCTAGCGGGTTCGTGCCGGTGGCGGATCTTCACCCCCAACCGCAGCGGGGCATGTGGGCGCTCCATCGCGATCCAGTTCACGCGCTTGGCGCGCAGGCTGCGGGAATAGAGTTTCTCATCTCCGCCCACTACCACCTGGCGGCGCTCGCCGTTGATCTCGAGCACGTAAAGCGGCGAGCCGGTGGCCACGCCCAAGCCCTTGCGCTGCCCGACCGTAAAGTTATGAATGCCGGCGTGCATGCCCAACACTTTTCCGCCACTGCTCACCAGCTCGCCCGCAGTATCCGGAAGCGAGTCGCCCTGCTCGGAGAGATAAGCGTCGAGAAATTTCTTGTAATCCCCGCCGGGCACGAAGCAGATTTCCTGGGAATCCGGCTTGTCGGCCAAGGCCAAGCCGTGGCGGTGCGCGATGTTTCGCACCTCGGACTTCAGCAGCCCGCCCAGAGGAAACAGGGTGCGGCTGAGCTGCTCCTGGCTGAGGCCAAACAAGAAGTAGGTTTGGTCGCGCGAGGAGTCCACCGCGCGCTTCAGCAGCCACCGGCCTCCCGCGCTATCAAACTCAATTCGCGCGTAGTGGCCCGTAGCCAGGCGCTCAGCGCCAATTTGCCGCGCGGTAATCAACAGCTGATCAAACTTCAAGTGATTGTTGCAGAGGCTGCAGGGGATGGGTGTGCGTCCGCTCAGGTACTCGGCGACGAAGGGTCGCACCACTTCCTGCTCAAAGCGTTGCTCGTGGTTTACGACATAATAAGGGATGCCGATGGTCTCAGCCACGCGACGCGCATCATAAACGTCGTCCAGCGAACAGCAGCGGCCCTGCACTGCCTCAGGTATGCCCTCGCGCCCGGCCAGGCGGCGCTGGTTCCACAGTTGCATGGTCAGGCCGACCAGGTTGTAGCCATCGGCGCGCAGCATGGCCGCGACGGTGGACGAATCCACACCGCCCGACATGGCGACGGCGATGGTGGGGGAATCAGCCATTAGCATTTAGGGAAGCTCTGATTAAGTTCATCTCTGTCATCCCGAGCGAAGCAGAATTGCCTCTTGTTAGGCAATTCTGCGGAGTCGAGGGACCTTGCGTTTGTTGCGCCCTACTTAAGCAGAGCTTCCTTAGCATTTAGCAATTAGCACTTAGCCAGTGAAGCTTTGTTGCGATTTCGGAAATAGCATTCAGCAATCAGCACTCAGCCGGCTACGAGATGACAATTAGCAATTGGCACTTGGTCAGTTACGGTTCTCCTCGAATCCAAGATCAAAGTTTAGGGGCTAAGTGCCAAATGCTAACTGCTAACTGCTGGCGTCGCCGGCGATAACTCCCGCAATCTGGACACGGCCTGCGGCACGAGCGCCAGCGCAAAATCCACTTCTTCCGCCGTGTTCTGCTTGCCCAGGCTGAAGCGGATGCTGGCCCGCGCACGCTCCGCGCGCAAGCCCATGGCGGTGAGCACGTGCGACGGCTCAATGGCGCCGGAAGAGCAGGCTGCGCCGGTAGAAACCGCCAGCCCCTTCAAGTCGAGGGCAATCACCAGGGCCTCACCCTCAATATAGTCAAAATAAATGTTCGCCGTGTTGGGCACCCGCGGCGCTTCCCTGCCGTTCACGTCGGCGGAGTTGACGGCTGCCAGCACACCCGCCTGCAGGCGGTCCCGCAGCTCGGCAATTCGCTGCGCGCTGCCGTCGTTCAATCCCCGCAGCGCGGTTTCCGCGGCCTTGCCCAGGGCCACAATGGCGGGAACATTTTCCGTGCCGGCGCGGCGCGAGCGTTCATGGCTGCCGCCATAGAGTAGCGGCTGCAGCTGAGTTCCCTTCTTCACGTACAGCGCTCCAATCCCCTGCGGCGCATGCATCTTGTGCCCGGAGATGGACAGCAGATCGCACCCGATGCGCTTCACGTCTATGGGCACTTTGCCCGCACCCTGCACCGCGTCAGTGTGGAAATAAACGTCAGCCTCGGCAGCAATGCGGCCAATCTCCTCCACCGGTTGCAGCACGCCGGTTTCGTTGTTGGCCATCATGATGGTGATCAGGCGCGTGTTGGGGCGCAGCACGCGGCGCACATCATCAGGATCCACCAGCCCCCGGTCATCTACGGGCACGTAGCAGACCTCGCAGCCCATCTCCTGCAGGCGCTTGCCTGAGTTCAGCACGGCGTGGTGCTCGATGGTGGAGGTCACGAGGTGATCGCCAGGCTTGACCAGGCCAAAGATGGCGAGGTTATCCGCTTCGGTGCCGCCGCTGGTGAACACCACTTCGGATGCGCGGCAGCCGAGCAGAGCCGCCACTGATTCGCGCGCCCGCTCCACCGCCGCCCTCGTCTCCTGCCCGTGATGGTGGATGGAGGAGGCATTGCCGAAGCGCTCATTGAAGTACGGGCGCATCGCCTCCAGCACCTCCGGCAGCACCGGCGTGGTGGCGTTGTTATCGAAATACACGCGGCGAACAGACCCCACACCCCTATTCTAACCCGAAGTAGTTGAGCAATTAGCACTTGGCAATGAGCATTGGGCCCAGAGGGGCAATATTTCCCGACTAAAAATCGCTTTAAGAGCGGCTTAGGGCGCGTTCCGTGCAGGCGCGAACGGCGGCAGGAAGAGCATCGGGGGCGTAAAAGCGGTCGTAGAAATCCACGTCCACGTGGCAGACCTGGAAGCCGATGATGGTGCGGAAGGGTGCGGTATAAGCGGGAAAGCGTCCGTAACGGCGGAAAATGTAATCGCAATAGGCGATGGTGGCCTGCACGGCCGCATCGCCTGGCGCCGGGATTTGGGCGGCGGAAGCATCTGGGGTACGCCAGGAACTTTGTTGCGCGCCGCCGCGATAGGCGCCATCCGCCCCGAACTTGATTTCCACGAATGCGCGCACCCCTTCCTCCATGGATTTGTAATAAGGCGGGCAGAAGGGCTTCAGCAATATTTGACCGTTCTTTTCCAATCCTTGTGGGAATGGAACTGCCGGATCTTTTCCCAGCCAGCGCGCGGGTGCGGAGAGAAACCAGGGCGCGCCGCCGTAACGGGTAGCGGGCATGGAGCCCATGCGGAAGCCGAGGGCCTGAAACCAGCTGAACTCGTGCCGCGCGAAATTGGGAAAGCCGCCCAGGCCCAACGCTTCGGCCATGAGCCCCAAGTTCTGGAGGACCATTCCCTGCTCGGTAGCCATGGACTCCAGCAGCGCGGTTTCCGCCATTTGAACCGTGGCGGTGCGCAGGTCGCGCGGGTCGTCGTGCAGGTGGCCCCCTTTGCCGCGGGCGAAGCGGCCAATGCCGGCGGGGCGGAACCAGGCGCGCTCATCGCGCAGGAAGGCGCCCATGCTCTCGCTGAACAATTCCAGGATGGCGTTGATGGTGAGGGTAGTAGTTTCGATAACGGGGAGGAAATATGTTGTCCCCGGCGCGTAGAGCGACCAGCGATTGATGGAGAAGTTGTAGCCGGGCTCCAGCGAGGGCGCAGTGCGGCGGTCGGAAAGCTGGATGCGGGCGCTTCTATAAAGGTTGGTGAGGGCGCCCTGCTGGGCGAGGCGGACCAGGTCGCCAAATTCTGCCGACGCAAAATCTTGAGGCCGCTTTAATAGCCAGGTGCCGCGGTCATTGGTGACAACCACCGCAACGGCATTCACCGCATCAGGACTGGCCACGGTACGGCCAAGCCTGCTCACCAACATACTGCCGCCTTCGCCGGCGCCATAAGAGAGATCGGCCAGCGCGTAGCCGGTGATGCCGCAGGCGGCAAAGGCAAGCGCAGCTTCCTCGTCCTCGGTGAGAGGAACTGGTTTATGCGGACTGGTGTACTCAAATGGCCCGGCAGGGATGTGCATCCCCAGTCCGACGCGCCGCGAACGGCGACGGAGAAGGACTTCAAACAAAGTCGCTTTCAGCGGATCGAGAAACATTTTCAGACGGGCTGCTCTTGTGCAGCGCCCCGGTCCTTCAGCAGCTGAGCCACGTCCGGCCGCACCGCGCTGAGCGCGTCGGCGGTTTCGCCGGCAATGGCCAGCAGGCGCACCCGCGTGCGCGCCCGAATGCAGCAGCCGGCATCAGGCCGGGTGACGTCGCCGAAATAGTCGCCGGGCTTGAGCGAGCCGAGCAGAACCTCGCCATCGCGGTCGGCGGAAACGATGTCCACTTCTCCCGACTCCACCAGGTAGTGGTAGCGCCGGGTTTCGCCGGCGGCGACGATGATTTGTCCAGGCTCGTAGAGGGCATGGGATATGGCGCCGCGCTCATCAATCCTGGGATTCACGATGTCGCGGCCCAGGATGAGGGTGAGCCACCAGTCGAACATCAGGCGCACCCGCCGGGTCCAGCTGGGCACGAACATGGTCAGCACGATAAAGCGCCAGGCAATCCAGGCCAGGTAGCCGCAGGCGGGAATGCCCTTCATGTGGGCGATGGCGCTGCGGTGGCCAAGGGTACAGGCTTCTCCCAGGCCGTTGAAGGAATATTCTTTCAATGGCTTGCCGTCCGAGATGCGCCGGATGTTTGTGCCGATGGTAGAGCCGGCGTTTTGCGCGTAATGGGCAAGCGGTGGGCAAGTGCCACCGTCGGGATGGGGAACGGCGGCGCAGTCGCCTCCCGCCCAGATGTTCGTGGCGCCACTCACACGGCAGAATTGGTCGGTTATCAGGCGCCCGCGTTGATCGCGCTCGTAGGGAAACTGGTCAAGCAGAGGAGAAGCTTTCATGCCGGTGCAGGTGATGATGGTGCGCGTGGGCATGCGCTCGCCGGTGTTGAGAACCACTTCCTCCGCGGTAGCCGCGTGTACAGCCGTGTTGAGGTGTACTTCGATGCCCAGGCGCTGCACGCGTTTTTCGGCGTAGGTGACCAGGTAGGGATGGCGTTTGCCCAGTTCGGGCAGGATGCGCGAGCCGAACTCCACCAGCACAACACGGAATTCCTGGAACTTCAATTCCGGATAGCGGGAGCGGCAGAGGAATCGGAAATAGTCCACCAGGTCGCATGCGACCTCGACTCCAGCGTAGTTGCCGCCGGCCACCACGAACGTGAGCAGGCGCCGGCGCTCGGCGGGATTGGTTTCGATGGAGACCGTCTCCACCACGCTTACCAGGTGATTGCGCAGCCGGTAACAGTCCGCGAACGTTTTTAGAGGAAAAGCGTGGTCGGCGATGCCGGCGTAGCGGGAAAAATCCTCAACACAGCCGATGCCAACCACGAGATGATCGTAAGGCAGAGTGTAGGCCCGGCCGTCGAGCAGGCGGCGGGTGAGCACGCGCCGGTTGGCGACGTCCACCGACTCGATTTCGGCGTTGTGCAGGTGAGCGGGGGCGATCATTTCGCGCACGGAGGAGTTGATCTGCTGCGGCTGAATTTTGCAGGTCAACATTTCCGCGATCAGTCCGTGCACCGTGGAATAGTTGTCGCGGCTGACTACGGTGAGTTCGATCTGGCCTCTCCGCAGGGCCGGACGCAGGGCACGGGCGAGGTAAATCGCCACCCAGCCGCCGCCCAGGCAGACTACGCGCGTTGGTTCCTTCATTTCTTCCCTCCTGCGGTCAGGCTTTCGCGTTCCGCTTGAGTGGTTGCGGATTCGGGCTCAGCGGCGCGAACCGCTATTTTGCGGGGGATGACGAAATCTCCGGTGCGCCCTTTCAGCCCGCGCTCGCTGAGCAGGTGACGGAAGGCTTTCGGCCCGGCTACCTTGGCCAGTTCCTGCACGCGGCTGCTGCATATGCGCGCCGTCTCCACCAGCCAGGTGCCGGGTCGGACCGCGGGCACGAAGTACTTCCAAAGCGTCTTGGGATATCTAAGGGCGTTGGCCTGCTCGTCGCCGATCAGCGCGCGCGAAATGCCATAGCAAAGATTCACGCTGCAGCTGCGCCCGGGCTTGAAGCCGCGCACATACTCGTAGGAGGTCTGCATCAGCGCATTCACCAGGGCACGCGAATCGTCGTCGGGGTGCGGCTCAAAGGCGAAAATCAGGTCGAGCAGGCGGTGGCCTTCAAATTCGTCGGCCACCAGCAGCTCGTTTTCAACGCCCAGCAGATAACCGGCGTAACGCCAGAGGTGGAGAAGAGCTTCGC
>Ga0070732_10001737_pt1 | contig 11848 bp, 10 predicted proteins | sample Coa_R1_5_FD_66449 | JGI IMG/M metagenome (GOLD analysis project Ga0070732, IMG submission 66449) | Surface soil microbial communities from Centralia Pennsylvania, which are recovering from an underground coalmine fire - Coalmine... | ecosystem: Environmental > Terrestrial > Soil > Unclassified ...
TTCCCCTGCAACCCCATCCCCAAAATCAACCCAGCCCAAACGGCGAGGGCACAACTTTGAAACCGGACATTTCACTTGCTACACAAAGCGGACATTTTAACTTGCTACCGACAGCAACTGCAGAATCTTCTGTTTTCAACCGTACGTGGCGCGCCAGCTCGAATTCGAACCTGACCGGTAGTCGACTGCGGATATAATTGGCCACCACTTCCAACTCCTGAAAGGAATTGCATGCGACGGATTGCCGCATTGGTGCTGGTGTTTGCCCTGACGTTTTCCTCTTTTGCTTTTGCCTCGGAAGAAGCGCCCCTGGTGGGATACTCACCGCGTTCCAGCCAGGCGCAGCGCGATTGGGAAGCGAAATTTCGCGCCATCCCGGATCCCGCCAATCTGCGCGAATACATGCGGCGGCTGAGCGCGCGTCCGCATCACGTGGGCTCGGCTTACGACAAGGAAAACGCGGAATGGATTCTCGCGAGGTTTAAGGAGTGGGGGCTGGATGCGCACATTGAAACCTTCCAGGTGCTTTTTCCTACGCCCAAGGTCCGCGTGCTCGAAATGCTGGAGCCCACCAAGTTCACGGCGAAGCTGGACGAGCCGGGTCTGGCCATCGATCCGACGTCGAACCAGAAGTCGGAGCAACTGCCCACTTACAACGCGTATTCGATCGATGGCGATGTGACCGCGCCGCTGGTGTTCGTGAACTACGGCCTGCCTGAGGACTACGAGAAACTCGATCGGCTGGGCGTCTCGGTGAAGGGTGCGATCGTGATCGCCAAGTATTACCACTCGTGGCGCGGAGTGAAGCCGAAAGTTGCTGCCGAACATGGGGCGATCGGGTGTCTGATCTATTCCGAGCCAAGAGACGACGGATATGGCCGCGACAATGTGTTCCCGAAAGGGCCGATGCGGAATCCTGACGGGGTGCAGCGCGGCAGCGTGATGGATTTCGCTTCGTCGAATCCCGGCGATCCACTGACGCCCGGGGTTGGCGCAACGCCTGACGCCAAGCGACTCACTGTGAAAGAAGCGAAGAGTATTACGAAGATTCCGGTTCTGCCGATTTCGTATGGCGACGCACAGCCGCTCCTGGCGGCGTTAGCCGGACCGATGGCACCGGAGGAATGGCGGGGCGGCTTGCCGATCCCCTATCACGTGGGGCCCGGACCGGCCAAAGTTCATCTCAAAGTTGAGTTCAACTGGGACATTAAACCCGTGTACGACGTCATTGGGAAAATTCCTGGCGGTGAGGCGCCTGACGAGTGGATCGTGCGCGGGAATCATCATGATGCCTGGGTCAATGGAGCGGAAGATCCAGTCTCAGGCCAGGCGGCTCTGCTGGAAGAGGCGCGCGGGCTCGGCCAGTTGCTCAAGCAGGGATGGAAGCCGAGGCGAACCATCATCTATTGCGCCTGGGACGGCGAGGAACCGATGTTGCTGGGCTCGACCGAGTGGGCTGAGACGCACGCCGACGAGTTGCGTCAACATGCCGCGGTCTACATCAATAGCGACAGCAATGACCGCGGTCTGCTTTTCGTGGAGGGTTCGCATAGTTTGGAGCAGTTCGTGAATGGCGTGGCCCGCGACATTGAAGATCCGGAAACGAAACTCACAGTGTGGCAACGGCTACATTTGTCCCAGATTGCCGCCGCCAAGTCTGCCGACGAAAGAAAAGAACTGCGGCAGCGCCCTGATTGGCGAATCGAAGCACTCGGCTCAGGAACCGACTTTACGGCATTTATCGACCACCTGGGGATCGCTTCCTTGAACGTGGGCTACGGGGGCGAGGACGAGCAGGGCATCTATCATTCCATTTACGATGATTTTTTCTGGTACACGCATTTTTCCGACACCGATTTCGTCTACGGCCGCGCTATGTCCCAAACTGGAGGAACCTCGGTCATGCGTTTGGCTGACGCCGAAGTGTTGCCGTTTGACTTTGTGAATTTTGCCGACACCGTTCATAAATACACAAAGGACTTGCAGAAGTTGCTGACCGACAAACAGGATGAGATTCGCGAGCGGAATCAGGAATTGGAGGAGGGAGTTTTTAAAGCAACATTCGACCCAAGGCATCCTACGGTCGCGCCGCCCAAAGAGGAGATTCCGCCGCACCTGAACTTCGCGCCCATGCAGAACGCTGCCGACGCGCTGACCCGCAGCGCTGAGCATTATCTGAAAGCGTTGCAGCACCGGCAGACGGAACTTGCGCAAGCGGATGCTTCCCAGCTGCGCTCGCTGAATGAGAAGTTGATCGAGAGTGAACGGAAATTAACCAATGAGGATGGGCTCCCGCGGCGTCCCTGGTACAAGCACCTCCTCTATGCACCCGGGATTTATACCGGATATGACGTGAAGACCGTTCCGAGCGTGCGCGAGGGAATTGAACAGAAGCGCTATGCCGAGGCCGAACAAGAGATCGGGCGGGTAGCGAAAGCACTTGAGGACGAGGCGGCCCTGATCGAATCAGCAGCGCAGTGGTTAGAGAAGTAGCGAGCCTCAGCCGGACAGGGGAGGGCTATTTGCTGGCGGCGCCCGCCGCTCTGGCTTGTCCCGCATAGTATCCGCTCTTGGTGCGGACTGTGAGTTTGCCGTGGCCTTTCACTTTGGCCTCGACTTTCACCAGACGGAAACCGCCCGCGCCACGAGGATTGGTGGGCTTGTAGCCGATCGTGTACTGGTTGCGAATGTCACGGGCGACGGTGCGGCTGATTTCGTCGACTTCGTCAAGAGTCTTGGGGAAGAACGCAATTCCGCCGGTGCGCTGCGCGATGATTTCCAGAGCACGCCTGGCGCGCTTGGGATGCTCCTCATCACCGAGGATTCCTATCGCGTACACCGATGGACCGTTCTCTTCCTGCAATTGCTTGACGGCTTGCTCCAGACTCTCGTTACTGGCGTTATCCTCGCCATCGGTCACAACGAATATAACTTTCTTTTCCAGGCGAGCATTGCGCTTGAGGTGGTCGGCTGAGGCAACTACCGCGTCGTAGAGGGCAGTACCGCCGCGGGCGTCGATCTTTTCCAATGCCTCCTTGAGTTTCAACAGATCGTTGGTGAAATCCTGGTCGAGATAATACTCGTCGTTGAAGTTCACCACGAAGACCTCATCGTGAGGATTGCTTGAGCGCACCAGGTTCAGCGCCGCCTGGTTTACCTTGTTGCGCTTTTCCCGCATAGAGCCGGAATTGTCGATGACGATGCCCATCGCGACCGGAATGTCTTCGTGGTGAAACGAAATGATGTTCTGGGGCTTGCCATCTTCAAAGACACTGAAAGCACCCTTCTCGAGATTGGTGACCAGGTGCTGCTTGTCATCCACGACGGTGGCGTGCAGCAGAACTTCGTCCACGTCTTTCTTGAAGACGAAGACTCCCTGGTCGCCCAGGCTCTTATTCTCTTCCGGCTTTTCCTGAGGTGGTTCGGCCTTCTGCCCGGGAGTCTGGGCAGCGGCCTGGTTTGCGGATGACTGGCTCTGCGGCGGAGCGGATGGAGCCTGAGGAGGGGCTGACTGCGGCCACACTGGCATCCCCGCCAGCAGACCGGCACAGATCAGGAAGGCAAGAAGAAGCAGAACCCTATTCCGCAGGGGCGTAATATCCCGTCCTGGCATACACCCGTAGAGGTGGCAATCCTTTCGGTGGCATCAATTTCACTTTTATCTTACGCCATTTGCCGTCATGCACGACTTTGTTCGGGCGATACCCCAGGACATACTGATTACGCAGTTCGACTCCAATCTTGGTGGCCACGTCGCCGAGATCGTTGGGATTATCGATGGTGAAGGCGCGTCCGCCGCTCAGTTCGGTGATGTCGCTCAGCAGTTGCGGGCCTAGACGCTCTTCCATCGCCGAGGCATAGCGGTCATAGATGCCGATGGCATAAACCATTACGTCGGCTTCCTTCACCACCGACCGGATCTCGTTCTCGGTGTAGCGGCTGTGATTGTCGCCGCCGTCGGAGATGATAAGCAGAGCCTTCTTGGGATACTTCGCCTGCCGCATTTTGCTCACGCCCATGTAAATAGCATCGAGCAGCGCGGTGCGCTTGCGGGGTACGGCAAAGACCAGCTTGTTCTGAATCTCATCAACGGAACTGGTGAAATCGGTGACCTGCTCCGGTTCGTCGTTGAAGGTGATCATGAAAAATTCGTCTTGTGGATTGGCCGTCTTGAAGAATTCGATAACGGCGTCTTTCGCCCTCTCCATCTTGCTGGTCATGCTCCCGCTGGAATCGAAGATCACGCCGAGCGAGACCGGTGCGTCCTCGCTGGAAAATGTTCTGATCTCCTGCGCCGAATTGCCTTCGAAGAGCTGGAAATTCTCTTTTTCCAGACCGGTAACGAGGCGGTTCATCGGGTCGGTTATCGTTACGGGAACGAGCACGAGGTCAACGTCGACCTTCATCGGGCGCACGCGCGCCTTCAGCCCTGAAGCGTCGGAGATCAGGGTCTGATTCGGTTCCTCTTTTTTGGGCTTTTCGATTTCGCGTGGTTGCACGTGGACATCGTTCACGCCGGTCTGCGCGGCCAACGGAATGCTCAGGCAGGAGAGGAAGCAGATAACAAAGGCCAAGGCTTGCAGCCGCATCGTATTCCCCAGGGACTGATTTTGGCACAAGCTGGCTGTTGGCGGTTTCCAGGCGGAAGCCGTACAGATGGTGCGAACGAAGGCCACAGGGCGAGATGACCGGCGCCCTTCCCAGCTCAGGCGGGCCATAAGTACCTCATTGGGGCGGATGTTACCACAGCTCTTGCCGCGTCGAGCAAGGGTTTTTGTCAAAAATCGGTGACAAATTCCCGATTGCGTTCATCGAGCTTTTCGATGGAGCGACGGCTCGCTCATCGCTATCTTGTTACAATCAAACGTTTCCTATGGCTGACATACGTCCGTTTCGTGCCCTTCGGTACGATCTCACTCAGGTCGCCGCCTCCGACGTGGTGACTCAACCTTACGACAAGATCACTCCTGCCATGCAGGAACGCTATTATGCTGCCAGCCCATACAACCTGGTCAGAATCATCCTCGGCCGAACCGAACCCGCTGACAATACCGCGCAAAATGTATACACGCGAGCTGCCGCCTCGAGCCGGGAGTGGCGCGCACAGGGAATCCTCCGGCAGGATTCTCAGCCGTCAATTTATGGCTACTCCCAGGCGTTTCAGGCTCCTTCGGGAAGCAGTTTCGAGCGCCGCGGATTCATTGCCCTGGGCCGGATCGAGGACTATTCCGCCAAAATTGTGTTTCGTCACGAGCAGACGCTCGCCAAGCCCAAAGCGGACCGCTTGGACTTGTTACGCGCCACTCGGGCACACTACGAGCAACTGTTTCTGATGTATGAGGATGGCGGGCAGATCGATTCCCTGCTCGAGCCCAGCCTGAAGACTCCGACGATCGAAGTGAATGACGAATATGGCGTTGCGCACCGTGTCTGGCAGATTCCGGATGAGCGTGTAGTTGCGTCGTTGCAGGATCGGATGCGGGACAAAAGACTCGTGATCGCCGACGGTCATCACCGGTATGAGACCGCACTCACCTTTCGCGACGAATGCCGCGGTACCGGCGGCAAGGATTTTGATGCGCTGGCCTCTTACGAATTCGTCATGATGACGTTCGTGAACATGAACGATCCAGGGTTGCTGATTTTACCAACGCACCGCGTCGTGCATTCGCTGGCATCATTTTCAGTGGATGATTTTGAATCTGCCGGCCGGAAGTACTTTGAGCTGGAGGAGGTTGAGGCTGGCATTGATTCATCCCGGGCGACAGGGCTTCTGCGCGATCGTGGGCGTGACGGAACGGCTTTGCTCGCAATCACCAGGAATCATGCCTTTCTTCTGCACACCCCGAAACCGGCCGCAAAGCAATTCTTCCAGGGGCTTTCGCCGCGCCAGCAGTCCCTCGACGTCGTGCAACTGCACAAATGTTTGCTGGAAGGAGTGCTGAAGCTTTCGGAAGAATCGATTCGAAATCAACAGAATCTGTCGTATTTGCGCGACCCTTCCGAAGCCATGGACCAGGCGCGCACCGGAGCGGCCAATATTGTTTTCCTGATGAATCCCTGCCGGGTGCAGCAAGTACGTGACATTGCGTTCGCGGGCGAAGTCATGCCGCAAAAATCGACCGATTTCTATCCCAAGCTCTTGAGCGGACTGACGACCTATGCGCTGGACTAGTCCATCGCGGAATGCCCAGCCGCTCGCACTCGCCGGCGTAATTCTGTTGTCAGCGTTCTTGCTCTCGGGCGCTGCCCCGGAGAAACATTTGTCTGTCTACTCCGTCGCTGCCAACTATTCGCTTCCTCTGGTGCAGCGGGAAGGCCGCGATTACGTAGGCTTGCTCGAGGTGCTCGAACCGCTGGGCAAAGTGAATGCCCGTTCGGACGGCGCGCGTTGGCGATTGCGCTACTACCGCGAGGAGGCTGATTTTCAGAATGGAAAGTCTCGCGCCCGCGTTCAGGGACGGGACATGGAATTTCCGGGAAAATTCTTGCTGGAGAACGACCGAGGACTGGTACCGGTTTCCGCACTCAGCGTGCTTTTGCCGAAGATCCTCGGGGGCCCGGTCACGCTGCATGAAGATTCCGCCCGGCTATTCATAGGCAGTATCGCGACACACTTCACGGCCTCTCTGGCTTCCGACAATCCTCCCCGCTTGGTGTTCAACTTCACGGCTCCAGTGAATCCGACGATCGCCGCCGAAGCGGGATCGCTGCGGATGACATTTTCCCGCGAGCCTGTCGTGGCCCCGGCCTCGCCGACTCTGACCTTCGGCAGCAAGGCCATTCCATCAGCCAGCTATAACGAGAGCAGTGGATTGGCCGTGGTCACCGTGAATACGACAGTTCCCGTGATTGCCACCTTCAGCAATGCAGGAAGAACAATCACGGTTGCTCCACCGGCTTCCGCAGCTGCTGCGGCTTCCCCGCCCTCCGCTCCGAACGCGGCACCGCCTTCGCCGGGCGCACAGACGACGGCAACCCCGGCAACTTCAGTGCCGGCGCCGGCGCCGGCCGTCGCGCCCGGCCCGACGCAGCAGATCTGGCGCCGTTATTTCGCGGTGGTGGACGCCAGTCATGGCGGGGATGATCGCGGAGAGACTTTGACTCCTGCCCTCTTCGAGAAAGATGTAACGGTCGCCCTGGCGCGCAGCTTACGCCAGGAATTGGAGAGCCGCGGAATGACGACCCTGGTCTTACGTGATTCCGACGCCAATCTCTCGGTCGACCAGCGAGCCGTTTTCACCAACGCCGATCATGCGGCGATTTATATCGCACTGCACGTCGCCTCTGCGGGCCATGGAGTCCGCGTCTACACCGCTCTGATTCCTTCCGGCGAGGACGATCGCGGGCCTTTCCGCTCGTGGCCTACGGCACAACATGCGGCACTTCCCCTCAGCCAAATCGCTGCTACGGCAGTTGCCTCCGAGTTCCAGAAGCGGCAGATTCCGGTGCGCACATTGGCGGCACCGCTACGCCCGCTGAACAATGTGACCGGAGCTGCCATCGCGGTCGAAGTCGCGCCACAAGGAGCTAGTCTGGCGCAACTCACCGCGCCCGATTACCAGCAACTGGTCACCAGCGCGGTCGCCACTGCGATTTCCAGCGTGCACGATCAACTGGGGGCGGCACAATGATTCGAATGCGGCCACTCCATCCCAGGATCAGTCGATGATCCCGCGGCACTTTGTGATCGCGTTGGTGGTGCTGCTGATAGCGGCGCTGGGAATGAGTCTCTACGCGTTGCACATGCGCAACAGTGTTGCTGCGACCCCGGTGGCTCCGGTGGACACGCGGCCACTTGCGCCTCCAGTGTCTGGGCCCAGGGAACCCGTCACCCTGTATGTGGCCAATGATGAAGACGGCAGCCTGCGACCCCATGCCGCCCAGATTCCGCTGCCCTCCGGACGGCAGCAGCGCGCCGAAGAACTGCTGCAAGCCTTGCTCACGATTTATCTGGATAAGACCTCGCCGCATGTCCTGGGCGCAGGCTCGGAAGTGCGCAGCGTTTTTCTGGTTGATCCGGGCGTCGCCGTCATCGATGTCAACGGCGCCTTTGCCGACACCCATCGCTCAGGCGTCCTGGTGGAAGAGCTAACAGTTGCTTCGCTCATTCACACCATCTCGGCAAATACACCCGGCATTTTGAGGGTGAAAATCCTGGTCGACGGAAAAGAGCGGGACACGCTGGCCGGACACGCCGATCTTTCCGATTTCTACGACGTAACGGCAGTGAACCAGCTGACGACACAGTTGGCGCCCTAAAGGCGAGGTTTCAAAGTTTCAAGGTTTCAAGGTTTCAACTTTGAAACCTCTGAAACCTTGAAACCCTTTCACTTTGAAAGCTATTTTTCTAGCTCCTCGATCTCATTCCTGGTTCGCTCCAGAATCTCGCGAATTTTCGAGATGCGCGCGGAATCATGCGAACCGCGCGTCGCCGCGCGCAGAGCCGTTTTCATCAGCTCGGCTGCGGGACGAAATACTTCCGCACCTTCGGGGCCGATCCAAGGTCCCCAGTCGCCCGCCTGTTCCGCACGCTGCCAGATCTTCTTCACCGCCGCGGCTTCGCGTTGAAGTTCTGCCTTGCCCGCATCGGTGAGCGAATAGGTTCGTTTCCCGGTAGGTTGGTCCGAGGTTACGAGCCCCTCGTCTTCAAGCTGCTGCAACGCGGGATAGATTGCACCGGCGCTGGCTTTGTAGATGCCGCCAGACTTAGTCTCCAGCTCCTTCATCAGTTCGTAGCCGTGTTTGGGGCCGCTCTCCAACATCGAAAGCAGGGCGAGCCGAATTTCGCCCGGACCGAAGAAACGGCCCCAGCGTCCTCCTCGACCCCACGGGAAAGCTCCACCCATGAATGGCGTTGCCACCGCCCCGCGCCACCAACTTCCACATCTTCCGTACATACTGAACTCCTTTTCAGAATCGTGTTGCGTTAGATCTTATGTAAAATATATCTATAGATATATCTATTGTCAATCTTGTCAATTACTTCTGCTTCAATGAGTTACAATCGTCTCAATGTTCTATCGTTCCGATAATCGTTCACCAGACCAGCTTCGACCTGTGGTTATGACGCCGGATTTCATTCACACAGCCGAGGGCTCGGTCCTGATCGAGATGGGCAACACGCGAGTGATCTGCACCGCGTCGATCGAGGATGGGGTGCCGGGGTTCCTGCGCAACTCCGGGAAGGGATGGATTTCCAGCGAATACAGCATGCTGCCCCGCTCGACGCTGACACGAACACCGCGCGAGGTGGCGAAAGGTCGGCCCAGCGGGCGCACTCACGAGATCCAGCGGCTGATTGGGCGGAGTTTGCGGGCGGTGACAGATTTAGCGCGGCTGGGCGAGCGCACAATCTGGATTGATTGCGACGTCATCCAAGCTGATGGGGGCACACGAACCGCCTCGATCACAGGCGCATTTGTGGCTCTCGGACTCGCGCTGGAGAGACTCGTGCAAGCGGGTACGCTGAGCGCGGTACCCCTCAAGGATTTTGTTGCGGCGGTCAGCGTTGGAATTGTGGATGGAGAGATCCTGCTCGATCTGTGCTATGAAGAAGACTCCCGCGCCGATGTGGATATGAACTTCGTGATGACGGCCGGCCGCAAGATGGTCGAAGTGCAGGCGACGGCTGAGCACCAGGTCTTCGACGACCAGCAGTTGGCCAGGATGCTGGCTCTAGCCCGTCAGGGCGTGCAGTATTTGATCGCCAAACAGCAGGCGGTTTTGAGTGCGCTGACGCTGCGGCAGTGAATTTCTCGTGTTCCCATTCCGGATCGTTCCCAAAACGAAACCCCAGGCGGAGAATTCTTGGCAAAAACCTTGCCAGGAATCTTTACCTCGATCCCATTCAACGCTAGCGTGGGACAAGCGATGGCCCTGAGTTCGCCGAGCACTCGCGCCTTGCGCGGGTAGATCACGCACAAGAACGCTGGACAGCACGGACCTTCACAACACGGACATGGGACGGACATGGGAATGATTCGCACCATCGATCGGCGCCGGGAAGCGCGGGAAGAAGTCGACCTCGAACTGCTCGTCTGGGGCGTTGACACCAGCGGGGAGCGTTTTGCCGAGCAGGCCCGTGCCCGTGAAATCAGTTTGAGCGGCGCGCTGGTATCCGGGCTGAAGACCGAACTGCGCTCAGGCGATGTGATTGGACTTCTCTACGCCGGCAGGAAGGCTCGCTATCGCGTGGTATGGGTCCGTTATGGGGGAACGACTCACAGAGTGCAGGCCGCGGTGCAACGCATCGAGCCCGATCCCTGTCCCTGGCAACATCTGCTGTCGAACGAGGCGTCAGCGCAAGCTGCAGGTGCAAACTCAGCAGAAATCTGAGAGAAGGCGGCAGACCGCAGTTGCCAGTCAACCACTGTTAACCGCCCAACTCAAGGGCCATGATCCCGAATCCTGTCGGCTGAAGGGTGAATGCCTTTCAGGCGATCCACACGGTCTTCGCGTTCACAAATTCCCGAATACCCACCAAACCTAACTCGCGGCCGTGACCGGATGCTTTTACGCCGCCAAAAGGAATACGGGGATCAGACGCGACCATTTTATTCACGAAGACCATCCCAGCCTCGAGTTCGTTGATGAAACGCTCCCGCTCCTTGTCATCGTTCGTCCAGACGCTCGAGCCCAATCCGAAGCGGACATCGTTGGCCAGCCGGATTGCTTCATCCTGATCCTTCACGCGGAACACCGAGGCCACCGGGCCAAACAGTTCTTCTCCGTATGCGGGCGAATTCTTGGGAATGTTGGTGAGGACAGTCGGCGCATAGAAGTTTCCCGGACGCTTGAGCGGATGGCCGCCGGTCAGCACCTTCGCTCCCGCCTGGACCGTCTTCTGGACATCGGCGTCTAGAACCTTGACGCCATCCGGAGTGGCCAGAGGGCCAAGCTCCGTCTTCTCATCGAACGGATCGCCGATTTGCAGACTCTCCATGCGGGCGACAAACTTTTTCTCAAAATCCGCCGCGACCGATTCGGCCACGATAAAGCGCTTCGCAGCAATGCAGGACTGCCCGTTATTTTGAACACGGGCTTGAACGGCGGTGGAGACTGCGGCATCGAGGTCAGCGCTGGGCATGACGATGAAAGGATCGCTGCCGCCCAATTCGAGCACCACCTTCTTGATTCGCTTGGCGGCTCCCACGCCTACCTGGATGCCCGCCTGCTCGCTGCCGGTGAGCGTCGCTGCCACGATGCGGGGATCGTTCAGGAGCGCATCCACTTGCCCTGATCCGATCAGCAGAGCCTGAAATGCTCCCTCGGGAAATCCAGCTTCGAGAAAAATGCTTTCAATCGCTAACGCACACTGCGGCACGTTCGAAGCGTGCTTGAGAAGCCCGACATTGCCCGCCATTAGCGCTGGGGCGGCGAAACGGATCACTTGCCAGAATGGGAAATTCCATGGCATGACGGCGAGAATCGGTCCGATCGGTAAGTATCGGATAAAGCTCTTCTTCGCTCCGGTCTCGACAACTTCGTCGGCCAGAAACCGCTCCGTGTTCTCCGCGTAATAGCGGCAGGCCGTCGTGCACTTGACCGCTTCAGCGACGGCCGACTTGTAAGTCTTACCCATCTCCAGCGTCATCAGGTGAGCGAACTTGTCCTTGTCACGCTCGAGAATTTCGGCAGCCTTCAGCATGCGCTTCGCGCGCACAGTGAACGGCGTCTTGCGTTCGGATTTGAACACGTTGACCGCAAGCTGAAGTTTCTTTTCGATCTCGGCGCCTGACAGCGGCTGGAATGTCTTAACGACTTCGCCGGTGGCGGGATTAATGGTCGCAATTGCCATGATGACAGTCCTTTCCTAGGCCGGACGCAAATCTGTGCCGGCCCCACC
>Ga0070732_10001739_pt1 | contig 11844 bp, 10 predicted proteins | sample Coa_R1_5_FD_66449 | JGI IMG/M metagenome (GOLD analysis project Ga0070732, IMG submission 66449) | Surface soil microbial communities from Centralia Pennsylvania, which are recovering from an underground coalmine fire - Coalmine... | ecosystem: Environmental > Terrestrial > Soil > Unclassified ...
CATTGTGAGTATTCTCGAACGTCCGGTGCAAACGGCGCTGTCGCTTGGATCGAAGTAACCCGGGATCCTCCCCGAGCCGGAAAAGATTCCGCGGAGTCTCCTGCTCTCCAGCAGGGCCTGCCCCATCACCATGACCACAACTCCTCCGCAACACGGGTCGCGGCTGCCGGCGATGTTCCGCGCTCTGCGGCATCGCAACTACCGGCTGTTCTTCAGCGGCCAAATCATTTCCCTGGTCGGCACCTGGATGCAGTCGGTGGCGCAATCCTGGCTGGTGTACCGGCTGACCGGCTCGTCGCTCTTGCTGGGACTCGTCGGCTTTGCAGGACAGTTTCCCGTCTTCCTCTTCGCGTCCATCGGAGGCCTGGTCGCGGATCGCTACAGCCGCCATCGTATTGTTATCGCCACCCAGTCGTCCGCCATGGTGCTCGCCTTCATCCTCTCGGCGCTGACTCTTCACGGACACATCCAGGTGTGGCAAATCATGGTGCTCGCAGCGTGCCTCGGCCTGGTGAACGCCTTCGACATCCCAGCGCGCCAGGCGTTCATCGTGGAGATGGTTCACTCCGGCGACCTCATCAACGCCATCGCGCTCAATTCCTCCATGGTCAACGGCGCCCGCGTCCTCGGACCCGCCATCGCCGGCGTGACCGTGGCGGCGATCGGCGAAGGCTGGTGTTTCTTTGCCAACGCCGTGAGCTACACCGCGGTCATCGTCGGCCTCCTGCTCATGATCGTACAGCCTCGCGAACGCGTCGAGCACGCGCGCTCCGGGCTCGAGAGCATCAAGGAGGGATTCCAGTTTGTCGCGCGCACCGGCCCGATTCGCGCCCTGTTGCTTCTTCTCGGTCTGGTCAGCCTCACCGGGATGCCCTACGCCGTGTTGATGCCCATCTTCGCCGACCAGATCCTGCACGGCGGAGCGCGAGGACTGGGCGTCCTGATGGGCGCTTCCGGAGTCGGGGCGCTGGCAGGTACGCTCACGCTGGCCGCCAAGCGCGAGGTCCGTGGACTGGGAAGATGGATCAGTTTCGCCTCGGCGGGATTCGGAGTGAGCATGATCGGCTTCGCCCTCTCACGCTCGTTTCCGCTCTCGGTCGCGATGCTTGTCCCGGTCGGCTTCTCGATGATGCTTCAGATGTCGTCGTCGAACACCCTGATCCAAACCATGGTGCCGGACGTTTTGCGCGGCCGTGTGATGGCCGTCTACTCGATGATGTTCATGGGGATGGCGCCGATCGGCGCCCTGCTCGCGGGCGCCATCGCTCATCACATCGGAGCGCCGCACACGGTGGCCCTGGGCGGACTCACGTGTCTCGCGGGCGCGCTGATCTTCGGATCAAAGTGGCCGTCACTGCGCGGCGAGGCGCGAGAACTCGTCCTCGCGCAGGGCATGTCCAGCGGCGAGCCGCCGGAAGAGATGACCGGTCAGCAGGCGGTACCCCTCGAGAAGGAATCCTAGCGCCGGCCTTCTGGCCGGCACGCCGTCAATGGAAAGATTGCCGTTGCCGATGAAGGTCGGCGCTACTCGGAGTCCTGACGCGCGGGTCCCGTCGACCCGCGGACGACCAACTGGGTGCGGAGCACGTATTCGGCACCCCGGCGCTGCTTGGAGCGCAACATCTTCTCGAGCGCCTTGAACGCCAGCTTCCCCAGCAGCTCGCGCGGCACCCTGACGGTGGTCAGCGGTGGACGAGCGAGCCGCGCAAACAAGATGTCGTCCGACCCCACCACCGAAATGTCGTGGGGCACCGACAGGCCGGCATCCTCGAGCGCGCCGATCGCTCCGATCGCCGTCAGGTCATTGCCGCAGAAAATGGATGTCGGCCTTATCTTTGCGGCAAGCAGCGCTCGCGCACCGGCAGTCCCGCCATCGACGTTGCCATTCCCTTCCACCACTCCCGAGGGTTCCAGTCCTCGCTGCTCGAGCGCTTCGACCACCGCCTCGCAATAGCGCACCGCCGAGCGCCGGATCTGCGGCCCGGAGATCACACCGACTTTGCGGTGGCCCAGCTTCCACAAGTGTTCGACAGCCTGGGAGATGCCGCGCCAATAGTCCGGGCGGATATTGCTCTGGTACGGCCCAATGGTTCCAAGATCAAGTGAGACCACCGGCATCTCATGCGCGGTCAACTCGGCCGCAGCCTCCTCGCCGGCGTGCGTGGTCATCACCGCCACGCCGCGCGCCTTGTTCTGAATGGCCTTGCGGACTGCGCCCGCGATCCGGTCCGGATTGTAGCTGGTCGGGCAGAGCAGAACGTCCAGTCCGTGTTCTGCCGCCTGGATCTCGAAGCTCTTGATGAGCTCGGGGAAAAACGGATTCTCGATATCGGAGATGATCAGAGCGTAGAAGTCGCTGGTGCCGCGCGCCAATCGCTGCGCGTGCACGTTCTGGTAGTAGTCGAGCTCGCGGACCACTTCCAGCACGCGCCTCTTGGTCTCGGGCGCCACGAATCGGGTGTTGTTGAGGACGTGAGAAACCGTCGCTACGGAAACACCCACTCGTTCGGCGACGTCCTTCATCCGAGCTGCCATCGCTCGCGGTCCCCCTCCTCGATCCCTCGCGTCCTTGCTTCCCGCGCGAAGCGGCAGGCAAGGGGCCATATCCTACCTCAGAGCGGCCCGCGAGGTACAGCGCGCGTCGAAATCCTTGCAGTCGGCTTCACCACCTGTTAGATTCCTGCTCTGGTCAGGCCTCTCATGTCCTCGAAGAACACCAAGGTCTACGACGCGCTGATCGTCGGCTCGGGAGCAAGCGGCGGCTGGGTCGCGAAGGAACTGACCGAGCGCGGAATGCGAGTGCTCGTGCTCGAAGCCGGCCCGCCGCGCGTCCCCACGCGCGACTTTACCGAGCACGTCTGGCCCTACCAACTGAAGTTCCGCGGCTTCCGCGATCAGCAAGCGCTGCTCGAGCATCAGCCCGTGCAGCGGCTCTGCTACGCTTGCGACGAGTACAGCCATCAGTTCTTCGTGAACGATCACGAGAATCCCTACACCTTCCCCGCTGACAAGCCTTTCATGTGGATTCGCGGACGGCAAGTGGGCGGCAAGACGTTCTGCTGGGCGCGCGAAAGCTATCGCTACAGCGATTACGAGTTCAAGGCGGCGAGCCGCGACGGCTATGAGCAGGACTGGCCGTTCAGTTACCGCGACCTCGAGCCGTACTACGACAAGGTCGAAAGCTTCATCGGCGTCAGCGCGTCGCGCGAGGGACTCGAGCAGATGCCCGACGGCCGCTTTCTCCCTCCCATGCGCCTCTCCTGCGGCTCGCTGCTCGCCAAGAAAGTGATCGAGGAAAAGTTCGGATGGCGCGTGATGCCCGACCGCGTCGCCAACCTCACGGTGCCGCATAACGGGCGTCCGGCGTGCCACTATTGCGACGAGTGCTCGCGCGGATGCTATACGGCATCGTACTTCAACAGCCCGGCGGTGACGCTTCCCGCCGCCGCGCGCACCGGACGCCTGACACTCGTAAGCGATGCCGTGGTTAGCCACGTGCTCATGAACGACCAGGGCAAAGCGGAGGGTGTAGGTTACGTCGAACGCACCACCCGCGAGCATCGTGAGGCACGCGCCAAGATCGTCGTACTTGCCGCCGCGGCGCTCGAATCCACGCGCATCCTGCTCAATTCGACCTCGCGACGCTTCCCTAAAGGCGTCGGCAACTCGAACGGCGTGTTAGGACATTACCTGATGGACCACTTCACGCTCGAGGGCGCGGGTGGCATCCTGCCGGCGCTCAAGTCGTCGGTGCGCGAGCCCATCGGCAATCCGGCGGGATTCCTGATCGCCAAGTACGTCAATACCGGGACGCATCTCAACAAGAATTTCCTGCGTGGATACCGCTTCGACGGCGATGCGAGCCAGAGCGCCTACGGACACGCCTTCGGCATCGCGGGATTCGGCCGCGACTTCCGGCGCCAAGTGCGGCATGAATTCCCCTACTACTTCGGGATCACCGCGCAGGGCGAGTGCGTGCCGCGCTACGACAATTACGTGGCGCTCGACCCGGAGAAGAAGGACGCCTGGGGCATCCCGGCTCTCCACATCCACGCGAGTTACGGCGAAAACGAGCACGCCATGACCAAGGCGATGCGCGAGGACGTCCACGCCATCCTCGACGCGATGAAGCTCGAAGACCCTAATCCACCGCACAAGGAAATCAGCGTCTTCGGCAAGAACATCCATGAGTGCGGCACGGCGCGTATGGGCACCGATCCCAAGACGAGCGTGCTCAACGCCTTCAATCAGGTGCACGACGTGAAGAACCTGTTGGTGACTGACGGCGCGTGTTTCGTTACCCAGGGCTGTTATGAGCCGACCCTGACGATCATGGCGGTCTCAGCGCGCGCCGCCGACTACATCGCCGAGGAGTATCGGCGGGGCAGTCTTTGAATTCTGAATTGTGAATTCTGAATGGTGAAAATGGTGAATTATGAATCAAGAAGTGTAAGCAGCGAACTGTGAGTTGTGAATGGTAAGGATTACTATGAGCAAAATAAAGGTCACCGCTAAGAGACCAGCGACCGGCAATTCACAATTAACAATTCAGAACTCAGAATTCAGAATTCTCACCCGCCGCGAGTGGCTCCTGAAGCTCGGCGAGGCGGCCGTCCTGTTGGGATTCACCGGGACCGCTCCCGCCTCAGATGCGGCCGAGTCTTCGCTTTTCGGACTTCCCGACGCCGAACCGGCAAACGCGCTCCCGCCCGGCCTGTATGAGCCGTCGAGCGATCACCTCGCGCATGTGCTCGCGAGCGATTCTCTTTTCCACCCCGTGCCGCCCGGCAGCGAGACGGACTACCTCCGGCCGCGCACGGGGCCTTATCAGCCGCAGTTCTTCTCGCCGTCAGAATTCCAAGTCGTCCGGCGGCTCGTGAGTCTGATGCTGGGCGAGCACGATGATGGATCCGTGGCGGCGAGCCCGGGTGACGATCACGAGAATGTCGTCGCGGTCGTCGCCGAGTGGATCGACTTGCGCGTGGCCAGCGCTGCCGGCATTCGCCACGCGGCACATGGACTCTCGCCCGAGCACCGCGCGCTCGCCATCGCCTTTCATGGCAACGCGGCCGCCGTCGAAGAGCTCGAAACCGCCCAACTCGAACGCACGTGTCACGAGGGGCTTCAGTGGCTCGCGGACGAATCAACGAAGCGCCATGGCAAGCCGTTTCTCGAACTCTCGGAGGAGCAGCACACGGCGCTGCTCGGGGAAATCAGTGACGCGCGCCCGAAGGATGCGCCGGAAAACGCCGGTACGCGGTTCTTCAGATTCATCAAGCACGAGATCATTCGCGGCTTCTACACTTCGCGCGCCGGTCTCAAGGAGATCGACTACCAAGGTAACGCGTTTCACGCCGAGTCGCCGGGCTGCGGTCACGACCAGTCTTGAAGCCCCTCGTGCTTCATCACAGCAGCAAAGAATCCGTCCATGGCATGGAGATCAGGGCGCGTGCGGAAGTAGCCGTGCTCATCGAAGAGATCGGTGTAGCGTGGAAATTCGCGCGACAACTCCTCCCGGGTAAGCCGTCGCAACCCGCGCTCTTCGCCCAACACCTTCTCGACGACCTGCTCGTTCTCCTCCGGCTCGAGCGAACACGTGGCGTACACGAGACGGCCGCCTGGCTGGAGCGCATCGAGCGCCCTCGCGAGGATCGCGGCCTGCGTCGCCGCGAGCCTCGGCAAATCGTCAGCTCGAAGCCTCCATTTGACTTCAGGATTGCGTGCGAGCGTCCCCGTGCCCGAGCACGGCGTATCAACGAGGATGCGGTCGAACGTGACGCCGAACGGCAGCGGCTGCGTCGCATCCAAGCGGAGGGTTTCGAGCCGCACGCCTTCCGGGATGCGCCCTCGCAAGAGTCCCTTCATGACGCGCAGCCGCCGCTGGCTCGCGTCAGCCGCGACCAGCGTTCCTGCGCCCAAGGCGCTCGCGAGTTGCGCGGTCTTGATTCCCGGCGCCGAGCACAGGTCAAGCACGCCATCGCCTCGCGACACAGCCACGAGCGAGCTGACGAGCTGCGAGGCTTCGTCCTGGACGGCCACTCGTCCTTCGCGCCAGGCGCGACCCGCACGCAGCGGTCCTGACTCGACCACGAGCGCGGCGGCGGCGTAAGACGCGGCGCGCGTCCTCACGCCGTCTTCGGCAAGCTCGCGAGCCACCTCGTCGCGCGCTCGGGCGCCGTTGGTCGCGCGTAGCGTCGTCGGAGGCGTTTCGACACTCGACCACGCAAGCCGCGTCGCAGCCTCCGCACCGAAATGCCGCTCCCAGCGTTCGAGCAGCCAGCGCGGCATGGCGCGGCGGGCGGCTTCGAGGCTGTCGCGGTCTGGCGTTCCAGATTCGAGCCTCTCGGCCCGACGCGCATTCGGCTCGCACTTGCGGAGTACGGCATTCACCAAGCCAGCGGCCGACCGCTTGCGCGCCACCTTCGCCAGTTCCACCGACTCGTTCACCGCCGCAGCCTTGGGAATCCTGCTGAGATGCCGAATCTGGTAGACGCCCAGGCGCAGGATGGCCGCGATCTCAGGATCGAAATGGTCGAGTGACTTGCCCGAGAGCCGCTCGACCTCGAAGTCGAGTTCGCCCCGCCAGCGCAGGACGCCCATCACCAGTTCGGTGACCAGGCCGCGATCCACGTCGCGCAGTTTCGAGACTCGCCCGCCTTGCAGCAAGTCGACCGCGAACGCGCGACGTTGGTCAACGCTGAGGAGGATCTCGTAAGCCGCCTTGCGCGCTGCAGATACCATCGTGGGATTCGCTAGGAATTGAAGCTGTAGGATCGTCAACTGAGGGGATCGACCTCATGCCCGCGAGCGCTCACGCCGCTCATCCGAGTTTCTCCCGCTCCTTGACGTGTACGCCGTTCAAGAAGTCGCGGACGCACATCCGCTTGCGCCCTTCAAGCTGCAGCTCGCGGACCTCGAGCACCGTCCCTTGGCCGCAGACCACCAGCAGCTTATCGCCGCTGGTCATCACCGTGCCCCGGTCGAGCGCGTGCGAGGATTCGGTGGCAGCGGGCGTCGCGGCCCACAGCCTGAGGTTCTTGCCGCGCAAGGTGGTGTACGCGACCGGCCACGGTTGCAGCCCTCGCACGCGACGCGTGATCTCCTCCGCGGTGAGCGACCAGTCGATCCGGCCGTCTTGCTTCTTGAGCCGCGGCGCGAGCGTCGCCTGCGAGTGATCCTGCGGCAGCGGAACGATCTCGCCGCGCTCCAGGCGCCCGAGCGTCTCGACCATCAGCTCCGCGCCGATAATACTCAGCCGCGATGAAAGCGTCTCCGTCGTATCGTCATCGCGAATCCCGGTCTCGCGGGCGAGCAGCATGTCGCCGGTGTCGAGTCCGGAGTCGATCTTCATCGTCGTGACGCCCGTCGTACGCTCGCCGCGGATCAAGGCCCAGGCAATCGGCGCCGCGCCGCGATACTTGGGCAGCAGCGAAGCGTGCAGGTTGATGCAGCCGAGCCCTGGCAGGTCGATCATCCACGGCGGGATGAGGTGGCCGTAAGCCACCACGACGATGGCGTCCGGGCGATATTTCGAGAGGAACGCCTGCGTCGCGGCGTCTTTCAGGCTCTTGGGCTGAAAAATCTGGAGGCCGGCCTTCTCAGCGACGACTTTGACTGGCGGCGGCTTGAGTCCGTAAGAACGGCCACTCGGCTCGTCGGGATTCGTCACTACGAGGTCGATCGAGAATCCGCGAGCGATGAGCGCTTCCAGCGTGGGAACCGCGAATTGAGGCGTGCCGCAGAAGATCAGGCGCATGAGTCCGTCAGGCGAGATGCGGCCCGGGCGAGTCCGCGCGCTCTACCATTCGCCGGCTTTCACCAGCTTGCGCACCTTGCGCTTGATGGAGTCGCGCTTGAGCACGCTCAGGTGGTTGATGAAGAGGACGCCGTTCAGGTGGTCGATCTCGTGGCAGAAGGCGCGCGCCAGCAGCCCCTCGCCCGACATCGTGAACTCGTTCCCGTGAACGTCCAGGGCGTGCACCGTGGCCTTCAGCGGACGCGTCGTATTGGCGCGGAAGTCCGGCAGGCTCAGGCAGCCTTCCTCCTGCGCCTGCTTCCCTTCTGTCGACACGATCACGGGATTCGCCAGCACGAGTTTCTGCTTGGGATCTTCACCCACCGAAGTGTCGATGACGCAGAGCCGCTTCGAGAGGCCGATCTGCGGCGCGGCGAGCCCGACGCCGTTCGCCGCGTACATCGTCTCAAACATGTCGGTCACCAGCTTCTCGAGTTCGGGACCGAAGTCGGTCACCGGCTCGGCGGGTTTCTCGAGGACGTCCTGGCCGTATTTGACCACCGGATAGATCATCGCTGTATGGCTCGCGGCCTTAGAATCGCCGCACCTGCTCGAGGTATCCGTGGTAATTCCGCTGCGTCTCCTCGAGCGAGTCGCCGCCGAACTTCTCGAGCAGGGCGCGCGCCAGCACGAGCGCGACCATCGCCTCGCCGGCCACGCCGCCCGCCGGCACCACGCAGACGTCCGAGCGCTCGTAAGCCGCTTTCACCGTCTCCTTGGTTTCGAAGTCCACTGATTCGAGCGGCTGGCGCAGCGTGGAGATGGGCTTCAGGTGGCCGCGCACCACGATGTCCTCGCCGTTCGTGATGCCGCCCTCCAGGCCGCCGGCGCGATTCGACTTGCGCGTGAACCGCGACTGCTCGCGGCTGTAGCCGATTTCGTCGTGGACGCGCGAGCCGAAGGCCGCCGCGTTCTCGATTCCCTGCCCGATCTCGACCGCCTTGACCGCCTGGATCGACATCACCGCCTGCGCCAGCATCCCGTCGAGGCGCTCGTCCCACTGCGCGCACGAACCCAGGCCCGGCGGCGCGCCGTGCGCGATCACCTCAAAGATTCCGCCCACGGTGTCACGCTTCTCGATGGCCTGGTCGACGACGACCCTCATGCGCGCTTCGATCTCGGGATCGACGCAATTGAGGACGATATCCTCCCGGTCGCGCAGCGCCAGCACCTTCTCGAACGGGACGGCGTCGACGGTGAGCGCGACGGCGCCCACTGCGATCACGTGGCTGGCGACTTCGATTCCAAATTCCTTCAGGAACAGCTTGGCCACAGCGCCTGCTGCGACGCGCGCCGCCGTCTCCCGCGCGCTGGCTCGCTCGAGCACGTAGCGCGCCTCGGGGAAATTGTACTTCAGACACCCGGCGAGATCCGCGTGCCCGGGGCGCGGCGGTGATAGCGGTTTGTACTTGGCGCGCGACTCCGGCCGGTCCTCGACGGCCATCGCCTCCGACCAGTTCTTCCAGTCGCGGTTCTCGATCAGCAGCGTGATCGGCGAACCGATGGTGCGGCCGTGGCGCACTCCGGACAGAAACTGCGCTGCGTCCGACTCGATCTTCATGCGGCCGCCGCGCCCGTATCCGCCCTGGCGGCGCTTGAGCTCGCGCTCGACGTAAGCGAAGTCCACCGCGAGGCCGGCGGGCAGTCCCGAAAGCACCGCCACCAGCGCCTGGCCATGGGATTCTCCCGCTGTCTGGAATCGTAGCATGAAGGATTCGGTGTCTCCGGCGCGTCGAGCGACAATCAGCTTATGAGCTCGGCAAACCTGCTGATTCTAGCGGAATTCCAGAGGAGCGTCAAAAAGCCAGAAGCAGATTCCTCGTCGCCTTCGGCTTCTCGGAATGACACTGCCGCGAGGCTTTGCCCACAATCAGGGTATCACCCGGCGCGCGGTTTTTCGTTCGACCACGCCAGCTTAAGAAGCAGGAAACCTGCTATAATCACCCGATGCGCCGGAGTCAGCTTTGCGCTATTTGATCCTGAGTGACATTCACTCCAACCTGGAAGCTCTCGAGACGTGCCTCGCGGTGGCCGAGGGCCGGTACGACCGCGTACTCTGTCTCGGCGATCTCGTCGGCTACGGGCCGGATCCGAACGCCGTCACCGGACGCACACGCGAGCTGGCCGAGGCGGTGATTCGCGGCAATCACGACAAAGCCTGCGCCGGAATCACCGACGCCGAGGACTTCAACTCGCTGGCGCGCGTCAGTACCTTCTGGACACGCGACGAGCTGCATCCCGAGCATCTGGCTTTTCTCCGCAACCTGCCCCAGGGGCCTCTGGTCCTCGACGGCTTCGAGCTGGTCCACGGCTCCCCGCTCGACGAGGACGAGTACATCGTCGGGCCGCTTCAGGCGCTTCCCGCCCTCGCGCATCTCGCCGTCCAGGCCGGCTTCTTCGGCCACACGCATCATCAGGGCGGATTCGTGCTCGGGCCGAAGGGCCAGTTCCAGTCGATCCGCGACTGGATCCTGCATCAGGAAGCGGAACATCTGGAGGACGACGCGCAGCGGGTCACGCTGAAACTCGAGGACGGCACGCGTTACCTCATCAACCCCGGCTCCGTCGGACAGCCACGCGACGGCGACTGGCGCGCCGCCTTCGCCATCTTCGACGACGCGAAGCGCGAGGTCGAGTACTACCGCACGCCTTACAATCTCTTTCAGACTCAGGAGAAGATGGAAAAGGCCGGCCTGCCTGAACCGCTTATCCTGCGCCTCACCATCGGCCGCTGATTGCCACCCTGTGTTATTCCGAGCGCAACACCCGGGCCATTCCAAGCGCGGCAGGGTGTCATTCCGAGCGCCGCGACGTGTCATTCCGAGCGCCGCGAGGAATCTCGCTCTGCCTTGGGCTCCTCGGAATGACACGCCACTAAAACCCCACGTACTTCACGGTGATGGCGGGCCGTGCCTGATTCCAGTCGGCGGGCATGTGTTCAAACGACGCGCGGAAGGCTCGCGTCTCGCCCGGCCGGAGCGGCGGAGTGCGCGACGAGATGGGATGCTCGGCGTCGCGCAGCACCACCTGGTTCAGCATGTCGAAAAACTCGAGCTGCAGGTCAACGCGACGGACCGTCTTCGAACCTTGGTTCGTGGCGCGGGCGTCGAGATAGGTGACGGTGTCGCCGAGGAAATTCTTGGCGGCGCTCATCTGGGCGCCGGTGATTTGGATTTCGGGCAGGTAGGCTTGCGCGTCGGCGGTCATCGCCGGTGGAGGCGCGGGGTTCGCCGAGCCCGAGCGCAGGACGACCGCGGCGACCACGGCGGCGATCACCAGGATCGCCACGATGAATCCGACGACGACGGGACGCGTGCGGCCAGAGGGCTGCAACTCAAGACTCGAGCCGTGGATGTTCGGCGCCATGCGTCGACTGTCATCGTGCGCTACGTACCCGCGACTGTCAACCCCTCGACGAGCAGCGTGGGCGCCGAAATCAGCCCGCGGAACTCGAGGTCCGAGCCGATCATGCCGATGTGATTGAGCATCTCCGCCAGATTCCCGGCAATCGTGACTTCCTCCACCGGAAACGTCAGCTCGCCGTTCTCAATCCACAGACCGGCGGCGCCGCGTGAGTAATCCCCCGTCACGACGTTTACGCCGGAGCCGATGAGTTCCGTCACGTAGAATCCACTCTTGACGGAGCGAACGATGTCCTCGGGACGATGGGTCCCCGCCGCGAGATAAAAATTCCGCGGGCCGACGCCGGGCGGACCTGCGAGGCCGCGCGCCGCATTGCCGGTGGTCTTCAGGCCAAGCTTTCGCGCCGTATAGCAGTTGAGCAGATAGTTCTGGAGCACGCCGCGCTCGACGACCGGCGTGACGCGCGTCGGGACGCCTTCGTCATCGAAAGGACGTGAGCCGAAGCCGCCGGGACGCAGGCCGTCGTCAAGGATGGTCACATTCTCGCTCGCCACGCGCTGGTGGAGTTTGCCGGCCAGGAACGACGCGTGGCGATACACCGTGTCACCGCGCACCGCGTCGAAGGTGTGAGCGATGAGCGAGGGCGCGGTCTCCGAATCAAAGATCACGGGTACGCGGCTGGTCGG
>Ga0070732_10001741_pt1 | contig 11844 bp, 15 predicted proteins | sample Coa_R1_5_FD_66449 | JGI IMG/M metagenome (GOLD analysis project Ga0070732, IMG submission 66449) | Surface soil microbial communities from Centralia Pennsylvania, which are recovering from an underground coalmine fire - Coalmine... | ecosystem: Environmental > Terrestrial > Soil > Unclassified ...
GTCATGACGTTCTCGTACGCGACCGCTGCGGCGATGATGGTCCCGAGCGCGACCAGGAGGATCGCCACCAGCAGCGCGATGCCGCGCTGCGCGTGCGGCGACTTCGCGCGCGGACGCCGCCGTTGACTGCGGCGCGCGCTCATCCGGCGATCTCGATGATGCGCACGATCTTGCCCCAGTCATCGGTGTCGAGCGTGATTTCGACCGCCAGCGGGCGCTGGCGCAGCGACATTTCCATCGTCGGGCCGGACTGTACGGTGTTGGTGAGGGGCGGCCACTGGTCCTGCCACTGCCGCTGCTGGTCGAGGTAGCGGATGGTGAAGGACTTGACGTGCTCGAGCAGGTCCCGCTTGGCGGTGACGCTCGCGAGCGTCGGGTCGAGCACGTCCCAGTACTCGCGCCTGAGCGTGTTGTTCTCGAGGAAGTAGGCGACGCGCTGCAGCCCGGGGCGCTGCAGGCCGGCCGGGTTAGACCAGCCGGCGCGCGTCAGCGCCACCACCGGCTGCGTGCCGGGCGTCCCGCCGAGCATGGCGTACTGCGCCGGTTCGTCACCGACCGGCTGGCGCACCGGGCGCGGTGCGGCCTGCACGAAGTCCTGCTCCAGCAGACGCACCGTGGTCTGCAGCTGCAGCAGGTGCGCCTGCTGCTCCTTGAGCGAGTCGTGGCTCGTGAGCCCCTGGTTGATGGCGGCGTAGCCCATGGCGAACATGAGCGCGGCGATGAACAGCGCGACCATCAGCTCGAGCAGGGTGAACCCTGCTTGGCGCGGGTGCCTCATTGGTTCTGGTTCGGGTTGGTGAGCTGCGGGGGCTGCGTCGGTGCGCTCGGCTGCGGGGTGATGTTCGGCACGAAGGGCTGCCCGGGCGCGGGGACCCCCGGGGTGCCGATGCCGCCGGTGCCCGGGACGCCGCCCGGCGCGCCGCGCGGCAGCTGCGCGCCCCAGTCCGGCTGGTAGCCATTGGGGATGCCGACCGCATCGCCCCAGATGCCGCTCACGGTGGTGAGCCAGCCGCTGTCATCGTTTTCGACCTTGAGGTCGGCAGGCCGCACGTTGACATCGATGCGCTCGACGCCCGGCACCTCGGTGGTCACCACCTCCTGGGCCCAGTGCCACTTGCGGCCGGCGTAGTCGTCGTCGCCGTTGCTCTTGCCGGTCGGCGGCGCCTGCCCGGACAGGCGCAGCGTCGCGATGCGGTTCATCGCGAACCACTGCGCGAAGGTCTTGTCGCGCAGGCGCGAGACCGTGTCGGCCGAGGAGGAGAGCGCACCGAGCACCGCCGCCATGCCGATGGCGACGATGGCGAGCGCCACCAGCACCTCGATGAGGGTGAAGCCGCGCGCGCCCGCTCTCACGGCTTGGCCTCCACCATCGGCTTCTCGATGACCGCGCCCTTGTCGTCCTGGGTGACGGTGATGCTGCGCCGGCCGCCGTCGCGCTCGAGGGTGGCGGCGAAGGCGCTCAGGTCGCCGTTGGAGAAGATCATCACCTGCGGGGTCTTGTCGGCGGCGTCCGTGGGGCGCTTGAGCACCACCGGGCGCGACTCCAGGGTGAGCTTGAGGTCGAGGCCATCCGGCAGGTGACGCGCGGTCAGCGCATCGTCCTCGAACACGCTGCGCCACTGCCCGCGGTGCACGTCGTAGACCAGGAACTCGTAGCCGTCGTCCTGGAACAGCACGCCGTAGTCGCGCGTCTGCAGCTCGGCCTGCTCGTGCGCGTAGGTGAAGAGGCTCTGCAGCCGGGTACCTTCCCGCTCCAGCTCGCTGTCGCGGCCGGTGACGCTCACCGACAGCAGCATGGCCGCCGAGATGACCCCGATGATGGCGACCACCACCAGGATCTCGATCAGCGTGAAGCCGCGCGCGGCGGGCGCGCTCGCGGCCGGCCGCCGCCGGCGGTGCGGGCTAGTCGCCGATGTTCCAGTTGCCGATGTCGGCATCGAGGCCTTCACCGCCGGGTGCGCCATCGGCTCCGAGGCTGAACAGGTCGTACTCCTTGCCGTGCGCGCCCGGGTAGACGTACTGGTAGTCGTTCCCCCAGGGGTCCTTGCTGACGCGCTGCAGGTAGCCGCCCGGGCGCCAGTGCTTGATGGACGGGTCGGTGGGCTGCGTGACCAGCGCCGACAGGCCCTGCTCCGAGGTCGGGTACTTGGAGTTGTCGAGCCGGTACATGGTGAGCGCCGTCTCCAGGCTCTGGATGTCCTGCTTCGCCTTGGCGACGCGCGCCTCGTCCACTTTGCTGACCACCTGCGGCACGATCACCGCCGCCAGCAGGCCGATGATGATCACGACCACCATGATCTCGATGAGGGTGAAGCCGCGGGCGCGGTGCCGGGCGGCTCTGCTAACCTCGGAAAGCGTGTAGTTCATACGCTGTCGCGTCCGGGCGGCCTGGCCGCCGTTTAAGCTAAAAAGCGGGTCGGATCATAACAAAAGGGGGTCACCGGCTTCCGTGAACGTGCGCGCCATACTCACGTCTCTCAATTGCGACGGCCGCCGGGGACTCGCACTCGGTGCCCTCTGCCTCGGCCTCGTCGCACTGACCGCAGGCGGGGAGGGCACGCGTCAGCTGCTGCGCTACGAGCGCACCGGGCTCGCCCGCGGCCAGTGGTGGCGCGCCGTCACGGCACACCTGGTTCACCTCGACCTGCGGCATGCGCTGCTCAACTGCGGCGGCCTCGTGCTGGTGTGGGCGCTCTTCGCCCGCGACTACTCCCCGCGCCGCTGGCTGCTCATCGTGCTGACCGGGGCGGCCGCCATCGACGCGGGCCTGTGGTTCGGCGATTCGACCGTCCAGTGGTACGTGGGTTCCTCGGGCGTGCTGCATGGAGTCATGGCGGCCGGGGCGCTGGCGCACCTGCGCCGCGGCGAGCTCGAGGGCTGGGTGCTCGCGGCGCTGCTCGCCGCGAAGCTCCTCTACGAGCATCTCGTCGGCCCCCTGCCGTTCTCCGGAAGCGACCCGGTGGTCGTGGACGCCCACCTCTACGGAGTGCTGGGCGGGACCGCCGCGGCCGCGCTCCTTGGCGCGCGGCGCCAGTCGCTATAATCCGCGCCGCATCTCAAAGGGAGTCGCATGGCGTTCGCGTTCGTGTTTCCGGGTCAGGGTTCGCAGGCGGTCGGCATGCTGAGCGCTTTCGCCGGCGAAGCCTGCGTGCGCGACACCTTCGCCGAGGCCTCCGGGGTGCTCGGTTACGATCTGTGGCAGGTCGTGAGTCAGGGGCCCGAAAGCGCGCTCAACGCCACCGAGAAGACGCAGCCGGCGATGCTCGCGGCCGGGGTGGCGACCTTCAGGCTGTGGCGGGCGCAGGGCGGCGCAGCTCCCGTGTGCGTCTCGGGCCACAGCCTCGGCGAGTTCACCGCGCTCGTGTGCGCGGACGCACTCGAGTTTGCACCGGCGGTGGAGCTGGTGCGCTTTCGCGGCCAGGTGATGCAGGAGGCGGTGCCGGCGGGCACCGGGGCGATGGCGGCGATCCTGGGGCTCGACGACGCGGCGGTGCTCAGCGCCTGCCGCGAGGCCTCCCGGGGTGCAGCCCTGGTCGAGCCGGCCAACTTCAACTCACCCGGCCAGGTGGTGATCGCCGGCGAGGCCGCTGCGGTCGAGCGCGCCATCGCGCTCCTCAAGGCCGCGGGCGCCAAGCGCGCCGTCATGCTGCCGGTGAGCGTGCCCTCGCACACGAGCCTGATGCGCGGCGCGGGCGAGCGGCTGCGCGCGCACCTCGAGCGCCTGAGCGTGCGCCCGCCCGCCATGCGCTACGTGAGCGCGGTGGATGCCACGGCGCACGCCGAGCCGGCCGACCTGCGCGCGGTGCTGGTGCGGCAGATCGCAAGCCCGGTGCGCTGGCCCGACACGCTGCGCGCGGTGTCGCAGCCCGGCATCGCGCAGGTCATCGAGTGCGGGCCGGGCAGGGTGCTCACCGGCCTCAACCGCCGCATCGAGAAGCGCGCAAATCTCAGCTTCCATGCGCTCGAGGACACGGCCGCCCTCGGGGCGGCGCTCGCGGCAACCCGGGGAGAGTCCCATGCTTGAAAAGGAAGTGGCGCTGGTCACCGGCGCCTCGCGCGGCATCGGCCATGCCATCGCTCTGGCCCTCGGCGGCGCCGGTGCCCGCGTGATCGGCACCGCCACGAGCGCGGAAGGAGCGGCGAAGCTGGAAGCGGCGCTCAAGTCGCACGGATGCAACGGCCGCGGCACGGTGCTGGACGCCGGGAACCCCGCCTCCATCGACGCGCTCGTCGAGGATCTGGACGAGAAGGGCGAGATGCCGTCCATCCTGGTGAACAACGCCGCCATCACCCGCGACACGCTGCTGCTGCGCATGAAGCCGGAGGACTGGGACGCGGTCATCACCACGAACCTCACGGCGGTGTTCCGCGTCTCCAAGGCGTGCGTGCGGCGCATGATGAAGGAACGGCGCGGCCGCATCGTCAACCTCACCTCGGTGGTGGGCGTCACCGGCAACGCCGGGCAGGCCAATTACGCCGCCGCCAAGGCCGGCGTCATCGGCTTCACCAAGTCGCTCGCCAGGGAGCTGGCCTCGCGCGGCATCAGCGTGAACGCGGTGGCCCCGGGCTTCATCGACACCGACATGACGCGCGTGCTCAACGACGAGCAGCGCTCAGCGCTCCTCGCGCAGATCCCGATGGGCCGGCTCGGCACACCCGATGACATCGCCCAGGCGGTGCTGTTCCTCGTCTCGCCGCACGCCGCCTACATCACCGGGGAGACGCTGCACGTGAACGGCGGGATGTACATGGCCTGAGCGGCACGCGTTGGCGGTACGCCACACGGGGCACCGGGCGGCGCCCGCGACGGGAACCCGCACGGGCAGTTTCATCAGCAAAAACAACCACTCGCGCCCGGTGTAAGCGAGTGGCACCCCGGGGGGTGTTCCCCTACAATACCGCGCCCGCTAGCCCCCAGAATGCTGTGGTGCGCGGCAGCCCAATTTTCCAAGCTATAAGGACCAACCGCTAATGAGCACAGTTGAGCAGCAGGTCAAGGCCATCGTTGCCGAACAGCTGGGCGTCAAACAGGAGCAGGTCACGAACGAGGCCTCGTTCGTGGATGACCTGGGAGCCGACTCGCTCGACACGGTCGAGCTGGTGATGGCCCTCGAGGAGGAGTTCGAGATCGAGATTCCGGACGAGGACGCCGAGAAGATCACCACGGTGCACCAGGCGATCGACTACATCAACGAGCGTCGCAGCAAGTCCTGAACCGGCTGAAGGCGCGACAGGAAGCGTGTGAGTAAGCGCCGCGTCGTCGTAACGGGACTCGGAATGGTGTCTCCGGTCGGGAGCACCGTCCAGTCGGCATGGGACGCCATCCTGCGTGGCGAGAGCGGCATCGGCCCGGTGACGCGCTTCGACGTGTCCGCCTTTCCGGTGCGCTTCGGCGGCTCGGTGCGCGGCTTCGACGTCGGCCAGTACATCCCGCCCAAGGAAGCGCGCCGCATGGACGAGTTCATGCACTACGGCGTGGCCGCCGGCGTGCAGGCCGTCTCGGACTCCGGGCTGGATTTCTCCAAGACCGATCCGGCGCGCTGCGGCGCGGTGTGCGGCGCAGGCATCGGCGGACTGTGGACCATCGAGACCGAGTACTCCGAGTACCTCAAGGCCAACAGCCCGCGCAAGATCTCGCCGTTCTTCGTGCCCGCGACCATCATCAACATGATCGCCGGGCATCTCTCCATCCGTTACGGGCTGAAGGGCCCGAACCTCGGCGTCGTGACCGCGTGCACGACCTCGACCCATGCCATCGGGCTCGCCATGCGCACCATCCAGTACGGTGATGCCGACGTGGTCATCGCCGGCGGCGGCGAGATGGCCACCACGCGCTGCGGGCTGGGCAGCTTCGGGCAGGCCAAGGCGCTGTCGACGCGCAACGATGCGCCGACGGAGGCGAGCCGCCCCTGGGACAAGGACCGCGACGGCTTCGTGCTGAGCGATGGCGGTGGCGCGGTGGTACTCGAGGAGCTCGAGTTCGCCAGGGCGCGCGGCGCGCGCATCTACGCCGAGCTCGTCGGCTTCGGCATGTCGGGTGACGCGCACCACATCACCGCCCCGCCCGAGGACGGCGAGGGCGCGCGCCTCGCGATGCAGAATGCGCTGCGCGACGCGGCGCTCAATGCCGGCGAGGTGCAGTACATCAACGCGCACGCCACCTCGACCCCGCTCGGCGACAAGGCCGAGACCGTGGCCATGAAGCGCGCCTTCGGCGAGCACGCCAATAAAATCGCGATCAGCTCCACCAAGTCCATGACCGGGCACCTGCTCGGCGCCGCCGGTGTCGTGGAGGCGATCTTCTCGGTGCTGGCGATCCGCGACGGCGTCGCCCCGCCCACCATCAACTACCAGACGCCCGACCCGGAGTGCGACCTCGACTACGTGCCGAACACGGCGCGGCGCATGAAGATCGACGTGAGCCTGTCGAACTCGTTCGGCTTCGGCGGCACCAACGGCTCGCTGATCTTCCGGCGCTTCAGCGCCTGAGCACGCCGAGCGCGAAGGCCGCCGCCACGCGCGCGTCCCTGGTCCGCGATCTCGCCGTCCCGCCGCTGGTGCTGCGGCGCCTGGCCGCACGGCATCCCGAGCGCTACCCGCTGCTGCTCGACAGCGCCGCTTCCGGTCCCCTGAGCGACGCGAGCGTGCTGCTCGCCGCCCCGCGCGCGGCTCTGTGGCTCACCGCGGACGGCGAGCTCCGCGCGCGCGGCCATACCCCGCGGGGAGCGGGGTTCCTGGCGGCGCTCGAGGACTGGTGGCGTACGGAGGCCATCGCTGCGCAGGCCGCGCCTTTGCCCTTCACGGGCGGCTGGGCGCTGTACCTCGGGTACGAGCTGGCCGGCGAGATCGAGCCGCAGTTGAAGCTCCCGCGCACCCCGCTCCCGTGGCAGGCCTTCGCGCTGCGCACGCCGTGCGCGCTGGTGCACGAGCTCGCCAGCGGCCGCGTGCGCCTCATCGGCGAGCCCGGCACCGAGGCCGTCCTCGAGGACATCGCGCGCGAGGCCGCCGTGGCCGCCGGCGAGAGCGAGCCCGCCGACGGGCTGCGGATCGATGCGGTGCACGAGGAGGACCCGCGCGCCTACCTCGAGCGCGTGCGTCGCGCCAAGGAGTACGTGCGCGCCGGCGACGTCTACCAGGCGAACCTGTCCCGTCCCTGGGACGTCGCGGTGCAGGGGGCCGGCAGCGCGAGCCCGGCGGCGGCGCTCTACGCGCGGCTATGCGCCGCCAATCCCGCCCCGTTCGCAGCGCTCGCGCAGTGGCAGGACGTGGGAATCCTCAGCTCCTCGCCCGAGCGGCTGGTGCGGGTGGAGGGGCGGGCGGTGGAAACCCGCCCCATTGCCGGCACGCGCCCGCGCAGCCGCCGTCCCGGCGGGGACCGGGACGAGATGGCCGAGCTTGCCGCCCATCCCAAGGAGCGCGCCGAGCACATCATGCTCATCGACCTCGAGCGCAACGACCTCGGGCGGGTGTGCGAGCCGGGCAGCGTGCGGGTCGATGAGCTCATGACCATCGAGTCCTACACCCACGTGCACCACATCGTCTCGAACGTGAGCGGGGTGCTGAAGGGCGACGTCACCGCACTCGGCGCGGTGCGGGCGGTGTTCCCGGGCGGCACCATCACCGGGTGTCCGAAGTTCCGCTGCATGCAGATCATCGCCGAGCTCGAGGGGGAGGGACGCGGCGCCTACACCGGCTCGCTCGGCTACCTGACGCGCGACGGGCGGCTCGATCTCAACATCCTGATCCGCACCATGACCGTGCGCGGTGCGCGGGTGGCGTTCCGCGCCGGCGCCGGCATCGTCGCCGACTCCGACCCGGAGCGCGAGCTCGAGGAGACGCGCGCCAAGGCGCGCGGCCTGCTGGCTGCGCTCGAAGGACGCGCGTGAGCCTCGAGCCTGAAGTGGTGCGCATCGACGGCCGCGAGGCACGCGCCGTCTCGGCGCTCGACCGCGGCCTGCACTACGGCGATGGCCTGTTCGAGACGATCGCCTGCCTCGAGCACCGTCCACGCCTGCTCGAGCGCCACCTGGCTCGCCTCGAGGCGGGCTGCCGCCGCCTCGCCCTGGCGACGGACCTCGCCGCGGTCGCCGCCGAGGTGCGCGAGCTTGCCGCCGGTGCCGGGCGCGCGATCGTCAAGGTATTGGTGACGCGGGGGGTTGCCACCGCGCGCGGCTACGGTCCGAGCGGGACCGAGCGGCCGACGCGCATCACGCTGCGCTACGCGTGGCCGGAGGACGATGCTCACCTGGCGCAGGACGGCGTGCGGGTGCGGATCGCCGCCACGCGCCTCGGCGAGAATCCGGCGCTCGCGGGGCTGAAGCACTGCAATCGCCTCGAGCAGGTGCTGGCGCGCGCCGAGCTGCGCGATGCGGAGCTCGCCGAGGCGCTCATGTTCTCGAGCGGCGGCCGGCTGATTTCGGGCACCATGAGCAACGTGTTCCTCGTGCACCAGGGCAGGCTCGCGACCCCGCGGCTGGACGCCTGCGGCGTGGCCGGCGTCATGCGCGCGGCGGTGCTGGAGGCGGCCGCGGTCGCCGGCATCCCGGCCGCCGAGGACGCGCTCGGGGCGCTGGAGCTGGAGCGGGCGGAGGAGATCTTTCTGACCAATGCACTCATCGGCGTGCGCCCGGTGCGCGAGCTTCAGGGCGCGCCGCGTGAGGTCGGTGCGGTGACGCGCGCCCTGCAGGCGCAGCTGGCCGCCGTGCTGGCGCGGGACGGCGCGCGTGCCTGAGCCGGCCGCCGCGCGCGGCGGCGCGCGTCTTGCGCTCATTCTCGTGGCGCTGCTCGTGGCGCTCGCCTCCGCCGCCGCCGGGGGTTATCTGTGGACGCAGCGCGAGTTCACCGCGCCGGGGCCGGCCACCGCGCTGTCGCGCATCCAGGTCGAGCCCGGCATGAGCCTGCGGACGATTCTCACGCGGCTGCAGGCCGGTGGCGCGCTGCGCAGCGCCGCGGCGGTGGAGTGGTATCTCAGGCTCCATCGTCTGCGCCCGCGCGTCCAGGCCGGCGAGTACGAGCTGCCGGCGGCGGCGAGCCCGGCGCAGATCCTGGCGCTGTTCGCGGAGGGCAAGGTGGTGCTCGAGCAGCTCACGGTGGTCGAGGGCACGGCCTTCCAGGACTTCCTCGATGCCCTGGCGCAGCACCCGCGCGTGCAGCACACGCTCGCCGGCAAGGGCGCGGAGGCCGTCATGGCCGCGCTCGGCCACCCGGGCGTGCGGCCGGAAGGGGAATTCTTTCCCGACACCTACCGCTTCGCGGGCAAGACCCCGGACGTGGTCATTCTCGGGCTCGCCTACGACAGCATGCAGAAGGCGCTCGCGAACGCCTGGGCGGTGCGCCGCCCCGATCTGCCGTTCGACACGCCCTACCAGGCGCTGATCCTCGCCTCGATGGTCGAGAAGGAGGCGGCGCTGAAGAGCGAGCGGGCGCTCATCGCCGGGGTGTTCGTCAACCGCCTGCGCAAGGGCATGCGCCTGCAGTCCGACCCGACGGTGGTATACGGGCTCGGCGACAGGTACGACGGCACGATCCATACCAAGGACCTCACCACCGACAACCCCTACAACACCTACACCCGCGAGGGGCTGCCGCCGACGCCGATCGCGCTCCCCGGGCGCGAGTCGCTGCTCGCCGCGGTGCAGCCGGCGCAGACCGATGCGCTGTTCTTCGTGGCCACCGGCCTCAACGACGGGGCACACCATTTCTCCAGGACCCTGGAAGAGCATAATTCCGCGGTGCAAGCCTACCTCAAGCACCTGCGCAACCCGCCGCACGAGCGAGAGCCGGCCGGGCAGGGCGGCGCGCACCCATGAGCCGCGGCCGCTTCATCACCCTCGAGGGCATCGAGGGCGCGGGCAAGTCCACGGTGGCCAAGTTCGCGGTCGCCTGGCTCGGTCGCCACAACGTGGCGGTGCGCCTGACGCGCGAGCCGGGCGGCACGCCGCTCGCCGAGCGGCTGCGCCAGATGGTGCTCGAGCGCGGCACCGAGACCGTCTCGCCCGCGACCGAGACGCTGCTCATGTTCGCCGCGCGCGGCCTGCACGTGCAGAACGTCATCCGCCCGGCGCTCGAGCGCGGGGAGTGGGTGGTGTGCGACCGCTTCACGGATGCGACGCGCGCCTATCAGGGCAGCGGCCGCGGGGTCGACTCGAGCCTCATCGAGACACTCGCCCGGGTCGTGCACCCCGACGTGCAGCCCGACTGCACGCTGCTGCTCGACCTGCCGCCCGCGCACGGGCTCATCCGCGCCCGCTCACGTGCCGGCGGCGGCGCCGATCGCTTCGAGGCCGAGACGGTCGAGTTCTTCGAGCGCGTGCGGGCCGGGTACCTCGAGCTTGCACGGCGCGAGCCCGAGCGCTTCCACGTCATCGATGCGGCCGCGCCCCTGATGGAGGTCGAGCATCGCGTCGCCGCCGCGCTCGCGCGTCTCAATCCCCCGGCCCGGGCGCGCAAGTGAGCGCCGCTCCCCCCTGGGTCGCCCGCGAGACGGAGGCGGTCGCGGCCGCATTTGCGCAGGGCCGCCTGCCGCACGCGCTCCTCATCCACGAGGGGCCGGGGGCGGGCGGGGAGTGGCTCGCCGCCTGGGCGGCGCAGCTGGTGCTGTGCCAGGAGCCGGCGCGCGCGCCATGCGGGGTGTGCACCGGCTGCCGCCGGGCGCGCGCGCTGCAGCACCCGGACCTCCTGTGGCTGAGCCCGCAGGAAGACTCGCGCCAGATCCGCATCGAGCAGGTGCGCGAGCTCGCCGCGGAGCTCGCACTCACCAGCCACGCCGGCGGCTACAAGGTCGGCGTGATCACCCCGGCCGACGCCCTGAACCGCTTCGCCGCCAACGCGCTCCTCAAGACCCTCGAGGAACCCTCGCCGCGCACGCTGCTGGTGCTGGTCGCCACGCAGCCCTCGCGCCTGCCGCCGACCCTCCTCAGCCGCTGCCAGCGCCTCAGCGTGCGCGCCCCGCAGCGCGCCGAGAGCCTCGCGTGGCTGAGCGGCGAGCGGGGCGGGTCGCAGGCCGACTGGGCCGGGGCACTGGACGTGCTCGGGGAGGCCCCGCTGCTGGCGGCCGGGCGCGACCCGCACGAGCTCGCCGCGGTCGGCGCCGACTCGCGCGAGAGCCTGGAGGCGCTGGCGGCCGGGCGCGCCGATCCGGTCGCGCAGGCGGAGCGCTGGGCGCGCAGCGAGCTGCCGCTCCGGCTGCTGTGCTTTGAGAAATGGCTCACAGAACGGGTCCGGAACGGCGCGGCACGCGGGGCCTTTTTGACGGAAATGAGGGCTGCCCCCTACTTGTCAGAGGGGGCTACGTTCTTGAATATACGGGAGCTGTTCGGGCTGGTTGATGAGGTACGGGAGTTGCGCGCGACGCTCGACGCGCCTCTCAACCGCGGCCTGGCGCTCGAAACTCTATTTCGGCGGCTGGCGCCAGCGGGCGGTGCCGGCAGCGGGGGACAGGGATGAACGCAAGCGCGGTACAGGTGAGCGGGGACAGGAACGTGAGAACGGGCGGCAACAAGCCGGGTCTACTGACTCTGACGATTAAGGACAAGAGCGCCCTGTATCTTGCCTACATGCCGTTCGTGAAGAACGGTGGCCTCTTCATCCCGACCAACAGTAATTACCGCCTGGGCGACGAAGTATTCATGCTGCTGAACCTCATGGGCGAGGACGAGAAGCTGCCCGTGGCCGGGCGCGTCATCTGGGTCACTCCCAAGGGCGCGCAGGGCAATCAGGGCAAGCGCACCGCCGGTATCGGCGTGCAGTTCTCCGAGCAGGACCGCGGCCAGACGCAGAAGAAGATCGAGACCTATCTCGCCGGCGCCCTCTCGGGCGACAAGGCCACCCACACCATGTAGCGCG
>Ga0070732_10001743_pt1 | contig 11832 bp, 9 predicted proteins | sample Coa_R1_5_FD_66449 | JGI IMG/M metagenome (GOLD analysis project Ga0070732, IMG submission 66449) | Surface soil microbial communities from Centralia Pennsylvania, which are recovering from an underground coalmine fire - Coalmine... | ecosystem: Environmental > Terrestrial > Soil > Unclassified ...
TCGGGCTGCTTCACTTCGAGATTGCCGATGTCTTCGACGGTGAGGCCGAGCTGCTTGATGCGAGCCTGAAGACCGGCGCCGCGAAGGGCGGAGGGGCCCATGTCCACGCCGCGGCGGCTCTGGCCGAGGTCCATGGGTACGCCAATGATGCGAACTTTTTGAGACATGCGGCTTCTCCGTGACGCGAAGGACGGCTCCTGGTTTGCGAAAACGCGCGCAGAATTCCGCGCGGATGGCAAGACGCGAAGTGCGCCCCAGTCTTTCAGCGCAAATTAGAAATGCAAGAACTGCAGGTACTGCGAACTACCCCGCACTAAGGATACACGCGGTAAATCATCCGGGGAAAGGGGATGACTTCGCGGATGTGTTCGGTACCGCAAATCCATGCGACGGTGCGCTCGAGGCCGAGTCCGAAGCCGGAATGCGGGACGCTGCCATAGCGGCGCAAGTCGAGATACCACTGGAAAGATTCTTCCGGCAAATTGTGTTCGCGCAGGCGCTTCAACAGCAAATCGTAATCGTGGATGCGCTGGCTGCCGCCGATGATTTCGCCGTAGCCTTCGGGCGCGATCATGTCGAAAGCGAGAGCAAGCTCGGGGCGCTGCGCATCCGGCTGCATGTAAAACGCTTTGATGGCGGTCGGATAGTGGTGAATCAGCACAGGGCGATCGAACGAGCTGGAAATGATAGTCTCTTCGTCGCCGCCAAAATCGTCGCCGAATTTCGCCGGGTTGCCCTTTTTGTTCAGGACCGCGACGGCGTCTTCGTATCTGATACGCGGGAAGGGCGGCTTGATGTTTTCGAGCTTGCTGATATCGCGCTTGAGCGTTTCGAGTTCGCGCGATTTGTTTTTAACTACGCCTTGCACGATCGCGCTGACCAAACCCTCGCTGAGGGACATGATTTCGTCGAACTCGACGTAAGCTGCTTCGGGTTCGAGCATCCAAAATTCCGTAAGATGCCGCCGCGTCTTGGATTTTTCCGCGCGGAACGTGGGTCCGAAGGTATAGACCTTACCCAGGGCCATGGCGATGGCTTCGGCATAGAGCTGGCCGCTCTGGGTCAAGTAGGCTTTTTGATCGTCAATGTAATTCACTTCGAAAAGTGTGGAAGTGCCTTCGCAAGCGGCGGGCGTGAACATGGGGGCGTCAGCAAGGATGTAGCCCTGCCCATCCATGAATTCACGCGCCGCGCGGATTGCTTCGGCACGAATGCGTAAGATAGCGGCCTGGCGGGGCGTGCGGATCCAAAGGTGCCGCTGATCGAGAAGAAAATCGACGCCGTGCTCTTTAAGCTGAATAGGAAAAGGCGTGGCGTCCGGAACTTTCTGAACAATTTGGATTTTGCTGACGCCCATTTCGAAGCCGCCGGGAGCTCGCTGTTCGGCGCGGATTTTTCCGGTTACGATGACGCTTGATTCCTGCGTAAGCCCTTTTAAAGCTTCAAAAGCTGCCGGATTTTCCTTGAGTGCGCAAACGCCCTGGATGATTCCGGTGCCGTCGCGGAAAATGGGAAACATCAACTTGCCCGATTCGCGCAAATTGTAGAGCCAACCGCGAATGGTGACTTCCTGCCCGTCGTACTTGCCAGCCTGATCGATAGTGATGATCGTCATAGTTCGTTATCGAGGTAATTTGCAAAAATTCAGTCTAGCAGAGTAAGGATAGGGGTTGGGCCCAAGCTAGTAGGCATGGGCAGCGTTCAACGATTGGCCATGGTCCTAATGTTTACGAGCCCCAGCAGCCGCCGATCCGCAGTGACTAGAATCAGATCGAATACTTGAGCGGTGGCAGCAATAAAGCGGTCCGCGGGATCCTGGTGAAGTGGCAGCTGCTCCGACACGATTGCGATCTCGTGGGTAAGGGGCGCCTCTTGAATCCCCGGCGCGGATTGCCGAAGCCAATCCAGAAAATCTGATCGCAGCTGAATTCGCCCCTTACGTTGCAGCCTTAGTGCCTCCCACGTACTGATCGGCGAAACCCACAGATCATTGGCTGGGTTAGCCAACTCCTGGCGTGTTGTGGGTCCCAGATTTTCAGGGCTCTGGAGAAACCAAATCCAGATATGCGTGTCCAGCAGGAACTTCAATCGCGCAGAACCTCCCACTCGTCTTCGTCGCTCGCAGGCGAAACAATGTCTCCAAGAATTTTAATGGAATTTCGCATCGAACCCATCAACGCGGCGCGATCCACCTTGGGAGCGGTCGGCACTACTTCAGCGACGGGTTTGCCATGGCGAGTGATACGGATGGGCTGCTTGGTCTTTTCGACGCGTTCAAGAATCGAGAGGCACTTGGCTTTGAATACGGAAATGGCGATTTCTTGCATGGTCTCACCTGACCATATTATAGACCATAGTCAAAATAATGGTCAATTCGCCTGCAACTAGTTCCACTCGCGCTCGAAGCGGTCGAGAGATGCGCTTGCAGCGGTTAGCAGCTCGGCCGTGGACGGGGCGTCGTGGCCGCCTTTTTCTTTTAGTTCGAGAGTGAGAGCGAGTTCGGGCTCGGTAGCGGTCTTCAGGACTTTGACGGCGGATTCCCAATCGATGGAGCCCTCGTAGGGCGGCAGGTGCTCGTCTTTTTCCCCGTGATTGTCGTGAATGTGCGTGGAGACGGCCAGATTGTGAAACGGCGCAAACGCTTTTTCGATGCGTTCCGCCTCGGGCCCATCGGCAAGATGCGCGTGGCCGATGTCGAAATTGAAGCGCAGGCCGGTCAGGCGTGTTTCATCGACGAAAGCGCGGAGATACGCGGGATCGCCCATCTCGCTGGTGGTGTTTTCGACGGCGATGGTCACGCCGCGGTGATGAGCGTGCAGAACCAGGTGTTCGAGCGAGCTGAACGCTGCGTCGCGTTTCCGCGGGTCGGCTGTTTCACGTGTGCCCCCCATGTGCAGAATCAGTCGCGAATAGGGCAGGTCTTCAGCCACGTCGATCACGCGTTTCAACTCGTCCATGGCTTCGATGCGGCGTACGCGTTCGACTTCGGTAATGGAGAGCGGTGCACCACCTTCGCGGGTTGCGCTCAGGTCCCGGCTTGTGGGCGCATGGAGAGAAGCGAGCGTGAGCCGGTGTTGCGAGAGGGCGCCAGCCATGGCCTGGATTTCCTGCTTGGTGGTGTAGTCGAAATGGCCGCGCGTGCCGAAGATTTCGACGGCCTCGAAACCGGCCCCGGCGATCTGGCCGAGGAGTTCCGTGGTCAACCTTCGCGACACAAACATATAAGTGGATAGGATTCTTCGCATAGTCTCGTGCTCTGCGTTCTGAGATGAAAAGCCGGACATCCCACTTCGGACCGCCCAAACAGATACGAGGCGGTGTTACAGAAAAGTCGTTCAGTAACCTACGGCCGCGCCGTTGTCGCGCGGGTCCGCTGCACCGAGGCGCTCTCCCGATTTCGGATCGATGCCGATCGCGTTCACCAGCCCGATGTGACCGCGTCGCCGCGTTTGGTAGCCTTGCGCGTTCAGCGCGGACTCCATGCCGGCGGGAAAATCTTTTTCCATCAAGATGACGTCCGGCAGCCACTGGTGATGAAAACGTGGCGCGTTGATGGCCGCCTGCGCATCCATCCCCAGACGCATCCAGTTTAAAACGCTAAGAAGCGTGGCAGAAATAATCGTGGGGCCGCCCGGCGAACCAGTTACGAAGCTGAGTTTGCCATCACGCAAGAGGATTGTGGGCGTCATGGAACTAAGGGGGCGATGGCTCGGCGCGATGGCGTTGGCGTCGGATTGGATGAGGCCGAAGAGCGCATTGGGCACGCCCGGTTGCGTGGTGAAATCGTCCATTTCGTCGTTCAGAAGGAAGCCCGCAGTAGAAGTTACGTGTGAGCCGTAGCTGTTATTCAGCGTGTAGGTGCTGGCAACGGCGTTGCCGGCCGCATCGACGACAGAAAAGTGTGTGGTGTGCGGCCCATCATTGAGGCTGATCGTTTGCGGAGCAGCGTCGTTGACCGCGGAAACTCCACAAGCATGCGGTGTACCCGCCTTCACCGTTTTGCTGGAGGAGGCGCGCTGCGGATCAATGGTGGCAGCGAGTTCCTTAGCGTAGCAATCGCTGGTGAGGCCTTCGACCGGCACTTTCGAATAGTCCGGGTCCGCGAGATACGCAGCGCGATCCGCAAACACTCTCCGCATGGTCTCTACGACCATGTGTACGCTCTGCGGGTCATCCCAGCCTTTGAGCGGAACGTCGCGTAACATATTCATGGCTTCAATGATGGCAACGCCGCCGGAGCTTGGCGGGGGCGAGGTGATGACGTCCCACTTGTGGCCGTCGAGCTCATAGTTGGCCTGCAGTGCCTGCCGAACTTTCGGCTGGTATTGCGCGAGATCCTCGAGAGTGATCAGGCCGCCCATACGCTTCATGTCGTCAACCAGAATCTGGGCGGTTTCGCCGCGATAAAACTCGGCTGAACCGTTTTTCGCGATGCGCTTCAGAGTTGCAGCAAGCTCCGGCTGCTTAAGCGTCTCGCCGGGATGGAACATTTTCCCATCGTTCAAGAAAATGCGGCGGCTGACGGTGAACTGTTGCAACTCGGCCCGTTCTCCCTCCAATTGCCGAGCCAGTTTTTCGCTGACGGGAAAGCCGTCTTCCGCAAGATGAATCGCCGGCGCCAGCACATCGGCGAGCTTCAGCTTGCCGTAGGTCTTAAGCGCTAGCTCAAGCCCAGCGACGGTGCCAGGCACCGCGACCGATTTATAGCCGATCACGGAGAGCTCTTTGTCGAGGGTGCGGTCCGGCTTGATATACATGTCGCGAGTGGCTTTGCCAGGGGCGACTTCGCGGTAGTCAAAGAAGGTGCTCCGTCCATCGGCCAACCGGACTAGCATGAAGCCGCCACCACCGATGTTTCCTGCCGCAGGCTCGACGACAGCAAGGGCAAAAGCCACCGCTACGGCGCCATCGACGGCATTTCCGCCGCGCTTTAGAATTTCGACGCCAGCTTGCGAGCCCAATTCTTCGTCTGTGGCGATCATGCCATGCGCGGCACGGACTGCTTGTTGGGGCCAAACTCCAGCGGCCTGCGTGTGATCACGATATTCCGCTGCGGCCTGCCCATGCGCAAGAGGAGCCAGCAACGCCAGCGCCGACGTTGTGAGGCATATACCACGGAAAAACATTTTCATTCGAGGCTCCATCGCAAGGGAAAGACACTAAGTGATTAGTAGGAAGGCGTCAAGACGGACTAAATCCATATTGAGGATTTCATTCGTCCGCATTTGTGGTTTAATCCTCGCGCATCGAGAAAAGGAGCGAACGAAAGCTATGAAGAAATTGAGTGCGACGCGCTGCTTCGCGTTGAGTGTTGCGCTGCTCTGGAGTGCCGCGCTGTTTGCGCAGGCTGGCCCGCCGGCGGACTTGGATGCGTATGTCGCGCGGGACATGAAGACGTTTGACGTGCCGGGGATTGCGATAGCTATCGTGAAGGACGGCAAGGTCGTGCTGGCAAAGGGATACGGCGTGCGAAAGATGGGAGAGGCCGCGCCGGTCGACGAGAACACGCTGTTTGGAATTGGCTCGAACACGAAGGCTTTTACCAGCGCGGCGCTGGCATCGCTGGTCGACGCGGGCAAGATTTCGTGGGACGACAAAGTGTACGAGCGCCTGAAGGGCTTCCAGATGTACGACCCATACGTATCGCATGAGATGACTATCCGCGATTTGCTTACGCATCGCAGCGGGATGGGTCTCGGCGAAGGCGACCTGCTTTTCTGGCCGCACACGACGTTTACGCGCGAGGACATCATTTATCGCTTGCGATTTATGAAGCCGGCCTCCAGCTTCCGCAGCCACTACGCCTACGACAACCTGATGTACATCGCTGCCGGGCAGATTATTCCGGCGGTCACGGGGAAATCCTGGGAAGAGTACATCCGTGAAAAAATTCTGCAGCCCTTGGGAATGAAAACGTCGAACTTGAGCACGAATGCGTTCAAACCGGGCGACGACTACGCTTTGCCGCACTCGAAAGTCGACGGCAAGCTGCAAATCGTTCCGTTCATGGATTTGGACAACGCCGCGCCGGCGGGGGCGATCAATTCTTCCGTGTCCGAAATGTCCAAGTGGGTGATGCTCCAGCTCAACCGCGGAAAAATTCCAGGCAGCGACCAGCGCGTCTTTAGCGAGGCGCAGTCGCGCGAAATGTGGACGGCGCAAACGCTGTTGCCCATTGGCGGCGGGGAGTCGCCTTTGGCAGCGCTGCGGCCGAAATTCGCGGCGTATGCGCTCGGGTGGGCCGTGCAGGATTATCATGGGCGCAAATTAGTGAGCCACTCGGGCGGCGTCTCCGGCTTTGTGACGCGCGTTGCGCTTGTCCCGGAGGAGAACCTGGGCATCCTGATTTTCACCAACGCAGAAGAAGGAGCGGCTTTCGAGTCCATCCTCTTTCATGTTTTGGACTCTTATTTTGGAGTGTCGCCGACCGACTGGACGACGGCGATGAAAGCGGCGAGAGACCGGGGCGAAAAAGAAGCGCAAGCGATGATGACCGCAAACGAGAAGGGACGTGCTGCCAACGCGAAGCCGTCGCTGCCCCTCGAAAAGTATGTGGGCGTTTTCAGCGACGCTTGGTATGGACCGGTCACCATTAAGCAGGAGAGTTCAGGACTGGTGTTCAGCATGGACCACACACCGAAAGCCGTCGCCGATTTGCAGCACTGGCAATACGACACGTTTAAGGCCCACTGGCGCGACAGAACTATCGAAGACGCGTTCGTGACGTTTACGCTGAACCCTGACGGGAGCATTCACCATTTCACAATGGCGGCAGTCTCGCCGCTAGCGGACTTTAGCTTTGATTATCAGGATTTGTGGTTCACGCCAGCGCGGACGGATCACTAATTGGTCGCCAGGGCGCACCCGGCAGCGGCTTCTGAATCTTGTTAAGGCTTTTGTTTTGTTGTTATTGACTCAGGAATTCGACGTCCGGTGGGCCGGGGAGAAGGCCTGCTGCCGTGCCGCGCTCGATGAGCGTTCGGACTGCTTGCTTGCCGCGATCGCCGTAGCCGAGCGTCCAGCGGTTGACGTACATACCTACGAACTTGTCAGCGACTTCCGTTTCCATGTCACGCGCGAACTGCATAGCGTAGTTTAGCGCTTCTTCGCGGTGTTCGAGCCCGTATTCGACGCTATCTTTAATCGTTTTAGCGATTTGCAAGCCCAGAGCAGGCCCTAGCGCGCGGCGGACGGCGTTTCCGCCTAGCGGCAGCGGGAGTCCCGTTTGCTCGTGCCACCACACGCCCAAGTCGATCACGCGGTGCATCCCGAGCTGCGGGAAGAGCAGTTGACCTTCGTGAATCAACAGGCCAGCGTCAACCACATCGTTCCTAACGGCGTCCAGAATCTTGTCGAAGGCCATGACGACCGGCTCAAAGTTCGGTTCAAAGAGTTTCAGGGTGAGATAGGCCGTCGTTTTGAGGCCGGGGACGCCGATCCGCTTTCCAGATAACTCCTCTTTTTTCATTGATTTAGAGGAAACTACAATGGGGCCGTAGTTCTCTCCAAAGCTGGCTCCGCAATCGAGCAGGACGTATTTATCGCGCAGAGTGGGATAGGCTGCGAAGCTTAACGCAGTGACGTCATAGGTTTCCGTGAGGGCAGCATCGTTGAGAGTCTGGATGTCGGCGAGGACGTGGGTATATTTGTAACCGGGCGTCAAAAGCTTATGCGTGGCCAGCGCGTAAAACATAAAGGCATCGTCGGAATCCGGGGAGTGTGCGAGTTTGATCTCGACGGTTTCCTTCTCAGGCTTTGAAGCTGTTTGTGTACCGGACATGGGCTTATCCAGTTCCTTCCGACGGCGAGGCTCAATGGAGCCGCTTGCCAAAATAGCCCGAGCCGTTCGTTTGGTTCTCCGGAGAGAGTCTTCCCGCGGGAAAGCTCTGGTGAGGAACGGTAAGGAGAGAACGTTCGCGACGCTGGGGCTTGCGTGGCACGTGGCCAAGCTCGTTGCCGCACCGCAGAGACTAGCACAACGGAGGTTCCCCGACAAACGATTCTGGCGAACAGAGGGCGTATGGCTGCGGATCGGGCCTTGTCTTCTTGGGAGATTCGAGATGGCAATGGCAGGCTAACTAGCGGTGGGCCGCCGGGGTCAATCGGCAACTGTAAAGTAAACGCATGAAAAGAAATGGAGTTGAGCAGCACATTGCGCGAGTTCCGTCACACTCATTCGGATCACTGGTGTTTTGACTGCAATCGCTGCGAGGGTTGTCACGCGCGCCGCCGAAGTCGTGGCTAGCGGCTGGGGCAGGTTGTGACGGACAGCGCACTGGTTTGCAACGCCAGGCATCTGCTCGACGCTGGGACAGGTCTTTTCCTGCTGGCGAAGACAGCTTAAGCCTCGCCGCCTTCGTCACCCGGCTCGAGGACGCAGGTGTGCCACATCTCATCCTCGGCATGGACGGCGCAGAACCTCCGTCCGCAGACACCGCAGTGGAAGGTTGCGGCAGAATCGCAGGGCTCATCCAATGGAGAAACGGCCTGACAAGACCACTCGAGGTCTCGGGCTTCTGTTTGATTCACTTGTTGCAACGTATTCCCTCCTCGCGCGGGCAGTATACACCTGGAGTCAAGAAGCCTAATTCGGATACTGCGATGCAGAAGATTCACTCGTGGCGGAGGGCGACAACCGGATCGACCTGGGTGGCGCGGCGAGTGGGCAGAAAGGCAGCAAGCGCAGCGACAACGATCAGGACTAGGGGCACCGCGATGTAGGTTAATGGGTCATTGGGCGAGATTTGGAAGAGTTGGGCCTTGAGAAGGCGAGCGAGAGCGAAAGCGACTAGGATGCCGATGAAAAGGCCGGCCACGGCCACGATCATGCCTTGGCGGAGGATCATGGCGCGAACGCGGGAGGCTGAGGCGCCGAGCGCCATGCGGATGCCGATTTCGTGGATGCCGAAGGAGACCGTATAGGAGATTGTGGCGTAGAGACCGACGGCCGCGAGGAGCAGGGCGAGCGCGGCGAAGGCGGTGAAGAGAACGGTTAGAAAGCGGTCCTGCCACGAGACAAGAGCAATGATTTGTTCAAGGCTGAAGACGCGGCTGACGACGATGTCGGAGTCGAAGCCTACGATGCGGGATCGGAGGGCTTGCTGGAGTTGCAGAGGGCCGCCGCTGGTCCTAACGAGCAGGGCATTTCTTGTGGTGGAAAAGATGCGTGTGGCTCCATGCTAGGATAAATAAAGAAGTTCTTTTACGTCGCAAGGGTCATCCGTCAAAAGTCTTATAAATACGCCTTGAAGGGAAGACGTTCGTGGAGCCTCCCAAGTTTAGCGAGGCGGAGATAGCCGGATTAGTCGCGGAAGCCGTCGCGTGGATGCAACAGCAGCGCGATAAATACCGTCCTCTCAGCGACTCATTGTCTGAACCCGTAAAACAGCAGCTGCGCCCTTTTTTTTCCGCCGAAATTATCGATAGACTCAGAATTAAATACGTAGCCGCGACGGGTGAGACCATTCCGTATCCGCCTTTTTACGAGCGCGTCCGTGCCGGCGGCTCACGCGTCGTGCCGGACGCAGCGCACATGACGGCGATACCTTTCGTGGATGTCGCTATCTTCAACCGGGAACCGACAATGCGGACGATATTCCATGCGTTGGTACACGTCACGCAATTTACTGTCCTGGGGCTGGAGAAAGTGATGAAAGGTTACTTTCAGACATTGAATGAGTCTGGCTTATGGATGGTTGTTCCTTACGAAGAGCAAGCTTACGGAATGGACGCTCGCTTCACTAAAGATCCCGCTGACTATTTTTCCGTCGAATTTGAAATTCGCGAGTGGCTGAGGAACGGAAAGTTTTAGGAGGAGAGGCAAAACTGGTCGGGCTAAGGGCAAAGCCTGGGGCTGGTGCCAGACAGACCGCCGCATGAGGATCGATTCGTACGGGAATAAAGATCAAACATCCGAAGTCTAAAGTTCTGGGATGGTGAGTTCTCGACAGACGCTAGTTCGGTGCTCAAGTGCGGTGCTGGTTTTTGCACTCCTGATGGCGCCGTTGGCCGTGTTGATTCGATCTTCAGCGCGCGGTGCTAGCCGTTGCACTGGGGTGTGCTGCCGGCCCCGGGGCACCCACGCTAGCCAGGGACAGGATCAGGGGCAGGAATCGCGTTCCGGGAATCAGCTCTGCGAGCGCGGAGCCACGCGGCATACCGCACGGTGCCTGATAAACACCCGTCCGGAGACTGAATACGTTTGCGCGGCGCCGCTGCGACCCGTGACACTTTGTGCGCAAGCGCGCATGTCGAGCCCTCAAATCACCGGGCAGACCACTTTGCAGCGGACGGAAACGCCTCTTGCCGGTTTCCTGCCTATTCCCTTCAAACCTCCCCGAAGCTAGCTCTCTGCCAGTTGCAATCACAAAAATAATCAACGCGCCATCGGAGCGGAAACGAGCGGCACCGTAAAGGTAGCCGGGCGAAACGCCGCGTTACCTCCCGCTATGAGTAGACGGATTGGCTGCGGCGAATGGCCGTCTATTCAGCACACGAGTGGCCTGGTTGAAATGCCGGTCAATTTCAACGACCCACGGGGCTGCCGGTTTTGGAGCTGCACGGTTTTGGCAATTTCGAATTCTGATCCGCCTGCGCGGATTGAAACACAAAGAGAGGGTGCGGACTATGAAGAGGGAAAAATTTTCACGCCGAGAATTAATTAGAAAGTCGGCGAAGGTGGGTTTCGCGGTTGCCATTCCCCTTGCGATTGGACGACTTGGCGGCTGCACCTCGAGAGGAGACCTGTCCATCGGGCGGTCTGATTGGCGAGAACTTTCGGTCCCGGCCCGGCCGGCAAGTATTTCGCCACGGGTAAGTGCGCGCGCGGATGGAAGGTTGATTTTGACCTGGCTGGAACCGACGGAGAAGGGCACATCGGCTTTGCGATTCTCGATGTGGCGCGACAACGGTTGGTCAGAGCCAGTCACGATAGCGGAAGGACGTTCGTTCAGTCGAGATCGCGCTGCGGCTCCTGGCGCCATCGGGTTATCGAGCAAGAATCTGATCGCCTATTGGTCCCAAAAGGTGCCCGGTGCGGAAAAAGCGGAGAACGAAATTGAACTTTACATGGCAACTTCCACTGATGACGGAGACCACTGGGCAGAAGCCGTTCTAGTGAACCGTGCAGCGGCACAACCGGGTGAAGACAATGGTTATGCATCCGCCGCCGCACTGAATGAAGCGGAAGCTACGCTGATTTGGCTGGACGGCAGAAACTGGAACACAGGAAAACGGGTCGCCTTAATGGCGAGGACCGCAAAGACCGACGGCACGATGAGTGAAGCCAGTCTCCTCGACGGGGATACCTGTACGTGCTGCTCGACCACGATTGTCAGAACGGGCTCCGGATTGCTCGCGGCCTATCGCGGACATACGCTGCAAAACATTCGCGACATTGCGATGACGCGAACCGTCGCCGGCGGTTGGTCGCCACCGCGAATTGTTCATGCAGACCACTGGCATATCGAAGCGTGCCCCGTGAATGGGCCGCATCTCGATGCCCTCGGAGAACGGGTCGCGCTGATTTGGTTCAGTGCAGCCCAAGATAAGCCCGAGGTGAAACTAGCTCATTCCGCTAACGCTGGCGCGGACTTCAGTTCCTTCGTTCGTATCGATGCGGGAAACGCGATCGGAAGAGCGCAAGTTGTGTTACTGCGGGAGGCCTCCGCGATTGCTACTTGGCTCGAGAACAATTCGGGGACGGCGCAACTTCTCGCTCGGAAGGTTCGCGATGACGGCTCGCTCGGGGAGATATTCGAGTTAGCAAAGGGAGGAGATCTGGGGTATCCGCACGCGGCTCGCGTAGCGGGCGGCGTCATGGTGACTTGGGCG
>Ga0070732_10001744_pt1 | contig 11831 bp, 10 predicted proteins | sample Coa_R1_5_FD_66449 | JGI IMG/M metagenome (GOLD analysis project Ga0070732, IMG submission 66449) | Surface soil microbial communities from Centralia Pennsylvania, which are recovering from an underground coalmine fire - Coalmine... | ecosystem: Environmental > Terrestrial > Soil > Unclassified ...
CAGCTCGCGGGCGAGCACCTCGCGATCAACCAGTCCGGACGCCGTGATTCTTGCGCGATTCAGTGTATTTCCGTCATGCGCATCGTCGCCACGATCCGTCCAGTAAAGCATGGTGTCGCGGTGATCGATATCGAGATCGATCGGCTCGGGCAGATCGGCCAGCAAACATTCGACATCCGGGCGCCGATCGGGAGTCGCACCAGGCGGCAGCTCAATGCCCGCCCTGAAAATGCGGCCCTCTCCGGCATCCGGCGGTCCCTTTTGCGTCCAGTAGACATGCCCGTTTGCCTTGTCCAATACGATGCCTACGCAATGGCGGGTCGCGTCGCCCGTATCCTCGGGGAAATTCCCGGTGCGGACCAGTTCCGTCACCTCCGTGCCGTCCAGCCGCGAGCGCATGACTCGCATGCCTTCGCGATCGCACCAATAAAGGTGGCCGCCCTCCTTGTCCAGCACGAGTTCCTTGGGCGTTCCGGCCATACCGGAAGGCACCAGCACACGATGCTCGCTTCCGTCGAGCTTCGCGCTTTCGATCGTGCCGTCGTTCGGGGGAACTGCGCCGGAAGCCGGATCGCCGTCGACCAGATGGATGCCGGTTCCCATGTTGGTCCAGTAGACCACCTGGTTTTCAGCATCGACCTTGATGCCGTCGGGCGTGCGCGTAAGGTTCGCGATAACGACCTCGTGTGAACCGTCCGGTGACAGAGCGATGATCGCCGGTGGACGTGCCTGCAGGACATACAGCGTACCGCCATTGTTCGTAGCCACAGTAAGTACCCTCCATCTGGTCAATATAGCTGTCGACGTAGCGCCGGAGTAGATCCGTAGGACCCGTTGCTGCTGACCCGGCTCCCGACAGACTACCCCAGGTTGCGGGAGAACTTCGTGAACGTTTTGTCACTTCGAGCGAAGTGGACAATTGCATGCTCGTCGCCCCGAACAGGCGTGTCAGGTGTCGGATCAGTCAAGCGGCCGGGCGCGTCGTCGCGAACCGCTCAAACAGCATGCGGGGCAGGATCAGTCCAACGGTCGTCGCCAGATCAGCACATTGCGTACTGCCCGCAGTAACGCGGCGCGCTCACTTTCGTATTCTGCATGTCGTCCTTGCGTCGTTCGATCCACACCGAATCGCCGAATTCATGCGTCCGATAGTGGTGGGCTTCGAGCGCGGTCGTCACGCGGGCAAGCGTCGCGCAGTCTGCGAACGCGCGTAGCAGCTCGAAGTGACTCGAACCGGGTTCATGCGTGCCGGACACAATAACGTCGACGATACGCAAGCGCGTGTCCGGTCCGATCCGTTGCGTAGCTATGCCGTCGCCGGCATGGACGATGCCATCCACGCTGGCCGCATGCTCGAGCGCGCGCACGACCGTTGTGCCGATCGCCACGACGCGTCCCTGCCGTGCGCGTGTCGCTTCGATCAACGCGGCAGTCGCGGCCGGAATCCGATAGGGTTCGTCGAACGGCAAACGGCGATCGAGCCCGGCATCGCCTGTCGATGAGAGGCCGGCTGCATGCGTCAATGTCGCGAACGGAATGCGGCGCGCGCGCAGGCTTTCGACGGTGCGCCAGTCAAGCACGAAGCCGGCCGACGGCGGTTCAAACGCCGCGGGCTGCGCGGCGATCGGCGTCCATACGTCCCACAGCGCGAGCGCGCTGTCCAGATGCGCATACTGGACCGGCCTGCCATGCAGCGCGAGTGCGTGCCAGATGTGCAGGGCGCTGCCGTCGAAGCGCAGTTCGACGAAGCGCGGATGACCGAGAATCCGGACGACGGTTGCCGTCAACGGGCCGAGCGTCAGCCGGTCGCCGGGCAATAGAGTGGGCGGGGCGACGCGCGCTTCGGTCGGGGTATGGAAGTCACCGGCGCCGAACATGATCGCGCTGAAGCGCGCGACCTCGTCCGGGGCGAGCGAAGCCCGTCCCGCCAGCCGCACTTCGAGCGTTTCGCCCGTCCGGTCGTGAGTGCCGTGCAGACTTGCAGGCAGCGTCGCGGCATCGTTCGCGATCACGCAATCATCCGCACGAAGCAATGTGGCGAGTGCGCGTCGCGCGCGATGTTCGATGTGTCCGGAACGGTCGACGACAAGCAGTCGCGCATCGTCAGGGCGTTGAATCGGCAGCGTGGCCGCGCGCATCGTTACGATCTCCCATGCGTGGCGGAATGGCGCAACTCATGCAATGCCGACGCAATCGCGTCGGCGAACTCGTATGCCGCGTCGGCGGGGCGCTTCAATGTCGCGGGATCGTCACCGGGCGCGGCGAGCGCATGCAATGGCGTATCCATGTCACCCGGGTCGAGGGACAGCATCCGAATGCGCTGGGGGGCAAGCTCGACGCTCCAGATGCGGGACATCTGGCGCAGCGCCGCCTTGCTTGCGCCGTAGGCGCCCCATGTCGGGTACGGCTCGACGGCAGCATCGCTCGATACGTTCAGCACGACGGCGCCACCGTGCTCTCGCGCGGCCGCCGCGAGCGAACCCAGCAATGCCCTGGTCAGCCGGAACGGGCCGAGCACATTTGTCGCCAGTGCGGATTCGAAGTCTTCGCAGTTGGTGTCCGCGAACAGCGCGAGCGGCACGGGCCCGAGCGACGACGCATTGTTCACCAGCACATCGACGCCGCCCAGCACGCCATTGATCTGCAACGCAAGCGCATAGATGTCGTCTTTCATCGCTATGTTGCCGACGATGCCGGCGACTTTCGTGCGTGTGGCGGCCACCGAAGCGACCCGTTGCGCGCGACGGGCGACAAAGGCCACCGTCGCGCCGCGGGCAAGCAACTCGTCCATTAACGCGAGGCCGAGTCCCGACGTGCCGCCCGTGAGGGCAACGCGAATGCCATCAAGGTTTCTGTCCGAATCGGTCATGCGGGTTCTCCAGTCGCGGGCGGAACGCGCGTCAGCGGCGCCTTCCCGATGGCCTGATAATAAGAATGACCCGTCGCCTGTCCCAGTGCGATGTCCAGTTTCTTGTCAGAAAGTCGATACGATGGACGAGACCTCTCATGAAACGGCCGATGAAATCGCTCACGCGGCCCAGCACCTGGCCCGCAACCTGGTGGCGCTGCGGCACGCCCGCGCGTTGACACAGGAAGGGCTGGCGAAGGCGTCGGGCGTGCCGCGCTCGACGCTCGCCAATCTGGAATCGGGCGAAGGCAATCCGTCGCTGACGGTGCTGATGAAGGTGGCCGGCGCGCTCAGTGCGCCACTTGACGAACTGCTTGCCTCGCCGCGCGCGAAGGTGCGCAAGTGGTCGGCGGAGGACATTTCCGCGCAGAATCGCGGCAGCGGCTTGACGATCCGGCCGCTGGTTCCCGAGCCGGTGCCCGACAGCATTCTCGATACGATGGCCTTCGCGCCCGGCGCCTATATGCGCGGCACCCCCCATCTACCGGGCACACGCGAGTACTTCACGTGTCTCGAAGGGCGGGTCGCCGTGTTCGTCGCCGGCGAGCGGCACGGACTCATTGCCGGTGACGTGCTGGCATTTCCCGGGCACGTGCCGCATTCGTACCGCAACGAGGATGCGCAGCGCAAGGCGCTGGGCGTATCGATCGTGATACTGGCGAAAGCGGGCATCTAACCAGCGAGTTCGGCGTCCGTCCTTCCTGATGGAGTCGTCAGGAAGGACGAAAAACCGCCTGTACTTTCGTTACCTTAAGCCGTAGTCGACACCAGGCTCCCAACCGTTTGCATATGCGGGTTGCCCTTGAGGTTATCCGCGAGCGTCTGCACAAACGACTGCAACGACGTGCCCGAGTTGCTATCGCCGAGTGAACTCAACAGAGACTGAAAATCCGTCTGCAGCGTCGACGTCTGCGAAGAAGACGAAGAAGAATTGCTGCTTGCATCCGAGGTACTGGACGCAGCACTCGAACTCGTCGTGCTGCCAGACCCGAGTTCCTGTGCGAGCGCATTCAGCGCCCCACCAATATCCCCATAGGAAGAAGTCGCGATCGAGTTCGTCGAACCGCTCGTGCCATTAGACGTGGAGCCGTCACTATTGCCCGGTTGCTGAAGCGACCCTAGTGCCTGAAACAGCGCCCCGAGAAAGGCCTGCAGCGCCCCGGAAACCGAACTGGCTGACGACGAATCGCTCGTGGATGAGGTCGAGGAGGCTGCGGTGCTGGACGAGCTCGAAGCAACCGTCGTGCTCGACGTACCCGACGCAGCCGTGGTCGACGATGTGCTGCTAATCCCAAGCGCCGACAACGCCGCATCGAGTGCAGACAACAGCGGATTCGAGTCCGTCGAACTGGTCGACGAAGACGACGAGGACGACGCCGCTTCGCAGCCGCCGCCGGTCGAGCGGCGAGTGGCGCCGACAGAAAGCAGGTTCGTGCTGGTTTGCGAGCCGCTTACACTTTGTATGCTCATGATGCTTGATCTCCTTACGGGTTGAGCACTCAGGGTAAGTGATGGCAACACTTTCAAATGCCTGGTAAGGGGTGGATTCCTCCCCCATCTCGGCCAGCGGTAAGGCACGGAAAGTTTTTGTTCAAAAATTGTCGTCCTTTCAACGTGCTACTTTGTTGACGTCGATTCGAAAATGTGCCGACAGCGCCCGCAGTTACGATTTCCACTGGCTACCCGGCCTTGCAGATTTTCCCCGACGGGGTTGAACCGGCCATGCCTGCATGGCGATGTCTGCGATCGCCTTCAGCTTTTGCGGGCCGCCTCCGTCTCGTGCCTGGACGGCCATTCCGCGAGTCACGGCGCTGTAGAAGGCAGCAAGTGCGGGCACGTCGGTGTCAGACGGTAAGTCGCCGTCTTCGACGCCCTTGCGCAACCGCTGCGCCATCATCTCTTCAGCGTCGGCGCGGTGCTCGGCCATCGTCTTGCGAATAGAAGCGAGTTCGGGGGGCAGGTGAGTGCCGGCCAGAGAGATCATGCAGCCCGACGGGTGGCTCTTTCGCGTGAATTCCACGACGGTGACATCGAGAAGCTTCCTGAATGCTTCGCGCGTGTCGGCCATACCGAACAGTCCGCCAGCGAACCAGACTCCGGACATGCTCAGGTATGCGTCAGTCGCTTCATGGTAGAGCTGCTCCTTGCTGCCGAACGCGTTATAGAAGCTCGAGGGGCTGATTCCCATGGCCTGGATCAACTGGTCGAAGGAGGTTCCTTCGTACCCCTGCTCCCAGAAGAGATTCATGGCCTGGTTCAGAGCTTCCGTGCGATCAAAGGTTGACGGCCTGCCGCGACTCCGCCGGGGCTGCATATCTTTTTTTGTAGTCATGGCTCCAAAAATCATTGACGTGCTGTAGGGACAAACCTATTATGCCATAACGGAGCGATCGCTCCATTAATCAAATCCTTGCAGAAGGAGTCTGCGATGCAGCGAATTGTTCACACTAGCCACGGCGAGCCTGCCGAGGTGCTCAGGCTGGAAGCGCTTTCCGATGCCCCTCCTCTTGCGAGCGGAACGGCTCTGGTGCGCGTGTCCGCCGCACCGGTTCACCCGGGCGACCTGCTGGGCGTCTCCGCTTCCCCGGCCTTCGGATCGGCTCCCCTCATCCCGAGGGGAGGTCGAGTGCCCGGTGTCGAGAGCGTAGGAGTGGTGGAAGCGCTGGCCGCTGACGTCGCCCCTTCACACCGGGTTCAGGTCGGCACACGGGTGGCCGTCTTTCCCGTCAACGGCGCCTGGAGCTCCATGATCGCCGCGCCCGTACATTCGTTGCTACCGGTGCCCGATGAAGTGAGCGACGAGGTTGCGGCACAGATGTTGGTCAACACATTGACTGCACGACTTGCGTTGCGAGCCGGTCACAACGCGCTGCCTGAAGACAGGCGCAAAGATGTCACAGTCATTCAGACAGCTGCCAATTCCGCCGTCGGAAAGCTGCTGACTCATCTGCTCATCGAAGTGGGTGTCAATCCGATCCTGCTCGCAGGCTCCGCAGCGAGCGGCCAGGCGCTCAAAGCCGCTCGCCCAGACCTTCCGGTCATCGTCACGGAGAGCCAAAGCTGGAAGGACGAGCTTCGCGATGCGCTTGCGAACAAATCCGTCTACGTGGCGTTCGATGGCGTCGGCGGCCCGCTCTTGTCCGACGTAGCGGGCTTCCTGGCCCGGGGCGGAGCGATCATCAGCTACGGCTCCCTGGGAGGCGCTACGACGGACATTCGTTCCATCGCCCCTCAAGCGCTGACCATCAAGGGGGTGTCGTTGTTCAACTGGCAATTCGAAGCTGCGACGGTACGCGAAGCGGACCTGGCCAAGGCGCTCGAGCTCGCACGCAACTTTCCGAGCCTGTTCCCCGTAGCGGGACGATATCAGGCGGGTGACTACCTGGGAGCGATTGAACATGCCAACCGCCGGGGAAAGACCGGCATGGTGCTGCTCGCGTTCCAGGACCACGTCGCCTATGCAAGGTGAGGCGTTCTTCGTCATGAGGGGTGCCCTGGTAGCGTCCACCCCAACTTTGCACGATTTCGAAACAAGCCCCAGGTGCCGAAGAATTGTCCTTCGGCTTTCCACCGAAGCATCTCATGAAAGGACGTGAGCCATGCGTGCTATCCAGAACACCGCTTTCGGCAACCCCGTCGAGACGCTGAAACTCGTCGACCTTCCGGAGCCAGCCGCCCCCGGTCCGGATGAAGTCCTGATCGCGATGGAGTATGCGCCCATCAACGGCAATGACCTGGCCGTCGTCACCAATCGCTTCGCCTACTCGACTCCGCTGCCCTCGATCGTGGGCAACGAAGGCGTCGGGCGAGTTCTGCAGGTCGGCTCGAACGTCTCCAAAGTCAAGGTCGGCGACCGCGTGTTGCCCCCGCTTTATGCGTTGACCTGGCGCGAGCGCCTGGTGATCCCGGCCAGGGGGCTGTTTGCGCTGCCTGCCAACGTTGATCCTCAGCAACTGGCCATGCTGCGCATCAATCCTCCCACGGCCGTACTTCTGCTCGGGCGCTTCGTTGATCTCAAGGAAGGTGACTGGGTCGTGCAAAACGCGGCCAACTCCGGCATCGGTCGCACGGTGATCGCCTTGGCGAAGAAGCGTGGCCTGCGAACCATCAACTTCGTACGTCGCCCGGAACTGGTCAAGGAGCTGGAAGAAGCTGGCGGGGACGTCGTTCTCGTTGATGAGCCAGGCGCCGTCGACAAGGCCAGGGCCGCAGTCGGTCCAGGCAACGTCCGCCTGGCGATCGACGGCCTGAGCGGTTCGGCTGCAGTGCGCTTGATAGACGTGCTGTCGCAAAACGGTACGCTGGTGAGCTATGCGTTCACGAGCGGCGAGGTGGTCATGCCGGTCAAGGTCATGGACCTGCATCTGCGAGGCATCGTCGTGCGCGGCATATACATCGACCTTCCCGAATACCTGCCGTACATCGCAGACGCAATCAAGGAGTCTGCCGAACTGATGGCGCGCGGCGAACTTGACCTGCCTGTGGCTGCCGTATATCCGCTTGCGGATTACCAGAAGGCCATCGCTCACGCAATCAAGGGCGGCAAGGTGCTGCTCGACCTGCGCTCATCCAGCTGACCTGGCCGTTCCCCCAGGTGCCTTGCTCCTACGCGAGCATGGCTTCATCAACTCATGTTACCGCTGAGGTGTCGAAATGAAGATCGGTTTTATTGGAGCCGGTGCTGTAGCGCAGTCTCTCGCCAGGAGCGCCATTCAGGCAGGACACGACGTTGTCTTGAGCGCCCGTCGTGGGCCGCAGGCTTTGCGCGAGATCGTGGCCGGACTCGGTCCGAGGGCTTCGGCAGATACTGTAGAGGAGGTGGCCCGGCTCGATCTGGTCATGCTCGCTGTCCCATGGCTTCAAGTCCCGTCGGCCCTGGAAGGGCTGCCCGATTGGGCGGGTCGCATTCTGGTGGATACCACCAACCCTTTTACGCAATATGAGCCTGAGCTCGTTCTGGCTGACCTGGGAGACACGGGCGCCAGCGAGATCGTCGCGGCACATGCGCCGGGGGCGCGCGTGGTCAAGGCGTTCAATGCCATCCGCATGGAGCATTACGTCAAGGGCCCGAAGTTTCATGATGGAAAGCGCGTCATCTTCGTCTCCGGCGACGACAAGGACGCAAAGGCGGTGGTGATCGGTCTCGTCAAGGAGTTTGGCTACGCAGCGGTGGATCTTGGCGGTCTGGTTGCAGGCGGTCGCATGCAGCAAGCCGGTGGCCCGATTGCTGGCCTCGACTGGGTCGTCGCATAGGACTGCCGGTTCCTGCAACGCCGATCCCGGCGCTCGTTTTCGGCGTCATTGCGGCGCACCATGCGCCCGGCCATAAGCTCGACGTATAGCTGCTCTCGGAAAACAGTAGTTTTGCTCGCGCAAACCCGGCTCTACACTGCGCTTCATCGCATGGAGCCAATTTCGATGACCGATTCAACCACTGCGCTGCCCGAGGTTCGATTGCTGATAGACGGCCAGTGGGTCGAAGGCGCGGACCGCATGGCGGTGCTGGACAAATATCGTCTGACGCCGGCCGCAAGCCTGCATGTCGCATCGCGGGAACAGGTGCGCGAGGCCGTGCGGGCCGCGCATCGCGCATACGGCGCCTCGACGCTCACGCCGCACGAGCGCGGCGCCATGCTGGAGCGCGCGGCGGTGCTGCTCGATCGCGAAACGCCGCAGCTCGTCGCGGCCCTGCAGACCGAAGGCGGCTTCACGCAGACCGATGCGCAAGGCGAAATCAGGCGCTGCGTGCAGACGTTCAAACTATCAGCAGAAGAAGCGCGGCGGCTCGCGGGCGAGATGATCCCCCTCGATGGCGCGCCGCAACAGAAGGGCCGTCTCGGCTTCACGTTGCGCGTGCCGCTCGGTGTCGTGTGCGCGATCACGCCGTTCAATGCGCCGCTCAATACCGTCGCGCACAAGGTCGCGCCCGCGCTCGCGGCGGGCAACGCGGTCGTTCTGAAGCCTTCCACGCATACGCCGACGCTCGGCAATCTGATGGCGTCGTGCCTCATCGAAGCGGGATTGCCGGCGGGGCTCATCAGTGTGGTGCACGGCGGCGCGGATGTCGCCGGATGGCTCATCGACGAACCGCTCGTGCGTTTCTTCGCATTCACGGGCAGTACCGAGGTGGGTCGCTCGATTCAGCAACGCGCGGGATTGCGCCGCACGCAGATGGAACTCGGCAGCATCGCTTTTACTATCGTCGATGACGATGCGAAACTGGATCTCGCGTTGCCGAAGATCGTGGCCGCGGGCTTTCGCAAGGCAGGGCAAGTGTGCACGTCGATTCAGATGCTGCTTGTGCAGCGCTCGCGTATCGAGGAAGTCGAGAAGCGGCTCGCGCAGCTGGTGCGCGAGCTGCCCTACGGCGATCCGCGCGATCCCGCGACGCTCGTCGGCCCGGTCATCAGCCTGGCGTCGGCGGAGCGCATCGAGCGCTGGATCGACGATGCCGTCGCGCGCGGCGCGAAGCGGCTTGCGGGCGGCGCACGCGAGGGCGCGGTGGTGCCGCCCACGCTGCTCGCTGCTGTCGATCCGAATGCGCAAGTGAGTTGCCAGGAAGTTTTCGGCCCGGTGATGTCGATCGTGCCTTTCGACACGCTCGACGAAGCCATCGACCGCGTCAACGCGACGCCCTATGGCCTCGCGACAGGTCTATTTACCAACCGCCTCGACGCGGCGTTCGAGGCCGCCCGCCGCCTGCACGTGGGCGGCGTGCACATCAACGAGTCATCGAGCTCGCGGGTCGATCTGATGCCCTACGGCGGCAGCAAGGACTCGGGTTTCGGCCGCGAAGGCCCGCACTACGCCGTGCGGGAAATGAGCGAAGAACGTCTGATCACGCTGAGCACTTGAAGGGGACGAAGCAATGCCGATGATGAAAGGTGGTCAACTGATCGCCGAGACGCTGGTCAAGGAAAAAGTGCCGTACGTGTTCGGAATTTGCGGACACGGCAACGTCGGCATTCTCGACGCCCTGTACGACGTGCGCGACAAGCTGCAGCTCATTTCGCCGCGCCACGAGCAGTGCGCGGGCCACATGGCCGACGCGTACTTCCGCGTGAAGCATCGACCTGTCGCGACGCTGACGTCCACTGGCCCCGGCTCGGCGAACATGGTGATGTCGCTCGCCACCGCGCTGTCGGATTCGTCGGCGTTCATGGCGATCACCGCGAACGTGCCGACTTCGCAGCATAATCGCGGACCGTTTCAGGAGTTGTACAAGCACAATCAGGCCGACTTTGCGCAAGTGCTGCGGCCGGTCGTGAAGCGCGCGTTTCAGCCCACGCGCGTCGATATGCTGCCGCTCGCGCTGCGTCAGGCGATGGACACGATGGTTACGGGCCGCCCCGGCCCCGTGAATCTCGACATTCCCTACAACGTGTTCCAGGAAGAGGCGGATGTCGAACTGCCGCCCGCATCGCGTCTGGACCGGCCCGTGCGGCCCGGTGCGAGCGAGGCAGACATCGCCGCCGTGCTCGATCTGCTCGCCGAAGCGAGGAAGCCGGTGCTTTTCATCGGCCACGGCGCGACGCTCGCCGAAGCCGGTCCCGAGTTGACCGAATTGCAGTACAAACTGCACATTCCCGTCATTACCTCGCCGAACGGCATGGGCTGCGTGCCCGCCGACGATGTGCTCACGCTCGGCTTCATCGGCCGCAACGGCGCGTTTCCCGCGAACGAGGCGGGACGTCACGCCGATCTCGTCATCACCGTGGGTACGCGCTTCGACGATCGTTCGTCGTCGAGCTGGCATCCGGGCTATTCGTGGAACTTCCCGAAGACGAAGCTCGTGCATGTCGATATCGATCCGCAAGAACTCGGCCGCAATTACACGACGAACGTCGGCATCGCCGCCGACGCCAAAGTGTTCACGCGGCAACTGCTCAATGCGCTTGCCGCGCGGCCCGAAATCGACGCGAGGCGCTTTGCGCCGTGGGTCGACGAAGTGCAGGGCTGGGTGCGCCAGTGGGACACGTTCGTGCAGCCGCATTTCGGCGCTTCGACGAGTCCGCTGCGGCCTGAATTCGTCGTCGGTACCTTGCAGAAGACACTGCCCGACGACGTGATTCTCTCGCTCGATTCCGGCGTGCATCACAACTGGTTCATGCAGTTCTGGAAGCCGAAGCGCCCGCAGAGCATGCTCAACAGCTGGGGCTACTCGTCGATGGGCTTCGGCGTCTGCGGCATTCTCGGCGCGCAACTCGCCGCGCCCGACAGGCCATGCGTCGCGGTGGTCGGCGACGGCGGATTCACGATGACGCCCTACGTGCTGTGCACGGCGGTGGAGTACGACTTGCCGGTGGTGTGGGTCATCTGGAACAACTTCGCGTGGGGCGCGATTCGCGATCTGCAATACGGTCTCTTCGATGGCCGCGAGATCGGCACGGCCTTCTACAAAGGCCAAACCGGCGAACGCTACAACCCCGACTTCGCGGCATGGGCGCGCGCGTGCGGCGCTAACGGCGTGACGGTCACGCGTCCGCAGGATCTGGGCGGCGCGGTCGAACAGGCGCTGAAGAACCGCCGCCCGTGCGTGATCGATGTACACGTCGATGCGGAAGTGCGGCCGCCTTCCACCGGTACGTGGCAATTGCCGCCGATTCCCTACAAGGAGCCGATCTACGGAAAACCGTATATCGCGTGACGAATAAAAGCGCGAACAAAGAGAGAGCAGTCGTTTAACGCAAGCTCCAGGGCACCGCACCGATTCGACGCAAAGGCACAAACGCGGCGCCGACCACCCATCAGGAGACAACCATGAATTTCCGCAATCCGTGCGGGCGGGTAGGGTATCGCTCGTTCATCGCTTTCGTAACGGGGTTGAGTTTCAGCGCGGCGCCATTCGCGCAAGGCAACGAACCGGTGAGGATCGGCCTCATTTATTCGAAGCAGGGGCCGGGCGCATCGATTGGGCAATTCC
>Ga0070732_10001746_pt1 | contig 11829 bp, 11 predicted proteins | sample Coa_R1_5_FD_66449 | JGI IMG/M metagenome (GOLD analysis project Ga0070732, IMG submission 66449) | Surface soil microbial communities from Centralia Pennsylvania, which are recovering from an underground coalmine fire - Coalmine... | ecosystem: Environmental > Terrestrial > Soil > Unclassified ...
GAAACCACCAGGCGGCGTTATTCATGATTACGTGCCTTTCTATTTCGCACCGCGATCTCCGATGTTAGGAGCCATCAACTTGGGAAGGGTTGAAGGCTGTCCGTATCGCCAAGAGGACATAGTGCATTTTGCGACGACCGTCGAGGCAATAGCGGAAAAAGGCTTGACGTTCGTATTTTACGATTACAACGCAACTCTGGATTATGCGGATTGCCACAATGACCTGAGGAACCTTGACAAGATCGATTGGGAACTGTTCTATGAGGCCCCACGGCTCGACGGCTATTGCACGTTTTGGTTTAGCACTGCGAATAAACCGAAATACATACGGCGGATGGAAACGCGGCAGGCAGAATTCTTAGTGCATAAAAGTGTTCCGCTGAGCGTAATAACTTGTGTGGGAGCATACAGCAAGGAGAAAGCTGCGAAGGTTCAAGAAATTTTCGAGGAAGAAGAAATCGATATTCCTGTTGAAGTAAAAACCGCCTGGTATTACTGAGGGAAGAGACGTGACAGTTCAAATCAAGAGCGGCGATCTCTTGAAAGAAAAGTCAGACGCAATCGTAAATACGGTGAATTGCGTGGGCGTCATGGGCAAGGGAATTGCTTTGCAGTTTAAGCAGCGATGGCCGAGCAATTTTAGAGAGTATGAAGCTGCGTCCAAAAGAAAAGAAATCAAGATAGGAAAAGTGTTTATCTACGACCTAGGAGAGTGGGAGAAACCTCGGTACATCATTAATTTCCCAACTAAGGCTCATTGGCGCGGGGATTCCAAACTTGAATACATCCAAAATGGGCTTCGTGATCTGGTCAAGCAAGTAAAGCATCTCGGTATCAAGAGCATTTCTTTGCCCCCACTTGGTTGCGGCAACGGCGGTCTGGATTGGGATGACGTAAGGGAGTTGATTTTTGGGGCGTTCAAAGACTATCCCGATATCGATGTGCATTTGTATGAGCCGAAGGGTGCCCCGCCACCGCGAGAAATGGCGATCCGAACAAAGAAGCCTAAGATGACTGGGGTTCGGGCAGCAATTATAAAAGTCATTTCGATTTATCGCGAGATGGAATATGGGCTGTCAAGCATTGAAGTGCAGAAATTGGCTTATTTTCTCGAAAAAACTGGACAGCCACTCGACCTTGAGTTTGTCAAACAGAGCTTTGGCCCATATTCGGACAAGCTGAGACACGTACTGAAAGCATTGGATGGTCACTATATCGTTGGCGTGGGAGATTTTGCTGAAGAGGCCGATATTGCCGTGGTGCCCGGGGCAGTTGCTGAAGCGGATAGGTTCATAAAAATGAGTGGCGATGAGGATCTGGCCAACCAAGTTGAGCGGGTGCGCAATTTGATTCAAGGGTTCGAGACTCCTTACGGTATGGAACTCCTATCGACCGTCCACTGGGTTGCCACTCAAGACCCAAACGTTCACAACGTCGACGAAGCAATTGCTGCTGTTCACAACTGGAACGACAGAAAACGCGCAGTTCTCCGCGAGGACCACATCCGGATTGCATGGGATAGACTGAAGAGAGAAGGTTGGTTCAAACCGACTTACCGAAGTGACAAACATCGGCTATCATTTCAGTAGTTTGTAGGGTGCCATCCCTGCCTCCTCATGTTCAAGCCTGCCCTCACGATAGCCGAAGTCGCGCAGACAGTGACGAAACGAAAATTTGTCTCTGCGGTTGTGAAAGACAACACGCAACCAACGGCCTCAGAGCGACGCCAGAGAGACTATGTCCAACCCAACGAAAAAATTATCATTTGGGACTTACGATTCACCGGTATGCGGGAGAAAGAGATTCCGCTGCAGTTCCACGCCAGACTGGAAACAGCTATCTCCGGCGTCATTCGCCCGAAGCCAGGTGTTTCCCTCAAATGGAAAGGCCGTCGCATCCGAGGCGTCAATCATGCGTTTCGTCACGACAACATGCTCAATGCGCTGCCCGCTGAGCCGGTGCGCGGCTGGCATGAAAAGCTGTGGAACGAAGTAGACGAGGACAAACACATCATTGACATCAATGGTGACATCAAGAACACAGACTTTCGCGCTGTGATCCGTTTTTGCTGCGACAGATGGAACATTGAATTACCGGAAGAAAACCAACGCAGAATAGGTGACCTATGAGCCTACGAGACCAAATCTTAGAGAATTACCTAGACTCCCAGCGAGGACTGACGGAGATTGAACAAATTGACGAGAACAACGTTGTCGTGTCGCTTCCGCTGCATTTTTCTGCCAACACAAGAGTTGAGCTGGTGGTTACGCGAATCTCCGAAAAATACTTCTCAATATCTGATATGGCAAAGACTATTGGCGAACTAAAAGACGCAGGCTATGGAATCGGCGGAAGGCTCAAGGAGAAAATCCTCGGTATTGCCAAGGCGGCGGGCGTGCAATTCGCGGGCAACCATTTAGTCAAAAAAGTGTCGGACAAGGAGCTTGGCGAAGCAATTCATCAATTCGCAGATGTGGCAAAGACAATCGGTGATGCCTATTTGACGTACGGGGCTCGGAGGCTGCAGCCTGAAGAAGACGAACTTGTGGGGCGCGTGCGCCGCGTCTTTGCAGAGCGAAGATACGCCTACCAGGAAAAGCAGGAGCTCAATGGCAAGATTGAGAGGCACACGGTTGACTTCTACGTTGCGCCAAATGGTACTCGCGGACTTGCGCTCGCTGTCCTTCCTAATCCGACGCAAATAGTCGCCGAAGCTTGGGGATTCAAGTCGCAGGATATCAAGAAAGCGAACCGAAAGCTGACAGTCAGTATTGTGTACGATTCAGCTCGCGCCAAGGAAGTCAGCAAGACCATCCTAGACACAATGGCAGATGTTTCCGTCCCGTCAAATTCTATTGAAAGTCTGGGAGAAATACTCGCGAAGGCAGGGATTCCTCCCATCCACAAATAACTATGGACGCTGCCGCCCTGACCAACCCCGAACAGGAATTTGAGTGCCGAATCCCGGGTTTTCAGCGCGCGGAAATTGACCGCCCTTCAACCAAGGCTGGGTCCCGGACGGGTGGCCCGGACCAAACATCGGGAGGCGGTTGGGTGACCCAGGTTTGGTTTATAAACCTGGGTCCTATCCCCTAGCATCCAAACGACTTAACCTCCCGCTTCAGCTTGGAACTTTTCTACCCCTCGCACCCATCCGTAACTTCTTTCCCCTCAGTCACTTAGTCGGGCCTTGACAGAATCGTAATTTCGTGTATTATACTGTTTGGCCGTTGGGGCAGGTATTTGTGTGTTACCCCGAGCTTCGAGGGGTGCCCTAATGACGACAACGAACGGCCATCGCCTCTTTCCCTCTCCCGTTGCCAATTTCTATTTTCCCTTTTCCATTTTCCGTAACTCCTTTGTTTGCCACACATCCGCGAAATCCGCGGCTAACTCCTTTCCTTGCCACACTTCCAAAACCTCGCTCCCGCAAGTCCAATCATTGCCACACTTACGACCCCTCCCCCACCCGGGCCTACGTCGCCGCAGCACAGTGTCATCCCGAGGCCCAGCCGAGGGATCTGCTTTTTCTTTCGCCCTTTTCTTGCTTCCTTACTTCTTTCACTTAGGAGCCTCCAATGTCTAAACCAAAATCCTCTCGTTCCCGCATCGCCCGCGATGAATCCGGCCTCTGCCAATTTGGGTTCGCCGATGGCCGCACCTGCCGCATGCTGCGCCAGCCGGACCATCCCTCGCTCTGCGTTTTTCACGCTCGCGCCGAGCGTCAGCTTCTCGAATCCGATCGTCTTGGCTCGGAGCTCGCCGCTTCTCTCACCGGCGGCTTCATGACCGCCACCGACATCAACTTCGTCCTCGGCAAGCTCTTCAAGGCCATCGCCCAGAACCGCATCCAGCCGCGCGTCGCCGCGAATCTCGCCTTTGTCGCCAAGCTCTTGCTTCAGTCCCTCGACAAGCTCAAAGACGAATACCGCTTCCACTACAAATACGACGCCTGGAAAGCCATGCAGCGTGACGCCATCGCTCTATCCGACCCTCCCGAACCCATTCCTCCGGGCCAGAAGCCTCTGCCCGCCTCCGCCGGAGCCTTTGCCGCCGAACTTCTCTCCCGCGTCCCCGAGCCGGAGGTCCCCCACAACTCATGAGCCCCAAACTCGCGAGCCTCGGAAACTCTAATTCCTACCCGTTACCCCCGGGCTGTGTTATAACCGTGCAGCCGTGGAATAAGGGCAGAAAGCAGAATGCAGAAGGCGGAAGTCAGAGCACGGGAAGCGGAAGACGTAAGTCAGGCGGCGGAGAGCGGAGGGCAGCTAGCCAGCCACGGCGGACAGGCAGAAGATCCGTCGCGGTATTGCCCGGTGTGCTCGCAGCGGTTGGAATCGCGTCGTTGCAAGTTGATCTGCTCGGTCTGTGGCTACTACATGTCCTGCGCGGACTACTATTAGCCGCTCTCGGCCAAGAACGCCGGGCTAAAGCCCGGCCTCTACAAAACCTGGCGCGGCGGCGGTGGCCTGGGAGATTTGACCGACGCAGGGTCTTCGATTACGATTCATCGCTCCCGGTTAACCCTGATTTTGATAAGCTTTACGGCTCCGGCACGGGTTGCCGCCGGAACCTCTTTCCGATGAGGAGGAAACTAACGTGGCATTGAAGATGACCAATCGTGAAGTGGATGGGGTCTCCGTGGTGGCGCTGGACGGCCGCATCGTGCTGGGCGAAGAAAGCAACGCGTTGCGCGAAAAGGTAAAAGGGCTCATCGCCGCAGGCAAAAGGAAAATTGTCCTCAACATGGACAACGTGACGTTTATCGACAGCGCCGGGCTGGGAACGCTGGTGGCCGCCCATCACAGCGCCAAGTCACAAGGCGCGGGACTGCGGCTCTGCCACCTGGGCAGCAAATTCCAGGAAGTGTTGCAGATCACCAAGTTGATGACGGTCTTCGACGTTTACAACACCGAAGCGGAGGCCGTAGCCAGCTTTTCCAAAGGCGCCGGAGCATAAACGTCCGAGCCGGATTCCGGTTGCCGCGGACGGTGGTTTTGCGCGTGTGGCATTTGCCGACGGGCACGGTGCAGCGCGGCTTCCGTTTTCCAGCAACCTAAGCGAGGATTCGCCCCGCTGCAAACATAGCGCAGCCGCGGCAGGACTTTTATCTTCCCAATTTCGAGGTTCGAGCTTCCAATTCGAATTCTCATTTCGAAATTCCTAATCCGGCATGAAGGCGAAGGCGAAACCGAAGGCGGTTGCGAAATCGTTTAAGGCCACGCTGGAACGCATGGAGTCGTCGAATCTTGGCTGGGTGATTGTGCGACTCCCGTTCGACGTGGAGAAAGTCTGGGGCGTGCGTGGGCGGCTTCGCGTCAAAGGTGAAATCAATGGATTCGCGTTTCGCACTTCTCTTTTCCCCACAGGCAAGGGCTATCACTTCGTGCTCGTCAACAAGCGTATGCAAGCCGGTGCCGATGCTCGCGCGGGAAACACGGCGGAATTCCGACTCGAGCCCGATCTGGAGGTCCGCAAGGCCGTTGTTCCTGCGGAATTGAAGCGGGCCTTTTCGCAGGTGCGCTCCCTGCAGCGTTGGTTCGACAGCCTGAGTTATTCCATGCGCAGGTGGCTCGGCGATCAGGTTGCCCAGCCGAAGAGCGCTGAAGCCCGCGTGCGACGTGCGGAACAAATCGCTGAACTCCTGTTGAGCACGATGGAAGCGGAGCGAGAGCTACCGCCCATCCTGAAAGCCGCGTTTGCACGCGATCCCCGCGCGTTTGAAGGCTGGCAAAGCATGTCTCCCACGCAGCGCCGTAACGCCTTGCTCAGCATCTTCCACTACCGCGCACCAGAGTCACGCGAACGCCGCATTACAAAAATGCTCGAAGAAGCCGCCGCGCGCGCCGGTGGCAAAGTTCGGAAACGAGAAAACGAAAGAGCCGCGGATCGCGACTCTTTCGAAGAATTGGAATAGAACGCGGGAGCAAGCAATTCATCTTTGAAAGCATGGCTGAAAGAGAATCGCCGCAGATTGCTCCGCGGCGATTCCGCTAATCGAGCAATCCGAGAAACTAGAAGCTGAACTTGCCCCAGAGAACCACGACTCGGCCGCCATTGATGGTCGGTGCCGTGTTATCAAAATCCGGGCTGAAGAAGTTCAGCGTGGGGATGCCCAAATTAGGATGGTTAAAGGCGTTGTAAAACTCGCCGCGGATCAGGAACGCATAGCGCTCTCTAAATTTTACTGTGCGCTGGACCGAGAGGTTCACGTCATCAAATCCAGGCGCGATGAAGGTGTTGCGTCCGATGTTGCCGTTGTGTCCAAACCATGCGTAGTAGCGAAAGTCGTTCTTTGTGGCCGTAAATGCTCCGGTATTTGGGTCCGTTCCAAAGGAGCTATTGAAGTCTGTAAACGTCACGCCATCCACTGTGAAGCCAACGCCAGTATCGCAAGTACCCGCGGGGTTCAGGCAAGCCGTGCTGTAGTTGATGGGCACTTTCGGATTCCCCAGGAATGGCCGGTCGTTTCCGTGGGTATCGCCATTGTTGTCGAAACCAACGTAAAAGGTCTGTGGAGCGCCGCTGGAGAAGCTGAGTCGCCCGGAGGTTTGCCAGCCGCTAGTCACGGCATGAAGCACGGTCATGGCCGCGTTTCCGCTATGCACCGACGGGAGCTGGTAGAGGTACGCCACCGACAAACGGTGACGATGATCGTAGGACGAGAGTCCTCGGTCGCCGTGCTGATTGAATACGTTTTCGGGATACGAACTGGTCCCGCTGGTAATGAACACGTCGGACATGTCATCGAGGAATTTCGAGTACGTGTAGCCCGCGGTGAGCAGGAACCCATGCGAGAACGCGCGGTCCAATTTCAGTTCGCCTGCGTGATAGATGGAATCGCCGCCATTGGTCCGCGCCGTCACGCCGCCCGGATAGAGCGGATCATTGAAAAAGGGATTCATGTCAGTGTTGACGAACAGATGCTCGCCACGCGTGCCAACATAGGCGGTAGTAAGTAAGAATCCGCCCGGAAGTTGTCGCTCGATGTTGAGATTCCACTGATGCGTAAGCGGGTTCAGCAGGTGGGAACTCATGGTCTCAATGAACGCAGACGAACTAAGCACTGGTTGCAAGGCCGCCAAAACTCCGGTTGCATTGGGCGTCCCTCGGCCAAATGAACCTGAAGGTGTTTTTGGACCGACAACATTCTGTGCGATGCCATTCGGCGAACCCGATGCCGTGTTGTCCAGAATATTGGTGAATAATCCGTCGTAGAAAATCCCGTAGCCCGCCCGTATCACACCGTTGTTTCCGAAGAGGAACCGGGCAAAATGCGGAGTGTACGCCAGGCCGACGCGCGGCGCGAAGTTATTCTTGTCTGGTTGCTGTTGCGCGGAAAAGGCGCCGGGGAAAGGTGCCCCGACCAGTCCCTGCCCAAACCGCGAATCCAGGGAGGGGAACTGAAGATTATTGCCGGGGGTCCCCCAGTATTCATAACGAAGGCCTAGATCCAAAGTGAAGTTCTGCCGGACGCGCCAAGTATCCTGGATGTAAGGCGCGTAGTTGGGCAGAAATGGATGAATGATTGTGTTTCCGAAGAACTTCGAGACCGTTCCGCTTGGCCCGCTGAAGTTGTCGATGAAATTTGTAAGACTGTTGCAATCGATAGGCTTGCCTGTAACAGGGCTGTTCTCGCAGGTATTATTTTTTGTGGGGAAGAACGTGATCGTGCCGCGAGGATCCACAGGGATGCCGTCCTTCGCGAAGACGAGCGCCATATCGCCGCCGAACTTTAGAGTGTGCTTTCCAAACGACCAGCTGAAGGCGTCCTGGAACTGGTAGGTTTGGTGGTCGCGCGAGGCGGGTTCATTGCCCGGAAGCCCATACTCCATGGCCGTACCATCCGGGTTAGGCAGGTCCTGCAGGACGACCGTGAAATGGGTACCAAGGGGATTGGCAAGCGTCTCTGGCTTCGGCGTGAATTCAAATAGGATGTGTCCGTAGGAGAAACGCAGCTCATTCACCATTTTCGAAGAGACAGTGTGGACCCAGCTTGCATGGTAGTTTGAAAAAGGACCGTCCTGCTGCGTCTCGAACGTGGGCAGTTCGTGAGGGTTATTGAAAAAATCGGGGACAAAGTTGGAATTGCCACGCAAAGCTCTCAGAGTGAGCTGATCGCGGTCGGATGCCACATAGTCGAGGCGCAGACTCCACTGGAGTGAATTGGAAACGATGCTGGTGTCACCACGGAAAAGAGTCCCGAACCCGACCGCCGGACGGGGATTTCCCGACGCGTCGAACCCCGCTGGAACCATCTTTGCTCCATTTGTGCTGCTCCCGCGGAGGGTTCCCAAGGATGCTATCAAATAGTCGATGTTCGCATTTGCCCCTTCGTTCGCCTCGATTTGCTGCAACGCAGCCACTCCGTTTGCCGTGGGGATAAGATCGGCGGCCGTAAAAACCCCGGCATTGGCCCGGAAGCGGCCCCATTGCGGGGTAGCAAAGAAGAACAACTTGTTTTTCTTGATGGGCCCGCCAAGCGAGAAGCCAAAGGTGTTAGTGATTTGAACGGGCTGCCTTGGCGGCTGGGTCGAGCTGAAGAAAGCAAAGCCAGCGTCAATCGCGGCAAGTTTTGACGGCTGAATGATGTCCCAGCCCGAGCCGTGCCAATTGTTGGTGCCGCCTTTGTAGACTTCGTTCACAATGGCGCCTCCGCCGCGGCCGAATTCGGCGCTGGAGGAGTTCAGAATCACTGACAATTCGCCGATGGCTTCATGGTCTACGGTTTGCACGGCTTGGCCGGTGATTTGCGAATCGTTGTTGTCCTGTCCGTCAAGAAGAAAATTGTTGCCGCGCGGACGGGCGCCGTTGGCTGAGAAACCAACCCCATTGCTGGTAAAAGCATCGCGTGCGCTCGACGGCTGGACGCCGGGCTCGGTAAGCAACACCTCGATAGGATTGCCGGAAAAGTAGGGCAAGTTTTCTACGGCGGTCGTCCCGATGTTTCCGCTGATCTCGCCGGACTGCGTTTGCAATTCCTGCCCGGCACTGGCTTCCACCGTAACCGTCGCGGTTGCTGTGCTGACTTCCAGCACGGCGCTCGCATTTGTCTCAAGGGATGCCCGCACTTCCAGGTCATTGATCACTGTTGCCCCAAAGCCTCCTGCTTCGATGGTGATTTTGTACTTCCCTGGAAGCAGTGAGGAAACTCGATAGGTTCCCGCAGCGTCGGTCGTTGCCGTCTTGATTTCTCCCCCGCGGTCCAAGCTCGCGACCTTCACGGAAGCGTTGGCAATTGCTCCCCCGGTCTTGTCCGTAACCGCTCCCACGATGGTTCCGTTGCTCGTCTGAGCCCTTGTTCCCTCGGCCAAGAGCAAAAACAACGCGAGCAGGACAACCAAAGTGCGGGTCAACAAATTGCTAAGCTTCATGAACTTTCCCCCTTGAAACGTCGTCAGTCGGACTTGGTAAATCGCTGAGCTGTTTCCTGCGCGAGAGGATCGGCACACGGCAACGGCTAAGCCATGAACGTTCCGATGCATCGCGGAGAGTGCACGAATTCTTCCAACCACGTGCAAAACCGCATCAAGAGCAGAAAACTGGAGTAACCGGCAAGGTGTGAACGTCTTAGAGAAAAAGTCCTTTGGCTATAAATTGAAAACCAAAACTAAAGGCCGCAAAGATATGGAGAGTTTAGAGCGTTGACATACAAAAAGAGGAATCGTTACGGTTCTGCTTGTTTCACTGGAGGTCCATCACAAATCGGATTTTCAAGATTTGGACTTGGCGCCGCCACAAAAATTGCTTTCAGGCGTAAGCAAAAAGCAGAAAAGGAAGCAACCAGTCAATTTCGAAAGCGGGATAGCAAATGAACCTTAGCAGGAACGAAGGGAAGCCACGAGCTCCAGATTCGATTGCAGGCGGCGCCCTACTTGCACGGCAGCGTAGCGCGCGCAGATCACGCGTTCACGCTCGCTCCAGCCAGCGAGCACGGGTAGCATGCTGAGGCCCTGGAGAAGCCGGTAATAAACCCGGACCAGGCCCAGCCCGCTTTGCCTAGGTTGGAGATCGGGCGTCAATTCGTGCAGTTCAGCAAGTGTTTCGAAGTGCTGCGGCAAGAGGCGTCCGTCTTCCACGTGAGCAGCGGCAAGCACGCGGTCGGAAACAGGCAGTGCAGCGGCTCCCGCCAGCACCGCCCTCCAGTAGTAGAGAGCAAACTGTGACAGGGCCACGATCGAGATCGCAAATAGCATGGCGGCAAACATCCTCAGCCTCTTAAGGGATTGTGACCGGGCAGAAAACATCTTCCAATAGCTCCGAAGTACCACTGTGGTAGAACTGTCGGCGTAACCCTTTAGAAACAAAGCGTTTATCTCGAATTGAGACGTTTTGTCCAAGTACAACTTGCCATTGCATCCCTTCCGGCCTATCCTCCCAATTATCAGTCACTTACAGGAACAAGGCGTTTCTTGGGGAGCGTGCTATGGATCGGATCCGGAGGAGCCTTCTTGCGGCTGCTGGAATAGTATTGCTTGCAGTTTGCTTTGCCGCTTTGCGGCGACCGCTGTTTGGTAAAACTGCCGATGTGCGTGACGCTGACCGCGCAGCAATCAAGGCCGTATTGCAAGCGCAGCAAGCTGCTTGGAATCGCGGCGATGTGGATGCTTTTCTCGTCGGATACTGGCAATCGCCGGAATTAACCTTTTCTGGCAGCAACGGGGTCTCGCGCGGCTGGGATGGCGTGCTGGCGCGTTACAAGAAAAACTATCCCGATCGCGCAGCCATGGGTGAGCTGGATTTTTCCGACCTGGAGTTTCGCTTCCTGGGATCGGGTGCGGCCCTGGTTTTAGGCAAGTGGCATTTGAAGCGGGACATGGGCGATATCGGCGGCGTCTTCACGCTCGTCTGGGAGAAGTTCCCCGAAGGCTGGAAGATTATTCACGACCACACCAGCACAGTCGCCTTCCCACAAACTAGTCCGTAAGAAGTTGCTCTAAGCAATGGAAGACTCGTACGCGATTAAAGAATTTCCAGGACTTCTTCGTAGCGCTTGAATGGGGGAATCAGATAGGCGCCTGCGAGTTCTGTGCGTGCCCACGCAAGCATTTGCCGCGCGACCTGGAAGCCGCAGTCGCGCGCTGACGCCCCCGCTGCTTCCATGGACTTCAGCAACGACTCAGGAATCACAATGCCCGGCACTTCGTTGTTTAGACGTAAAGCCTGCTTGTAGCTATTAAGCGGCCACACGCCAATCAAAATCGGTATCGGGGGCTCGCCACCCAGCTTTTTCAGGAAAGCGTGCCAGTGCTCGGGATCGAACAGCGGCTGCGTCATCGCATAGTGCGCGCCAGCTTCCACTTTCGCATGAAAACGCTCAATCTCATTGTCGAGGTCATCCGCCACCGGATTGAGCGCCACACCGATGGCAAAATTCGTTGCGCCTCCCAGTGTTTTCCCCGCCCAGTCCGTTCCCTGATTCAGCCGGCTGAGCACTTTGACCAGACCAACCGAATCTACTTCGTAGACCCCGCTGGCTTCCGGGTAGTCGCCGACCGACGGCGGGTCGCCTGTAATGGCCAGAATGTTTCGCACGCCGCCGACGGTCCAGGCTCCGAGCAGCGCGGCCTGCAATCCAATAATGTTCTGATCGCGCGTCGTCAAATGAGGAACGGTTTCCACGCCGCGGGCTTCGAGCGCCCCGGCAACCACGAGCGCATCCATTCCGACGCGCGCCATTGCCCCGCTGTTGATGTCGATGGCATCGACTTTACACGAGGCCATCACTTTATCCACCTGCTCAAAGATGCGGTCGAGCGAAAGACCTTTCGGCGGATCGATTTCAACGCAGACCGCGAATTCCCTTTTCTTCAGCTTCTTCCAGAATTT
>Ga0070732_10001747_pt1 | contig 11825 bp, 6 predicted proteins | sample Coa_R1_5_FD_66449 | JGI IMG/M metagenome (GOLD analysis project Ga0070732, IMG submission 66449) | Surface soil microbial communities from Centralia Pennsylvania, which are recovering from an underground coalmine fire - Coalmine... | ecosystem: Environmental > Terrestrial > Soil > Unclassified ...
TTCTCCGTGGTGGCCGGGGCGTGGGCCATGCCTCGCATCGGCCGCGGCCAGGGGACGGGTGCACAGGGAGCGAGCGGGCCCGCCGACTTGCTCGAGACGGTGCCCTTTGACCGGATCACGCTGGTTGACGGCACCGTGATTAACGTCGAGCCAGTCTCGCCTCGGCCACTACCGACGATCGACCCGAAGAAGGAGCGCGCGAAGCTCAAGAAGCAGGACGAGAAGAACAAGCCGCCCGAAGGGGGGAACATCACCCTGCCTGGCGAGAAACCCAAGTCCAAGACCGAGGACGCGAAGGCCGAAGAAGAGGTTCCGACCCAGCTCACGATCCATGCCCTCGAGGGAGACGTGCGCGACTTCCTCGTCAAGCGCATCGACATCAAGAGTGTCGAGTATTTCGAAGACATGCTGCTGGCCGAGGGCGAACGCCTGATGAGGTCGCGGCAGTTCCCGAAAGCGTTCGAGCACTACATGATCGTGCAGGCGCGCGACCCGAGATGGAAGGGGCTCGGCGAGCACGTCGACCGTCTCCTCTTCGAGGAGGGAGTTGACGCGCTGCGCAACAGCGATGACGACCGCGGCCTGCGCTTGCTCGGCGAGCTGCATGCGCGCCAGCCCGACTACCCCGGACTTGACGACCGGCTGGCAACCGCCTACGGAGGCAGGATCCGCAAGGCCTTCGACCTTGACGCCTTCGCGCGCGGGCGACAGATCTTGCACGACCTCGAGCTGATCACTCCCAACCACGACGTCGTACACGTGGCGAAGACCCGATTCACGACCAAGGCAAAGTCGCTGGCCGAGAAGGCGGCCAAGCAAACCGGTGGCGAGCGGCTCGACTTGCTGACCGAAGCGCTCCGCGTCTGGCCGTCGCTGGAAGGCGCGGCCGACGCTTACGTTGAAGCATTCACCGCGCAACCGACCCTCGACGTGGCCGTGGTTGACTTGCCCAGGCCGGTTGCCCCGTGGATCCGGTCGCCGGCTTCTGAACGAATTTCGAGGCTGATCTATCAACCGATCCTGAGTGCTGACTCGGAAGCCGCGCTGCGCGGCAACGTGTCCGATCAGCTCGCGGCAAGTCTCGACAAGGCCGAGCTGGGGCGCCGGCTCGACCTGCGCATTCGGACCGGACTCGCCTGGTCGGACGGCTCGAGGCCCGTCAGCTCAATGGACATCATCCGCGCTCTCTCAGACCGCACCGATCCGCGGTCGCCTTGCTATAACGCGCGCTGGTCTGACCTGCTCCAGAAACTCGTTGCGAGCGACGAGGAGCATGTCGAGATTCGCCTGACACGCACGTTCCTGAAACCCGAGGCCTGGCTGTCCGAGCCAGTCGGGCCGGCGCACGCGGCCTGGGATGGCTGGGTGACCACGCCGAAAGGTCGACAGCCGGTCGGCGATGGCCCGTTCCAGTGGGAGTCGGCGACCAACGAAATGACCCGCTACGCCGCTGCGCCGACCGCGTCTGAGTCACTCAAGGTGAGGCGCATCCGCGAGGTTCGCATCGCGAACGCCACGCTCGCGGTCGAGTCGTTTCTCCGAGGCGATGTCACGATGCTCGAGCATGTACCCCCCGATCGCGCCCTTGCGCTGGCCCAGAACCCGGAGTTCAAGGTGGGCCGCTACGAACAACCTAGCCTGCATCTGATCGCGCTCGATGGCCGAAACCCCGTCTTGCGGAACAGGTCGTTGCGCAGAGGGCTATCGTATGCAATCGACCGCAAGACCCTGCTGGAAGAGACTCTCCTGAAACGCGCGTCTGACGAAGTCAACACAGTCTCCGACGGACCGTTCGCCAGAGGCACATACGCCGACGCGCCGGGCGTCAAGCCGCTCGGGTATGACCCGCTCCTGGCCAAGATGCTCATCGCCGCGGCACGCAGGGAGATGGGCAACAAAGCGATCAAGCTGACGTTCGAGTACCCTGCGATTCCCGAAGCCCAGGCGGTGGTTCCGAAGATCGCCGAGGCTCTGCGCAAGGTAGACGTGGAGATCGAGACGATCGAGCGCTCGGAGTCGGAGCTCGAGGCAGCCCTGCGATCTGGGCGGAGGTTCGACATGGCTTACCGCGCTTCGCGCTGCCCCGATCCGGTGTGGGAAGCGGGCTTGCTGCTCTGCCCCGGATACGATGCGCCCCCGAGCGTTGACGGGCTCGGAGCCCTGGCGAGTCCACGCATCCTCGAGCTGCTGCTGCGCCTCGAACGCGCGTCGGAGATGCCAACGGCGACAGGATTGCTCGTTGCGATCGATCGCGAGTCGCGCGACGAGCTGCCTGTCTTGCCTCTCTGGCAGCTCGAAGATCACTACGCCTGGCGCACGCGGCTCAAGGGGCCCGGAGAGACGGCCACCCGCTTCTATCAGGGGATTGAAACATGGGAGATCGAGCCGTGGTTCGCCAAAGACCCCTGGTGAGCCTCACGCTTGGCGTCTGGCTTGCGCTCGGATCGCTCGCGGCCACGCCCGATGAGCCGAGCAAAGGCGCGCCGCAGGCAGCGCCTAAAGCCGGCGAAAAGGCCAAAGACAAGACCCAGAGCAAACCCAAAGACAAAACCCAGAGCAAAACTGCGCAGTCGGAGGCCGGGAACAAGGCGGGATCGGATGCCCAGGCGCAGCCGGTGCCCATCGACCGGAAGAGCTACAAGATCCGGGCGTGGGTCGTCGTCGATCCGAGGGCCAGGCTCGATGCCCAGGGGCGCGAAACACTCATCGCTCGCTGGCGCGCTCTGGTTCGAAGGTTTGTGGGCGCACCGTGGGAGCTTGAAGTTGCTGAGGGTGACGGACCGCTCGCCAACGACACCCTCGATCAGCTCGGGGCCAAGGCTGTCATGCCGCTGGCATCGGGCTTTGACAAGGCATGGATGATCGTGGTCGAGCCCGCCACCCACGGTTACTCTTTCTCGGGCCGTGAGTTCGACGTCTTGACCGTTCGCCTGGGCCCAACCTGCCGCCGGCCCGCCCCCTATCCGGCTGACGCGCCTCGGGCGCTGCTCTCGCTCTCGCTTGACCTCTTCGCCCCGACAGCCGAGATAGGCGCGATGGTGGGCGGAGGCGTGCGAATCACTGTGCGAGGTGCCTCGCTGCCCGCCTCCAGTGAAACTGGACGCGTCGTGTCGGTTGGCTCCGTTTTCCGGCCGATCCGAATCTTCCAGAGACCCGACGGATCAGTGATCTCAATCGAGGAGATCCGCCGCTCATTCCTACGCGTGACCGAGCGGGAAGGATCGTCCTCACGCTGCGATATCATCAGCGGCCTGCGCGATCCTTTGAGCCGCCGAGCGGCACGCAAGAACGTCCTGGTCGCGCTCGGGGTCAAGCCCGCGAGCATTCCTACCCGGTTGCGCTATGTGATGGACAAAGACAAGAAGCCGGCTGCCGGTTTCAAACTGATTGCGCGGTCCGTTCCCGAAGCCCTGACGCGCGACCTGGGGATGACAGACCGCGAGGGACGGATCTCCGTGCCGCCAGGCATCGACAGCCTCGTAATTTTCAGGCTCATGGCCGCGGATGTGGAGCCGCTTGACGAGTTCCCGGCAATGCCGGGCGAGACCCTCGAAGAGCGCACCATCCTGATCAACCCCAAGCCGCAGACCGTCGCACTCGAGACTCAGCTCAACGCGCTGCGAGACGATCTGGTCGACCTGGTCGCCACACGCAAGCGGCTCGAGGCACGCTTGCAAGCGAGAGAAAAAGGCCAGCAATGGGACGAGATCGAGGAGCTTCTCAAGGAGTATCGCGCGCTTACACCGCGCGACGAATACACCGCTCGCCTCACAAAACTCAAAGACGACGCTGCCCAGAAGCAGGCCGAGACCAAGACAGCCATCCTCACCAAGACCGCGATGGCCCTGGTGACCGATACGCAGGCGCTGATTGACCGCTACCTCGACGACGACTTCTTCAAAGCCTATGAGGCAGGTCTTACCGAGGCGAAGAACGAAGCCAAGAAGGCCGAGGCGAAAAAGGAAATCGCCAAGGCCTCATCGCCGGAGCCAGGGGCTCCCCCCACGGCGAGAGTGCCAGTGCCCGCAACAGCACCCACGCCTGCGCCGAGCGCGGCTGGCAGGCCGGGGCGGTCGACGAAACAGCCCCAGCCGGCTGCGCCGCCGTCAGGTAACGCCGTTCCGTTCTGAGGAGACTCCCCGCGGCGAAGTCTGACTCGCCGGCAGCAACAAGTCGACATGAGGCCCCTAGCGCCGTCCCGCGCTGACATCAACCGTCCCCGGCGTGACGGCCGAGCCACCGAACAGCTTGGCGAGCTTGGCTCCGCCTCGGAAGAGCCGTTGCAATGCAGGCGTCGAGAGCCTGTCGATCTGGCTGTACCAGAGCGTTACCATCTTCGTGAACTCGAGCATCTTCTCTAACTGATCACGGGTGTACGCCTCCGACGCGTCGCCCGTCTTCGCCTCCTGAACGCAGTGCTCGAGCAGCGCGATCGTCGGGTCCATCTCGCGCCGCTTGCGCTCGGCCATGATGACCCGAAATGTCTCCATCACGTCCTTGAGCGCCTCGAACCGATCGCGGCGGTCGCCGATAATGTGCACCCGGCGCACGATTCCCCAGGTGATCAGCTCCCTCAGACTCGTTGAGACGTTCGAACGGCTCACATCCAACAGCCGGCTGATCTCTTCAGCATCGAGCGACTCGGGCGAGACAAACAACAGCGCGTGCACCTGCGCCATCGTGCGGTTGATGCCCCACGCCTGCCCCATCTCGCCCCAGTGCAGAACAAACTTCTTGGCCGCAGGTGTCAATTCCACGAGATGTTCCGCCCTGTCTGTCCAAACAGTCGATACAGAAATCATACTCCAAGCGTGAGTACCGTCAAGAGAATGCCCTTTCGCGGCCGGGTGGGTTCTCCACTCGCGAGCCGCATCCAAGTGCGATACGATAAATGTCAGTGCTGACCCTCTTGCTTTCCATCTCCTAGAATATTAGGATTTAGAGAACCGCGGGCGGTCGCCTTGGTACGGCGGCCAGCGCCGATGTGGAGGGGGACACGTCGATGGCCCCTCGATTTGCGAGCGGGATTGCCCTCCTAGGCGGGTTGATGCTGGCGTCCGGGTGCTCTCGGTCGACCGCACCGGGTGCGTCACGTGCGCTGCCTGCGGTTCGCGCCGCGACGATTCCGCAGCCACACGGGCTGAGCGCGAGCAAAGCTGAATCGAAGGCGGTGAAATCTTCCGCGCCGAGTGACGCGCCTGCGAAAACCGATGTTCGCGTCGTCCCCAGCGAAGCGACCCTCGAGCCGGGCGATCTGGGCGTGCAACTGGCCGTTGCCGGGCCGGGCCAGCACGGCGGCCGGCGCGATTTGACCGCGCAGACCCGCTGGCATGTCGATCCGCCGGGTGTCGTCGAGGTCGCGGCAGGCGGTTATGTGCGACCCGTCGGACCAGGGCGAGCAACGGTCGAGGCCGATTGCGGCAATGGCCTCGGGGCGGCCTCGATGGTCGTGACGGTGCACGCAGCGCAAGGCCGCGCCTGGGATTTCGCGGAAGAGGTTGTACCGATCCTCACCCGGCTCGGCTGCAACACAGGCGGCTGTCACGGCCGGGCCGACGGCCAGAACGGCTTTCATCTCTCGCTTTTCGGATACGACCCTGAGGGTGACCATCGAGCCTTGACCCGCGACGCGGGCGGACGCAGGCTCTCTCCGGTGGACCCTGACGTCAGCCTGATGCTTCTCAAGGCCACCGGGCGCGTCTCGCACGGCGGCGGGCAAAGGTTGACCGGCAGCTCCGACGAATACCGCACCCTCCGAGCGTGGATCTCTGACGGTGCACCCTTCACGCGCGGGCGCACACACGGCCCGATCGTTAAAGTTACGGTCGAGCCGGCTGAAGTGCGGCTCGACGAGCCTGGTCCGCAACAACTTCGCATCGTCGCTCAATACTCTGATGGCCACGAGCGAGACGTCACCCGGCTGGCCAACTTCCGCGTCAACGACGACTCGACCGCCACGATCGATCAGATCGGCAAGGCGCTCTTGCTCCGCCGCGCGGAGACCGACCTGGTCGTTCGGTTCCGCACGTTCGTTTTAAGCGCCCGCCTGGCGACCCTGATCAACCCCGACTTGTCGTTCGACTTCGCAGCCCTCGTACGGCGGAACTTCATCGATGACGAGCTGTTCAAGCGGCTCGAGTCCTTGCGCGTGCCGCCCAGCCCGCAAGCAAGCGACGCCGCATTCCTGCGCAGGGTGTCGCTCGACCTGACAGGGCAACAGCCCACACCCGACCAGATCCGCAGGTTCCTGTCTGACACCGACGCCGACAAGCGATTGAAGCTTGTGGAACAGCTCCTGGCCAGTCGCGACTTCGTGCGATTCTGGGAGATCAAGCTGGGCGACATGCTCCAGATCACGTCGGGCCGGTTTGGGAATTCGGCGTACACCTACGAGGCGTGGCTCGCGAAGCGCCTCCAGGAAAATGCGCCTTGGGATGCGATGGTGCGCGAATTGATGACGGCAGTCGGCGACCCGATGGACAAGTACAAGGGCGGTCCCGTTAACTACGCGCTCGACGGGCCCGACGCGAAGGTGAAAGCCGAGCAGACGGCGCAACGATTCCTCGGCCTGCGGATCCGGTGCGCCCAGTGCCACGACCATCCGTTCGACGTCTGGACCCAGGACGACTACTTCGGACTGGCCGCCATCTTCGCCAAGGTCGGGCCAAGCGGCGGAGGCGCACCCGGCGGGATGATGGGCAAGCTGGTGGTGAAGGTCGATCCCAAAGGAGAGGTCGAGCACATCCGCACCAAGCGCCCGGCCGAGCCTCGTTTGCTCAACGGCGCGCCAGTCAAGGTTGCCGACAACGAAGACCCGCGCAAGCCTCTGGCCGACTGGATGACAGCACCCGAGAACCCGTTCTTCGCCCGCGCCATGGCTAACTGGACGTGGGCGCAGTTCTTCGGCAAAGGGATCGCCGACCCGCCCGACGACCTGAGCCGCTCGAACCCGCCAGTCCACCCTGAGCTGCTCGAGGCGCTGGCACGGCACTTCGTCGCGCACAAGTACGACCTGCGCGACCTGGTCCGCACGATCGTCACGTCGCAGGCGTATGGGCTGTCGTCAGCAACCGTTCCAGGAAACGAGCACGACACGCGGCTCTTCTCGCACCACATGCCGCGCCCCCTGACGGCTCATCAAATGGCCGACGCACTGGCGCAGGCAACGGGCGTCGAGAACCGTTACCAGGACAAGCCCCGGCACACCCGCGCGATCGAAATTACCGACCCCGCGATCCGCAGCACGATTCTCGAGACCTTCGGGCGCTGCACGCGCACCAACGGCTGCGCGGCCGTCTCGAATCCACCGCTTAGCCTGCGTCAGTCGCTGCTCTTGATCGGTGGCGACGTGGTTGAATCAAAGATCGCGAACTTGAATGGCTACCTGGCGAACCTGCTCGCTCAGACACCTCCGCCTGAGCCCGACGAAGTGGTCGGCAACCTTTACATGCGCACCGTTTGCCGGCCGCCGAGCGACGAAGAGCTGGCGCATTGGACCGCTGAGCTGAAATCTGCTCCATCACTCCGCGACGCCTCCGAAGACCTGTTCTGGTCTCTGCTGAACTCGCGCGAGTTTGCCTTCAACCATTGACCCCGTGCCCTGGGAGCTAATGACATGAGTCCTGCTCGGAATGATCGGCCATGCCGCGGTCCAAGCCGCCGCGCGATGCTGCAAGCTGGCCTGCTGACGGCCTGGGGCCTGGGGCTCGACGACCTGTTCCGGCTCCGCGCCAAGGCCGGCGAGAGTGGGACGAAGTTGCCGGTCAGAGCCAGGAGTTGCATCCTGATCTGGCAAGCTGGCGGCCCGTCGCACATTGACACCTTCGACCCCAAGCCCGACGCGCCAAGCGACGTCCGCGGCGAGTTCAAGCCGATCGACACGTCCGTCGCGGGCCTCCGCATCAGTGAAGTGTTCCCCAGTCTGGCCAAGGTCATGGACCAGGTGACCCTGATCCGCACGATCACCTCGCCCGAAGGCGACCACGATCGAGCAGCGCACCACTTGCTGACGGGCTATCGGCCCAGCCCGGCTCTGGTTTACCCGAGCTACGGGAGCGTGGTTGCCAAGAGTCGCGAGTCAGCGATCAACGATCTGCCTCCGTACGTGGCCGTGCCCGATGCGCCTTTGTTCTCATCGAGCGGCTACCTGACTCCGGCTTACGACCCATTCGGCGTCGGGGGCGACCCGAATCAGGAAGGGTTCCGGGTGCGCGACCTGACCCCGCCCGACCGCCTGACGCTCGACCGGCTGCGTCGCCGACGTGCCATGGTCAAGAGTCTTGATTCCTTCGCGCACGACGTGGGCGAGACTCCGCTCACATCAAGCCGCGACCAGTTCGCGGAGCGGGCCTACGACCTCCTGACCTCGACGGCCACGCAAACCGCCTTCAAGATCGACTCTGAGCCCTCCGAGATCCGCGAGCGCTACGGCCGCACCCCGCTCGGGCAGTCGTGCCTGCTCGCCCGGCGGCTCGTCGAGGCAGGCGTTGATTTCGTCACCATCAACAATCGCGGTACGGGCGTGCTCGGCTGGGACACGCACGTTCAGAACTTCCCAACGATCAAGAACACCCTCGCGCCCCCGCTCGACCAGGGGATCTCGGCACTGATCGGCGACCTATCCGACCGGGGCCTCCTTGGCAACACCTTGGTGATCATGCTCGGCGAGTTTGGCCGGACCCCGAAAATCAATCCCAACGCCGGCCGCGACCACCACTCGCGCGCCAACTGCGCGCTCGTGGCCGGTGCAGGTATTCCCAAAGGGCTCGTCCTGGGCCGCACCGATACCAAGGCCGACCTGCCCGCCGACAGGCCCGTCACCCCGGCCGACCTCTCCGCCACACTCTACACAGCGCTCGGGATCGACCCGAACCACCAGTTCGAAACGCCCGACGGACAGCCGATCCGGCTGGTCGACAAAGGACAGGCGCTGCGCGAGCTGCTGTGAACCAGCAGGGCCGGAACGGAGCGGCCGACAATCGGCGGGATGCCTGGAACGAAGACCCCCTGTCGCTTGCGGCCGACGTTTCGATCGCAAAACTCGCATTTGAACGACGGGCTCTCCTGCGAGTCGTGCACATGGCGGTGGCCGCGTTCCACTCAGCGTAGCATTCCCCGTCGCCACCAGCAGGACGTCGGCTCACCGAGGCCCTCTGTCCGCGTGAACTATAGCGCGGAGAGTCCGGTCCCATCCTGCGGCGCGCGTCGGTTGCGGCCAGCATTCAATCATGGTTTGATCTTGGTTGATCCCCGGCCGCGAATCAGGAGATCGCCAACATGGCCAAGCCCGAGTCAACCTTCTCCTCCTTAGTCGACGCAGCCGCCAGCGCATGCTATGAGGTCAAAACCAAGGCCGCGGGGCCGGCCGGTTCGTTGCCATTGAGCGACGAAATGCTGCGCGACTGGCCTTCGGGCGACCTGTTTGGCTTGAGCCAAAGCGTGGGGATGGGCTGGAACCCGGCCGAGGTGAACCGCGACCAGTTCTTGATCTTGAGCACCCAGGGAGGCCTGCGTGCACCCGAGGGGTCGCCGATCGCATTGGGATACCATACGGGGCACTGGGAAGTCGGTCTGTTGGTGCAGGAAGCCGCGGAAGAACTGCGTGCGCTGGGCGTGGTGCCGTTTGCGGGGATGGTCTCCGACCCCTGCGATGGCCGCACGCAGGGAACCGCTGGCATGATGGACAGCCTGCCGTATCGCAACGACGCGGCCATCGTGTTCCGCAGGCTGATCCGCTCGCTCCCCAGGCGCAAGGGCGTGCTGGGCGTCGCGACGTGCGACAAAGGTGTGCCCGCCATGATGATGGCGCTGGCCGGCTCGAAGCACTTGCCAGGTGTGCTCGTACCCGGCGGCGTCACGCTTCCTCCGATTGAGGGCGAAGACGCGGGCAAGATTCAGTCGATGGGAGCGCGTTACGCGCATGGCGAGCTGACGTTGGTCGAGGCCGCATCACTCGGCTGCCGGGCGTGCGCGAGCCCCGGAGGCGGCTGCCAATTCTTGGGAACCGCCGCGACCTCGCAGGTCGTCGCCGAGGCGCTCGGACTGGCGCTGCCGCACACGGCCCTGGCTCCCTCGGGCCAGCCCATCTGGCGCGACGCTGCGCGCCGGTCGGCCCGCGCTCTCGTAGCGCTCGCCACGCGCGGGCTCGCGACGCGCGACATTCTGACCGACGGTGCCATTCACAATGCTATGGCCGTCCACGCGGCGTTCGGCGGCTCGACAAATTTGCTCCTGCACATCCCGGCCATCGCATTCGCCGCGGGCCTCACTCGACCAACAGTCGAGGACTGGCACGAGGTCAATCTCAACGTGCCGCGTCTCGTCAGCGTCTTACCCAACGGGCCGTATTACCACCCCACCGTGCGGGCCTTCCTGGCAGGCGCGGTGCCTGAGGTGATGTTGCATTTGCGTGCGTTGCGCCTGCTCGATGAGACCGTTCTGACGGCGACCGGCGAGCCATTGTCGCGGGTGCTCGACTGGTGGGCGACGAGCGAACGTCGCCAGCGCCTGCGCGATCGCCTCTTCGATCAAGATGGCGTTGACCCTGACGACGTGATCATGAGCCCAGCGCGGGCACGCGAGCACGGCCTAACAAGCACCGTGACATTCCCGCGCGGAAACCTCGCACCCGACGGCTCAGTGATCAAGAGCACCGCGATCGACCCCAGCGTGGTCGACCCCGACGGCGTCTACCGCAAGACCGGCGCTGCGCGCGTCTTCACCCGCGAACACGACGCGATCGTCGCGATTAAAGGGCAGGGGGCCCGCCCGCTCAAGGCCGGCGACATCCTCGTGTTGATGGGCCGAGGTCCGATGGGAGCGGGCATGGAAGAGATCTACGAGATCACGTCGGCCCTGAAGCACCTCTCGTTCGGCAAGACGATCGCCGTGCTGACCGACGCCCGTTTCTCAGGCGTCTCGACAGGTGCCTGCATCGGCCACATCGGCCCCGAAGCGCTCGCCGGAGGCCCGCTGGGCCGCGTGCGCGACGGCGACCTGGTCCGGATCGTCATCGACCGCGTGAACCTCGAGGGCAGCGTCGACCTGGTGGGCGCTGATGGCGTGGAGTTCGGACCCGAGAAAGGTGCTCGCGTGCTTGCCGACCGCGCGCCGCATCCCAACCTCTCCGCCGATCCCGACCTGCCCGACGACACCCGATTGTGGGCCGCCCTCCAAGCCGAGTGCGGCGGCACCTGGGGCGGCTGCGTCTACGACCCCGACGCCATCATCGCAGCCCTCAAGGTCGGCCGGCAGGCGCGGCAGCACGCGACTGTGTGATCATCATTATTCGATCGTCTTGGTGCCGGGACTTGGCAATTCCCTGTCGGCGAAGACCTCCTTGACGGCCACACCGCTCGCCTGGAGACGCACCATTTGGTCAGCCAGCGCGAGGATGCGTCGGGCAGCGATTTCGGGTGTGACACCGCGGGCATGAATGTTCGAGATCAGGTTGCGCTGCGCGTCGGTATGGCCACTCTTCGGACAGAATGCCATATAGGCCGAGAGGCTCTCGGCTGTCGCCAGACCGGGCCGCTCGCCGATCAACAAGACAACGACCCGAGGCGCAAGAAGATCGCCGATTTCGTTCAGGATTCCCACTCGGCAGTGCCGAATGACGAAAGGTTGCCCGAACGTCCAGGCGCGCTCTTGAAACCTCTCTGCGAAAAGCGGCAGTAACGCCGGTACCTGCACTCTGACGGCCGCGGCAGACAGGCCATCGCCGATCGCGACTTGCAGGTCGATCTCACGCGGGCACCGGCCCTTGACCTCGGCCCTGCCAGCATCGCTGAAGGAGCGACCCAGGTCGGGCCGCATCAAATACTCCG
>Ga0070732_10001748_pt1 | contig 11825 bp, 8 predicted proteins | sample Coa_R1_5_FD_66449 | JGI IMG/M metagenome (GOLD analysis project Ga0070732, IMG submission 66449) | Surface soil microbial communities from Centralia Pennsylvania, which are recovering from an underground coalmine fire - Coalmine... | ecosystem: Environmental > Terrestrial > Soil > Unclassified ...
TTGAGAGCCTGCTTCTGGCGCTGGGCGGGGCTGCGCTCGGGGTTCTAGTCGCGTGGGGTGGTCTAAAGTCGCTGGTTGTGGCGATGCCGCAGGACTCGATTCCTGCCGAGACCGTGATTCAGCTGAACGCTCCGGCCCTGGCCTTCGCGCTCAGCATGGCAATCCTGACGCCGTTGATTTTTGGCTTGGCGCCGGCATTTCAATCGTCACGGCAGGATTGCAACGACGGGTTGCGCGACAGCGGTAAAGGAGTGAGCGGAGGGTTCCGTGGCAAGTGGTTTCGTGACATGGTCGTCGTCGGTGAAGTTGCGCTGTCGTTGATTCTCTTGATCGGCGCCGGGCTGCTGATGAGGAGCTTCGTGGCTTTGCGCGCGGTAGATCTGGGATTGCGGGCAGACCATGTCTTTCAGACGATGCTGATCTTGCCCGAGCAACGGCATAAGACGGCGGAGCAAGTAACGCAATTCTTCCGGCCGCTGCTCGCGCAAGTGAAGGCGCTGCCCGGAGTTGTAGACGCCGCAGAGTCGAGCTCGCTTCCGCCTTACGGTTTCGACGAGAGCAAGATGGAGATCGCCGGCAAAACGCACACGGAAGATTGGCAGACGTTATTTCACTACGTCAGTCAGGAATACTTCCGCACGTTACGAATTGAGGTAAGAAGAGGACGGACGTTCAGCGAAGCCGAGGTCAATGATGCGAAGAAGGTGGCCGTGGTGAATGAGATGTTCGTGCGCAAGTACCTGCCCAAGGAAGATCCTCTCGGACAGCACGTCCGGCTGGCCAACCTTGAAGGTTTGTCAGATCCGTCCTTCGAAATCGTTGGAGTCGTCGGAGATGTAACAAATCGCGGGCTGCAGGCGCCCAGCGAGCCGGAGTTATGGATGCCGTACTCGCTAACCGCAACCCCATTTCAGGCACTGCTCGTGCGCACGTCGCAGGATCCGGGGACGATGCTGGACGCCGTCCGAAAACAAGTCTGGGCCACGGATTCGGGAGTGGCTTTGGCTTACTCGAGCACTCTGCAGGATTTCATCGCTGACCGGATGTACGCGGGGCCGCGGTTTGGCTTCCTGCTGATGACGATTTTCGGATGCGTTGGACTGCTGCTGGTGACCGTGGGTGTTTACAGCGTGCTGGCGTACTCCACCGCGCGGAAGACGCACGAGATCGGAATCCGCATGGCGCTGGGTGCAAAAAGCGCGGACGTTCTGACCCTGGTGGTCGGAACCGGGTTGCGCTTGGTCGTGGGCGGCATCGCCATCGGACTTGCGATCAGCCTCATGCTCGCGCGAGTGATTGGGACCGAACTGGTGGGCATTAAGTCATACGATCCGATCACCCTTGCGGCAACCACATTCTTGCTGACCGCGACCGCTGTAGCTGCATCCTGGATTCCGGCACGCAGGGCGGCGCGAGTTGATCCGGTGATTGCGCTCCGGTATGAATAGCTGCGGCCGTGATGACTTCACCAAAGGCAAATCATCGTCTGCGCCCGTGGCAGTGTTGCAGGTTGACGGGGCAATGCGGATGCTGGTGGCGTCGTCCTGAGCGTCATTCCCAACTAACTAACCTTCCCATTTTGGGACGTTCCGAAATTAGTCCTCACCAAATCTGAGCACTTTTGAACAGCAGTGACATCGTGCGCGTTGTAGCCTGCGTAATTCACTTTTGCAAAGGGCCGCATAGTCTCGAACTTGCAGCATGAGGAGGAAAGTTTTCCATGCGGATGAAACCCAGAATTCTTTTCTTTCTGCTCTCCTTTTTATGTCTATTCTGCTCGGCCTCGCCTGCGGGTCGAGCCCAGGAGCCGGCTGGAGCAAAGAACCAATCTGGTGGGGCGTCCAGCAGCACGGCAAAGACCGGCGCATCGCCGGCTGAAGATTCGAAATACGTAGGTTCAGACACATGCAAGACGTGTCACGAGGATCTCTACAATAACTGGGCGAAGACTCCTCACTGGAAGACGATGCTTGATACGAAGGGCGGCCCTTCGCACCAAGGTTGCGAAGGCTGCCACGGGCCCGGCGCCGATCACGTAGCGGGCGGCGGTGACAAAACCAAAATCTTCATCTTTGAAAAAGCTTCCGCGAAGGAAGTTAACGCACGCTGTTTGACCTGCCACGTCGGAACCCATCCAAACTTCGAGCGCTCCGCCCACGGCCACGCCAAGGTGAGCTGCACCGACTGTCACAGCCCGCATGCGTTTAAGAGCGAAGCCAATCTACTCAAAGTCTCGCAACCGCAGCTCTGTTACTCCTGTCACACAGACGTGAAACCGGCGTTCGCGCAACCGTTCCATCACAAAGTCGATGAAGGGCTGCTGACCTGCAGCGATTGTCACGATCCGCATGGCACCTTCAAAGGCAAGCAGTTGAAGACGACTGCCGATCAGAACGCGATCTGCACCAAGTGCCATGCCGAGACCGCAGGTCCATTTGTCTTTGAGCATCCCGTGATCAAAGCCGAGGGCTGCGTCGCGTGCCACTCTCCGCATGGATCCCCCAACCCACGCCTGCTGAACGTCAGCAATCTAAACACGCTGTGCCTGCAGTGCCACTCGGCAACCAACCTAAAGGCATTTCCCAACGCCGTGTCAGAGCAGGGAGGGCCGGTTCACAACCAGGCCGCGCAGTACACACAGTGCACCAACTGCCACAGCCAGATTCACGGCTCCAATGCGACATTCAACTTTTTCAGGTGACGGATTTTCTTAGACGAAGAGGCCAACTATGACGTATTTTCGTCCTCATCGCGCGGCCGTCGGACTCTTTACGCCCACTCTCGTTATGTGTCGCGTAGGACTCGCACTTGCGCCTTTTTTATTGTCCGCCAGCGCCCCGGCGCAAGAACCCCAGCCGACAGACCAGCCCAAAGAAACAATCGAGGCGGGCTATACGATCCACCAATCCGTCGATCTGGGTGGACGGGTCGTCGATTCCTCCGGCAGCGGCGCCATGTATGACACTTTGGTCAATCTGCAGAGTGGCCCGCGCATTCTAAGCCAGACCCTTGACATGCACTCCTTGCCCGGAACGTCCCATTCTCTCTTCGATGACTTGATGGAGAGCAGTAGCGGCTACGGCGGCGACCCCTACGACGTCACTACTCTGCGCATGTCCAAAGGCAAAGTTTACAAATTCCAGGGACTCTTCCGCCGGGACCGCCAGTATTTCGATTACGACCTGCTCAATAACCCACTGGTCCCGCCTGGCGTTACCTCCAACGGCTACACCTTTCCCCAAGTTACCAGCGCACCCCACTTGTTCAACACGGTGCGCCGGATGACGGATGTGGGCTTGACACTATTCCCCATTTCGAAGCTCAGTTTCCGCGCAGGATATTCTCACAATACCGATGACGGACCGAGCTATAGCTCCCAACACAACGGAGCCGACGTCCTGTTCTTCCAGAATTGGAGGAACAGCACTGACACTTGGTTGGGGGCGGTGGACTGGAAGCCGGTACGGAAGACAATGCTCACCTTCGAAGAAACCGTAATGCACTACAAGGGCGACACCAACTGGCAGCTGACCGGATTGAACCTGCAACTCGCCAACGGAACGCCGGCTACCCTGGGCTTTGACAATGTAGCGGTGCCGTCCTGCGGCGACGGAAATCCACCCATCGTCACCAGTTCGACCACACCACCTACCGCCAACCCTACTTGTAGTGGATACCTTCAGTATTTCCGTACTGCTCCAACTCGCACGCTTATGCCAACCGAGCAATTCCGCTTCCAGAGTTCGAGTATCAAGAACATTCAGATGAATGGCGATGTGCGCTACACGGGGGGTACTATGAACCTTCCTGCCTATACCGAGTATTTCAATGGCTCTGATAGGGGAACTCGTGCCTTTACGACTACCGGCACCGCGAACGGAAAGAGAATCGACGTGTCGGCGGACTTCGGCATCATCTGGCAGATTTCTGAGAAATTTAGTCTGGCCGACCAGTTCGACTTCCTGAATTTCCGCGAACCGGCCCTCGCTAATCTATCTGAAATTGATCAACTCGGTGATTCGCTACTGGTGCCCCCGGGAGCGGCTCAACCGCCAGTCATAACCTTCGCTCCCACTTTCCTCGGCATGAAGACGAAAACCAACACGTTGACTGCGACATGGGAGCCTTTCTCGAAGGCTAGCATCTCGCTCGGTTATCGCTATCAGGAACGCGATATAACTTGGGCTATGCCCCTGTCTACGGATGCGTTGCCAACCGGAACCTCATATACGTTCCCGATTCACGAGAATGCAGGAATACTCGGGTTCGCTTTACAACCCACCCGCCGATGGAGGATCAACGCAAAACTCGAGGCTTCCTATGACGACAAAGCCTATACCCAGATCAGCCCGCGACAGCTTTTTCACTACCATATCCAGTCGCGCTACAAACCAAGAGAGTGGGCCACGATCACCGCAACCTTCAACGATCTCGAACGAAGAGACAACGTAGCTCTAGTAAATCACCTGGATCACATCCGGAGTCTCTCTTTCGGAGCGTCTCTCATGCCAAGTCCGCGCTATGGATTAGATCTTAGCTATGGCTACGGTGACGTTTTCTCGCGAACCACCTTATGCTATGCCTCAACTCCGCCTCCAGTGGGGCCCGGCGCGGGCGCTGCTCCCGCTGACTGCGGCACCAACACTAATCTCGGGACCGGCTACTATGACGCTCCCACCGAATACGGATCATTCAGTTTGATGTTTGCCCCGATTAAGACGCTACGCTGCAACGTCGGTTATCAAATCAGCGCCGTCAACGGCACCACCGAGTTCCTGAATCCCCTCCAGGTTCCCGGCTCGCTCCGGTCCAAGTACCAGTCTCCCTTTATCGCCATCGCCTGGACGTTTCATCCGGAATGGACGTGGAAGGGGAGCTGGAACTATTACGGATACGGCGAAGATGGCCCCGTCGGGCCCACGTCGCCCCGAAACTTTCATGCCAGCACCCTTACGCTTGCTCTGCACTACGAGTTCTGATCATCATCAATGATATCGGCGTCCCCAACCCAAAATCTGGTTGTTCTTCATTGATCCATTCAGAAAACCTGAAAGATCACTGCTGCAGAATCCACATCGTGGCCGGAAAGTCACTCGTGACTGAGACTTGAGGATAGTGCCCGACTGACGGGCAATCCGGAAACAGTCCACCGGCGGTTCAGCGCTTGCATCGGGAAAACCGGATGCTGGCAGTGATCGCGAAAGCCAGGAGTTGTGGGGCGAAAAGAAAAAAGGCGCCCTCCGGTTTGGTGACCATCCACCCAGAATCGTCGAATCGGCTAAAGGGCCCATTGGGGAGACTATAATGGCGCGCACGAATGGCGCTGACTTCGGGCACCAAACTCGGGCCGTATGAGATCGTCGCCCTGCAGGGTGCGGGCGGCATGGGCGAGGTTTACAGCGCTCGGGATACTCGTCTGAACCGCCTCGTCGCGATCAAGGTTCTTCCCGCTCATCTCTCACAAAGTTCCGAGGCAAAAGAGCGCTTCGATCGCGAGGCGCGTGCCATCTCTTCTTTAAATCATCCGAATATTTGTCACCTCTATGATGTTGGTCAGCAAGACGGGACCAGCTATCTCGTCATGGAATATCTGGAGGGCGAAACGCTGGCCGATCGTCTGCTCAAGGGACCGCTACCGTTTGACCAGGCATTAAAGGTGGGAGCAGAGATCTGCGAAGGATTGGAGAAAGCACATTGCAAGGGAGTGGCCCATCGCGACCTAAAGCCAAGCAACATCATGCTCACCAAGACTGGCGCCAAGCTGATGGATTTTGGGTTAGCGAAACCTGCCGCAGCGATTGGAGCCGGTTCGTCTTCAGCGTCACTGGCCACGATGTCGAAGCCGCTGACCGTCGAGGGAACCATACTGGGAACTTTCCAATACATGTCCCCGGAACAGTTGGAGGGAATGGACGCCGACGTTCGATCGGACATCTTCTCGTTGGGCGCTGTGCTCTATGAAATGATCACCGGCAAGCGGGCATTTGAAGGGAAGACGACGGCGAGCACAATTGCAGCGATTCTGGCCGCCGAGCCGAAGCCGATCTCAGCCCTTCAACCCACGTCACCTCCCGCGCTTGAACACATAGTCCAGGCCTGTCTAAAGAAGGATCCAGACGACCGGATGCAGACGGCACACGATGTGAAGCTGCAGCTGAAGTGGATCGCCGAAGGGACTTCCGACGTCTCGCCTCTCTCAACTGCAGCAATCAGAGGTCTGCCCGGGCGACGAGGAGTAATTCTCGGCATCGGCAGCTTGCTACTCGTCGCGGTGATCGCCAGCTTGGCCACCTGGAACATAAAGCCCACACCTGCTCCTCCGCCACGGCCCGTCAGTCGCACTGTGATTACCCTGCCGCCCGGCCAGCGGCTTGCGGGACTGGACCAGCCCGCCGTCGCTCTTTCCCCCGATGGCACTCGTCTCGCCTATGTTGCCGTCCAGGGCAGCACCCAGCAGCTTTATTTGCGCGCTATGGATAGTCTGGAGGCCAGGCCCGTCCCCGGCACCGAAGGAGCTACCGGACCCTTCTTCTCCCCCGACGGCCAATGGCTGGTTTTTTTTGCCAGTGGAAAGTTGAAGAAAGTTTTGCTCAGCGGGGGAACGGCGCTGACGGTCGGCGACGGTTTCCAACCTCGTGGAGCCAGTTTGGGCAGTCAGGGGATGATCGCCTTCGCACCCACAGGAACCTCACCTCTTCAGCTAATGCCGGACGCGGGAGGCACAGCGCAGGCGCTTACCCATTTCGCGAGAGGGGAGAATAGCCACCGTTGGCCAGAGTTCCTGCCTGGTGGAAAGGCTGTGCTTTTTAGTGCCGCACTGACTACCTCGGTTTGGGTCAACGCACAAGTTGCTGTTCAGTCCATCGCGACCGGCGAGCGGCGCAATTTGGCCCAGCAAGGGACGTCACCTCACTATGCGCTCTCCGGCCACTTGGTATATGCGCACGGGGGAACCTTGATGGCCGTGCCGTTCGATCCGCAACGGCTGGAGCTCATCGGCGCGACGGTTCCGGCGGTCGAGGGCGTCCTGCAATCTGCATTCAGTGGCGCCGCTCAGTACAGTATCTCCGACACGGGATCGCTGGTCTATGTTCCCGGGGGCGTTCAAGCGACTCAACACAAGTTGGTGTGGGTCAATCGCAATGGAGTAGAGCAACCCATAGCCGCGCCGGCGCGCGCTTACCGGATACCCCGACTCTCTCCTGACGGTCGGCGAGTCGTTTCGGGCATCGACGAAGACGGGTCGCAAGTCTGGCTGTACGACCTCTCGCGGGAAACACTAAGCCGATTGACTTTTGCCGGGACCAGTAACCAGGCTCCGGTTTGGGCGCCGGATGGCAAGCGGCTAGCGTTTCAATCAAATAGAGACGGGCCGCTGAACATTTTCTCGCAACTCGCCGACGGCAGCGGCGGATTGGAGCGGTTGACGACTAGCGAGTCCTCCCCTTCACCGAATTCCTGGTCCTCGGATGGGCAACTGCTGGCGTTCGTTGAAATCAATCCTACAACTGTAGTGGATGTCTGGGTGCTGCGGCTCAGCGACCGCAAGGCGCAGCCCTTCCTCCAGACAGCGTTCAACGAAACTGCCCCGAGCTTTTCTCCCGATGGGCACTGGATGGCCTACATTTCGGATGAATCGGGTCACTTTGAGGTTTACGTGCAACCCTATCCTGGCCCCGGCGGGAAGTGGCAAATCTCCACGGAAGGTGGTACCGAACCAGTCTGGAACTCCAACGGGCGGGAGCTGTTCTACCGCAGCGGCCGGAGAATGATGGCTGTGGAGATTGCCACTAAGCCAGGTTTCACGGCGGGCAAGCCGCGGGTGCTCTTTGAGGGAGAATATCTCCCGACTCCGGGGACGTTCCCTAACTACGACGTGTCTCCTGATGGCCAGCGCTTCCTGATGATCAAGCCGAGCGAGGCAGGCGACGCGCCCGAGCAAATCAACGTTGTGCTGAACTGGTTTGAAGAACTGAAGCGCCACGCACCGCCGGCGAAGAATTGAAGTAGCTCAACAGCTCACGCTCGAATCTCGACCGAGAAGTGCCTCCTCCGAAGCCGACTAACGCGCCTCGCGCGATTGTCCCGGATGACGGCTGACCTTCCATAATCCGGTAAGGGAAGGGTTGCCGACCACCCGCTAACTGTCAGTCTGGCAGAAACGAATCTTGCTTCTTTGCTGCTCATGATTCTTGGGCAATGCTCACAGGTCATCCGTTCGAACGTCTGAACATTACAGAGGTCCTCATGCCTTTGCGATTCCTTCCACCGGTTCTCTATACCACTTTGACAATCGTGATCGGCTCCCTCTCTTTGCTGGCTCAACAGGTATCGGTCGTGCGCCTGGACTCCAGCAAAATCTCGGCTTCGGAGATCGACACAGCAGTGAATCGACTGATGGATGAGGCCAATGTGACGGGAGCGGGCATCGCAATATTGAACCACGATAAAGTTGTGTACCTCAAGGCGTATGGGCTCAGGGACAAGGAGAGGCATCTGCCTCTGACTCCCGATTCCGTAATGACCGCCGCATCATTGACGAAACCTGCCTTTGCCACCATGGTCATGCAACTAGTTCATGAGCGCATCATCGAACTTGATAAGCCGGTGTATGAATATCTGTCGAAGCCTTTGCCGGAGTATCCCGCATACGAAGACTTGGCCGACGACCAGCGATACAAGCAAATCACTATGCGAATGTTGCTGGATCACACCAGCGGGTTTCCAAACTGGCGGCGGTTCACGGATGACAAGAAGCTCAGGATCTACTTCTCGCCTGGATCGAGATTCGCCTATTCCGGTGAGGGAATTGCTCTGGCGCAGATGGTTGTGGAGACCGCCACCGGGAAGTCGGTCAACGAACTGATGAACGATCGTGTCTTTCAACCTCTGGGCATGACTCGTACCAGCATGGTCACGGAAGAGCGATTTGAGGACGATCATGCGATTGGATACGACGAGCAAGGGAAATCGCTGGGTCTGGAACGCCGGGAAAAAAGCAATGCTGCCGGTTCCATGCAGACGACGCTGCGCGATTATGCGCGGTTCGTGCAAGCCGTGTTAAGCGGAGCAATTCCTGACAGGAAATCTCGAAACCTGATGCTGAGCCCTCAAATTCAGATCACGTCAAAGCACGAATTCCCGTCGCTCCTCACAGAGACGACAACGGCAAACCGTCCGATTCATCTCGGTTACGGACTTGGCTGGGGACTCTATTGGACGCCGTACGGCAAAGCCTTTTTCAAAGAGGGGCATGATGAGGGCTGGCGTCACTACGTCGCGTGTTTCGATAGACCCAAAACAGGCATGCTCATCATGACCAACAGCTCTAACGGCGAGGATATTTACAGCGGCCTCTTGGAGAAGGTGCTTCGAGATACATTTACTCCCCTTGAATGGGAGGGGTTTAAGGCGTCAACCAGCATTGGTCCCAGCCCCCGATAATTTCATCCAAGAATGGCGTACAGTTCCCCCGAGGTCAATCCCCGTTTTGATTCACTCCCGGATGACGCGCAATCCGGAAACAGTCCATCGGCGGTCTAGCGCTTGCATCGGAAAACCGGATGCTGTCAGTGATCGCCAAAACCAAGAGTTGTGGGGCGAAAAGAAAAAAGGCGCCTCGAAGGCGCCCTCATCAAGATAGGTCTATCCCACGGCATCACGAGCCTGCCTGGGTCTTGCGGAACTATGCTACGTGAACTCCGTATTCCTGCCGGTACTGCCGCTCAATGGCTTCCATCTGATCTTTCAGCCGCAGTTTGAGCTTCTTCAGACGGACCTCTTCCAGCTTCTCGTCTTCGCTGAGATAACGTTTTTGGGTGAGTGAATCAAGACGTTTTGCATACTGCGAGTGCTCCTGCGCCAGCTTGCGGAATTCCTCATGGCTGGTCAGGAGTTGGTCTCTCGAAGTCAGCATCCAGCAGACCTCCATAACCGGGTTATGCGGTCAGGCTAGCACAGGCCCCATACCGGTTCAATGCCAAAAAAGTGGTGCAGTTTTCATTATTGGGAACGCATTCAGATGAGATCTCGGCGATAGAGAATCGCGTCTTCCAGTGGATTTCTATAGTAACTCTTCCGGCGCCCGGTTTCGTAGAAGCCCATCTTTTTGTATAGGTTGCGAGCGTTCAGGTTCGATTCCCGAACCTCCAGACATATGCGCTCACCATCCCGCTCCAGGGCGCGGTGAATTAGCTCGTGCAAAAGCTGCGAACCGATTCCGCTCCAGCGATCCGCCTCTGCAACGACGATGTTTTCGAGTTCCCATTCGGCCCCAAGCTGACTAGCGATCAGGAATCCGACAAGCCTGCTTTTTTGATCCAGATTCTCAGTCAGGTCCCCCACGCTCTGCTCGATTAGCAATGCCATGCGAGCGGGGCCGCCGCTCTCCGGCTGGAACATCCGCCGGTACTGCTCTTCGGTCCAATGCGCGGCACTCGGGCTTTGCCCCTCCAGTTCGAGCATCGCCGGGATGTCCGCAACTGTAGCTGAGCGAACCCGTGCGCGAGGTTGGCTCTCGAGTTTCAAATCCATGGCGCAGATCAAAGGCTAAAAGCCGTGGGGCAACAGCTAAGGCCTGACCTTCGCAAAAATCTCGGCATCGGAGCGGCGTATGTAGTTGGCATCAAGTTGCTCAGGAGAAACCGTCTCCCCCGCCCGCAGCTTATGCCAGCCAATCCGCGCAATGGCCCCAGCGTCGATGGGATCAACCGTGCAACCGGACGGTCCCGCGAGTTGTGCCCAGCCGGCGTCAGGCGTCACGACCTTCTTCCCCGGCGCTTGTCCACAGAATTCTTCCCTCGACAGGATCCTCTGCCCTAACAGTCGCGCCTTCCCGCCGGCAACGTCATACTCCGCCATGTAAACCTCGCCGCGCCCGGCATCCAGCGCCGTTGCAACCCTTCCCTGCGCTCCACTATTCAACGCGATAGCCTCCAGCAGCGAAATCGCCACGATGGGTTTTTGCAGAACCTCAGCCAATGCCTTGATCGCCGCCAGTCCTACTCGCAAGCCCGTAAACGAACCCGGCCCAGAGGCCACAACGAAAACTCCGATATCTTCCTTCGTCAGTCCATGCTTGGCCAGCAACGAGGATATCTGCGGCACCAGCTGCGCCGAAAAAGTTCCTCCCGCCAGCGGGACCACCTCCAATACCTCAACACTCTCAGCGTCGTGGCTCCCGGCCCGTGCCAGCGCGATGCTGCCGTGTTTGCCGGACGTGTCGGTAGCGAGAAGAAGCATTGGCGACTGGAGTAACGCGGTCCAAAATTGTCAGCTTTGAGAGACTCTAATACTCGAGAAGGCCGGTGTGCATGGTCATCTTCCATGCCTCACCAACCTTGCTGTAGACCTTGCAGGCGCGCCCTTTCCAGTGGAAGTCTTTGCCTTCCCGGTCGCGCCACAAAGTATCGACGTCGACCACCGCAAGGGCGCCGTCGCCCTGATCGGAAATCTCGATCTTCTGAATCTGGCGGCGATTGTGGACCAGGGTGTGGGTAGCAAACAGATCCTTCCACACTCCCTTCCAACGCTCGGCGTCAAACCGTCCCAGCAGAAAGACCCAGTCCATGGGATCGTGAGACGTCGCAGTCCGGGGGAAAGGCCAGACCATATCCGGGTGGAAGATCGTGATCAGCAGGTCGACATTCTGGGTATCCCAGGCCTTGGTCTCACGATTCACAATCTCGACGATCTCACTCTGCAGTCTGCCCTTTTCAGTCATCCTCGTGTCGCTTCGGCCTCCACTAGTTCAAGCAATACACCACCGGTGCTCGCAGGATGCACGAATACATATCGATGCCCGCCTGCTCCGCTTTTGATCTCCT
>Ga0070732_10001750_pt1 | contig 11812 bp, 11 predicted proteins | sample Coa_R1_5_FD_66449 | JGI IMG/M metagenome (GOLD analysis project Ga0070732, IMG submission 66449) | Surface soil microbial communities from Centralia Pennsylvania, which are recovering from an underground coalmine fire - Coalmine... | ecosystem: Environmental > Terrestrial > Soil > Unclassified ...
CGGTCCAGGCATGAATTGTAATTTTCCCTGCCTTCAGAAATTTTGGGGCCGGGATTTTCTTTTCTTCAATGTAGCGGGCAAGGGTGGTAAGCCCGATACCAAGCTTCTTTGCTGCCTCGGTCGTAGAGTAAAGCTGCATTCTAGAAGGAGTCTCCCAGATAACTATTTATCTGTCAAGGATTTTCTTTCTTTGTTTGCGCTCCACTATGCTGCGCGGCGGCCTGCGGCGCAAGGAAGAATTGCTTTCTTGCACTGAACGGCCCGACTAAAGTCGGGCCCTGACACTTGTTTCGCGTGGGGATGCACTTGTGCACAGACCGGGTCGCCGGGCTTTACGTTTGTTGCCCCTGGGCCGCACTCCCGCCCTGCTTCCTAATTCTCGTATCCCACGGAGGTACTGTGCGCCTCATTTCCCAGGTAGTAAAATGACCCAACCGAAATTCAGCAACTCAGTTGCGTCAAAAGAGGACATGACATATCGAGACCCCAGCGCGCCGGGTGCGGCGCGGCAGGAGAGCAGCCTTGAGAGCCGCTATCGCAGGCTCCTGCATACGGCGCCAGACGCAATTCTTGAAGTAAATCAGGAAGGACAGATCACGCTCCTGAATGAAGCGGCCGAGCGGATGTTTGGCTATACCCGCGATGAACTTCTGGGATTGAACGTGGACAGCCTGGTGCCTAAATCCATGCGCGCCGGCCATGCTGAACATCGCGCCTCATATGCTGCGAAGCCCAATACGCGCCCCATGGGTACCGGACTGGAACTGCAGGGACAGAGAAAAGATGGCTCGCTGTTTCCCGTGGAAATCAGTCTCAGCCCCAATTGGATTGAAGGCGAGCTGCACGTGATTGCTTCAGTGCGCGACATCTCAGAGAGAAAGGCAGTTGAGAACCGTATTCGCCTTTTGCGCGAACAGTACACGGCTGAATTGACGCTCAAGAATGAGCAACTGGAGGCGCGCAATCGCGAGGTAGAACGCGCGAACAAACTGAAGACGGAATTCCTGGCCAGCATGAGCCATGAACTGCGCACGCCGCTGCACACGATTATCGGCTTTTCTGAGCTGCTGGCGGAGCAACTGGAAGGCCCGCTTACGGACAAGCAGCAGCGCTTTGTCGGACACATCCTGCAGGATGCGCGGCACCTGCTGGAGCTGATCAATGAGGTCCTGGACATCAGCAAGATTGAGTCCGGCCGGCTGGAGTTGAAGCGCGAAACATTCGACTTCAACCAGTGCGTGGAAGAGGTTTTGGCCGGCATCCGCCATCAGGCAGCAACCAAGAACATTGTGCTTGAGAACCAGAACGCTTTTCATGATCCGCTGTACGCCGACCGGCTGCGCCTGAAGGAGATACTTTATAACCTGCTCAACAATGCGGTGAAATTTACGCCTGAAGGCGGCCGCGTCTGGATTGAAGCTGCGCGCGAAGGCGATAAGTTGCAGATTTCCGTCTGCGATACGGGAATCGGTATTCCGGAAAAGGAGCAGCCTTCAATCTTTGAAAAGTTCTATCAGGTGGGCGACATCACAGGAGGCGTCCGCGAAGGCACCGGGCTTGGCCTGCCTATCACGAAACATCTTGTGGAACTCCATGGCGGAACGATCAGCGTGGCCAGCCAGCCGGGAAAAGGCAGCAGCTTTCGCCTGGCGCTTCCGCTAATCCAGGAGCAGAAGCCGTAATCCCAATTCCTGACTGATGAAAAAAATTCTGATTGCCGACGATAAAGCGACCAGCCGCGAACTTCTGCGCACCGTGCTGGAACGCCAGGGCTATGCGGTGACGGAAGCCGCCGACGGCGAGGAGGCCCTGCAAAAAGCGCTGGCGGAACTGCCTGACCTGATCCTGCTGGACCTGCAAATGCCTCGGCGCACAGGATATGAAGTGCTGGTCGAACTAAGAAAAGATCCGCGCCATGCCGCGCTGCCAATCATCGCCATAACCGCAAGCGCGATGCAGGGTGATCGCGAACGAGCGCTGGCCGCGGGATTCACCGGCTATCTGGCAAAGCCTGTGGCGCTGGTGCAACTGCGGGAAGAAGTCCAGCGCCTTCTCCAGACAAAAAATTAACGCGGCATCACGATGAGAGCTGATTCACAGCAGGCCGAATTTCTTCATCTTGTAACGCAACGCGTCACGGCCAATGCGCAGTTGCCGCGCCGCTTTCGACTGGTTCCCTGCCGCCTGATTCAACGCGTCCATGACCAGATGTTTTTCATGCTCTTCAAGGGACGTATTGGCAGGCGGGACCGTGCCCATTGCCTGCGACGCCGAAACCGCCGCAGCAGCCGCGCCCGTGTCGTGCTGCGACAGCGGAGGAAGGTCGGCCACGTCAATCATGTCCGTCATGGTCATCATGCAGCCGTGCCCAATCACGTTTTCCAATTCGCGGACGTTGCCGGGCCAGCTATAGCGGCCCAGCAGGATTTGCGCACGTTGCGTGAGCCCGTTGATCTGCTTGTTGTATTGGTGCGAGAACTTTCTTACAAAGTGCCGCGCCAGGATCGGCAGGTCGCCCATGCGCTGCGCCAGCGGCGGCGTTTGAATCTCCACCATCGAGAGACGGAAATACAGGTCTTCTCGGAATTGGCGCTCAGCGATCTGCTGGCGCAGGTCTTTGTTGGTCGCGGCCACCACGCGCACGTCAACTTTCTGCGGGGTAAGCGAGCCCACGCGCAGCACTTCCTGATTTTGCAGCACGCGCAGCAGCTTTGCCTGCGTCGAAAGTGGCATATCGCCGATCTCGTCGAGGAAGAGCGTGCCGCCATTGGCATGTTCAAAAAGGCCCATCTTGTCGCGGTCGGCGCCGGTAAACGCTCCCTTGACGTGGCCAAACAATTCACTTTCAAAAAGGGTTTCCACCACAGCGGAACAATTCAGCACCACGAACCGGCCCTTTACCTGGCTGAGCCGGTGCAATGCCTGCGCCACCAGCTCTTTGCCTGTCCCGGTCTGGCCGGTGATCAGGGCAGCGCGGTAGTGCGGCGCAATGCGCCGGATGCGGGAAAACATCTCCCACATCTCCGGACTGCGCCCTACAATCCCTTCAAACTGCGCCGTCTCCAGCACCTTGTCTTCAGCGTGCCTTGCTTGTTGCCGCAACAATGCGGCATCGATGATCCGACCCACGCGGTCACGCAGCGTCGCCAGGGAGATAGGTTTGTTCAGGTACTCCGCAGCGCCCTTGCGGATCGCCTCCACCGCGGTCTCCGTGGTGTAATGCGCGGTCATCAGAATCACGTCAATGGCTGGATCAAATTCGGTGATGCGTTCCAGAACTTCCAGCCCGCTCATGTGCGGCATCACCAGATCCGTCATTACCACCTGCGGACGGTGTGTGTAAACCAGATCAAGCCCCTCTTCTGGATCAGGTGCGGTAAATATCTTCACTTTCTCTGAGCCAAGCGCCGTGGAGATATATTCCAGGCTGCGCGGGTTGTCATCGATGATGACCAGCTCAATCGGGCTTTTACCTTCCGCCATGTCCGCCTTCTTAAACCTGTGCTGCCGGATGTTGCGCGCAGTTGCCACGCACTGGCCTGCGCCAAATGGCGCAGCTCTGCGTTCTGCCACTCAGGTGCGATTTTAGCAGCCCGCGTAAGTCCTGTCTTTTCAGTACGGTTGAATGGCTTCCGACGTGCTTTTCCAAGGGTGTGCCGGTGAAACGACCAGTCTGGCATTGCAGGAGGAAAGAATGGCTACCATGGCTCTAAACACTGCGTCTGTTACGAACACGCCGCCAGCAATTTTTCATAACAATTTGCCCTTTACTCGCCTGAAGAACGAGGCTTTGGCGCATTTTGAGGCTATTGCGCCGGAAGTGAGCCGCTCACACGGCGAAACACTGTTTGTGGAAGGTGAAACACCCCGCTGCGTCTTCTTGATACTTTCTGGCCGGGTAAAGCTCTCCGTAAGTTCACGCGAAGGCCGCACAGCCATCCTGCGCGTTGCCGGCCCCGGTGAGATTCTGGGCATTAGCGCTGCGATGAGCGGAACTGCCCATGAGACAACGGCAGAAGCCGCGGAGTTGTGCCGGGTAAAAGCCATCCGCGTCAGCGATTTCCTCCAGCTACTGCAGCAGTTCCCTGAAGCCTCCGCTGAAGCCACCAGTTGCCTGTTGCGCGAATACCGCGTGGCCCTGAACAATGTCTGCCGGCTGGCGCTGCCCAACACAGTGGCCGGAAGGCTTGCCTCATTGCTGCTGGAATGGCTGGACGCGCCGCGCGCCACGGCCACTAATGATCGCCGCTTTATCGTGGCGCTGACCCAGGAAGAAATTGCCAGCATGACCAACACATCGCGCGAGACCGTCAGCCGTGTATTGCGCCAATTCCAACAGGACAAATTGATCCGGATCAAAGGGGCCTCTGTAACCATTCTTCAGCCTGAAGCCCTGGAAATGCTCGCGGTGTAAGGAAATGAATATGTGCGCCATATCGCCGACGTCTGGACCTAACCCGGTACCGGGACCTCGAAGCATCTTGTGCGTGGATGATTCGCAGGAGATACTCCTGATATGCCAGACCGTGCTGGAAGCGGATGGTTACCGGGTATTCACAGCAAGCAGCGCCGCATGCGCGCTGGAATTGCTGAACACGCATCCCATCGACATTGTTGTAATCGATAACGTGATGCCAGGAATGAGCGGCATTGACCTGGCGCAAGAGATCAAGCGAACGTCAGACGTGCCGGTGATCCTGTTCAGCAGTCTTGAGCGGCCTGACGAAGCTGTCCCGTTCATCGATTCCTACTTGTCCAAAGGGCAAGGGCCGCTGGCGCTGCGCAAGCTGATTCGGGTGCTACTGCAAAAATAATTTCTCCGTTGAATTCATACCGACTTTCTTGCCAATAAAAAAGCCCGGAGCATCAGCTCCAGGCTGCACATAAAGCTTTTCCTTTACTTCAGGCTGCGGATATATGTGATTAACCCTTGGATCTGATCGTCAGTCAATTTGCCTTCAAACTTCGGCATCTTGTTCTTGCCTTCTTTGGTGACCTTGATCAGGTCCGCGTCGGATTCCTTCGCTACTTCCGGTGAATGAAAATCCCTGGCGCCCATTTTTTGTCCTGCGCCGGTGCCCTTGCCGTCAGCGCCATGGCATACCTGGCACTTTGATTTATAGAGCGCGGCGGCATCATCGGCGGCGGCGGGAATCGTTCCGACCAACAGCATGCCCAACGCCATCGTGCAGATCATTGCTTTCATACTTGCCTCCATGTTGAATATGTCAGTAATACTAACCCGGATCGCTAAAGCTCGGACTGAAACATCCTGCCTTGCCCGTTGCAGATTTGCACTTCATTTTGTAAGCCAGGAGTAGACCAAGCATAATGATTGCCCCAGCGTTAACCTGACTTGCGATTACATGGTGTAACGCAGTGACAGCGAGAACATGTTTCCGCGGAAGTCCCGTGGGAACGTCGGACCTGGGTTGGACTTCTCGTTATAGTCGTAATAGTTCCAGCCCGATTTGAAGGTCACTTTCTCTGAAACTACGAATGCAATGGAGGCCGTGGGCAGATGGTAGTTATAAGCCAAAGGCCCCGTAGGCGCGATCGGGTTCAGGATCAGAGTATTGCCATTTGTTGTGGTAACGGCATAGCCCGCCCCAGCGGTGATGCGCTTGGTGGGTCTCATGATCAGTGACGCGGAGCCATAATTCGAAGTGTTGGTATAGACCGACAAGCCGGAAAGAAATGGCGTTCCGCAACTGATTGTTCCCGGAGGATTCAGGTTCGGCGTGGCGACAAAGCAGATGTTCGTCTGCGAGAAAATGTCGTTGTAGTCATAGGAAAGGTCCACACCCCACATGGCTTCAGGTTTGGCAAGCGCGGCGCTGAAACCGTAGCTGCGATTGTGCTGCAGCAGGCCGATGTCCGCGCTGGTATTGCGCGCTTCCAGGATGCGAATCGCCGCTCCCAGATTGATCCAGTCTGCAGCCTTGTAACCGGCGCGGAAGCGGTAATCCTGCGAGTGGCGTGGAGTGATCCGGAAGAACACGTTGTCTCCGGAAAAGAACTCGACGTCACCGCTCAAGCGGAACTTGTCTGTGCGGGCGGCAAAGCCCACCAGCCCGGTGCTTCCGTTGATCTGTGTAAAATCGTCGCCGGCATCCGCCCCGGGAACGGCCACGGTGCATGTACCGTCAGGATTCAGAGGCACACCAACGCATGCTCCGCGATGGGCCAGGGCCGCTGTTGGTCCGGGATAGAAAGTTTGGATTTGTGTATTGTCAACGCGTTGTGTGATTTCCCTGCGCTCAAAGCGGTAACCGACGTGCGCGGTGATGCGCTTGGTAAAGTCATATTCCAGCAGGAAGGTGTTTGCCGTCCGCTTCTGTCCGAGGAAATCATTCCTGTTGTCCACGATCAAGTCAGCCGCGGAGCTGGCATTGTGTTGCGGACACGTGGCCGCGGTAAACGGAGGCGGACAGGTGGCGGGGCTAAATACGTTGGGATTCGACAACAGCGTGGCGCCAAAAAGGCTCGCTGTGACGAGGCTCCAGTTCCCTGGGATGTTGAAACCGTCATAGCGGAAGGTGTCCACGATACGGAATTTGTCCGTCACGTGGATGGTGGCTCCCAAATCTGCGGCCAGCGAAATACGGTGCGCCAGAGCGCCGCCGGTAAGCGAAAAAGCCCGCACGCGATTGCGCGTGATAAGGCCGTTAAATAATTCGGCCGTTGAAGGATCATCGGCCTCGGCGTCTGAATAGTTCAACCTTCCGGAAAGATCGACATGGCGAAAATATTCGCTTTGGAAGCTGAACTGTTCAGTGGGGAATGAATTACGCAAACGCCCAAATCGGCTATAGCTGAAGTAGCCGTTGCAGGCTGGATTTGCAAAACCGGTGCCCAGCATCGGCGCGGCGCAAGGCTGCCCGGCAGAGGTGTTGTACGCAATGCCTAAATTGACCGGGATACCGCCTGCCAGCGTGAAGCCCGGAATGCCAAAGATGCTTTGCAGGCTCTGATCGGCCAGGTTGGCAGTCGTGTCGCCTTTGAAATAAGTATAGAACTGATCGTAATTAATGCTTGTCCTGGGTATAAAGCGGAGAGAAACTCCAAAATTATAATTGTCAGTAGTATTTGAGGTCGGCGAAAACAGCAACCCTTCTGTACCTTGATGGTCGCTGCTGAAAGTGTTGCCTTCATTCACCACTCTTGACCAGCCCAGTTTTACCCGGATGTTGCCCACAGGAAAGAGAGTGAGATTGGCATCGCTCATCTTGCGAGTCATCAAAAACTCATGAGGCGAATTGACGATTGGGACAATCGGGACCGAGCTGCCCGGAGTCGTCGGATTCAGCGGATTGGCGAACAGGTCATAATCGAAGATATTTTGATCGCGCCTGAAGCTGGCGTTGAAACTATAGGTTTTTCCCTTCTGCGCGCGCACCCGGCTCAGGTTGTTGGGATCGCCACCGTAGCCGAAGTTGCTGAATAGAAGATCGTCAAAGAGAAATCCTTTGTGATCGGGTGAATGCAAATCCAGTGTATATTCCAGCAGCCGCGGACCGGTGCCCAGATTCACGAAGGTGTCCCACGTGCCCTGATTGCCGGTAAAGTCCGTGATGCGTCCGCCAAATTCTGCAGACTGTTTGATGAGCCACGGACCAGCGGATTCACCCTCATTGTGTTCCGTGGTGACTGAGGTGGCCAGCACATCAGACTTTCTTGCGGAATCCACGGCCACGCCCAGGTCCGGCTGGCGATGCTCCTCATCTTCTTTCTTGGCCGTTGCCACAGGCTTCTTGTCCCTGTCCGCCTGCGCTGCTGGAGCCGCAGCCGGCTGATCGCTTGGCGTCTGCGCGAAAAGTGTAAGACCAAACAGTCCCATTCCGATCAACAGAAGGCGCGATGGCCACATACCCGGAACGTGCAATTTTCTATTCATCTCATCACCTTATGTTTTACGGTTTGAAGAACACCCTGTCTGAGTTGGAGCCGTGTATCGCTGTGTGACACATCGTGCAGGCCTGATACTTCTGGGCCTGGTTATGGAACGATGGAGCCGCAGGAGCTGGCGCATCCACCGTGAGCGTATGACACTCCAGGCAGAGCAGGTTTACATTGCTGCGCTTCAATAGCCGCGGATTCGACGAACCGTGGGGGGTATGGCAAGCGACGCAGCCTTCAGTCTTGATAGGAGCATGTTCCCAGGCGAAGGGACCAGCCTTGTCGGTATGGCAGTTGAAGCAGACCATGTCTTGTGCGGCGGTGGAACGCAACTGGTGACGCATGAAACCACCGTGCTGGTTATGGCAGTTGCTGCAACTAATCAAGCCTTCATTCACGCGATGATGGAATGGCTTGGAAAAATCGGGCTTTACTTCAAGGTGGCAGCTGTAACACAAGGTAGGCTGCGCCGCTTTTAAAAGCTGGCGGTTGACCTTGGGAGAGTGAACGGAGTGGCAATCCACGCAGCCCACGTTATTCTTCAGGTGCTCTGACCGCAGGAAGTTGGCGTGCTCTTCACCAAACTCGTGGCAGGTAAGACAACGCTTGGAAGACTCTTCGCGCGAGAGCGAGGCAAAACGAATGATCTTGGCGGGATCGGCTGATTCAGCATGTTCCTTGCCGGGGCCGTGGCAGGCTTCGCAACCCTGGAACTCCACGCCTTTGTGCTTATTCAGCTCGGTCTTCCAATGTGGGCCACTGTCATAACCCTTGGCCTCCTGCTCATGGCAGGTCTTGCAGGTTTCAGCCCCCACATACTGCGATGGGTCGACGCCTTTGTGGCTCTCGGCCAGCTCTTTGGCCTTTGTCTGGCTGCTTTGCTTATCGGTATCAGTTCCTTTGTCTTTCTTCGGGCTGGCATTGGTGAGACCAACCAGTCCTACAAGAAAGACCAACAGAATAAACAGCCTGAGTCCTTTTCCTGACATGAGCGACCCTCGCATTTCTCCATGTTTCGCAATGAAACATCCGACTATAAGCAAAGTTGTGTGAAGGGCTCTGTGATATGGATCACACGTGTAAAGAAACTTTACGAATTGCTTAATGGGAAAAATTCGGAGCGGCGGATTCGCAATACTATAAGGAGTAAGAACAGAGCCCGGCGGGAAAATAAAAAGGCCACAACGCAAGAGTTGCGGCCCTGTTGCTGACAACATGGCTGTTGATTTATTTAATCGCGGCTGCTCCCGCCACAGCGCACTGGCCATCCTGGTCGCTATTGGCGCCGGAAACGCCGATCGCGCCAATAATCTTGCCGTCCAAAAGAATTGGCACTCCGCCTTCCACGGGGACAGCGCCTTCCAGCGCCATCACGCGCACTCCGGCTCCGCCGCTGGCCAGCGCATCCTGAAATGCCTTGGTCGGACGTTTATACAAAGCCGCCGAACGCGCCTTATTGATGGAGACGTTGGCGCTGCCGATCTGCGTGTTGTCCGATTTCTCGTAATAAACGAGCGTGCCGTTAGGATCGACAATGGCAACAGCCATGACCCAGTGGTTTTTCACGGCTTCCGCCAGCGCCGCGGCTGCGGCTTTCTTTGCGTTTTCCACGGTGATGGGTGGTCCGTAAGGGTTAGGCAACATTTGGGCCTCCGTTCCCAACGCGCAAACAGCCAGCGCCAGGACTGACAAGATTTTTATCGTGCGTGATGACATGGTTCATTGCTCCTCTTCTTATCGCATGCGTGCAAGGTTTCATCAAAAAGAAATGTTGTGACTAGCAAGCTGCCCAGTGAAAAATGGGAGTCTAAGTCCGCCGACCGTTAGTGTCAAGGCAGTGTCAATGCGAAGAATGTTGGGATAGTCGGCAGTTCTGGAAGGGACTACAGACACCCTTCCTGATAAAAGCGGCAGACTCCGAGGGCCGCCCTCGATTGGCGTTGGGGCAGAAGTGCGATCATCCGAACTCGCGGGGCACTGATCACCGGTGATCTTCTTTTCAAACCCGCGATATCGGGAATTTACGATCAGGATGAAACGCCTGACTCCCCGGGAGCACTATATGTGAAGAAGCAAACAGGAGTTGAGAATGACATTGTCCTGAAGCCCCACCGTCTGGTTGAGTTTCACTTTCTTTCTTTGAAATGTAGACATGGTCAGTTTCATGGCAAATATCCGGTTCTCTTTGGAATTATTGTCAATTCTTTGACTGGAGGTTGCATGATGGTCTCTCGACTTTTGCTGATCTTTATTTTTTTTGGGTTGACGCCCTTGCTGTCGGCCCAATGTACAAGCGCACAAACGAAGGCATGCAGAGATGATTGTGGTCCGATTCAGGACGTAGGCAAGCAAAATTACGCACGCTGCATGAACGCCTGCATCGCACGGTGCAACAAGATACCAACCTGCAAGAACGCCACCGGGGCTCTATTCCCGAAGTACTACATTCTCGGGTTAGTATATGCACCGCCCGGATGCACTAGCACCGCCACCCAGAAGTGCTCGGCACAAAGTTCCGTTGATTACCAGGCTGGTAGTTCGATGGGGACAAAAGTTTCGACAGACCACTCTTTTGCGACGAATGTAAATGTAACGGTCGATACGAGTTTTGGTATCGACGATGTGGTTAAAATCGGGGGCAGCGCAAGCGGAGGTTATTCCAACACCTCTACGGATACAAAATCCCAAACCATAACCAAAGGCCAAACCCTTGACATCAAGTCTAACGGTAACGGAGACGGGGTAGATCATAGCCAAGATGCCTTCATGCTCCTACTCAATCCCGCCATCGCGGTTCATGAAACCCAGCAAGCCATCGGTGGTAAGTGCGGCCCGTCAGCAGTCAATTGGTATATGGGCTTGTCGGGATCTTCAGGAACTCAGCAGCGCTATACGCTTTATGTTCAATGGTTGAAGAACCCATCCACAATGCCACCTAACGTCGCTCAGCAGCTCCAGGCGCTCAAGTTTACCAACGACGACTATCAGACCATACTCTCGCAGGACCCCTTTGCGAACGGGGCAACAACCATAGATACCAACCGATTTTCCGCAACTACTTATTCGTTTCCCTACGAACCTCCCCTTCAGGAGTCAGCTTGCAACAATGGAGTCTGTTCTTGCATTGCGATGTCGGATTCCATAAAGAATCAGCTCCAGACAGACGTCCAATCGAAATCCCAAGACCAGTACTCAGTGGGCTTTTCTGAAAAAATATCCGGGATTGATGTCGGTATCTTCAGCTTCGGGGCTAGCTCGGACCAAAAATTCACATGGACAAGCAGTTCAACGAATGACGATACTACTGATTCCAGCCAGACTGCTACGGCTACGGTTGTCTGCCCTTCCACGGGCTACCAAGGTCCAACGATTATGAGCATCTACTGGGACAATCTCTTCGGGTCTTTTTTGTTCGTTCCAACCGTAATAACGTCACCCGAGATCGCGATGCTTAACAAGGGGACCGCCATTGGTGCATCGGGAAAGCCAGTGCTGCATGAAGCAATTACCCTGTCAATTGCAGGTAAGACTTATCACACGTGGACAGACAGTCATGGCGATTATGTCTTCTTCAGACCGGCTGCTCTCCAGCGTGCAAGTCCTGCGACTACCGGACAACTCTCGATACGAGGAGTAAAACAGACAGTCACTCTGGGTTCGGGGCAAAAACTTCAACTTCGTGTCCCGTAAGACACTCACACGGTCCATTCGGCCCCCGCTTCGCTGCGAGGGCCCCTCGCTTTTCACGACGATGATGGTCCAAGAGGTGAATAGCACGATCCGGCAAAATCGCTGGCTCCCCACCATCCGCGTCTCCATGTTCTGTAAAACCCGTGCTGCACGTTAGAATGCTTTGGTTACTCTCAACCACCAACATGGAACCAATCTCGCACTTTTTTTATTCTGACCGGCT
>Ga0070732_10001751_pt1 | contig 11809 bp, 10 predicted proteins | sample Coa_R1_5_FD_66449 | JGI IMG/M metagenome (GOLD analysis project Ga0070732, IMG submission 66449) | Surface soil microbial communities from Centralia Pennsylvania, which are recovering from an underground coalmine fire - Coalmine... | ecosystem: Environmental > Terrestrial > Soil > Unclassified ...
ACGCCATCGCCAAAGCGTTATGCGCTTCGGCAAGCGACGGATCAAGCGCGACGGCGCTTCGGGCTGCCTCAATCGCTTTAGGCATGCTGGCCTCGGGACGTACAAGCCCGGAGTAGCCGAGCACAGTGTACGAGTCCGCTAGCCCGGCCCAAGCCTGGGCGTAGCCAGGATCGAGTTTGACGGCCCATTCGAAGCAGTCCACGTAGGCAGCGGCCGGGCCTCGACGAGCGAGGAGAACGCGCCCTTTGACGTAAAGCTGGTAGGCCTCCAGGTTTTTTGTTCCGGCCCTCACCAGGCGTTCCTGCCCGCCGCCCTCGAGGGTGACCTTCAACCGTTCCACAACTGAGTGTGCGATTTCGTCCTGGATGTCGAAAACGTCCTTCATCTCCCGGTCGTATCGCTCGGACCACAGATGGTATCCGTCCGCCGCATTGACCAACTGGACCGTAATGCGTAGACGGTTGTCAGCTCTTCGTACACTTCCCTCAAGAACCGTTCGCACATTCAACTGTTCCCCAATAATGCGCGGGTCGATGTGTTTCCCCTTAAACGAAAAAGCAGAGCTTCGCGCCACGACGTGTAGCTGCTCGACCTGCGCTAGTGCGTTGATGATCTCTTCCGTCATCCCGTCCGCAAAAAATTCGTCTTCAGGGTCCGCGCTCAAGCTGATGAATGGAAGCACGACAATGGAGTCCACCGTAACAGCAGGTGCAGGCACGGCAGCCGTGTGCGTTCCGTCTCCAAACTGTTCGACCGGGCTAATAAAACGATAGCCGCGCTTGGCAAGGGTCTCGATGAACCGGGGATTCTCGGCGGAATCGCTTAGGGCTTCGCGCAAGCGCCGGATGGCGTTGTTCAAGCCGTGGTCAAAGTCAACAAACGTATCCGCCGGCCATATTTTTTGCTGCAGCTCCTCACGCGTGACCACTTCTCCCGGTTGCTTCAAGAGGGCTTGCAGAACCTGGAAAGGCTGCTCTTGCAGTTTGATCTTCGTGCCCTGTTTGCGCAGCTCACCGGCGCGGAGGTCTACCTCAAAGGGGCCAAAGCGAATCTGTCCTTGTGTTGGAGGAACTGCCATGGAAGCTCCGCAAGTGAAATCGAGTATAGCACCCAGAAAGTACGGAGCGTCTAACCTCCCGTCTTTCAACGACCTATCTCGATATCAAACGGAGCGATACGGGAGCGCCGCGCGGGATTGACCTTCGTCGTCAACGCGAGCACAAAGGGCCATCAACAGGCACGGCTGAGTGCCTCATGTTAAGAACAAAAAATCAGGAGGACCTTATGAAACGGACCATTATGCAGACCACGTTGGCCACGATCTTGTGTGCCACTTTTCTGAGTTTGGCGCCAACGGCGCGCGCTCAAGATGACGGTGTTTGCTCCAATGTGACTGTGGCGGGCAAATGGGGGTACACATATACCGGCACGCTCCTGCTTCCAACGCCCACCGGCACGGTGACCATTCACGTCGCGGCTGTCGGTCGGTTCACATTGGACGCCGATGGAAATCTCTCCGGCACCCAGACCAGGAGCAATGGCGGCGCGTCCTCACAGGAAACGGTAACAGCCAAGATCACTGTGAACGCCGACTGCTCGGCAACAGGCAACTTCAACGTCTACCAATCAGGGCAATTGGTGCGTACCGCCGTGCTGGCTCTCGTGTTCGATGACGACTCTAGGGAGACGCGCGCGATTTTCGAATCCTTGACGCTCGTCAATGGCCCGACCTTGCCCGTAGTCATTACGGTCCAGGCAAGAAAAATCAATCCCAGCAGCGGCAACTGACAGCTTCGGGTTATCGGAACGCGAGGTGCGGTTTGTTGTCGAGACCCCAAGACTCGTTCGGTCGAAATGGAGGGCGGTTATGAGATTAAAGAATTGGGTATCGTTGCTTCAAATTTCCCACTTTCTTGCCCTGAGCCCATTGCTCGTCTGGACGACATCTGCTCGGGCGCAAACCGTGGTCGCTACGATTCCAGTTGGGACCGATCTACCGCGAGCGGTGGGCGTGAACCCGGTCACCAACAAAATTTACGTGGCAAGTTGCAGCTTCGGAGGCTTCGACCGGCCTCCCTCCGGCAGCTTAACCGTAATCGACGGGGCGACGAATGCGACTACTGTCATTAAGGGCGGCTGCCCCACGGACGTGGCAGTGAACTCTGCGACCAACAAGATCTACTTCCCTGGTGGCGTCATTGACGGTGCCACTAACTCTGTGACCAATTTGTCCGCCGCGGGAGGAATTGTCGTGGCCGTGAACCCGGTAACCAACAAGATCTATGTAGCGAACGGGGCTGGCTATACCTACGTGATTGATGGCGCCACGAATTCCGTCACTACAGTCATCGATCCCAACGCATCCTCTCTCTCTCCGGCCGCCATTGCAGTAAATCCAGTAACGAATAAAATTTATGTCGCCAACAACAGCATCCCCATACCCTTTAGCACCAACCCGGGCAACGTGACAGTCATCGATGGCGCTACCAACTCCACAACCACCATCACGGACCCCAATGCTTTTAGCCCGCTGGCGGTGGCAGTGAATTCGGCCACTAATAAAATTTATGTTGCCAACGACGGCAACTTCTACCTTAACCCCCCAGGCTCCAATGATGGCAACGTTACCGTCATTGACGGTGTCACTAACTCCATCACCACCCTCACCGATCCCAATGTGTTCGCACCCCAAGCCGTCGCTGTGGATGAAACCACCAATAAGATTTACGTAGCCATCCCAAATTTTGCACTCACGGCCACGGGAAAAGGCGAGGTGGCCGTAATCGACGGCGCAACGAACGCAATTTCCATCGTAAAGGACCCAAACGCAGTCTATCCGGAAAGGTTGGCTGTTGATTCAGTGACCAACACGATTTACGTGGCGAACTCCGGCTGTCAAAACGACGCGTGCTCCCACCCAGGAAGCGTGACGGTAATCAACGGAGCGACGAACGCTGTGACGACGGTCATCAACCCCAATGCAACCTACCCGGCTTTTCTCGCGATCAACCCTACGACGAACAAGATTTACGTACTAAACTACGCACCAAGCGGCGGTGGCAACGTTACCATGACCGTGATTGATGGCGGGGCAACCCCGACTTCTCACCTTCTGTCGGTACTGCTGGCTGGCAACGAGAGTGGAACGGCAACAAGCAACCCCGCAGGCGTGAATTGCGGAACCTCGTGCACAGCGAGCTTCGCACCCGGGACAGCAGTCAACCTGACTGCGTCGCCCGCTCCGGGAGGTACATTTTCAGGGTGGAGCGACGCGTGCACTGGCGCAGGCTCGTGCAGCCTCACCCTGAACTCCGACGACTTTGTTACGGCCACTTTCGGTTCGCCCGGCGACTTCACGGTTGAACCTGCATCCGTGAACTTGACCGCGAAGCCTGGAGGTCAAGTAACGGACGTAATCACCATTGCTCCTCTGGGGGGGGCGTTTACCACTGCCGTTCAACTGTCCTGTGCGGTCACTCCATCTCCGGTGAACCAATCGACGGCATTGGCAACGTGTTCTCTATCCCCAACGTCGGTTACACCCAGCGCAAATTCGGTCACCTCGACACTCACGGTCACGGCACCATCCCAGTCGGCCGGACTAATACCCGCCGAGGGCCAGCTTTCGCGTCCTCTCTATGCTGTTTTTCTTCCGATACCGTTTGTCTTAATCGGGTTTGGCCCGGCGTCTGGGAAGTCGAAACAGCGGAGACGCTGGCTCTGGCTGCTGTGCAGCCTTTTCGTTGTGTTCGTGGCGCTGCAGGCCGGATGCGGAGGAGGAAGCGGCGCCCTACAAACGCAGCCGCAAAACTACATCGTGACTGTCACGGCGAATTCAGGCGCAATCCAGCACACGACGCAGGTGACCGTCATGGTTCCGTAGCTCTGAGCTAAGGACCGTTTCCCGAAGACGCGGTCCAGAAGTCCGGTTCTGGGAAGCTGTGGTTCAGGACTGCGGTCGAGTGACGGGGCAACCCGGACAGTATTAGTCACAGCGCACTTATCGTGGGGTTGAACTTAGAATTGTGGTTCACCAGTCAGGAGTCAGCAGTCACGTACCTTAGCCGAAGATATCTTTAACCTTGTCGAAGATCGACGAGCCTCGCTCAGCGGGCTTATTTTCCACCTTCAAGGTAGCACCAAGCTGCTCCATCATTCTGCGCTGTTCGCGCGTGAGTTTGGTCGGCGTCAGCACGCGCACGTGATAGTACAAGTCGCCGCGTCCGCCGCCGTGGGGGTCGGGCAAGCCTTTGCCCTTAATGCGAAACACTGCGCCGCTTTGCGTGCCTTCGGCGATTTTGAGCTTTTCCTCGCCGTTCAGACCGGGCACCTGAAGCTCGGTGCCGAGCGTAGCTTGCGCGATGCTGATGGGGATGGTGCAGTATAAATCCGCGCCGCGCCGCTCGAAGAACGGATGTTCCTTGACTTCGAGCACCACATACAGGTCGCCGCTGGGGCCGCCATTCGGCCCCGGTTCGCCTTCGCCCGTGACACGCAACCGCGTGCCCGTATCCACGCCGGGAGGGATGCGCAGCTCGATGGTTTTCTCGCGCTCCATGCGGCCCTGCCCGCGGCATTCCTGGCAGCGCTCTTTCACGATTTGGCCCGCGCCCTGGCAGGTCGGGCAAGTGCGCGTGATGGTGAAGAATCCCTGTTGATAAGCCAACTGGCCGCGGCCGCCGCAGGCTGAACAGGTAACGACGCCGGTTCCCTTCTTGGCTCCGGTGCCATTGCACGCTTCGCAGAATTCCTGGCGCGGCAGCTTGATCTTGGTGGCCACACCTGCCGCAGCTTCTTCGAAGGTCAGCGTCATGTCGTAACGCAGGTCTGAGCCACGCTGGGCCCGGCTGCGGCCACGGCGCGAACCCCCTCCACCAAACAAGTCCTCGAAGCCGAAGAAGTCGCCGAAGATGTCGTGGAAATCCTGAAAGACCGTGTGGTCAAACCCTTGCCCTGCGCCTGCGCTCGACAGCCCCGCATGGCCGTAAGTGTCGTAGATCTGTTTCTTCTGCGGGTCGCTGAGAACGCTGTAAGCTTCCGTGCATTCGCGAAACTTCGCTTCGGCCTCAGTCTTGTTTTCCGGATTGCGGTCCGGATGCCATTTCAGCGCTGCCTTGCGGTAAGCAGACTTGACTTCCTCGAGCGTCGCCGTGCGCGATACGCTCAGCACTTCGTAAAAATCGCGTGGATTTCCCTTGGACATGGAAACTTTCTCTCTCCCTTAGTTGACTGCTTCTTTCGATGCGCCACTCGGATGGACCGCTACACGGACCATCGCAGGACGCAACACGCGTCCATGAAAAACGTAGCCCGGTTGGAAAACCTGAAGAATGGTGCCGTCCTTATGCTCGCTGGTTTCTTCGCGGTCTACGGCCTGGTGAAGATGCGGATCAAAAGGCTTCCCAACGGGGTCGAGGCGCTCCACGCCGAGCTTGGTGATGTTGTCGAGAAGCTGCTTGTAGATCAGCTCGAAACCTTTGCGATAGTTTTCATATTCCGCTTCGCGATGCGCGGCGAGCGCGTGCTCGAAGCCGTCAATCACCGGTATAAGCCCTTCAAGCACGCGAGCAGTGGCACGCTTCGAATCCTCAAAACGTTCTTTCTCGATGCGCTTGCGGTAGTTTGCAAAATCCGCCTGGCTGCGCAACATGGACTGCCGCAACTCTTCGAGGTCTGCCGTTAGCTTCGCCATTCCTGCGTCCGTCTTTGCCGAATCCGCCTCGACAGCCTTGGCTTCGTCGGACGGCTCTAGTTCCGAGCTATCTACGTCCTTCTTGATGTTGATCTTCACTTCCTTCCCTTCCTTGTTACTCACTGGGGCACTTCTCCTGTGTCCTTAGTATTCTCGATTTGATCAGATTTTACTCAGCGCCTCGCTGAAAAGCTGCGCCACGTACGCCACCGCAGTCATGGCGCGTTCGTACGGCATGCGCGTGGGGCCAAGAACACCCAGCGAGCCTTGCACCAGATCATTGCGCGTGTAAGGAGCGCTGATGAGCGCGAGGTTTTCGCCGGCCTGCGAAATTTCCTTCACGCCGATCAGCACGTGAACCGGTTCAGGCGCTTCGATGCACGCGTTCAAGAGCGTCACGAGCCGGTGCTTCTCCTCGATCGCCGCCAGAAGATCACGCAGCTGCGCCTGGTCAGCAAAGTCTGCGGCGCCTACAATCTGCGCCGTGCCCTCGACATGCATCTGCGATGCTGATTCGTCCCCCAAGATTCCAGGATCGCACAGCGAAAGCGCATCCTGCGCAATTCCCTCGTAGCGCTCGCGCTCCGCCGCCAACTTCTGCAGCAAATCGGTGCGAATGTTTTCCAGCGTCCAGCCGGAATAGTGCCGGTTCAAGAAATCGGCAGTAGCATCAAGCTCAGCCTGGGCAAAGCGCCGCGCAGGTAGCAAGATTTTGTCCCGCGTTTTGCCACCCGGCGAAATCAGCACAACCACCACTCGCCCATCGGGGAGCAGCCACATCCGTGCATGCTCCAGCACAGTCTTACTCAGAGGTGGCGAAACAACAATCCCCAGTCCATTCGACACCTCTGCCAGCAGGTGGCCAGCACGCTCCGTAATCTCAACTGCGGTCTTCGCGCCGCCCATTTCCCGCTGAATCCATTCGCGATCGCTGACGCTAATGGTGGCTTGCGACGCAATCTCCTGCGCAAAAAAACGATAGGCAGCCGCTGTGGGGACGCGCCCTGCCGAAGTGTGCGGCTGGTAAAGGAAGCCCCCATCCTCCAAATCGGCCATTACGTTTCGAATCGTAGCGGTGCTCAAAGTCTCCTCGAACCCCTTGGAAATCGCGCGCGAAGACACCGGCTCCCCCGTCTCAATGTATGTACGGACGATGTCGGCCAGAATTTGGCGGTTCCGCCGTTCCTGTAGCGCAGCCGTTCGCATAGCAGCACTGTGCTCCGAGCGCTAGAAAGCCCCTGCTTCTATTGTAGGAAGCGTGTCAAGCGCGGTCAACGCACGCGCGCGTCTTGGTTCTTCCAGCGGGCACGAGCTTTCCTAATCGGCATCAATTGTTGTCGATTTGGGCGCGCTGGAGCTTGTCGGAATAGTCGATGTAGACGGTCTTCCATTCGGTGAAGAAATCGATAGCGGCGATGGCGGCTTCGCGGTGGCCGTTGCCGGTTTGCTTGGTGCCGCCAAACGGCAGATGCGTTTCGGCGCCGATCGTCGGCGCGTTGATGTAGACGATCCCGGTGTAGAGATCGCGCACAGCCTGGAAAGCGCGGTTCGCATCGCGCGTGTAAATCGAAGCCGAAAGCCCGTAGGGCACGCCGTTGGCGACATCAATCGCTTCGTTCAGGCTGCTGATCGGAATCACCGAAACAACGGGCCCGAAGATTTCTTCCTGCGCGATGCGCATGTTCGGCGAGCAGTCACCAAGAACGGTCGGCTCGTGGAACCAGCCTTTCGCGTAGGCCCCACTGCTTAGCCGATTTCCCCCAGTCAGCAGCTTGGCGCCCTCGTTCTTGCCAATCTCCACGTAGCTCACAACGGTGTTTAGTTGCTGCTCGTTGATGCACGGGCCCATTTCGGTTGCGGGATCCAAGCCGTTTCCAACTTTCAACGACTTGGCGCGCTCCACGAAGCGCGTGACGAACTCCTTGTACACGCTCTTGTGCACAGCAACGCGGCTGGCTGCGGTGCAGCGCTGGCCCGTGGTGCCAAATCCGCCCCAGACCGCTCCGTCAATTGCGAGATCGAGATTCGCATCCTCCATGACGATGATGATGTTCTTGCCGCCCATCTCCAGGCTGCAATGCTTGAAATCCGGCGCGCAAGCTTGCGCGATGATGCGGCCCACGGAAGTCGAGCCCGTAAAGCTAATAACCGGCACGGCTTTGTGCTGGGTGAGGGGCGCGCCAGCATTGGGCCCATTACCACTTATCAGATTCACTACGCCGCGAGGCACGCCGGCTTCGGTAAGAACCTGCACAAGGTGGTACGCGGAAAGCGGCGTATCTTCCGCCGGCTTGAGCACCACGGTGTTTCCGCTCACGAGCGCGGGCATCATCTTCCACGACGGAATGGCCATGGGAAAATTCCACGGCGTGATCATCCCACACACTCCGATGGATTGACGCACGCTCATAGCGAATTTGTTGGGCAGCTCGGAAGGCGTAGTCTGCCCGAATAGCCGCCGCCCTTCCCCGGCCATGTAATAGGTCATGTCAATTGCTTCCTGCACGTCCCCGCGCGACTCGGCGAGGACTTTGCCCATTTCGCGCGTCATGTCCTTGGAGAACACTTCTTTGCGTTGGACGAGCAGTTCCGCGGCGCGAAATAAAATTTCTGCGCGCTTGGGAGCCGGCACAAGCCGCCACGTTTTGTACGCTTCTTTGGCGGCATCTACCGCCAAGTCGACGTCTTCCTCGTTCGAGGAGACAAACATTCCAACCAGTTCATCGGTGTTTGCGGGATTGCGATTCTCGTAGGCTTTGCCCGATTGCGATTCCACCCATTCGCCATTGATGAAGTTCTTGAAAACTCGGGGCGCAACTGCGGTGGCCATGCTTCCTCCTAACCCTCTGATGCTTAATTTTGCCTTTGGGACACTGCGGAATGCAGCGCGCACCGTTCTCTATCGAGACATGAATGTTACCGTCACCTCGCAGCAGCGTCAATTCTGCCCATTTTGTGATGGTAGGTCAGTTTCCGGTTAGCGCGTTTATCAGGACCTAGCCATCTAATCGGCTGGTATGTCCTGTTACCAACAGCGGATCTGGAAGTGTGCTGCTTTCCTATAAGCGCGAGAGTTGGTGCTTAATCGTGCAGCACGACGCTCAAAAGAGAAGTGTTGATCTGAAGTCCGCCGTTGTACTTGATGAAACCCAGCTTCCTGAACTTGTTCATAAAAAAGTTGACCCGAGACCGTGTTGTGCCAATCATCTCCGCCAGCGTTTCTTGCGATACTTTGGGGAGTACTCCGTGGGGCTGGTCGTCTTTGCCGTAACGGGCGAGCAGCAAAAGAGTCCGAGCCAGCCGTTTCTCGCTGGAGTTAAAAAGCTGATCGATCAAATCCTCCTCGATACGGATGTTCCTGGCCAGCATATGAGAGATGAAGCGGTCGGAGAAGGCATGTTCAGCGTGGAGCACGCGAATCATCTCGCTCTTTTCAATGAATAGTATGGACGTGCGTGTAACGGCAGTCGCCGTCGCCATACAAACAGGCTGACCTGCCAGGCAGCCCTCGCCAAAAAAATCGCCTGGTCCCAGAATTGCCACGACTGCCTCTTTTCCGACTTCATTGACAACGGAGAGCTTTACACCCCCTTCTTGGATGTATTTCACACCCTTTGCGGGATCACCTTGAGAGTAGATCTTCTGTGAACTTCGATAGTCCACAATTCTTCTGGCTATGCCGGCCGTATCGAGAAAAGCTTGGGCATCGAAGGCGAACTTCTGCTTAAGTTTTGTAGGGGATTTGATCTTCCCGGAAGTCGTTGATGCCCGCATAGAGACACCCCCTGGTCAGATATAGCGCCGCTGGATAATTGTGGTCAAGAAGTTCTTGATTGATTGGTAGCGCTCCAGCTTGGAGTGGACGGTTCGTCGGTAATGTCCCAAATTGAGTGTCGCTACTTCTTCGAGAGCTCGCCCTTGAAGCGACGTTCAACATCTTCACGGCTAAGCGGATTTCCTGCTTTTGTCAATACGACCGAATAGACGATCTCATTCCCTGCGATCTGCGCGGTGATAAATGCCCCGTCCTCCGGCAGTTCTTGGTAGATGAATTTCACCTTCCTGCCGTCTTCAAGTTTCTTGATCCACTCTTCGTCCGGCATGTTCACAGCTCCTCGGGCGAGGTCAGCGTGTGGCGCAAGTATACCTGTTCGGTGCGGGAAATTGCAGATCGGGATGACAAGTCCGCATTTCAGGAAGTGGCCACTTCCCAAGACGCCGCCGATTTCCGACCTAACCTAATTGATGTGCGTATTTCTACGGTATTGACGGTCTGAGGAGATCGAGGTATCTGCAAGGGTCAGGTACAAGAGCGCGCCCAGAAGGTTCAGGGAGACAAGAAGCACGATGGAGGGGATGATCCTCTCATAGAGTCATTGCGTTGCGCAGCACAATACAGCACAGAAGCACCATCCCGAGGGGGTAGCGGTTGATACGGACAATGTCCAAAACGGGGCAGTTTCGCGGATGGGTGTTATCGCATTCTGTTCGAATGAAGAAGAACGAACTCACCCCCAAACAAATATCCTCCGTCCCGTGTCCTACTTGTGGTGTCCCTTCCGGGGAGTGCTGTGTGCTGCATTCAGGCGCTCCTCGCTCAGAAGCGCACACAGAGCGGAAGTTTGCCGCCATCGAAGCCATCGAGAAGAAATCAGGCTAACTCCCGATAAGTCGGGTGGTCTCAATGGGTCGACGCAACACTAGCTCGAATTCTATTTGCAGGAGTTTCTTAGGCTAAATTCGCTCGCGAGTGGTGATTCAAAGGAAACCCCGTCTGTTCAGGTGTAATTGAGTACAGCCCAGTAGATCGATTCTTTATGAAAAGTGTTATGGAATCAAACGATTAGAGGAGTGTTGCATCGACCGGTTGAACTGGCACGCCTTACCGGACAAGTGCCCCTAGCTGAAACGGAGGGGGTGATTTCGCGCGAACGCGAAGGGGGGCGGCGACACAGACCCAAATCTGATAGGGTTGAATCCGGCTGTCGGAGGGCGTTTATGCCTTGCCTCTTGCTGATCCTTTTCCTGGCATTTCCTCGGATCGCACTGGTGTTGATATTCCTCTTCTCGAATTACTTGCAGCGCGCGTATCACGGGCTCATTTTGCCTTTAGTGGGGTTCGTATTCTTGCCGCTGACAACGCTGGCATATGCATGGATGGCGAATACGGGACGACCTACAACGGGCGTTAATTTAATAATTCTGATCATAGCCGTTGCGATTGACTTGGGCGGGCTCGGCGGTGGCGCCTATCATCGAAGACGAGACTAGTTGGACTTAATCTGGTGGTGCGTCCGAGTGGATGATTAGCCGGGTAACCGGACATCTGCCGCGGGCACGTCTTCACACCGGCCGCCAGTAGCCATCAGTCCTCGAGCTGTCGTATTTACCCGCCTCGCGTGTTACGACGCCAACCGCACATCGAACGCAATTTTGACTTCGTCTTTGGCTCGGACGCCCGCTTTTCCGGGAGGCTTGATCCCGAAGTCCGTCTGTTTCACAGCGGCCGCGCCGGTGTAACGGCCATCCTTCAGCGTCACCTGCACCGTGACCGGCCGCGTCTGCCCGCGCAGCGTCAGATTCCCGCGCAACGTCCACTGCCCCTGCCCGGCAGGCTCCGCGTCTGTGGACTTGAACACGATCTCCTGATGACGCTCGCTATCGAGCACTTCAGGGCCCAGCATCGTCTTCTGCACTTCCGCGCGATCTTTCTCGGGTTCGTCCTTGCCGATCACCCGCAACGCCCGCGCATCCACATGGATTTCAACTGCAGGATGCGAGCCCGTGTCCGCCGTACCGCTGTGAATCGGCGCGCGGACTTCGTGCTCGTGTCCCAGCCCTGAGAATACGCCCGTCTTGCCGACGTGGATTGTTAACGTGGACTTCTGCGTGTCGATGTTATGTTGTTGCGCGGTCACGCCCAGCACGCATGCCAGGCTCGCTGCCGCTAGGAACACAGTTCGCTTCATTGCTCACCTCAAATGGAATTTCCTTGCAGACCTAACTTGCAGGTCCCAGAAGAGAAATATCTGTTCACTTGGGGACACCGCGAGTGCGGCTACTTCTCCGGTAAGCGCTAATCAGGCATCTTCAAAGAAGACTCGCTCGATTGCAGAT
>Ga0070732_10001752_pt1 | contig 11807 bp, 18 predicted proteins | sample Coa_R1_5_FD_66449 | JGI IMG/M metagenome (GOLD analysis project Ga0070732, IMG submission 66449) | Surface soil microbial communities from Centralia Pennsylvania, which are recovering from an underground coalmine fire - Coalmine... | ecosystem: Environmental > Terrestrial > Soil > Unclassified ...
TGGCAAAAACCTCAGACCAGATCATGAAGCTTGGCATTGACCCGGTCAAGCATTTCACCGGGAGGGTGGTCCGAGTTACCGGAGTAGTCGAGGCCGGCGCCGGATCATCGATTCAGATGTGGGTGCGCGAGATAACCGACATCGAAGTCATGGATCGCGCATTTTAGCCGAAAGGCTTAAGAGGGGCAGCGTGATTTATTCTTATGCGCATAAGAATAATTCGCAATGCCCCTGTTTTCATTTACGGCGGCTCATTGCTTGAAGACGGCCATGATGGCGTCTATCTCTTCGCGGACGGCGGCGCGCAGCTTATTGCCTGCCTCCTGAACCTTGGGCCTGTACTCCTTCCGGATGTCGGCAATTTGGCTCTTCTGTTCGTTGGTAAGATTCAAGTCCTGCGCATTCGCGATCCGGTGGCACGTTCGGTCCCGTACCCGGTCCGCGCGTTCGTCCTTGATCTCCTGGAGTTTCTCTTGTTGCCCTTCGGTGAGCACCGCGTGAATTTTCTCCATCTCCTCCTTGAGGAGGCCGGTTAGCTCCTTGCCAACGGTTTCGAGCTTCTCCTTTTGCTCGGCCGTGAGGTTGAGGGATGCGATGATTTCACTGCGCTTCTTGCCGCCCAGCAGGTCTTCGTCTCGTTCCTTCCTCTGGGCGTCGTTCAAGAATCCTTTCAAGCCCGCCAGGGCCTTAGCAATTTGGGGATGGAATTCCTTGCGGATGTCCCCGATCCTGGTCTTCTCGGCATCGGTCAGGTCCAGCTCCTCCAGGTGCGCGAGGCGCTCCGCCAGGCGGCCCTGGCGCTCTTCCTTGCGCTCTTCTTTGAATTCTGCAAGTTTCTGTTTCTGTTCCGGAGTCAGCACGTCCTTGACTTTGTCCATTTCTTCCTTCGCTACGGTGGCCAGTTCCTTATGCGCTTCCTGCACCTTGGCCTTGTACTCTTTGCGGATGTCGGCGATCTTGGCCACCTGTTCGTCGGTGAGTCTGAGGACCACGATGCTCTCAATCGGGCCCGCGGGCTCGTCGGCGACCATCCGATCCGGCGCCCACAACGTGGTGAGTGCCACCAATACAATAGCGATTAGACTCCTCATCTCCGGTCTCCTTTCCCTCATCTCGGAAACAAAAGCCCGGCCCCTGCTTGTCCTCACTGGGCAATACGACAGGGGCCGCTGGCGCAAACGCCAACGGGAAACCTTCCCGTCGGCGATTTCCGCTTCGTGCGACGCGCTCGATGTTTGCTCGCCTCGTGACTCAACGTGCGAAGGGAACCATCCACGGTGAACAGGCGAGAATGCGGCCTCGGTTCAAACGAGTTGGGCGATAAAACTGGCTACACCGCGCGTCACAGAACATGGCCTGGCGGCGACGCGGCCCCAGTTTTCAGTGCGTAAATGAGTTTTGCGAAACTGGTTTAACTACAACCCCGTACGGCCCATTGAAACTGAGCACTGCTCTTTTTGGGCCGAGATAAAATGATACCCGAACCCATATGCTACGAAACGGGAGGGAGCAAATCAAGTGAAAAATGGAAGAAGAAAAAAGTGCATCGCCGGTTGGTCTGATTGGCAAACGACTTGCGCCTTGCGCTGGTCGGAGCTGGTGCGCGCCGAGTGCCGCCGACTGCTCGGAATCGAGCCCGTGGGCATTGGCATTCTATGGTTGAGCAGGCCCATACTTGAACCGCCTTCTCGAGTTGAGTCTTCATGCCCCGCGCCCTGATTATTGACGACGAACCACCTGTTCGGTCCACGCTGCGGGCCATGTTGGAACACGCCGGTTTTGCTGTGAGCGAGGCCAGCGAAGGCGAGCAGGGGATTCGTGCCTACTTCCAACAGCCGGCCGATCTCATCTTTTGCGACATGTTCATGGCCGGCAAGGAAGGGCTTGAGACGATCATGCAAATGCGCCGCCAGGGAATCCGCGTGCCGATCGTGGCGATGAGTGGCGGCACTTGCACCGGCGTGATCGATTGCCTGCCCGTGGCCAAGCTACTGGGCGCCACCATCACCCTGCAAAAGCCATTCGGCATGGAAAAGCTCCGCAACGTGCTGGTGGAAATAAACGCCGAACCGGCCACGATTGTGCCAATGGCCGCCGGCGTCACTGCGGATTGAGCTGCTTGGCTTCCGCGCTTTCTTCCAATCCCGTCTTCATGCAAAGGCGAATACAATCTGGCTAGCCTCATGGCGAAAAAATATGCTCCACTAGGGCGCGGGGTTCACGGTCTATTGACATGGCGCTCCGCCCACCGCAGCACCCTGGCTGCGATCCGAACAGCACGGCGGCAAGCTCTCGTCTTGACCGGCCCTGCCAGCCCAGGGTACCGCGTCACGTGCGCATATTGTGTCTGTTCCCGCGATTCATAAACGTACCTCGGTATTTTGAGACCGTTGAGTTCCAGTAATCGAAGTAATCGTTCCAGGTCGTGGATAAATGGGAAATGCTCGCCGCGCTTGATGAAGACGGCTTTGATGCCTTTCTCGGCCGCTTGCTGGGCTTCGAAGCAGAGATCCTCCAAATCGACCTTGGGATCGGCGTTGAGCGACATTGCCAGGTTGCTTTTCGCCCGGCGGATCCACTCGCGGGGATCGTCCGGCGGGAGCCGCTTAGGGCCCATACACGACCTTCCCCTCGCGCAAGGCCGGACAAATTACCAGACAATGCGTGTCGCGATACCGCTCGACTTCTTCAGGCGTTACCACCACGGCATCGACGGCGATGGCGCCAGTGAGGTTTCGGTAAATGGCGGTCGTGACGCGGTGGCGGTCGAACTTTCCTCTTTTGATAACCAGCAGGTCCAGGTCGCTGTCGGGTCCCATCGTCCCCCGCGCCGCTGAGCCAAACAGGACGATCTTTTCGGGCTTCGCTGCCTGAACCACGCGCGTGATGGTATCGGCGAGAACGCCCGGATCGGGCTGTCCGCGTTTTTTCCTTGCACGAGCTGGTGTTTTAATCTTCACGGCAATGTCGCTTCGTAGACCGGTGGTTTACATTGGGGGCCCTTACCGGATCGAATCCGTGTACGGGACATCGTATCATGAATTGACGGCGGTGACGATGGCGAGCCGGCGCATGCCGAGCGATCAGGTCAACAAGGCGACGAGCCGGCCGGACGCGTGGCGAAAAAAGTGCTCCACGAGGACGCGCGGTTCGGTCACGGATCCCGGGATCGCGGCCCCCGGTCAGCTTCAGCCGTTGGTCAGCTAGCGGCGTCCGCTCCCGTTGAGTCATTTGATGTTAGCGATTTTTCGTCGCTGCCATTCCGGCGAGATTCCAGTTTCAAGGTCGAAAAGCATCTCGACGGCGAATGTCACTTGAGTCCTCCCATCGTGCCGCGATAGCTGGATAAACGGCGGCGGCGTGCTTTTCTGAATGGCCGCTTCAGGCCTAAAACAGGGACTTTCGTAGCCAAACGTCGCCAGTTCCACGTATCCGAACCTTTCTTCGCGCCGGATAACCCCTCGGTCAATTCGGCTCAAGTCGAGATACTGGATCTTCCAAGACGAATCGTCACCCCAGTGACAGCCCCATACAAAGCCAAAGTCGCCATTGGGCCATTCGTAGTCGGCGTCCCAATACTCACTTCCCGGAATTACCGACTCATCATTGACATCCCACCAATCGGGAACGTAGAAACCAACTGGGCAGAATCCGCCTCCAGGCGGTGCGTCAGGCCCGTCCACCTCCTCGGCGATCACGCTTCTGGACGCGAGGTCGAGCACTGCCGTTTTGGTGTAGTTACTTGAGATCAGTGCGAATTCCTTGGTCCCTTGTCGAAACGGCTCAAACGTCCGAAGCAGCGAATAGAATCGCTCGTATTGGCAGACTTTTTCGAAGCAGGGAGAGCCTGTTCGCTGAAATACCTCGACGATGGTCGAGTCCCAAGTTCCCGGCCGATTCGGCTTTGGCGTACCCTTGACGACGTATTTATCCCGAGGTTTTGGTTGCGACGGAATCTCGAAATCTGTCTCGACGACCGTCTAGCGGATGACGAGACCGCGATTATGATGTTGCTCTGCCCAGTTGCGCCCGTCGATCTCTCGGGCGCTAAGTTCCGCGATCCGCGCCTGCGCCTCACCGGCCGAGCGGAAGGCTCCGAAGTAGAAGTCCTTCTCGCGGCCTTCGTGGAGGGCATAAACACGATAGACAACATCACCACGCATGTCGAGAGTCCGAAAAAGAATTAGGGAACTACTCCGCCTGCAAGCGCTCTCTCATGTCGGTATAGGCAGTGTCGATAAGCGCCTTCAAGGTGTCGTCATCCACCTCGGTTCCGAGCTTGAGCTTCACGTGGCGCATGAACTTGCCGGTGCCTACCAAAAGCCCCTCTGGATCGGCAAGCTCGGCTCCGCGGAAGAACCCGACGTTGACGTGAGCCTTGAAAGCGTTGACGTATGCGAATGCCGCGTCACCTACGCATGCAGTCGGATGGCCATCATGCAATAGTTCGCGCACATCGCTCCCACACATTCGCAGAACCTCGAACCAGTGGCACGCGATGGCCCCCAATTCTTCCGAATGTTCCTTCAACCAGCGCTCAACGGCGAGATCTCGTTTTACTGCGGTCGGGAACCGCAAGAGCTGGTTCACGGTGTTTATCTCAAAATCGACACCACGATATGAGAAAAGCGGGAACAGCGGACACGGCTGATTTTAAAACCAATCATCGACACAACGATGTTAGCAAGATCCGGTGCCATCAGATGTCATCAATGTCCCTTCCGTGACGAGCCCGTGCCAGGACCATTTCGGAATGTCCAAACCGTCGGGCACATCCTCTGCCGAGCGATGATAACGAGCCATCGTGGTCGTGGTAGCCCACGCGAAGTAATCGTGCAGCACAGCTCGAAGCCGCTCGTCGCGCGCGAGTCCAACATCCTCTAACGCCTGATCGAAACAGGCGATTGCGAGCCGGTCCATCTCCTCGTGCGGGCCGTTGCCGCTATGAATGCGGACGACCGATGTCTCACTTCCTTACCGGTCGGAATAGGTCGTTGGCCCGCCAAGTGCCTCCGCCCAGTATGCAGCAAGGCGCTCGGTGTGCTGCGGGTGAAAGCCGTGGCTGAAAGCATGGCTCACCATTTCGTCTTCGAGCACGCGCGCATGCCACGCGCCGGCCAACCTCAACAGCCCGTCGCGACCACCTGCGGCTTCGTAGATCGTTTCCATAATTTCTCAGCTCGCCGCTTTCTTCACGAGCGCGGTGATGCTTTCCTATGCGGCTCACAATCGTACGCCCGGCAATTGGCTGGCTTGTTTCACCCAGTCAGTGAATTGAGCTTCGTCGAATTCGCCATCCTCATCGATGTGGAGGTAGCGCACTTCCTCTTGCTTGGACTCGCCAGGGGGGACGGGACGCAGCGACGTGCCGCGAAAGAACGCCACCTTAATGTACTTCGTCATACAGTGGAAGCCGAGGAACCAGCCTTGGCCCTCGAAGCCGTAGAAAGGTGTGTTCCATTTGACAGCCTTGTACACGTTGGGGACCGCGGCGACGATGAGCGCATCGAGGCGGCGGCCGACGTCGCGTTTCCAGCCCGGCAAGGCCGCGATGTAGGCCTGCACGGGTGCGTCGCCGAAACCCTTCGCGATCTGCGGATTCCCGCCCGAAAGAAGGACCGGCTTGGCGGCCATCTTCTTCCGGACATTCTTGGTAGTGCTCTTGGCACTCCGGATACTCTTGGCCATGTTTGGACTGTGCTGCGGAAAAAAAATCGATTCCAGTTTATTTTCGAATCGGCGCGAACGGAATCCAACCGACGCTCTGGCCAACTCTTGAGGACCGGTGGCGTAGCCGACCTTAGTGGGCTTAAATCGGAATTGGGAAAGCTCCCCGAGTAGGACTCGAACCTACCCCGGCGCGCCGGGACCGGTTAATCCCGACGCGTCGGGACTGCACCATTGAGCAAATGGGCGCGAATCCATTTGGCCGACTTCATGCGCTTGATCTGCCGCTCCCGGCTCACCGCTGCCGAACGGCTTGGGTGAGCTTCTTTCCAAACCAGCCGCCACGGACCGTTCTTATGGGTATAGGTGACACGGCCGAAGCCGGCATCGTTGTGTTCACATTCGCGGCGCTGCGGGTTATCCGTCGAGCCGATGTAGAACTTGCCCAATGGATTTTCGAGAATGTATACCCAGAACGTGGTTCGTTCGTCTTCCAAGCTCCCCGAGTAGGACTCGAACCTACAACCTGCCGGTTAACAGCCGGCCGCTGCTACCATTGAGCTATCGGGGAATATTCTCAAGCTCCCAGACGCCGCCGGTTAATCCCGACGCGTCGGGACTGCTACCATTGAGCTATCGGGGAATGCCCATCGGCATTGGAATTATATAGGTTCGCCCATGCCTGGACACAAGGGCAGTTTCTCGTATCTCATCAATCGGCTTTGCCCCTATGTCGAGGAAATCAGCCATGCGCTTTGCAACGCTGCGGACGAACCTGGGGCCACGTTTGGTGGTGCGTTCCGGCGACCATTACGTCGATCTCGTGGCCACCGATCCGAAGCTGCCAGCCAGTATGCGGCAACTGCTCGAAGCCGGGCCGGCAATTTACCCGGCGATCGAGAGTGCAGTCCAGAAGCCCCAGGCGGTGAAGCTGGCGGTCGGCTCGGCCCAGTACCATGCCGTCGTGCCCAATCCGCCGAAAATTCTGTGCATCGGCCTCAATTATCGCGACCACGCCATCGAAGGCGGCAAGGCCATCCCTACCGAGCCCGTGCTGTTTGCCAAGTTCACCACCGCTCTCATTGGCGCCGGCGAGCCGATTGTACTGCCGAAGGTAAGCCAGAAGGTCGATTACGAAGCGGAACTGGTGATCGTCATTGGCAAGCGCGGCCGGCATATTCCGGCCGACAAGGCGTTCGACCACGTGGCCGGCTACACCTGCGGCCACGACGTTTCCGCCCGCGACTGGCAATTCCGCGGTGAAGAGAAGCAGTGGATCATCGGCAAAACTTTCGACACCTTTGGCCCGGTCGGGCCCGAACTGGTGACCACGGACGAAGCGCCGCATCCCCATAACCTGTCGATTCGCATGAAGCTGAACGGGCAAGTGATGCAGAACAGCAATACGAAAGAATTCATCTTCGGCGTGCCACAGTTGTTGGCGTACCTGTCGCAAGTGGTGACGCTGGAGCCGGGCGACCTGATCTTCACCGGCACTCCGCCCGGCGTTGGTGGCGCGCGGAAGCCGCCTGTCTGGCTCAAGCCCGGCGACGTCGCGGAAGTGGAAATCGATGGCATCGGCGTGCTGCGCAATCCCGTGGTGGCGGAGAGCTGAAAACCGGTTCCCCCTTCCCTCTTAGGGAAGGGGGTTAGGGGTTAGGTGAAAGTCCCTCAACCTAACCCCCAGCCCCTTCCCTAAGAGGGAAGGGGAGAGAAGCATGGACAAATCTCAAGAGCGCGTGCTCGGCATTCCCGCCGAGCGATTGCGGGAAGCCGGCATCTTTCAAGGCTTCCGCGCCTTCGATCCGGCGCTCTTCGCCTTTCTCCTGGATTCAAAGCACCTGGAATATCGCCTGCGCGGCCCGGCCGAAGAAGATCCGTCGTTCAAGCAACTAATCCCGTACGTCGTGCTGCGCTGCGGCTCGTTGCTCTTCCATTACACACGTGGCGGAAACGGAACCGAAGCGCGTCTGCGCGCTTTGCGCTCTGTTGGCATCGGCGGGCACATCAGCGCCGAAGAGGATTCGTCCGCCAGCGATCCCTACCGGGCCGGAATGCTGCGTGAATTAAGCGAGGAGTTAGAGATTCAAACCACCTTCCGCGAATCGTTGGTTGGGCTCATCAATGACGATTCCGTATCGGTGGGCCGGGTGCATCTTGGTGTGGTGCATCTGCTGGAACTGGCGGAGCCGAACGTGAAGCCGAAGGAAGATGCGATCGCGACGCCAGGCTTCGCGCCGCTGGCGGAATTGCAAGGCGTGGCCGGACAATTCGAGACCTGGTCGCAGTTCGTGATGAATGCGCTTCAAGCGGCCGGCGTTTAGCGGGCGACCCTTTGGGTCGCTCGCTAAACCTGATGTCAGTTCGTCATGTCAAGTGTTCCCCCTTCCAATCCGCCGTCCTTTGCGCAGAAGTCCAACACTCGTCGCACTTTTTCCTCCGCCGCTGGCTCCCCCGCAACTTCGTCGCCCGGTCCATGGCCCCAAATGATCGTCGGCCCGCTCTTGAACTCATTCCGGCCCAGGCGCAGCGTTCCATTGGTCCAATGCATTACGTTGAGCTTCAGTTGCCCCTGGTGGGGCTGCAATAGCCCCGCCACGCGGGCGGCGGCCTCGACTTCCGGATCGCCCCACGGCTTGCCCGGACTGTGGATGGGCGGCGGAAAGATACCCATGAGCACCGGCAATGTTTTCACGTCGGCGTCGCACGGCAGCAGAATGCCTTTTTTATCAACCGCACGAGTAACCGGAACATTCTCCGAGTAGGTTATGGCCAGTGCGGCAAGCCGGAATTGAAGTTGCACGCGGATTCGCCGGCCTGGGCCGATTTCCACTTGCTGCACCCTCTCCACCCAAGCGTGACGCACAAACGCGGCTGTGAGCCGCTCCGCCAGGGAATCGTCGAGCAGGGACACTTGCTCCGGCAAGCCATTCAGGTACTGGACTTCGCTCAAGAATTCAGCGCGGCTCAGGCCGGGCGGCGACGAGCATTCGATTTCAGCAACCGGAAACTGATAACGCGGCTCGTCGCGCAATTGCCGGCGCAAATACTGGCCGAGCAAGATGACCCCGCCCAACGCCAACGCGCAGACCACCAACGTGAGAACGATTTGAACCAACCAGCGGCGCATGGCGAATCCTTCGCGCGTTACCAAACGAGAATATCCTGTTCCAGATTCACGCCGCTTTGCTCGCGGACTTTGGACCGAACCAGGTCAATGAGCCGGAGAACATCGCGGGCAGCCGTATTCGGGCCGGCCACGATGTAATTGGCGTTTTGTTCGCTCAGGCTCGCCCCGCCGACTTGGGTCTTGCTCAATCCCGATGACTCGATCAGCTGCGCTGCTTGCAGGCCGCGCGGGTTCTTGAAAAGACGTGCCGATGCTTCGAAGCTGTGCGGCAAGTTCGCTTTCCGTGTGATCCACGCTTTGAGCATCCGCTTCTTGATGGCGTCGTCGCGGTCGGTTTCCAGCTCGAATTCTGCCGTGAGAATCACGGGATCATCGAGATTGCTGCGGTTTTCACGGAAGCTCAGTTCCTCGTGTTCGCGCCAGACGGCAGCATGCCGGCTATCCAGGACTTCTACCCGGCGAACATACTGGCCGATCTCACCGGTGCGATCGCCGGCATTGACGCGCACGGCGCCGCCAATCGTGGCGCTGATGCCAACTAGTGTTTCCAGGCCGGCCAGATGATGCTTCGCCGCGGCGGCGATCACGGCCGCCAAGTCGGCGCCCCCGCCGGCCCGCACCTTACGACCTTCCACGCCGATCTTCGAGAAGGCAGGGCTGATGAGCCGCAGCACGATGCCGTTCACGCCTGCATCGCGCACCAGCACGTTGCTGCCGACGCCGAGAACGCGCACCGGCAGTTTCTCCTTGGCTGCCCAGCGCATAATACCGGCCAGTTCTTCGACCGAGCGAGGTTCGGCCAGGTGTTCCGCCGGCCCGCCGATTTTCAGCGAAGTGAACGGCGCCAGCGGCTGCCGTGCACGCACAATTTCGGGAAACGCTTCCTCAAGGTTCATGGGGAACATATTAGATGCCGCCCTGCCAAGCCGCAAGCCGCATATAATCGAGGCATGCTTGAACTCGACGGATCGATGGGCGAAGGCGGCGGGCAGATTCTGCGCACCAGCCTCGCTTTGTCGCTGATCACTGGCCAGGCATTCCGCTTGCGGAAGATTCGAGCCGGCCGGCCGAAACCGGGGCTGCACCCGCAGCACCTGATGTCGGTGCGCGCCGCGGCCACGATTGGTCAGGCGAAAGTCGACGGCGACACCATCGGCTCGCGCGCGTTGGTCTTCGAGCCGGGCGAGGTGAAGTCCGGGAAGTACCGCTTTGCCATCGGCACCGCCGGGGCGACCGGATTAGTATTGCACACGATCTACTTGCCGCTGGCGTGGAAGGCCGATGGGCCGAGCGAACTGATCCTCGAAGGCGGCACGCACGTCAGCACCAGCCCGTGTTTCCACTTCCTGCAAACCACCTGGCGCGCCTGGATGGAATGGTTCGGCTTGCACCTGAAGTTGAAGATGAATCGAACCGGATTTTATCCGCGCGGCGGTGGGCAGGTCGAGGCGGTGATTCAATCTTGCCAGCGAATTCGCGGCTTGATGCTGACGACGCGCGAGCCGCTCACGCGAGCCACGGGCTTCAGCGCCGTAGCCGGTTTGCCAGAGCACATCGCGCAACGGCAAGCGCGGCGAGCACGATACCGCCTGCGCGAAAACGGCATCGAGACCGATATCGTCGAGGAGACCTGGGCCGGCGGCCCGGGTTCGGTGCTCGCCCTCATCTTCGATTCCGCGCCGGTGCCGACGCTGTTCTTCGGCCTCGGAGAGAGAGGCAAGCCCGCCGAGAAGGTGGCCGACGAAGCCGTTTCGCCAGCACTGCACTACGCCCACTCCGGCGAGCCCGTCGATCCGCACTCGGCCGACCAGATCGTGCTGCCGCTGGCACTGAGCGAGGATGCGAGCGAATTTCGGGTTTCCGAAGTCACGCAGCACTTGATCACAAACATTGCGGTGATTCGGCATTTTATTTCGCGCGACATTGTTTGTGACGGAGCGCAAGGTTCTGCCGGAGTAGTGAGAATCGCTGCAAAAGGGTAAAATGGAGGAATTGCTGCTTGCGGCTAAGCCTTTATGACCACGACGATTTCAGACCTGATCATCCCAGTTGCCCACTTCGTGCCTTGCACCGAGGCCGAAGGGCCGGGGAAGCGCTTCGCGCTCTGGTTCCAGGGCTGCCCGCTGCGTTGCCCCGGCTGCTGCAACCCGGAGATGCTACCGTTCGAGGGCGGAACGCCAACGACGCTATCGGAGATCCTAGAGCGAATTTTCGATGCACAGGAGCAAGACGGAATCGAAGGCATCACGCTGCTCGGTGGCGAGCCATTGGCGCATGCTCGCGCAGGAACTGAAATCGCCAGAGCGGCACGCCAGCGCGGGCTAACCGTGATGGTCTTTTCCGGCTACAGGCTGGAGGAAGCGCAGGAACTCGCTGATCCCGGTGTGGCGGAACTTTTGGCCCTCACCGATATTCTGGTCGATGGCCGCTACATGCGTGAATTGCCCGACACCGAGCGCCGCTGGATCGGCAGCACGAATCAGCGCATTCATTTTCTCACGGATCGTTACCGGCCCGACGATTCGTGCTGGAGGAAGAAAAACACCCTTGAAATCCGGCTCGACGCCAACGGACTGTCGCTCAATGGCTTCCCGGCCCAAATTGCGGTAGGATTGTGGAAGGTATTGCCGAGGAAGAGCCAAGCATGAAGCCGCTTGTGGCTTCGCAGGAACCTTATGACCACGGTTGCGCCGTTGCCTGTTTCGCGCTTCGAAGCTAGCCTATTGCGGCTGTTGCGGTCGTGCCTGCGCTACGGGCCGGGAGACGCGAGCCCGCCAACGCCGGCTGGCAAAATCACCGCCCCGAAGTGCCTCAGCCCAAATTGCGTGCACCTGGTGCGCGACAGCCTGTCGAAAGGCTGCGTACTGTACCTGGCGAAAGCCGGCGGCTGGCGGCGCGAACGGCACTTGCAGAAGGGACAGCCCGCCACCGGCCGGCTCTGGGAAAGAACGGCGCCGGAAGAGCTTGGCCTGTCGTTTACGGTGCAATCGCTGCATTTCCTGGTTTGGCT
>Ga0070732_10001753_pt1 | contig 11801 bp, 10 predicted proteins | sample Coa_R1_5_FD_66449 | JGI IMG/M metagenome (GOLD analysis project Ga0070732, IMG submission 66449) | Surface soil microbial communities from Centralia Pennsylvania, which are recovering from an underground coalmine fire - Coalmine... | ecosystem: Environmental > Terrestrial > Soil > Unclassified ...
TAGCGCTTCGAGGCTCGTGCCGTCGGGGCTTTCCCAGAGCCGCTTGGGCTCGGCACGGATCGGGAATCGCCCCGCGTCGAACCCCATGTGGAGCGAGAATCGGAAACCGAATCGCTTGGCCACTTGCGGCAGCATCGGGTAGAGCGCGAACCGGCGGCGGGCCAGTGTCTCGACGTTGCGGTCGTCGAGGTGCCGGCGGTAGACATCCCCGCCACGGCGGAACTGCCAGAGTAACGACTCCAGAGGTAAGAGCGACTCGTCGACCTCGGCAAAGGCTCCGCCGACCACGTCGACCCAGCCTTCGGTCACGGCCTGGCGAATCGAGGCAATGTGCTCAGGGGCGCGTTCGGCCAGCACCTCGATCGACCGTGCTGGGGCCAGGAACGAGACCGGCGCTCGCGCGGCAAGCGGGTCGGCCATGTCGTCGAGAGGTGTCGCTGGGTCGAGCAGGCAAATGTCGATGATGTAGGCGTCAACCGGATAGAACCTCTCACGTGCTTGCGTCAGGAGCTCGAACGCCGCGCGAAGGCGGTTGGTCGCGGCGGGCCAGTCGCCGGCCAGCCATGCGTGCGCACCGCTTTGAACCTCACGGTTCAGTGCGTCGGGATCGAGCGTATCGATGTGCCCCATACCAAGGGTGAGGTCGCGCAGCCACCAACGCGCCGTGCCCAGGGCGTGGAAGTCGCGCGTAACCGCCGCCCCATCTTCATGCGAAGGCTCGATCGACGCGGAGGGAGCGACGAGCTCGAGCACCTGCCGGACCAGTTCGAGCCGGTCGGCCTTTCCTTCGCGCACAACGCATCCTGCGTCCTCGGCCTGAGTGCGGTATCCCGAAGGGAGCCGGCCGGCCATACCGGCGGCGACGATGCGAATCTCGCCGGCACTCGGCGCGGAGGGCGCGTCGACGTTCTCGATGCGAGGGAGCTGATCGACCCGCGCCAGTAGCGCCGGATGCCAGAGACCCGACACCACGGCCCAGATGGCCGACGCATCGAGCTCGGTCAGGTCGGAGGCAGGCTCGCGCTTGTCGGCGGCGATCAGGGCGATCAGTGCGGTACGTTTACCCGCGTTGGATGGCTGCGCGGGGGCGATGGTCTCGGGAAATCCCTGATCGCCGCCTGGGGGTGCCTCCATGAGTCAGCTCCCCAGTGCCGACTTAAGTGCGCGCAGCTCTGCCTCGAGGTTCTCGACCGAGTTCCGCAACGACTCGATCTCCGATCGCAGCTCGGTTGCCTCGGCCTCCCACGCCCGCGCGCCCGTCTCGCCTCGTCGAACCCGCACTTCCTCGCCGATAGCGTGGGTATCCGACGCAAACTCTTGGCGAATCTTTTCGAGGTGCTCGGGCGAATACAGCCCGTGGGTTACGATCACTCCGCGCACCTGGCCAGGGGGAGAGAGCCTCACTACCAGCCCGCGCGCTATGAGCCCATCCAGCACGCCTTGCAAAGCGGGCAGATCGGCGATCGGCTCCATCCGGCTCGCGCGTGCGCGCAGGTCGCCTTCGGTCTGCGGACCTCGCAGCAGCAGCTCCGCAAGAACCGCGAGCTCGACCGGTTGGTTCCGCAGGTCGAGCCACTCGTACAGCGTGTGCTTCCAGCGCACCACTCGCCCGATGCCCTCGATTCGCACCACAGCGCCCTTGAGCCGCAACTCCTGTAAAAGATCCTCGACCTCGTTCTCGTCGAAATTCGTGAATGGGTCGCGATTCGACTTCTGGTTGCATCCGTTTACAAGCGCGTTGAGCGACATTGGGTAATTGTCCGGGGTCGTCTTGGCCTTCTCGACCAGCACGCCCAGGACCCGGCGCTCGCCTGCCGAGAGCGGAACCCACGTCTTCTCAGCGACCGGTGAACTCATGGGCAGAATGCCTCTCTCGGGAAGCGAACGGGCACGGTGGCCGTTTCCACGCATCGCGTCTTCAAGGTAGATCGATCTTGAGCGCTTCGTTCATCCGATTCGTGAGGTTGGCCAGACTCACCGACATCGTAAGCTCCATCAGCTCTTGATCGGAGAGTTGCTCGTGCAGCCGGGCCACGACGGAGTCGTCGGAACGTACGTTGCGCGTAACGCCCTCAGCGAAGCGCAGAACGTCGCGCTGGAGGTCGTCGTAAGCATCGCTGGTTTCGAAGCGGTCAAGCTCTTTTAACTGGCGTTCGGTAAGGCCGGCCCTCTGACCGAGGGGGCGATGGTAGTGCAGTCAGTAGTCGCAGCCGTTGACCTGTGACGCTTTCAGGTAGGCCAGCTCGCGGAGCTTGCCATCAAGCTTGACTTTGCTCAGGGCACTGTTCAAGGCGAGGAACCCCTGCAGGATCGCAGAGTTGTGGGCCATGGCCTTGAAGAAGTTCAGAACGACGCCACGCTTCTTCTCGATGTCGTCGTAAATCGGCCTGATCGACTCATCCGCCTGCTCTTTGGAGACGTAACTGACGTGTCCCATCGGGCGGTTCTCCTGGACCATGGAGAGAATCCGAGGAAAGAGCTCTCTCGCGTCACCATCGTAGGGCGGGCTCGGTGAGGGTTCAAGTCCCACGGAGGGACTTGGAATGGCAGATTTCAGAGCGTCTTCTCAGAACTTGCTGAGCCGATCAACCAGCGCAGTGAACTGCGAGCCCGTGTCACGCATTTCGTCGGGCCAGAGGGTGAGGAAGCCGCGGAAGCCGATTTCTTCGAGGGCTCCGAGATATTCCACCCAGTCGATGGCTCCCTGAGGTAAGCCGGAGCTGGCGGTATGGATGATGCGCGCCGCCGGCCATTTGCCCGTGGGCGTGGGGGCGTAGGCGTGCGCGACCCAGGGACCGAGAGCGCGGCTGGTGGCGGCGGGATCGTGGCCGTTCGCGAGCAACGAGGCGGGGTCAATGCTGGCGGCCAGGCCGGGGTTGTCCAGCCAGTCGAGCACCCACCGCACGGTTTCTCCCGCGTCGGTACCCGTCTCGATCGCCAGGCGAACGCCACGGTGATCAGCGCGGCGGCCGAGTTCGCGTAGCGCGTTCGTGAAAACGGCTCTCCGTCCGGCATCGGCCTCAGGAGGCACCGCGCCCACACGAGCGAGCACGAGTTTGCTGCCGACGTCGAATGCCAGGCCGAAGGCGCGCTCGGCGCGGTTGATACGGTCGTCGAGCTGGTCCTCCGTGTCGAACGGCCGGCGGGTCGGCAGGTTCAGCGCGACGAGGCAAATCTCGGTGGACCGCAGCAGGTGCCTGAGTTCGCGCCGGCCGGTTTCTGAGAGACGATCGGCACTCAAGTCGCCGGTCGCGTCGGCGACCACGCCCTTCGCGCCGAGCCGCGCGGCTTCCTGGATCTGCTCCTTGATCGATTGGGCGGGATTGATCCGGATCCCTAGAGGAGAGCGGATCATGGCGTATGGTTCCTTCAGCAAGAGTGAGTGCGGTTGGATAGGCCCATTGCTCCGGGTCCAGGTCGTTCCGAACGCCCCGCTCGTTCAATTGGCGCCGGGGGTTGATTCGGATCTAATGAGGCTGGGTACAATGCAGGCCCCATCTAGTCCTACTCGAATGCCTCCGCCTCGTCCAGCACCCGAGGGACGTGTGACGATCGCCCGGGAGGTTCCATTTCATTGCCTGCTCGACATACCAATCGAGCGACTGGCCCCGCTCATCGGCTCGTGGCCCGAACCGGCCTTGCTCGAGAGCGGGCGCGGCTTCGGCGCGGCCGGACGATGGAGCATTCTGGCTGCTCGCCCGCGACTGGTCTATGAAGCCACCGGCACGGCGTGGCGGATGCGGACTGGCAACACGACAGAGGCAGGCAAAGGCGCTGTATTGGAGAGGTTGGATCGGGTCCTGCGCCAGTATGGCTTGGCCGATCCGGCGGACCATGTCGAGCCGTTCCTGCCGCCGTTCCAGGGTGGTCTCATCGGCTTCTTCGGCTACGACCTCGCCCCGCGCCTCGAACGTCTCCCGCGCAAGGCGGCGACTGATTCGCAGATACCTGACATCCATTTCGCACTCTACGACACAGCAGTGACCGTCGATCATGCGACTGGAGCGGTGGAGCTCTGGGCCCACGATCTCGTCGGCGACGGCCACGACGAAACGGCTCAGCGCGGCCGGCGCTGGCAACGCGCCCTGGCCCGACCTGCTCCCGCTCCGCAGCCCTCGTCGGGCTTCGATCGGCTCGAGAGCAACTTCAGCCACTCCGAATACGTATGCGCGGTCCAGCGAGCGCTCGACTACATCGCTTCGGGCGACGTTTTCCAGGTCAACCTGTCGCAGAGGTTCTCGGCACTCGGGCGGGCTGAACCGCTCGACCTTTACCTGCGACTCAAGGCCCAGAGCCCCGCTCCGTTTGGCGCGTTCTTGCGAAACGATGACTGGGCCGTCGTCAGCGCGAGCCCCGAATGGTTCTCTCAAACGCGCGGCGATCACCTCATCACTCGCCCCATCAAGGGCACTCGCCCGCGCGGTCGCGATCCCGAGGAAGACGCGCGGCTCGTCGCCGAGCTCGAGGCAAGCCGCAAGGATCGAGCCGAACTGACGATGATCGTTGATCTGGAGCGCAACGACCTGGGCCGCGTCTGCCGGTATGGGACAGTGCGCGTGGTGAACCCGCTCGAGGTCGAGACTTACGCACAGGTTCACCACCTGGTCGCGACTGTTGAGGGACGGCTCTGGCCCGACAAGACGCCGATCGACGTGGTGCGCGCCTTGTTCCCAGGCGGGTCGGTCACGGGCGCCCCGAAGATCAGGGCCATGCAGATCATCGACGAGCTCGAGCCGACTCGACGCAGCCTGTACACCGGTTCGATCGGCTACTTCAGCCGTGGCGGGGCCAGCGGTTTCAACATCGCGATTCGAACGCTGCTCCTCGAGGGCGACCGCGTGAGCTACCAGGTCGGCGGCGGCATCGTGGCCGACTCAGACCCGGAGACCGAGTACGAGGAAACGCTCCACAAAGGACGCGGCCTGCGCCAGGCACTCGCCGCTGGGGGGCGCAGGCCATGATCTGGGTTGGCAATCGGATCGTTGCCGAGTCAGACCTGACGATCACCTGCGCCGACCGCACGTTCGAGCACGGCCTTGGCCTGTTCGAGACCTTGCGCACCTGGAACGGATCAGCGACGCTCCTGTCTCGCCACTTGGCTCGTATTACGAGGTCAGCAAACGAGCTGGGGCTGCCGCTTGACCCGACTGCATTGCCCGATGCCGGAGCCATCACGCAACTGTTGCGTTCGGATCGGATTACAGGCGACGCCATGCTCCGGCTCACGCTTACCGGCGGTGTATCGCCCACCAACGGCTCAGTGGTGTGGATGCGCTCGGCCCCATTGCCAGCGCCCACGCGAGCCGGTGGCGCAACGGTTTGTGGCTTCTGGATGGTTTCGAGTGATGATCCATTGGCACGTCACAAGAGTCTGAACTACTGGCGCAGACGGTTGGCTTTCGAACAGGCCCATCAGCTCGGCTTCGACGAAAGCCTGAGTATCACCGCTGACGGTTGTGTGTGCGAAGGTAGCCGATCGAATCTTTTCTGCTTCGTGGACCAGACGCTGCTTACTCCGCCACGGGCAGGGCCAATTGTGCCAGGCATCATGCGAGCCTTCATTCTCGAATGCGCCGGACGTTTCGGCCTCGAGGTGCTGGAACGACACCTCACTCCCGAACAACTCGGCGCGGCCGACGAGGTGTTTCTCTCGAACGCGGTGCGAGGCATACTGCCGGTCAAGCGTCTCGAGCTGCTCCGAGGCGCCGATGCCGGATTGTCACTGCCCTGGATCATCGAGATGCCGTCGGCGCCTGGTCCCTGGACCGCTCGTCTCTGGAACGACCTCGCGAGTTGGCTTGAAGGCGGAGGAGGCGAGCCATGACAACCGTTGCCGACGTGGCCGAGTGGCTGGACACGTTCGCTCCCCGCCACTTGGCCGAGGCCTGGGACAACGTGGGTCTCTTGTGGGGCGACCCAAAAGCTGAAGTTTCTCGAGTCATGACCTGCCTGACGGTGACCGCGGAGACCGCCGATGAAGCGCTTGCGGAGCGCGCCGAGCTGATCGTAAGCCATCACCCTGTTCTCTTCCGGGCGGTGCAGAAAGTTAACACAGACCGTCCGGAGGGAGCGATCTTGTTGCGGCTGGCGCGGGCCGGCGTGACGGTTTTCAGCCCGCACACGGCGCTCGACAACACCGTAGGAGGTATCAACGATGGGCTGGCCCGGCGGCTCGACCTCGAACAAGTGAAACCGTTGCGGCCTTCTCCATCGCGACCGACCTTCAAGGTGATCGTGTTCACGCCCCGCTCCGATCGCGAGCATGTGCTCGATGCCGCCTTCGCCGCCGGTGCAGGCAAGATCGGCGCGTACAACGAGTGCTCGTATTCGAGCGCGGGCTTCGGCACATTTTTCGGCACCGAGGCAGCCAATCCGGCCGTCGGGCAAGTAGGGCGGCGCGAGACCGTGCGCGAATGGCGCGTCGAACTGATCTGTCCCGCAGAGATCCTATCTCACGTGCTTGCGGCCATCCGCGCGAGCCACTCCTACGAAGAGCCCGCCATCGACGTCGTGCCGCTCGAGGGTACTTCCGGCGGGCCCGGCATTGGCCGGCTCGGCCGGCTAGAGGCAGTCGAGCCGTTGGAAGCATTTGTCGCGCGGGCGGCGCGAGCTCTCTCCGCCACAGGAATCCAATTCGCGGGCGACGCCGCTCGACCAGTCCGGAAGGTGGCGATCGCGTGTGGTGCGGGTGATGACTTTGTGCCAGATGCAGCCCGCGCTGGGGCCGACGTCCTACTCACAGGCGAAGCGCGGTTTCATCGCGTGCTCGAGGCGAAGGCGCTCGGGCTCGCGCTCGTTCTCGCGGGACACTTCGCCACCGAACGACCGGGTGTCGAAGACCTTGCTGATCGCCTCGCCGGGGCATTTACCAGCATGACGGTTTGGCCGAGCCGGCGTGAACGGGATCCGCTCAGAGTTCACGGGGCGACTGACGATCAGTGATCAGCAGACCGCAAAGAACTCAGGATTAGACGTGGGGAAGACATTCTCGTCTGCCGAAAATTTCAGGCAGACAGGAATGTCTTCCCCAGGCCCGCCTCACTGGGCGGCGGCCAGTGGCCGGCACCTGCGTTGTCAATGACGACCTCGCTGGTGTCAGGTCTCTCGCAGGCGGAATCACCGGGAATTACAGCCCTGCTGCGGGTGGTTGAAAAAAAACCCCGGGAGGTCCCGGGGGAAAAGTTGGGAACGTGATGGTTGTAAAGTCAGGCGTGCGGCCGCTGGCTCAGTCCGTGGTTTCTTCGTTCGCCTCGCTCGCGCCGGCTTTACCGGTCCGGGTGCTCGGGACAGCCAGATAGGTCTGGTGCTCCCATTGCCCGGCCCAAGCCTGTCCGGTCCAGCGTTGCAGAGAGATCGCGCGGACGGTCGGACGATCTTCATCCCGGATCACCTCGCCCCAGGCCCCCGTGTAGGCCGCACGAACCTGGGCCGAAGTACCGCCGACACAAAGCAGGCGCTCACCGCCCGGTGCCAAACAGGCTACCGCGCGCCAATCTTGAGCGCCTGAGGATTCAGTCATACTCATCGTTCTAAACATCCCCGCCCGGCCGTGTCGCTCGATCAGTCGTTCCCGCGGGAACCGATATCGCCCGTCGTTCCGGGTCTTGAAAGCCAAATCCTGGCAGATCCTCTGGGTCAGTCCATGGTGACCGGTTTCGCCCGACGAAGCGCCTACTCCATACGGCGACTTCGACAGAACCTTAGGTCGCTGTGACATTGGCTGCAAATCGGGCGATCGTTCAAGATCGACTCGAAGCGCCGCGCGGCCCAACCGGCCTAAGAGAGGAGGCTGGGACTCAAAGCGAACCCAGCCACGGGTGGAGAATCCGGCAAGCGAATCACACAGGATCCGCAGTCATTGACCCACAACCCCACATAACATACGAATTGTACCGTCGCTGAGGTCTGAGGGCGAATAAAAAACGCGAAATCTCACGTAACGTCTAGAATCGGACAGGTCGAACAAGTCCGATGAACTGACGGAATCTATTCCTTCATAATAACTTACATCACTTAGCATCGGCACGTACCGAACGATGGGGGGACCCAAGATCGGGTGCACATCGGTCCCTACTTGACAATGTGAAACTCTTGGAATGGGGCCGAGTGGAAGTTGAGGACCGGTCCTGGTCAGACCTCAGGAGATACCATCTTGCAACCATCCTGGTAGCTCAATCAGACCGCAAGTCAATCAGAATCTTCCCCTTGCGGCCGAGGACCTCGGCCTCACGCGCGGCGTCTGCGATTTGGTCAAACGGGAACCTGGCGCCAACTTCGGTTGCCAACACGCCAGAGCGGATCGAGCGTCCAATCTCACGGAACAAGAGCAGCAAAGTCGGTACGTATTGCTGGCGCATCCACTGCCCGAGCCAAAACCCCTCGACGACCCGATGCCCGGCGATCATCAGCCGGGGGTCGATCAGAATCGGCTGCTGTGAGAGCGTCCCGTACACGAGCATCTTGCCCTCGTCCGCGAGCGATTGAAATACGCCCATTCCCGTCTCGCCACCGACCGGGTCGAGCGCGTAGCGAACACCGTCGCTGCCAGTCACCCGTCTCACCTGATCAGGGATCGGACCATCAGATGACGAGATGACCGCATCGGGACCGAGCTCATTGAGCTGGTCGATCGCTTCCCGGCGACGCACGACGTTGATCGTCCTGATCCCATCGTTCTTAGCGAGTTTGATCAGCATCCGCCCGAGTGCCGAACCCGCGGCGGACTGGAGCAGCCACTCCCCGCGCGGAACCTTGAGGACGTGACGCACCATCGCGAGAACCGACGCCGGGTTCACGAAAAAGGTGGCGACCTGATCGTCCGGCAAGTCGGCTGGGACGGGTCGCGCCTGCCGCGCGGGGATGACCGCGTATTCGGCCCAGTTTCCCCCTTTGGAATTGAGGACCGCGACCCGTTTCCCCTTGACAAGTTTGCCGACCAGACCGGGACCGGCTCGATCGACCACCCCCACGCCTTCGAAGCCCGGCGTTGCGGGCAGGCGCGGCAGTACGCCGTAACGGCCTCTGACCACCATCAGGTCCGACGGGTTGACCGGACTGGCGATCATCCGCACGCGCACCTCGCCGGCCCCGGGCTCCGGATCGGCGACCTCGCGCACTCGTAACACGTCGGCCGGTTCGCCGAACTGTTCGAAGACGATCGCTCTCATTTCGGGATCTCGCAGTGGCAATGGCTGCACTAAAATTCGGCTAGTGCGATGGATCAAGAGAAGATTCGGCAATGCTCAGTGCGCTCTCGATATCACGGAGCAACGAGGTCATCTCGCCGGGAACAGATTTTCGCATCCGGCGCAGGACTCTGCATGCGCTCGGGCCGCCGACCACCTCGCACGCGTACACGAGCTCGTCGTATTCCTGTGGTGTGAGACGATCAATAGTGAGAATCGCTTCGAGCCAATCGAGAGCTTCGGGACGGTGCAGGTCTCCGACGACCCAGATCAGCGTTTGCCGGGCGCGGTGGTCGTGGAAAAATGGTTCCACCTCGCGCAGAAATGTGGGCACATCAAGCTGCCCGCACCGCACCAGGATCTCGCCGAGTGCATAATTCCAGTTCTCGTTCCACGGAAACTGTGCTGCAATCTCAGGCGGATTCATCAGGATTTCGATAAGCACTCCGACCCATTCGAGCGAGGCTTCTGAGAGCCAACGTTCTTCCTCTTGGTGGAACTCCTCGAGTGTGAGAAACGGCCCCAATGGGCCGGCTGCATCGGCGATCCGCTCAATCAGTTGCTCTCGTGTCATGGAGAAAACCTGAAGGTGACAATCCGTCAACAGATGCTCGAGATGTTCGGAAAAGATTATAGTATACGAGGCCCAGGCGAAACACATTCCAGGGAATGACTCCGAACGAACTTGAAAGAGGCGTCCGCGCTCCCATGCCCGACGACCCTCTCGTAACCACCGACTGGCTTGCATCCCACCTGCACGACCCCGACTTGCGCCTCGTCGACATGCGCGGTTACGTCGTCACCCGCCCCATTGGTAGAGGCGTCGAGCAAGCCACATATCGCGGCGCCCGTGAGGAGTACCTGGCCGCGCACATCCCAGGCGCAGTCTACGTCGACTGGACCCGCGACATCGTCGATCTCGACGACCAGGTGCCGGCCCAGATTGCTCCTCCAGACCGGTTTGCCCAGGCGATGAGCACCCGTGGAATCGGCGACACGACGGGTGTCGTCGCGGTCGACCACATGGGTGGCCAGTTCGCAACCCGGCTCTGGTGGGCGCTGACTTTCTACGGGCATGACGCAGTGTGCGTGCTCGATGGCGGCTGGAACCGCTGGGTGGAGGAAGGGCGGCCGGTCGAGGCGGGCGAAGTGGCCATCGAACCGCGCGAATTTCATGCACATCCACGTCCTGACTGGCGCGCCACGGCCGACGAAGTTCGTGCACGCATTGGCGAGGCAGGTGTGCAACTGCTCGATGCCCGCGACCCTGGCCAGTACACCGGCGCGCGGCGACGCGGACCTCGCGGTGGGCACATCCCTGGAGCCGTCAATGTCCCCCGAGAGCTGTTCTTCGCCGAGGAGGGCGGATTCCTGCCCAAGCTGGAGATCGAGAAGCGAATCAAAGACTGCGGAGTGCGTCCCGGCCTGCCCGCGATCGCCTATTGCAATGGCGGAGTGGCCGCGACCGTTGTCTTGTTCCACCTGCACCGAATTGGCTTCAATTCGCTCTGCAATTACGACGGCTCGTGGAACGAGTGGGGGTCACGCCTCGACCTGCCGGTGGAATCATGAAGCTCGCGAGAGACGTGGAGCCCGTGGCGAAGGCAGAGTCTCTTCCACAACACTCTCTGATCACAGACTCACGAGCCTTGTGGACTCTCGAATCGCAGCGCGGTTCATTCTGTCGTCACGGATGCGACCCCGCGTCTGAGACAGGCCGCGCGGTGTGGTCGCGATCCAACCTCGCCAGGGGGTCGAACACTGCGTCAAGGACGACCGGGACCGCTGTGGGGATACCCAGATTCGGTAGGCCGACCGACTCAGGCGCTTGGCCCGCGGAGATGAGGTTGTAGGCGTCACCGAACCTTTTCTGTTTGGCACGACGCGCGCTTGGGTCGTAATGCATCGGCGCTGTCAGGTCGTAGAACATGATCCCCCACAGGCAGACGCGTTTCCATTGCTCCGGTCCCACGCCGAAGCGCTTGGCACATTGGGCTGGATCGAGAATTGGCGCGGGCAACGACGCCGGCCAGCCGAACGACCGGCGCGCGGCGAGCCTTTGCAAAACGGCCTGCGCAAGAGCAATCAATCCGCGCAGCGCCGGGTGCATCCCGTCCTGGAACAGGCCGTCGTCCAGCAGACCGTGGCGAGCGATCGCGTGGAAGTAGGCCTGGCTGTCAATCAGGATGCAGTCGTGCCGCGCTGCTACTGCGCGATAGGCATCCTGGAATCTGGTCAGACAGCGCATCGGCAGGCCGTCCAGGTCACGCGCCGCGACATCGTGCTGATAGGCCTCGTCCCAGGCGCCTGCGCTCTCCAGCAGGCGGGCCATGCGATAATGAGTCAGGGCGAAGCCAGGTTGCCGGGCCAGCAGCGACCGATATCGTTCGATGCTGCCCGCGGGGTTGGTTGCCTCCATCACGAGCGCGTCTCGGAAGTTGCGTGCGAATGCCTCGCGGTCGGCGTGAGAGGTCCAGCCTGGCAGGAAAGAGCGGTTGGGTTCAAAGCCTGAGTCGTTCGCCGCCGGGACGATGAGGATTGGCAGCGCCCCGACCTGCTCGGCATACGCGACGATCAGCTCCAGGCGACGGCCGAAATCGGCCAGAAGCTCGGCGA
>Ga0070732_10001754_pt1 | contig 11800 bp, 7 predicted proteins | sample Coa_R1_5_FD_66449 | JGI IMG/M metagenome (GOLD analysis project Ga0070732, IMG submission 66449) | Surface soil microbial communities from Centralia Pennsylvania, which are recovering from an underground coalmine fire - Coalmine... | ecosystem: Environmental > Terrestrial > Soil > Unclassified ...
GCCCGTACCGCCGGGCTTTGCCGATGTCCCACGCGCGCGAAGAAATCAAGCGCTGCTCCGGCAGCCAGTTCGACCCGGAAGTAGTCAAGGTGTTTATGTCCATCCCGGAGCGGCATTGGGTCGAGCTGCGCGAGAACCTCGGCTCGCCCTTCCGCCTGGCGCATCTCAAGAACCTGTAGCGCGTCGCTTGCATCACACGCACTGAAATCGTACTATCTGCCTTGGAAGGAGTTCCATGGCCCTTGTTCCCATCAAAACGGCTTCGGAAACTGGCTACTGCGATTGCATCTGCGGATGCTACGAGCTGGCCAGCTTGCGCGATGAAGACACGGGCAAGGGCTATTGCCCCGCGTGTGGGAAAGACCATCTGGAGCGGAATACCGGCATCGGCCTCCCGAATCCTGCTCCCGTCAAGGTCACAGCGAACGCCCCAGGAAGCGGCAGTTCCGCCTCCATGCCCGCCCCCGCCGATCCCCCCGGCCGCCTGCGGTGACTGCGACTGGCTTATCCTAAAGGCCTACAAGCCAGTCTGCGGCTGGAATGATCGAACCTATTGAGGCTCTGAAGCTTCCTTAGGTTTGCCAATCACTTGCTTGTCTTCAATACCAAACAGGAGATAGTCACTAAAATCGTGCCGTCTGTGAACTCTGTGTCCTCTCGTCTGAACGAAGAACTCTGCGCGAATCGGCAGCCAAAGCTGTGTATTGCCCTTACGGAACTGCACGGGACCGTATTCGATATCTGTATGCTGCGCGTACAGGCCAGCCGGTTTCACAGGTTCTCTCAAGTCGGTTTGTAAGTGAACAACTTGATATGTGCTGGCATCGATTAAAGCTCGACCCTTGAGCGGTACCGGATAGCGACGGCCATTTAGATAATGGACCTGCATCCGGCTCGATATGTTTCCCTTTTGTTCGAAGCGCACCTGCCATGCAAATTCCATATCATGCCTCGCAAGCCCTTCACATTTCATAAAGAACTCATCTTTGTAATAGGGATGAAATACGAAGACTTGCGAAGGCAAACCGCGCGTGGCAAAGTGCTCGGGAAAGACGGCTGGGTCGTCTGTGCCATTGCGATACTCTTCCACATTCAAGGATCCCGACCGCGTCTCGTGAATTGAGACGACATACGCGAACGAGACAGTCTGGGACCTCGAAGCAATCCCGTTCTCATTTACGGTCTGATGTTGAATTCTTTCCGTGGCAGAAAAACGATCCAGAGTTTCCGGCAGGAGCCTCAGTTGCTCTCCTGCTTTCGCCACAACCTCTTCTAAATTGCAGGCCGCCCCTGGTTCCACTGGGGGAACAAGTTCATCCACGTCGGGCGGCACCCAGCGTTCAACCAAAGGCGTAACTTCGGGTTGAGGGACCTCTTCAGCCGCTTTTTCAAGCTCGCTGCCGCTAATCACGAACCGGTCTGCTTTGCTTTCGATCTGATTAAGCAGTCGCCTCGCCAATTCTGCATGATTTCCCTCGGGTTGGGCCGCTAAGTATCTCTTCAATGCTTCAATCGCCTCTCCGCCGCGGTCTTGTACTGCGAGCGCCTGTGCTAATACGATGGAGATGCCACCAGCTGATTCACCACCGATCTCCAATGCTCGCTCTGCATCGGACACAGCCTCCGCATAGTGGCTTTGGCGAAAAGCTGAAGAGGCCACCAAGCTGTGTCCTTTCCAGGAGTTTGGATCCAGCCGGAGGAGTTGCCTCCCAAGTTCATCCGCCTTCGCATTGTCCCCCTCACTCAGATAGGACTGTCCCAGCGCGTAGACGACCATTTGCTGAGTGGGATCAAACGAGAGTGATTTTTCCCAGAAACTTCGTGCTTCGGCGATATTCCCCATCTTCTGCGCAGATAATCCCATGACGTAGAGCGCAGTGGGATGGTTTGGCGACTTTTTCAGAACAGACCTGAGTGACTTCCGGGCTGCGTCCAGTTTGCCTGCCTTTAGCGCCGCTATCCCCTTGCTGAGCTCCTTTTGCACGTCCGGTGCAAGAAGTGGGGTGTGATAATAGACAATCGGTGCGCTGCCCCCCGACGCCGTCATGAGAGACACTTTGACGACATTGTCTCCGACGGATGGGTCGATGATTGCGTCTTCCCTCGTCTTCCAGTAACCCGGGGCCTCCACTTCCACGTAGTATTGGCCGGGCGCCAGTTGCGTGAATAACGCTTGGGCGCCCTTGGTCGTTGCAGTTGATACGGGCAGCCCCGATGAGGCATAAAGCGTCACGACGGCCATCGATTTTAGAGGCGCGCCGTCTGCCGAGCGCACCTGAACATCTAAGTTCAATACGAAATTTGGGCTGACGAACGTGCCTTGGCCCAACCTGCCTCCCATTGAAGGTGTCGGTGACCCTGTCTGCGCGAAACTGGATAATGACAATCCTACTAAACACCCGAACAGCCCCAGTGCAGCCGCAAGTATTGGATAATTCGTGGTTCGTATTTTCATATGCTTACCGGCTTATTGCTCTGGGTTCAGTGAATTTACGAGCAGCGCCGACTGAATTTTCTTTGACGCCAGCTTCGTATGAGTTTCTCGCATAGCCTTGTTCTGATCAATACGCGGGATTTTACGGTTATCGTTACGGGAGTGCAAGAAATTAAGGGGCCGACTTCGTCGTCGAAGTCGGCCCCTTTCGCAACTTATCCACGCAGACTCGGCTACTTAGAAGCTGAAGCTGGCGCTCAACTGCGTGATGCGGGCCGGAATGCGCGTCGTCGTCACCCGCCCGAAGAGCGAGCTATTCCTGTTGCCTGAAGGATTGTTGAATTGCGCATGGTTGAACGCATTGAACAAATCCACTCGAAGCTGGAGTTTGGTCTTCTCCGTGATGTTTGTGTCTTTGTAGAAGGAAAGGTCGCTGTTGTCGATTCCGGGCCCATGAAATACATTCCTGCCCGCAGTCCCCACGGTACCGAATGCATTGTGTTTGTAACTGGCCGGATCGAAGTAGTAGTTTCCGGTGTGGCATGCCGATGGTTGCGGAACAACCGTGCAGTCCACCCCGACCAGGTTCGGAAGCGTCTGAACATTGCGTGGATTAGAAAATATCGTTGCAGTTCTTACAAAGTCCGGTCGGTCCCAGCATCCGTAGAAACTGATCACTGGTGTGCACTCTAAGCTTCGAAAATTGGAATCCGTCAGCGGTATTGGGAAACCAGTCTGAAGTGAGGTTACACCTGACAGTGTCCAACCCTTCGTGATGCGGCTGGGCAAATGGTGGAAACCCCAATCTGGGATCTGATACAGGTATTGGGCCACCAGGCGATGCCGCGCGTCGAACGCAGAGTTGCCATACGTCAGGTTGAAGTTACTCGGAATGACATTTCCTGCTTCGAAGCTAGACCCGTTATCCAATGCGTGTGCATAAGTGTACGCCCCGCGCAACTGCAATCCGTGGGAGAGAGTTTTCTCCACGGTAGCCTGGAAGGAGTTGTACTTCGAGTGCAAAAACGTGGATTGCTCGCCAACCGAGGCAAACACTGACGCATCATCGATCGTGCCCACGCCCGGAACAGTGAATTCGAAGGCGCGGTTCGCAGTGCATCCGGGTGTCGCTAGGCAAACGGCCGGGTTGTATGGATTCAGTTCGTGTACTCCCTCCAGCCTGCGACCCTGTCCTCCGACATAGCTAGTCGTGACAAGGATACTCGGCTTGACCTGATACTGCACGGTTAGCTGAGTATTCATCACGTACTGAGTGTTGAAGTTAGGATCGACCACATTCAGTGAGAATGGCTCAAAGAATCCGAAATTCACCGAGGATCCGGGTGCGGGGGGAGTGAAAGGATATTTGTTCGGAATTGTGGTCGTGTTCGTCTGATCCGTGAATGGCGTTGCAAATCCTGGTGCCAGTCCCACGTCCCCCGCTCCGAAATCAATCAGAGCAAACGGAGGTGCGATCAGGTTTTGCAGCGTAAGCTCCTCTTCCGAATTATCGTAGTAAATCCCCCAGCCTGCGCGAACCGTTAACTTCCTTACGGGGTTCCACGCAAACCCGATGCGCGGCGCGAAGTTATTGTAGCGCGTGCGGCTGCCACCGGAGGCATTGACTCCCTGGTCTCCAGGGAACAAGAGCCCTGCGGGAGCCGTTGGGAAAATCGTTGACTGAACACCCGTCTTGTAAGCATTGATTGCCAGGTTGTGATTAAAGTGATCGGTCAAGGGCGTATCAATCTGCCATCCAATTCCATAGGTGAAGGTCAGATTCGAGCGGAGCCTCCACTGATCTTGAATAAAGGAGTAGTACTCCCATGCTCGTGCGTCTATGAAACTCCCGCTGGATTGGCCATAGCTGTCCGGGAATCCGAGAAGAAAATCTGCGCCCGGATTTCCTGTTGTAAACGGGCCGCCCGCAGCGAATGAAAATGCGCCGTTATTCTGAAAATAAAAGGGATTCGCAACGTGCCCGCGGCGGAAGTCGACTCCCCATTTGTAAGCATGCTTGCCCGTGGTGTATGAGAAGTTGTCGATGACTTGCCCAGTGTCGTCCAAGCGCGGCTGCGGCCCATTGTCGGAGAAGCCCAATGTAAATAGGCCAGTAACGTCAATTCTTGGCGCGCTATTGGCCTTGGTGTTCTGCGGGACAATGCCGGTAAAGCCCAGACTTGAAGGCGAAACGACGTTGGCTGGCTCCACAGCGTCGAAGTTGAAGCGATTGTATCCGATCTTGAATTCGTTCAGCATGTGCTCATTAAAGATGTGGGTCTCACTGGCGGTATATTGATAGATCTTTGTAGCCGAGAATTGTCCGAACCCCGGGAGGGGCGTCGTCGTGCCAGGCAGAAATGGCAACGTATCCTGTGTCTTGGCCCTTTGGAGAAAGAAGTAAAAAAATATGTTGTCCTTTGAACTGAGGTTGTAATCCGCACGCCCTAGGTACTGGTCGGGTTTCGTGGTGATCAACTCCGAGTACTGGTAAGCAGTGTTAGTGGGGCCCGGTGGATTTGGCGTCGGAATGTATTTGCTCAACAAATTCGCCGAAGGGACTGAGAAATCGACGGTTGGAATGTGGTTCGTCGGGAAAAGCGTCGCATAGGAAGTACCGGCCGGGTGAACTATCCCATCCTCTCCAGTCAGAGGAATGGGAGAGGCCCCAGTTAGTGGAGCGGACCCGCTAAAATCTCCACCCCGCTGCGCAAGAGTGAATACCTGCGAATTCTGTGCAACACCTTGGAACTGGCGAGTGCCCTGATAGGAGAAGAAACCAAACAGCTTATTCTTCAATATGGGTCCGCCAATCGTTGCACCGAACTGATTCTGATGAAAAGGCGGCACCTTGGTCGAGAAGAAGTTCTTGGCATTCATAAACGTATCGCGATAAAACTCGAACGCCGTGCCGTGGAACTCGTTGGTCCCGGACTTCGTCGTGACCATCAGTGTCCCGCCGGAGTTCCTTCCATATTCCGGGTTCAAAGTACTGTCCACCACCTTAACTTCCTGTATCGCGTCCGGGTTGATCGCATTAGCGATGGGAGTGTTAAGGGGTAGATCGTTGGAATCCGTTCCGTTCACTGTGTAGTTGTTAGACTGCGTTCTGCTTCCGTTCGTCGAAAAGTTATTTCCAAAGCGGTCTGAAGAAGCTACTACGCCGGGCAGCGAAGCTTGCAGGTTGATCCACGCTCGGTTAAGTAGCGGGAAATCCTTGAGGTCAGCTCCAGCGAGTTCGCCGCCCAATTGCATGGTCGTGGAGTCGACCTGTAGCTTCTCCGCCGTGACCTCAACTGTGGCGGACATTTCTCCAACTTCGAGGCTGGCCGAAACCACGTAGGTTGCCGCCGATTCCAACTTGATAGCCAACTGTTTGAAAGTCCTAAAACCCGACTTGGTCACGGTAACGTTATAGGTTCCCGGCGGGAGATTTGGGGCGTCAAATGTCCCGACATCTGAACTTGTCACGGTTCGCTCAAGATTCGTGTCGACATTGACGATCTTTACTGTGGCATCGACGACCGCAGCGCCAGACGGATCCTCTACCGTGCCTCGGATGCGCCCATTCACGTCGGCTTTAGCCGAGGGAACCACCAGCAGGCTAACTATCAGCCCAAGAACTAAAACTGAGGAAAGCAGGAGAGGCAGGAAAGAGCCACTCTTTAGGACAGATTTCATGTCTGAAACCCCCGTAAGCTTTTCATTTATAAACAATTTGAGATGGCCGATACACCACAATCGGCAATTTAGGTACTTGCAAGGCCCTTTCCATTCTGGAGGGTAGGCCGATTTTGCCAAAAGCGAGCTAAATGCTTTCTTTTTATATTCGTACTGGTACCACGAAGGCGCCTTTTACACGCTCTTTATACGGGAATCTGTATCTGTGTCCCATATCACGTAGCCGTTTATACAGAACCAAAATGGTCCTTATGGAGCCTTTTTAGGGGCACGTCACAATGAGATTAGTTGAATTGCATTACTAGGGCCTTCAGTCCCTTTTTGAACTCCACCTCCTCGCCGATCAAGCTCACTACTAGGTATCCGTCCGACGAGAAATCGTAAAAGTGGCCCGGATGAACGTAAACGCCCGAGTCATTGAGCAAAGACAAGGCAAGGTCCTCGTCTGAGCATGTTGCGGGCACGCGTAACACCGCGTACCAGCCCCCTTCCAATTCGAGGCGGCTGCAGACCCTCTGAGAAGCAAGTTGCCGATCAAGCTCCGCTAAATTGCGTCTAACGCGCGCCATCAACTGTTCCTGAAACGCTCGGCGCTGCGCTAAAAACTCCGGCAACGCTAGTTGCACCGGCGCATTCATTGAAAGAAAGGTATCGGCAATCACCTCAAGCCGCGCGAGCGCTTCCCTTTTCATTTCTTGCGGCCCACTAACCACCAGCCACGCCGCTTTCATTTGCGGCAGCCCGCAAATCTTCGATAAGCCGCTCAGCGCAAACGTCAACGCGTCGCGATTGCCAGCAAAGCTTCTGGGCCTCTCAGCAGCCAGGCAAAAATCATGAAAGACCTCGTCCGCAATGATCGCCAGTCCGCGCGCCGCGCAAATCGCGTTCAACCTGCTCATCTCCGCCCGCTTCGTATAATGTCCCGTCGGATTATTGGGATGCACGACGATGATCGCGCGCGTGCGCGGTGTGATGGCTTGCTCCAACGCGTGAAAATCGATCTGCCAGCCGTGGTCGTAAATCAGCCGGTAGCGGGGCAGCTTCACGTCCTGAAGGTCTGCGAGAAAATCAAAGAGTGGGTAACTCGGCGCGGGAACGAGGATTTCGTCACCGGGATTGCACATCAGCCGAAACACGTACGAGTACGCCTCGCTCGTGCTCGTGGTTAGAAAAATATCATCCACGCCCACGGTAGCGCCGCGTTCGGCGTAGTATTCGCACACTGCCTGCCTTGACGAAGCAAGCCCTCGCGGCGCGGGCTCGTACTTCAGCGCGGCGGGATTGCGCAGAGCTTCCAGAATGGCGCGTTCATCATAAGCAAAACCGCACTCCGTCGGATTCGATACGGTTAAATCCATGAGCGGCTTCCCTGTCGCGCGATGCCGCGTCAGCGCCTCGCTCAAGCGATTGGGCGCGAGATTCCACTTTGTGCGATCCGCAAACATAACCATTCCATTGCGTCGTTAGTCTTGGCGCCTTCCTACGGCAGGTTGGCCTGCCTACTCAGGCAGGCATTATATCTATGGCGCCACAAAGCCGCAGCGCCTCGCGCTCGCGTATACTGAGGGCGCTTAGACAAAGGTCATGAGCACATATCCACAAGCCAACCCCGCGCTCGATGCCATCCCGCAATTCGACCTCTCCGCTCAATACACTGCGATTGGCGCTGAGATACGCACGGCCATCGAGCGCGTGCTGTCAACCCAACAGTTTGTGCTTGGGCGCGAGGGCACGGCTCTCGAGGAAGAAATCGCCGCGCTTTGCAGCATGGCTCACGGCGTAGGGGTCGCTTCGGGCACCGACGCGCTGATCCTGGCATTGCGCGCCTGCGGTGTGCAGCCCGGTGATGAGGTGCTCCTACCGACCTCTACGTTCGTAGCCACCGGCAGCGCCGTAAGCGCCCTTGGTGCAAGGCCCGTATTTGCCGACGTGCGTCCGGAAACGTACAACCTCGACCCTTCGGAACTCGAGCGCCGCGTCACGCCGCGCACGCGCGCCATTATCGCCGTCCATCTCTACGGGCTTGCCGCGGACATGGACCCGATTGTCGCCTTCGCGGAGTCGCGCAAGCTGCCGCTCATCGAGGATTGCGCGCAGGCCATCGGGGCCGTATATAAAGGACGCCGCACCGGCTCTTTCGGCGACGCGACTTGCCTCAGCTTCTATCCGACCAAGAATCTTGGCGCTTACGGAGACGCCGGCATGGTTGTCTCGAATTCCGCCGAACTTGCCGCGCGCCTGCGCACGCTGCGCAATCACGGTCAAACTGCCAAGTATCTGAGTAGCGAGCCCGGCTGGAACAGCCGCCTCGACGAGATTCAAGCGGCCATTCTCCGCGTCAAGCTTCGCCATCTCGCGGAGTGGCAGCGTGCCCGACGCGCGAATGCCGCGGAGTACACGCGCCTGCTGCAACAAGTCCCCGGCGTCATGCCGCCTTTCGAGCCTGAGGGTCTCGAGCACGTCTACCACCAGTACACGATTAGAACCGAGCGGCGCGACGCTCTCCAACAATACTTAGCCGCTCGAAAAATTGGCAGCACCGTCTACTATCCGCATCCGCTTCATCTGCAACCTCTATATGCACCTCTAGGCCACAAGCCCGGCGACTTCCCGCACGCCGAGCGCGCGGCGCAGGAAGTTCTATCTCTGCCTATGTTCCCCGAGTTGCGTAAGGATCAAATCGCACGCGTGGTGGAAGCCATCGGAGATTTCGTGAAGTGCTAGCAGGCTAGCGCCAATTCGAATCTATTTTCCCAAATACAGCAGCACGAACAGGAAAATCCACAGGCCGTCCATAAAGTGCCAATAATAGGACGTGATTTCCGCCGCGAGAGACACCGGGACTTGCGACTTTTCAAAATTGCGCAGCAAAACGAACAGCAGCGCCGCCACCCCGCCCAGCAAATGCACGCCGTGCGCGCCGGTGAAAATGTAGAAGAAGCTGCTGGCCTGGTTGCTCGCGATGTACACGCCCTGCCCCACAAGCTGGCGCCAGGCAACAAGCTGTCCAGCGACAAAAAGAAAACCCATCACTGTGGTGAGCAGCCAAAATTTGCGAAAGCCGGAAACGTCTCCGAGAGAGAGCCGCACCCGCGCACGCTCGAGAGTAAAGCTGCTCCCAAGAAGGATCGCCGTATTGATCCACAAAATCTTGGGCAGTTGTACCGCGACCCAGACCCTGCTGCCGTGATGAAGAACCAGAAAGGCACTCGCCAGCGCCATGAAGAACATCAGGATGGAAACCATCGCGATGGCGATTGCCGTGGAGAATCGCCGCGGAGAGGGAGGTCCGTTCGGCCGATGCTTGCCGCGGTCGCCTTCATCACCATCGTCGCCGCCGCCCGGTGGCCGGCCCCCGCCGCCACCGCCGCGGCGATCCTGAATGATGAGCTCGACCTCTGGAGGTGCAACTGTTCCCGGCATGCGGATCCTCTTGGTGCTTCCGCTTCCTAGTCAATCCTGACCAGTCAATCTTGACTATTCCAATTTGACTAGTTTGCCCTTGCCACGCGATCCGGAGCAATGTGCTGGGGAATAAAATCTTCCGCAGCGCCGGGCGCGCCAAATTCATACGCTCCCCGATAGACAACGGGCTCGTGTGCGCCAAAATTGTCCGGCGGTGGCGGCGAAGCCACGCTCCATTCGAGCGTCGTGGCGCGCCAGGGGTTGCACTCTGCAACTCGCTCCCCGCGAAACAGGCTCCACAGAAAATTAAACAGGAAAATCCCCTGCGCCAAAACGGTGACGACAATCCCGGCGGTGATGAACGAGCGCGCGGGCCCAATCCACGCAGCGACCGAATCGAACCTCGCGCCAGGAATTTTGGCGGCGTGGGAAACCAGCCCCAACCAGTGCATGGGCATGAACACGCAGTAGACGCCCGCAAACGTCAGCCAGAAGTGCAATTTGCCTAAGGGCTCGTTCAGTCGGCGTCCGAATAATTTTGGAAACCAAAAAAACAACGCGCCTAGAATGGCAAACGTCGCGGCCACGCCCATGACCAGATGAAAATGGCCGGTGACGAAATCTTCGCCGACCGCCGTGGAAGTGAGGTCGCGCCGCGCGAGAAAGATTCCAGAAATCCCGCCGGACAGAAAAAGCGAAATAAACCCCAGCGCGAACAGCAAGGAAGTGTTTAGCTGAACGCGCGCATTCCAGAGCGTGGCAAACCAACTCAGCAGAAGAATCGTCGCGGGCAATCCCAGAGAGGATGCCAGAACCGAAAACACCAGCGGCGAAAACGGATTCATGCCGCTCGAGAACATGTGCTGGCCCCAGACAAAGAACCCGACCAGCCCTACCCCGCATAGAGCAAGAACGACAAGCCGCTCCCTCCAAACCGGCTTGCGCGAGAATGTGGCGATGAGATGCGAAACGATGCCGAAACACGGGAGCATCGCAATGTAGACTTCCGCCTGCGCGAAAAACCAGAATAGGCGTTGCCAGAGAACTGGGAGAGCATCCGCCCCGACGTTGGCGGGTTGCGAGGCGAGAAAATCGACTGCTGAGAAAAAATGTGTGCTCAAAAACCGATCCGCAAGCAAACAAAGGCACGCCGCAAGCAGAATGCTGAAAATCAGCATGCCGAGGATGCCGTTGATGAACCAAGACCACACGGTGAGCGGCAGCCGCGGAAGCGTCATCCCTTGCGCGCGTAGATCAATCGTGGTCACAACGAAATTGAGAGCGCTGCATAGCGCAGCAGCGCAAAAAACTGACACGCTCGCGATCCACAGACTGATTCCCATTTGTGGCTCAACCAGGAAAGCGCCGACCATCCCAAAGAGCGCAGCGACGGTGGCCCAAAACGAAAAAAGATTGAGTTTCGGAAACGCCATTTCGCGCGCGCCGATTTGCAGTGGAAGAAAATAACTCCCGAAGCCCGCCTGTGGCGCTGCCGTCAGCACCAGAAAAATCATAAGCGAGCCGTGCAGCAGCGGCAGCGTGGCGTAGCTCTCCGCGGAACTCCCAAGCCCTGAAAGAAACCGGATTTGCGCGCCCGGCCATACGAGATGGATGCGCATGACCAGCGACATCGCCATGCCCAGAAAAACGCTGAACAGGGCAAGCCACAAATAGAGAAGCCCTATGGTCTTGTGGCCGGTATTAAACAGGTAGCGGGAGACAAAGCTTCCCCATGGCCTTTCCGGTTGGTTCCCGCCGCTTTCGTAAGTGACCATGCCAGTTGTAAGAAGCTCTATCCTTCAGGGCAAAACAATGTCCCGGGGCGAACAAATAGAATACATCGAGTCGGAAAAGACAAGGGCTTTGCTTGGGAATAGTGGTAGTTCGGAGACTTCGGAGATCCATTCCTCTTTTGTTAGCGTTTGCCTCAAACTCCTCAATTCGTGGTACAAACACTCCTGTCAGGAGCGTGATTCCATGATGTACCGTTCTTTGTGGTTCATTCCTTTTTTTCACTTCCATCCGATTTTCTTGCTGATCTCACTGTTCCTGTATTTTCTGCCTTCGTACCTGGCGCGGAACAACGCAAACTTCACCGCCATTCTGACCCTGAACATTCTTGCCGGCTGGACCTTCATCGGTTGGATCATCGCGCTGGTTTGGGCGCTCTCCTCGGGGCGACAGCAGGTCGCGGTGCCAGCGCAGTCTACGGCTCCTCCGCAACCTGCGGCAGCTGGAACCTTTTTCTGCAGCGCCTGCGGAAAGCCCAACGCGGCCGGC
>Ga0070732_10001755_pt1 | contig 11798 bp, 12 predicted proteins | sample Coa_R1_5_FD_66449 | JGI IMG/M metagenome (GOLD analysis project Ga0070732, IMG submission 66449) | Surface soil microbial communities from Centralia Pennsylvania, which are recovering from an underground coalmine fire - Coalmine... | ecosystem: Environmental > Terrestrial > Soil > Unclassified ...
TTCTCCATGCCGATCGGGGTGGTATTGACAATCCCATCGGCACCCGCGATCGCGACCTCGGCTGCTTCGGCGGCCGACGCTCGTCCGACGCCAAAACGCTGGCACAGTGCCGCAGCCAAGCGTTCGGCACGGGCGCGGTCGGTGTCGATCAACGCCAATCGCCGCACACCGATCCCCAGCAACGCGTGCGCGACAGCGGCTCCGGCACCGCCCGCGCCCAATTGAACGACCTTGTCGCGCGCGACATTGGGCAACTCGCGCCGAAAGCTCTCGGCAAAGCCGGATGCGTCGGTGTTGTGGCCGGTGGCACCGCCATCCGATTGGAACACGATCGTGTTTACCGCTCCGATGGTGCGGGCATCCTCTGAAAGAGTGTCGAGCAAGGGGATGACCACCTGCTTGCAGGGGTGCGTGACATTTAGCCCGGTGAACCCGAACCGTCGTGCAGCCGTGAGCAGATCGGGCAGGGCGGATTCCGTGAGACACAGCGTGGCCAGATCGATCCGCCTATAGACGCAATTCAGTCCCTGAGCCGCGGCTTCCGCCTGGTGCAGCGCCGGCATGCGCGAGCCCTGAATCCCGGCGCCGATCAGCCCGAGCAGGACCGAGCGTGCCGCATCGGTGCCGCGCGAGGACATGGCGTGGCGCGGAAGTTGCGGGGTCTCGGCACTGTCCATGGGCTAGCCTCGCAGTGCGTCCTGGGATGAAGATAGCAAGTGAGTGCCGATCGGGTGCTGACGATGCTATCACCGCCAAATCGCCGGCCCTCGAGTTTTTCCGCCGGGATATGACTAATATGTACGAACTTGTTCGTTTATTCAACAACGAACCCCGGATCCTGCCGCAGTGCTCGACGCTCCCGGATCGGGGATCCGTGAGCGGAGCACATGGACAGGCATCGGATGCGAAGCTACAAGGCCGAAGTCTCAGGAGGGAGTGAAAGCCCATGGGGGGCAAGACGGCACAGCCAACAGCAAAAGCGCGGCCGGCACGTAGGGTCCAAGATCCGGAGGGCGTCCGGAACAACATCATCGAAATCGCGACCCAGGAGTTCGCCGCCAACGGATACAACGGGGCGCGCGTCGACGAAATCGCGGCGCGGACGAACACCAGCAAGCGCATGCTGTACTACTATTTCGGCGACAAGGAAGGCCTCTTCCGCGCCGTGCTGGAGGAAGGCTATCGTCGCATGCGTCAGGTCGAGGCGAGGCGCCGGTTCGACCATCTGGAACCCACGGCGGCGCTACGCGCGCTCGTGGAATTCACCTTCGACCACCAGAACGCCAATGCCGATTTCATCCGACTCGTGATGGTGGAGAACATCCACAACGGCGTTCACCTTGCTCGGTCCGAGAACATCGAGCGCCTGAACGTCCCGGCCATCACGACTTTGCGCGATATTTATCAGCGCGGCGTCGCCGCCGAGGTATTCCGCCCGGGCCTCGACGTCGTCGATCTTCACATGTCCATCAGCGCGCTTTCCTTCTTCAATGTCGCCAATCGTGCCACCTTCTCCCGCATCTTCAGGCGCGAGATGGGGACGCCCGCCGCACTGTCCCGCCGAAGAAAGATCGTGGTCGATCTGATCCTCCGTTACGTGAAGAACGACGTCGGTCCCCCAGGCTGAGCCATGGTCAATCTGCGGTAAAAGGAATGTCCTTGACGCTCGTCGGGAATTCCGGCGGCGCAGTCTTCATCCATTTCTGATAGGCGGCTGCAAGCTCGCCGTTCGCTTTGATCTTGTCGATGAATGCGTTGATCGCCGCGTTGATCTCCTTCTCGCCGAGGCGGGTGCAGGCACCGTTATAGAGCGTGGTGAGCGGAAATTTGTTCTCATAGGTGCCCGGCTTGCTCTGATCGAGACGCGCCACGTAGAACATGTTTGCTCCGACGGCGTCGACCTGACCCGAAAGCAGCGCTTGAATGGTGGCGGCGTCGTCGTCAAATCGGCGGATGGTGATGTCCGCGGGCGCGTTCTTGGTGATGTCGGTATCCATGGAGGATGAGCGGGGCACGCCGACGGTGTGCTTGGCCAGATCGGCATAACCCTTGATAGGAGAGGTCTTGGCCGCCACCACATAGGTGATGTTGGCAACGTAGGGCTTGCTGAATTGAACTGCCTTGGCGCGGTCCGGCAGCATCGCCATGGTCGCGAACAGCACGTCGACGCGGCCAGTGGTCAGAGCGGGAATACGGTTTGCCACCGCGAGCGGAACGAATTCCACCGAGACGCCGAGTTCCTTCGCGAACAAACCGGAGATGTCCGCGTCGAATCCTTCCTGCTTGCCGCCGGTGTCGACAAAGCCCCAGGGCGGATTGTCGCCCTGGATCCCGACCACCAGCTTCCCCTTGGCCTTTATTTCGGCCGGTATGACGGCGTTGGCTCGCCGGGCCGGCAGCATGGAGGCCGCGGCCAGCGCGGCGGCGGTCAACAGAATGCGGCGTCGATCGGTGCTGTGGTTCATGTCGTTTCCTCTTCCTTGGAAATTTCTCTCGACTGGGATTGCTGCTTCATCGCGAGGCGACCGCAAGCCGGCGCTCCAGCCGTGCGCCGTAGAGAGACAATGGCCAGCAGACCGCGAAATAAAGGCCGCCGACGATGCCGAAGACGAGCAAGGGCTCGAAGATTTGATTGGCGATGATGCTGCCGGCGCGTGTGAGTTCGGTGAAGCCGACGATCGCCGCCAGCGAGGTTCCCTTGAGGAGCTGCACGAGGAAACCGACCGTGGCTGGCAACGAGATGCGCAACGCCTGCGGCAGAATCACGTCCTTCATCCGCGGCACATAATGTAGGCCTAGCGCACGGGCAGCGTCGGTCTGACCGCGGGGGATCGCATCGATCGAACCACGCCAGATTTCGCCAAGAAACGCGCTGGCATAAAGAGTGAAACCGATTGCCACCGCTTGCCAGGCCTCGAGAGCGAGCCCTGCGAGCGCGAGCCCATAGTAGACGACGAATAGCTGCATCAGGAGTGGCGTGCCTTGAAAGACCGCGATGTAGCCCGCGGCCAGTCGGGCCAATGGCCGCCAGCCCGAGGTTCGTGCCAGCGCCACGGCCAATCCGCTGACGATACCGAGCACGAAGGCCATGACCGAAAGCCCCAGCGTCCAGCCGAGGCCTCTGAGCAGAAACGTGAATTGCGGTCCGCCCATTGCCACCATCACTTCGTGGGATAGGCGAGGTGGCGGGCGGCGATTCGCCGAAACAGAACCATCAGCAGCGACGACATCGCCAAATAGAGGACCGTCACCGTGCCGTAGACCTCGAAGCTGCGGAAACTGTTGGACTCGATGACCCCGGCCACCGCGGTCAACTCGTAGGCCGAGATCGCCGAGGCAATGCTCGTCGTCAGCGTCAGCAGAATGAACTGGCTGGTCAGCGACGGGTAGACCGCGCGCAGCGCGGGGATCAGTACGACGAGCCAAAAGACCTGCACTCGGCGGAGGCCGAGCGCCAGGCCCGCATCGACTTGGCCCTTGTGAATTGAATCGACGCCGCCGCGGATGATCTCGATTGCATAAGCCCCGCCGTTGATACCGAGCGCGATGAGCGCGGTGAATGTCGGATTGAGCCTCATGCCGATGAACGGCAGCGCAAAGAAGATAAAATAAATCTGCACCAGGAACGGCGTGTTGCGGATTAGCTCGATGAACGCGATGACTGGCCAGCGCAGCAACGCAACGCGCGATCGACGGAGAATGACGCCGCAAATCCCGATCGCGATCGCGATGACCATGCCGCCGGCCGCGAGACCAAGCGTCCCGGCGCAGCCGCGAAGAAGATCGGGAAAACCTAGGATTACTGGAGTGAAGTCGAAATGGTAGCCCACGCATCCTCCACACCCGCGCCTCTTGCTGGGCGCAAAGTCGAAGGCATTATGTACTAACTTGTTCGTTTATGAAAGCCAAATCAGCTTTCGCCGACCATAAGTTCCCAGGCTTCCGGATTGGTGATGAGGACGCAGGCCACGGCTCCCCGCCGCTCCGTGACTTCGGATGCGACGGAAAGCGGCGCCACCATGACGGCATAGTCGCGGAGCCCGGCTTTGCGTGGTAAGCGCATGGGACCGCCTCGTACCGGTTCCGAGACATCGCTCTGGCCGGAGGCTCCCTTGATCAAGCGTTGCAGGAGCGCATCGTCGCTCTTCCGCAGAGCCTCCATGCGATCCTGACGCAGGAGGAAACTGTCGGCCAGCTCTGCCTTCTCCCGCACCGCGCGGTTGGCAAAGACGACTTTGCCTGAATGTGTGAGTAAGACAATGCCGATAGGATTTTCTTCCAGCAGCTTGGTCACTGCCCCGAACGTCGTTCCCAGCTCCTGCAGCCGCCGGGTGATCAACGCCGCACGCTGGAGATGCGGTAACAGTCTGAAGCAATCTCGACGTCAGATTTCTGGGAGGCGTCGGCCGAGCGGGGGCGCGTCAACGAGATCGACTGATGCATCTGTTGCTCGACGCTCAGCGAATTCCGCAGGAGATGGAAGCTGTCGCGAGGTTTCGAGAACCCGTTGTAGTAGTCACTGTCCAGCAGATCCGAAACGAGCACAATCTCTGGGCCGGTGATGATCTCTCCGGCGCGCCAGATCGGGGCGCGTCGGTTGTAGATGTTGCGTTCCTTCCAGACGCTGAAATATTCCGGAAGGCTGGGAAGATCCACGCCGACCGCATTGCCTTGCATCGTTTTCGAGGTTGCGGTCGACGAGGGCTACGCGATTGCTGCTGAATAGCTTGCACAGCTGATGGAGCGAGGTCGGCCAGCGGTCGAGTGAAACTGCTGCGTCATAAATCGACACGATGGTCTGCGAGAAGACTTCACCATCCATAGCGACCAGCATAAATCAGAACAGGTGTCGCGGCGAGGCAAGTGATGCGCGCTGGTCGCGCTCCAGACTACGGAACGGCGATCCACCGTCGGCGCTTTATGACGCCGGACGTCATCATCACTTCGTCTTTTTCTTCACCGAACTATGGATGGAGGTGTTGCCGGATTTCGTCTTCGTGGTTGTTTTGCCGTTGGCGCCGCGCATCCCGAGCTTCAACACTACGGGCGTGGTCAAGCTGGCAATAACCAAGCGCCGCCGCCCCACACCCGTTGTTGAGGCGTCGCTACCTTGCGCTTTCCGCTCGCCCGGCGGTGGAGATACCTGTTCGGTCATAGTTCCATATTCTTACTAAGCCTTAAGGGGGGAGACATCACAAGCCTAACCCCCAGACCTTTCGCTCTGGTTTACTGCCCGCACCTGTTCGGTAACCTATAAGCAATTGTTGTGCCACAGCATTAGGCACATACTATCAATGGCCTATTTAATGTCATCTTTTTGATCTGTAAAGTTTCTCTAACAGTGCCGTCAGTCCCGCGAACGGTTTGCTTCATCGCGTTCTCTTCACGAGTGCCTGATAAGATTCTGTCGAAAAGCTAAGGGGATGGCATCATTGAGTTCCGCTCCCACCACAAAGGACGCAGAGACGTACTGGTCGGCGGATGCCGACTTGCGCCGGCATTGGCGCGTCTGGGACGACGAAGTGATGGTGTTCCATCCGAAGTCGGGGGAAACCCACTGCCTCAATCCCTTGGCTGCACATGTGTTGCAGCTCCTGACAGTGCGTGCGATGACGACCTCCGAGTTGGTGGATCGACTGCGGGCGGAGAGCATGGGTCAACCAACCGGCCAGGAAATCGACTCCCTGCTTCGGCAGTTCGATGAACTCGGCCTGATTTCGCCAAGCACGTGAAGCTCGGCGCGCTTTCCCTAGACCAGGTTCGGTCCCAACTGAGGCACGCCAGCGTTCGCTTGCGTGTGGGGCCATTCGCGATTGCCGTCAGCGCCGACGATCCCGATTTCGCGGCGACGCTGCATTTCCTTTATCAAGATTTTCCCCTGCTCAAGGACGAAGAGCCCGCCGAATTCCGTATCCGGGTCGACTATCCGCATGGGCTGCGTCGCTGGTGGCGCCGGCAAGTTCGCTTTTTTCTCGACGACACCGAACCGTTCGAGCCGTTTCCCAGCAACCTCGCAATGCCCTTCTTCGAATGGGGATTGAACTGGTGCATTTACGAGCATGCCCACGAATTCCTGATTGTCCACGCCGCCGTGGTGGAGCGGAACGGCCGTGCATTGGTGTTGCCGGCGGAACCCGGATCGGGAAAGAGCACTCTCTGCGCGGCGCTCGTGCTCGAGGGATGGCGCTTGCTTTCGGACGAGTTCGCGCTCATTGCCGCTCCCGACGGCCGAGTACTGTCGATACCGCGACCGATCGGCTTGAAGGAACGCTCGATCGGCATCATTCGCGCGCTCAGCGATACGGCCGAGCTTGGTCCGACCTTCGTCGATACTCGCAAGGGCGACGTCGCTCATCTCAGGCCGCCCGGGGGGTCGGTGCGTAGCGCGAGCGAATCTGCCATGGTCGGTTGGATCGTCTTTCCAAGCTATCTCGCGGGCGCAGAGAACCGGCTCGAGCCGCTCAGCAAGGCGGCCGGATTTGCGAAGGCGTCCGACGATTGCTTCAACTACGAGCTGCTCGGCGCCACGGGATTCGAGTTTCTCGCATCCGTGATCGACAATTGCGAATGCTTCGATCTCACTTTTTCGAACCTGCGGGCTGCCATCGATCTTATCGACTCCATCACCGCGCCGCGGTCGGCCGAATGAGTGCCCGATTTACCCCGGACGGAGTCGTGCTCCTGCGTCTGCTGCGGTCACCCGAGACAGCGCGGGAGCTCTCGTGTCGGGAATGGGAAGACGTGCTCTGGCAAGCGCGGGTTACCCGTCTTGGCGGCAGATTGTGGCACCAATTGCGCAACCAGGCGCTTCCGCCGGCCGTGCGCCGACGGCTCAGCGCCGCCTTCGTCGAAGGTGAGTATGAGCGTCGGCAGATGCTGTGGGAGATTGATCGCTTACAGGCGATCCTGGCGGACTTCATCGTGCTGAAAGGCGGCGCCTACGCGGCCGCCGGATTTGATCTCGCTCTCGGAAGGCCGGCGGGGGATCTCGACATCATGGTCCCCTTCGAGTGGTTGGGCGAAACGGAGCGGAAGCTATTGGAGCGTGGGTGGGAGCACGTCATCATCGACGAGTACGATCAGCGCTATTACCGGCGATGGATGCACGAGCTGCCGCCTCTGCGTCATCGCGAGCGAGCGACTGACCTTGACCTGCATCATGCGATCGCGCCGCGTTCATCACGGCTGCGCGTGGCAATGGCGCCGATTTTCAGCGCTGCCGTTCCCATCAGATCCGGCGTTCGGATGTTGTCGCCGCCCGATCTCGTGCTTCACTCGGCCGTACACCTTTTTCACGATGGCGAAGTCGCGGGCTCCCTGCGGGACCTCGTGGATCTCGACTGGCTGCTGCGACGCTTCGACAACCATGAGTTCTGGCATGCCCTGGTGCCGCGGGCGATTGGTCTCGGACTGGGCCGGCCCCTCTACTACGGATTGCGTTATGCGAGGCGCATCCTCGCGACACCGATCCCGGACGCCGTGCTGCGCGCATCGGAGGTGATGCGCCCCCCCGCGCCGGTGCTCGCTTTCATGGATTTCGCCGTGCCGCATGCGCTTATTCCCGCGACATCGGGGATCACGAGATTGGCCGCTCGTTTCAGCTGGTTCTGCCTTTACGTCCGCTCGCACTGGCTGCGCATGTCCACGCTGCCTCTGCTCGGGCATCTCACGCGGAAACTTGCGCGCCGCTGGAGGTCACGTTCCGCCGAGGCCTGATTACCGTAGGTGCGGACCTTGAGCACCAGCGCGGTCCCCCGCAATTCGAGCCTACGCTGCCTCCATCCTGCGGTCCCACTCGCGGCGGAAATTGCAGGGTGTGCAGCTGCATCAACGAGTGCTCCGCCGCGCGCGAAGCCGGCGCAATCCGGACATCGCGGCATGACCGCCAATATGCCGCGTCGCGGCGATCAAACCCTTGAGCGTGCGCGGATTGAAAACCAGCAGGCCCGCGCGTTCGCGGTTGCGCGCACGGCACGTTCTCCCCTGGACACCATGGCCCGGACCGAATTCGATCTGACGCACGCGGTCCACGGCCAAGAGATGGCGGAGCATCTCCAACATCAACGCGGCTCCCACACAGAGCGCCGCGAAATTCTTGGCGAGGTGCAGCCGCCAAAGCGTCGCAACGCCGCCGCTGACGATCCAGATCTGCGCCGCCGCAGGCTCGTCGTCGATATAGTAGAGGCCGAGGCGTAGAGCGCCCGCGCTTGCTGCGGCTCGCATGACCCGGGAAACGCACTCGGAATAGGGCTCCGCGTCTTGCCGGCTTTGCAGGTCCACCAATGCGTAGTCGATCAGCGCCGAATTCAAATCGGGACCGCCGGTGACCAATTCGAAACGGCCTCGAGCCGACCGAGCCAAACGCCGCCGCAGGCGTGCGATCGACGGCAGCATTTGCGGCGAGCGTCTGGCGATGAGGTTATCAAGTGTGAGACCGCTCACGTTCTCGCGGGAGGTGTCGGGATTTCGGAAGCGCTGCACGATCATGCCGGCTTCGCGCCACGCGGCGCGGAAGGCGGCGAATTCAGGCGCCACCGGATCGAGGACGTCGAAACGCAGGACGTGGAAAGGCGGCGATACGCGGGCAATCTCGGCGGCGATGGCATTCAGGCCGGCCTGGCCCAGCTCGGGGTCGAGGCGTGGCGCGTAGGCGACGGCATAGCTCCCGTGCGACGGTCCGAGCAGCATGTGAGTCCTGAACTTCCCGGCGCGCCTGCGCTCGCGTGTCACCAGCACCGCTGCTGGCCGTCCTTGGCATTCCGCCACGTAGAGTCGGGGTTCATCGGTGCTTGGGCCCGAGGCTTGCAAGACCGCGCGATACCACGCGATGCCGTGAAAGAAGTTCTCTTTGGCCGCGCCATCGAGGAACGAAAGTAGCGGGGGAGGCAGTGCTTCCAGGCTGGCATAGACCCGCACGACCATGGACGCTGTTGCCGCGGATGCGGCACTGCCCTCGCGACCAGGCATAGGAGGAGCATCGGTTTCGCCGCCCGGTGCTTCCACTCGCTGCCCCATCGCTGTTCCGCTCAGCCCGGCATAAAATATGCGCTCATAAAATATGCGTTCTTGTACCAGAATCGAAACCGCGGCGCCTTAGCCACCGGATATCAGCATGCAGGATCCACCACGAACGTTGCCAACGGGTAGTGCTAACGAGGCGCACAAGGCATGGTTGCGAGCACTCGAACGGACGGCGCGGATCGGCCAAGATCCGTTGCAGACCTTGCCGGCGGCGATTGAGGATTTGGCGTACAGATTTGGCGGCGCACCCGCGCTCATTTCGGAGCACGAAAGCTGGAGCTATCGCGACCTCGCCGTGTGCGTGAACCGGTATTCGCGCTGGGCGCTTACCCAGGGGCTTGCCGGCAGCGTCGTTTGCCTGATCATGCCGAATTGCCCGGAGTACCTTGCGATCTGGCTCGGGATCACGCGCGTGGGCGGCGTCGTTGCGCTAATCAACACAAACCTCACCGGCGCGGTGCTCGCGCACGCAATCGATGCGGCGGGGCCGAAGCACATCATCGTTGGCCCGACGCTCACCGATGCCGTAACGGCCGTTCTGCCGCAACTCGGCACACCGGTTGCTTGCTGGGTTACCGGTTCCCGCGAAGACGGTCTATACCGCATCGAAATCGAGGAGCACTCGGGAGAGCCACTACAAAGGTCGGAGCACGAGCCGGCATCGATCACCGATCGCGCCCTCTTGATCTACACGTCGGGAACCACGGGCTTACCGAAGGCCGCCTACGTCAGCCATTTTCGGCTCATGCAGTGGAGCCATTGGTTTGCCGGCATGATGGATACTGGCCCGAGCGATCGGATGTACAACTGCCTGCCGATGTTTCACGGCGTGGGCGGGGTTGTCGCTACCGGCGCCGCGCTGCTGGGCGGGGGTTCCGTGGTGCTGCGCTCGCGTTTTTCCGCGAGTTCGTTTTGGGATGATGTCGTCAGCAGCGGATGCACGCTCTTTCAGTATATTGGCGAGCTTTGCCGCTACTTGGTCAATAGCCCGTCGCATGGACGGGAGACGCAGCACCGAATCCGGCTCTGCTGCGGCAGTGGGCTCAGCGCCGATGTGTGGGAGCGCTTTCAGCAGCGATTCCGAATTCCGCGCGTCCTCGAATTCTACGCCGCAACCGAAGGGGTCTTCTCCCTCTACAATTGCGAGGGAAAGCGGGGTTCGATCGGGCGGGTGCCGGGGTTTCTCGCCCACCGCTTCCCAGTCGCATTGATCAGGGTTGATCGCGAGTCCGGCGAGCCTGTCCGCGACACGAATGGCCGATGCATTCGCTGTGCGGAGAGTGAGATCGGCGAGGCGATCGGAAGGGTGGGGAGCGACGGAATCGGTGGCGGGCGCTTTGAAGGTTACACCGATGTACAGGCTTCGGAGCGTAAGCTCATGCGTGATGTCTTTGCCGCGGGCGACACTTGGTTTCGCACCGGCGATCTGATGCGGCAGGATGCGCAAGGGTATTTCTATTTTATAGAGCGGATCGGCGATACCTTCCGTTGGAAGGGAGAAACCGTTTCCACGAGCGAGGTGGCATCGGTCCTCGCCGTCTGTGCCGGCATCGTCGAAGCGGTGGTCTATGGCGTGAGCGTGCCCGGAAACGAGGGGCGTGCCGGAATGGCGGCTGTTGTCGTCAGCGCGGACTTCGACCCGACGCGGCTATGGCGAGAGTTGAGCGAACGTCTGCCGGGATATGCGCGCCCTCTGTTCCTGCGCATTCGCTCAGCGATCGAGACCACGGCCACGCTGCGGCCGACCAAGCAAACGCTGATCCGCGAGGGCTTCGACCCGGCAGCCTGCATCGATTCGGTCTATTTCAATGACCGGGGACGCCGAACCTTCGTTTCTCTCGACGACGCGCTCTATCGGCGCATCCTGGATGGAAAGCTGCGGTTTTGACTCGCTGCGCGATCATGGAGCGCTGCCGGCGTCGATCGTCAGCGTCGTGCCAGTGATGGCCTTCGCCTTGTCACTCAGCAGGAATTCGACGGCGTTGGCGACGTCATCGACATCGGCCAGCCGGCGCAGCGCGCTGCGGCGGATGATCCGCTGGCGTTGCGCATCGGTGAGATCGGCGGTCATCTCGGTCGCCAGGAATCCCGGCGCAACGGCGTTGACGGTGATCCCGGCGGGGCCGACCTCGCGCGCAAGGGAACGCGTGAGACCGAGGAGTGAAGCTTTGGTTGCGCTGTAGGCAGCAAGGCCGCCGAACCCGGTCATCCCCGCGATCGAACCAATATTGACGATCCGCCCGCCATCGGCGGCCATCATCGAGCGCACCACGTATTTGGTCAGAATGAGCGGCGAGAGGGTATTGAGGCGCACGATCGTCTCGAGATCGCGGTCCCGCATGGTTGCCAGGACGCCGCTGGTACCGATCGCGGCATTGTTGACGAGGCCGTAAATCACCCCGAACTCCTTGCGTATTCGCCTCACGAGCGCGGCGATGCTCGCAGTGTCGCCGAGGTCGAAGGTGCAAAAGTGAAGCGCGTCGCGATCGATCTTCGCATCTTCTCGCAAAGCAGATGCAAATGCCTCGCCCTCGCGACGGGCGACGGCGATGACGCGATAACCTCCTGCGCACAACTTGCGCGCAATGGCGAGGCCGAGCCCGCGAGTGCCGCCGGTCACCATCACATTACGCATGATCGCGGCTCAGCTTGCCCGATGCCGTCACTTCGAGCGACGCTACGAAGCGAATGGCAGCGGGAACCTTGTGCGGCGGCAGGGTACGACGGCATGTGGAAAGGATTTCGCTCTTCAATGCCTCGGGATTCGCGGCCGCGTC
>Ga0070732_10001756_pt1 | contig 11798 bp, 12 predicted proteins | sample Coa_R1_5_FD_66449 | JGI IMG/M metagenome (GOLD analysis project Ga0070732, IMG submission 66449) | Surface soil microbial communities from Centralia Pennsylvania, which are recovering from an underground coalmine fire - Coalmine... | ecosystem: Environmental > Terrestrial > Soil > Unclassified ...
ACCTTCGTGTCCATCACCGAAACCTTGACCCGGATCGGATGCTCGGGCACCGACGCCCCGTGGCGGACGCTGTTGGAGACAAGCTCGCTGGTCAGAAGGCGAAGGTCGTCCAGACGCTGCTCGTCCAAGACGTCGCTGAAGAGGTCGAGGGAGGCTGTGAGCGCCGCCCTCGCCTTCGCCGCCGCGCGCGCGTGTGGCTTGAACGTATGGAGGAAGCTCCGCTCCATCGCCTGAGAATCGACGAGGGCGCAACCGGGCGCATCGCGCATCTGACCCATTCCCCGGCGTGCGTAAGGCCCTGGTAAAGGTGCCCGGTCACGCGCCGATGGTAGCCGTCACGAGCTCGTCGACGAAGGATGCGACGTCGCGCGCAGGGCTGCTCGAACCGGCGACCGTCTTCACGACCGCCGTCCCCACGATCACGCCGTCGGCGTACGACGCGACCGCGCGCGCGTGCTCCGGCGTCGACACCCCGATCCCGACCGCGACCGGCAGATCGGTCTGCTCGCGGATCGATGTGACGAGGGTGCGCGCGCGCTCGTCCATCGACTCCCGGATGCCGGTGACACCCAGTAGCGACGCGGCATAGACGAAGCCGCGCGCCGCTTCCGCGATGGCCTTGAGGCGGTCGGGCGTCGAGGTCTGCGCGGCGATGAAAACCGGCGCGATGCCGGCGCGCGCACACGCGTCGCGCCACGGCCCCGAGTCTTCGACCGAAAGATCGGGGATGATCGCGCCCGTCGCACCCGCGGCGGCCAGCGCGCGCGCGAACTCATCGAGCCCGTAGCGGAAGATCAAGTTGTAATACGTCATCGCGACGAGCGGCCGTCCCGTTGCCTCCGCTGCGCGGGCGATCAGCTCGATCGCTTCCGCCGTCCGCTGTCCCTTCGCAAGCACTGCGTTGGTTGCTTCCTGGATCACCGGGCCGTCCATGATCGGGTCGCTGAACGGGATCCCGATCTCGAGCACCCCTGCCCCGGCCTCCGCGGCAGCTCTGGCGATGTCGACGAACGTGTCACCGTCGGGGTAACCGCACACGAGGAACGGCATCACCAAGGCTGCTCGGCGTTGCGCGAACGCGTCGTCCAAGCGCTGCGCAGGCGTCACGTCAGTGTGCGCCATCGCGCGCCTTCATGATCGCGCGCACCGTCTCGACGTCCTTGTCGCCGCGACCGCTCAGGTTGACGACCGCGACTGCGTCGGTTCCGAGCGCGCGCGCTTCGCGCGCGATCCATGCGATCGCGTGGGACGACTCGAGCGCGGGCAGGATGCCCTCCGTGCGCGCGAGCAACCCGAAAGCGTCGAGCGCCTCGTCGTCCGTCGCCGTTTCGTAGGTGGCCAACCCTTGCTCGCGCAGATATGCGTGCTCGGGACCGACACCCGGATAGTCGAGACCGGCCGACACCGAATGCGTGGGCTTCACCTGCCCGTCTTGGTCTTGGATGAGCATCGACAGAGCGCCGTGCAGCACGCCCGGCTCGCCCGCGCCGAGCGTCGCCGAGTGCTCGCCGCTCGCGATCCCCCGGCCGGCCGCTTCCACACCGACCAGCTTCACGCCGGGCTCGCCGACGAACGCATGGAAGATGCCCATCGCGTTCGAACCGCCGCCGACGCATGCGGCGACGACGTCGGGCAGCCGGCCCTCCGCCTCGAGGATCTGCGCGCGCGCCTCTTCTCCGATGATCTTCTGGAACTCGCGGACGAGCAGCGGGAAGGGATGCGGTCCAACGACCGAGCCGATCACGTAGTGCGTCGTCTCGACGTTCGTCACCCAGTCGCGGAGTGCTTCGTTGATCGCGTCTTTCAGCGTGCGAGAGCCCGCCTTGACCGGCACGACGGTCGCGCCCAGCAGCTCCATCCGGAAGACGTTGAGCGCCTGGCGGTGCGTATCTTCCTCGCCCATATAGACGATGCATTCCTGGCCGAACAGAGCAGCGGCCGTCGCCGTCGCGACACCGTGCTGGCCGGCGCCCGTCTCGGCGATGATCCGCTTCTTACCCATGCGGCGTGCCAGAAGGCACTGGCCCAGGACGTTGTTGATCTTATGCGCGCCGGTGTGCGCGAGGTCCTCTCGCTTGAGGTAGATGCGCGCGCCGCCGCTCGCCTCGGTGAGGCGCCGCGCGCGCCACAGCGGAGTCGGCCGACCCGCGTACTGACGCCGAAGCATGTCGAGCTCGCTGTTGAAGTCGTCGTCTGCGCGCGCGTCGGTGAAGGCCTGCTCGAGCTCATCGAGCGCGTGCATCAAGGCTTCAGGAACATACTTGCCGCCGAAGCGGCCGAAATGGCCTCCGGCGTCGGGATCGGTGTTCACCTGGGGCATCGCGCGCGGAGTCTACCAGCGGCCCCGACCGATCTCGGCCGAAAAAGTGAGGGCCGCTGCGCGCGGCCCTCACGATGACCCCATCGATCAGAACTCGTAGCCCACGATGGTGACCCGAACGTCGGCGCTTGCTGGAGAGGTCAGGAAAGAGCCTGCGTCGATGCAGAATGCGTTCGACCCATCGCCCGCCGCGACGACCGGTTGCGGGAACGAGAGGTGCACCGTTGAATGTCCGGGAACGTACGCGACCGCGATGTTCTGCTGACCGGTGCCGCTGCCGGTGCAGTTCGCACCCGGAGCCCCATGCGCCTGGACGATCACGTTCATGTCGACCGCGTTCAGGTTCGCGAAGGTGATACTCGTGATCTCGACCTCTTCGTTCGGATCGAAGGGTTGCGTCCTCAGCGTGTCGGCGGTGGTCCCTGTGATCGCGAGGATGTTCTGGAGCGGGAACAAGGGCGGGACGTCGGTTCCTGCGTTGACGAAACCGCCGTTCACGACCGTGTTGAGCGAGTGGTTCGATACCGTGGCACACGTCGGCGTGCTGATGTTGTTCCACGAGCACACGCCGGTCAGCAAGGCTCCGACACCGGAAACCTTCGCCTTGTACGTCGACTTCGACGGGTCGACGATGTTGACGGAGCTCCCGGTTGCGGCTTGAACGCTGATCGGCAAAAGGATCGCCGCCAGTGCGATCAACGCAACGACGATGACGATCTGCCGTGAGGAGAACTCCAGCTTGATCGTGCGTTCCTTCATCGGCTTTCCCCCATGAGAGATGTCCGTCCTGGGCGCGCGACCGCTGCCGACCACCTCCCCGTCGCCGCCTACGTTCGGGGAGAGTAAAGCGGCTCGCACGTAATTGAAAGAGAGACCTAACGTTGCCTTTACCCATGCGACACCCAGCAACGGTCGAGCAGGCTCCCCCGCCCTTGCCCGACGAAACCAAAGACAAATCGGGCCCGCAGCTGCGCGGTCTGCTCCGACCCGCTGAGGCCCGGCGGCTGGCCTTGATCGAGGAACGTGATCGCGATCGACCAGCCGTCCGGGGGCATCGGGGCCACCACGGCGGTCCCGACGAGGGCGCGTGCCACGATCGGCGGGGTGCCGATCCCCCAAGCGTCCAGCACGTATTCAGGGCCGTGTCCACCACACGGCGTAACCAAGCACGAGCTACCGGAGCAGGTTCGAGTGATCGAGTCGAGTGCTTCGACGACACGCGAGTCGCCGTCCGAGCTGATACCCAGCGGAACGGACAGCGAGGCCGCGTTTCCTCTGAACGCTCCGGTCAGGGATCTCCCGGCCGTCACCGGGCCGGGACCCACCGTCAGAGTGTGCGGACCCGAGATCACGACGATGGCATACGTGTATCGCCAGGCGGCTGCGCCCGCCCCCCCTTTCACGCGTTGGGTCAGAAGCGATACCGAGACGCCGTCAACCGCAAGACTCGGGAGCGGCCCGGTGGTGGCCGTCAAGTGAAGGTTCGTCGTCGGGACGTGCACAAGACCTTGGTCGAGCGTCAGCCGTCCAAGCCCGTGCGCCTTCACGAACGCGGCGAAGTGAGTGAGCGTCACCGCTGAAGATCCTCCGCTCACCTGGAGCACACTCAGATCGGTCAGGGCGTAGGCGCGGCGGTAATCGTGATGCTTCAGAGCTTGGTTGAACGCCGCGAGCGGGCTGCTCGGAGGTGTTTGCTTCTGTGGTTTCTGCGTGCGCACGGCCGCGACCACAACGTTCGCCAACACCAGCACCGCTGCCAGCGCAAGCAGCGCGCGCTTCACGACCGGTCGCCGTCCCAGGTTCGCTCGGTGACGCCCTCCGCTTTGAGCTCCGCGTAGCGGGGTCGCTGCGTCGGCGTCTTCGGGATCTCGCGCCGTATCTCGACGTAGCGCGGCACCGCGTACCTCGCCATGCGCGCGCGGCAGAACTCGACGAGCGCGCGCGGATCGATCGTCGCGCCGTCGCGTGCAACGACGACGACCTTGATGTCGTCCTCGCCGAGCTCACTCGGTACCCCGTGCGCGGCCGATTCGAGCACGCCGGGGAACTGGTCGACGACGTTCTCGACCTCCCACGCACTGACGTTCTCACCGCGACGACGCATCGATTCCTTCTTCCTCCCTGCGTAGTAGAAGAAACCTTCTTCGTCGCGCGACGCGAGGTCTCCCGTGTGGAACCAGCCGTCGCGGAAGGCGTGCTCGGTCTCATCGGGATGGTTCAGGTAGTAGTGCGTCCGGCCTTGCGCCGCGCGCAAAGCGAGCTCGCCGACGCGCCCCGGGGAAAGCTCTTCGCCGTCGTCGCCCAGGATCGTCGCCTCGCAGCCGGCCGCCGGCTTCCCCATCGAGCCGACCTTCCCATCGAGGTTGATCAGGTATCCGGGCGAGTCGACCATTGAGAACTGCTCGACGATACGCACGTCGAAGCGATCCTGGAACGGCTCCCAGCAATGTGGAGGGCACCCCGCGGACAGCACCGTGCGCACGGGGTTGTCGCGGTCCGAGGGCTGCTCGGACTGTTTCAACAAGATGGGGATGACGGCGCCGACGTGGTTGAACTCAACGGCGTCGAACGCGCGAACCTCGCCCCAGAAACGGCTCGCGCTGAAGCGATCGCCGATCGCGATCTGAGCATCGAGGAACATCGCCCCCAGCACCGAGATCGCCAGAGGATTGCCGTGGAACAGCGGCAGGCACGTATAGATCGTTTCGCCGGCCTTCACGCTCATCGCGTCCCACATCGCGAGCAGCGGCGTGATGTCGGTGCGTATCGGAACGACACCCTTCGGGGGTCCGGTGGTGCCGCTCGTGTAGAGGACGCCGAAGGACGTGCCGCCCTCCGCGTCGACGGGCGTCGCAGGAGTCGCAAGGAGGTCTTCGAATCTGGTTGCGCCGCTGTTCGCCGGTTCGCCGCGGACGATCTCGAGCAGCCTTGTCCCGGTCTCCACGTACTGCGCGCGCAGCGACTCGTCGATCACGATCGCGCGCGCACCGCAGTCCTTGAGGAGATACGCGAGCGTGTCTCCCCGCTGCGCTGTGTTGACCGGAACGGGCGCAGCGCCCGCGCAGATCGCGCCGAAGTGCGCCAGCAAGAACTCCGGCCGGTTCGGCATCATCACTGCGACGCAGTCGCCTTCTTCGACGCCGAGCGCGCGCAGGCCGCTCGCGATGCGAAGCACGCCGTCGTAGAACGAACCCCACGACATGCGTTCGTCGCGCCATTTCACGAAGACTCGATCCGGGTGCTCGGTCGCGCGGTACTCGAGCAGAGCAGCTATGACCGGTTTCTCAGCCACCGAGGAGCTCGCGAACCTTCGCTTCCGGGTCGGGCGCGCGCATCAGCGCTTCGCCGATCAGCACCGCGTCGACGCCGACCGAGAGCATCGCATCGACGTCGGCGCGCGACGTCACACCGCTCTCCCCTACGAGCGTCACACCGTCGGGAACCGACGCGCGCACCTTCTCGACGATGGCGGGATCAACCTCCAACGTTGCCAGGTTCCGCGTATTGATCCCAACGATGCGCGCGCCTGCATCGACCGCGCGCGCCACCTCATCGGCGTCGTGCGTCTCGACGAGCGCTCCCATGCCGAGCGTTTCGGCCAGGTCGTACAGCGAGACGAGATCCCGTTGATCCAGCGCAGCGACGATGAGCAGGATCGCGTCGGCGCCGGCCGCGCGCGCCTCCCAGACGTGGAACGGATGCGCGATGAAGTCCTTACGCAAGACGGGGATCGAGACGCCTTCATGCACCGCCCGCAGGTCCACGAGGGAGCCGATGAAGTGATCGGGCTCGGTCAGCACGCTGATCGCCGACGCACCGCCTCGCTCGTAGGCGCGCGCCTGCGCGACGACATCGACGTCGATGTTGATCGGCCCGGCGGACGGCGACGCTCGCTTGATCTCGGCTATCAGCGAGAGGCCGGGCTTCGACAAAGCTCCGGCGAAATCGCGTGCCGGCGACGTGGCCGCGGCGGCTTCGCGCTCGCGCTCGAGGCCGCCATCGGCTGCTCGCGATTCTGCATCCGAAAGGCGAGAAGCGGTCACTTGTTCCAGGAAAGAAGCCACGGTGACGCGGATTATAGGCTGAGCGTGCGGAGCGTCTCCCATGCAACCGCACCGATGCGCGCCACCTCCGCCGGCTGGATGATCCGCATGGTGTCGCGCGGCGTGTGCAGCGTGGGGTTATCGCCTGCCCACAGCCATGCCGCCGGTATCCCGGCCGCCTGGAACGTGATGTGGTCGCTGAATCCTTGCGAGATCGTGGCATGCGTTTCGGCGAGGATGTGAAGCCGGCGGGCAACCGTGTACATCGACGCGACGATCGAACCGGTCGTGCCGATGATCTGGACGTCGGGCCCGGCGCCGACCATATCGATGTTGATCATGCCTCTCAATGAGCGGCGCTCGGCCGGCGCGAGCGAGTTCAAGTACGCCTTCGAGCCGAGCGCGTACTCGCTCTGCGTCGGGCTCTGGCGGCGGCGCTCCTCGGCACCGAACGCGACGAAGACGACCGGCATCTTGGTCGGGGTGAGGCGCGCGAGCCGCGCCAATTCCAAGATCACCGCGGGACCGCTGGCGTCATCGTTCGCGCCGGGCGTGTTGGGGACGGTATCGAGGTGCCCGCCGACCACGAGGTGCGGCTTGCGCGCATCGAAGCCCGGCGGCGTCGCGACGACGTCGATGCTGGTGCCTGCTTTCTCGGGGATCTTGTTCACGTTGCCGGCCGGCACGGGGAAGGAGAGATACGCCACCGTGTACCCGAGCATCTTGAAGTGATCGCGCATGATCCCCGCCGCGACGCGGTACGCGGCGCTTGCAGCTTCGCGGTAGGGCGCGCGAGTGACGAGCTCCCGGATCGTCGTTACTGCGTTGATCGCGGAGAACGCCGGAGCGATCGGCGACGGTGACGGCGAGATCGTGGGAGTCGGCGTCGGGGTCGGCGTCGGGCTGCTCGTTGGCGCGGCCGCAGGATGCGTCGTGCAGGCGAACAGAACGAGCAGCGAGAGAACTCCGGCCCTACGCATGCTTCGCAGGCGCCGGCGCGCGCGCAGGAAGCACGATGCGGAAAGTCGACCCCTGCCCGATGACCGACTCAACGGTGACGCGCCCGCCCAAGGCCGTCACGAGCTCGCGCACGATCGCCAGCCCGAGACCGGTCCCGACGCGTCGCGTCCCTTTCGACGCGCGCCATAGGTACGACCGCTCGAACACGTGCGGCAGGTCGGCTGCGTCGATACCCGGCCCGGTGTCGGCCACCTCGATCACCACCGCCGAGCCTTCGGCGCGCGCCGAGACGCGGATCTTTCCGCCTGTGTTCGTCACACGTAACGCGTTCTGCACGAGGTTGGAGACGACCTGGCGGACACGGTGCGCATCACTCTCGACTTCGATCGCGGCGGCCATATCGGCCGTCAAGGACACGCCTGCCTCCCCCGCCTCTTTCTGATGTGCCGCAACCGCATCTCGCAGCGTCTCACTCAGGTCGACCGGACCCACGTCGAGGTGGAACTCCGCAGACCCCACCCGCGCCAGATCCATCACGTCCTGCACCATGTGCTCGAGCCGGTCGGCCTCAGATCGGATCACACCAACTGCTTCGGCGTGACCCGCTTCGCCCTTCACCGCCCCGTCTTCGATCGCTTCCGCGTAGCCCCGGATCGCCGTGATCGGGGTGCGAAGCTCATGCGACACGCTCGCGAGGAACTCGCGCTCACGCCGCTGCGATTCGGCGAGCGCGCCGGCCATCTCGTTGAACGCCATGCCCAGCGATGCGAGCTCCTCGTCATCCGCGATCGGAACGCGCTGCGATAGGTCGCCTTGCGACACGCGCGCCGCCGCCTCCGACACGTCGTGCAGCGGACGGGTCAGGCGCTTCGCCAGAACGGCCGCGACGATGATTCCGACCACCAGCGCGATCAAGGCCGACAACGCGATGCGGAAGACCAGCGGCCCGAGCAGCCCGCGCGCGATGGCAACCGGTCGCGTCAGCACCACGCCGACCACGTTCGGCCGTTTCGGGAGCGCCAGCGGCACACCGACGTAAACCACACTGCCGGAGCTCGTGCGCGCCGTGCCGCTGATCTCTTGTCCGCCTATCAGCGGCTGCAGGTTGATGCTCTGCGCGATCGACGACGCAGCTCCAAGGGTAAAGCCGCCGCGCGTCACGAGCGCCGCCTGATCGCCGTTGATCGCGAGCACTCGCCGGATGATCGGAAGGCTGACGGTGTCCCCGATCGTGGTCGGATCGTCGGCGGCGATCGCGCGCGCGATCTTCGCAAGGTCGTTGCGCGCGTTGCTCTCCGAATACCGGCGCAGCAATCCGATCGCCACGAGGCCGGTCAAGAAGACCGACACGACCGCGGTGACGCCGATCGCGACACCGAGCCGCCCGCGGAGGCTACGCATCGGCCTTATATCCGACGCCGCGCAACGTCTTGATGATCGCGCCCCCCTCGCCGAGCTTCTGCCGCACCGACTTCACATGCGAGTCGACCGTGCGCGTGTCGACGGGCCGCTCGTATCCCCATACCCGTTCGAGCAGCCTGTCCCGGCTGAATACGATCCCCCGGTTCCGCACGAGGAAGGCCAGGAGGTCGAACTCGCGCGCGGTGAGCTCCACGGGCTGCTCGCCCACTAATACTTCACGGCGCGCGCCGTCGATGCGGACCGGTCCGAGCGCGAGCCGTTCGTCTTCTTCAGCGGGCGCATCGTCGGGCTCCGCGCGGCGGAGGACGGCCTTGACGCGCGCGACCAGCTCGCGGGGGCTGAACGGTTTCGTCACGTAGTCATCGGCGCCGAGCTCGAGTCCGAGCACCCGGTCGACCTCGCCGTCGCGCGCCGTGAGCATGATGATCGGGACCTTGGACGTCGCGCGCAGCCGGCGGCACACCTCGAGGCCGTCCATCCCGGGCAACATCACGTCCAGGATCACGAGCGAGGGCTTCAATCGGTCGGCGGCGGCGAGCGCGCTGACACCGTCGGCGACGTGCTCGACGGTGTAGCCGTCGTTCTTGAGGTAGAGCTCGACGAGGGACGCGATGTTCTGTTCGTCCTCGACGAGCAGGATCGTTGCATCGCTCATGGCTGGCACGGAGATAGTAGCGGGGCTCCCTTCGGGAGCCCCGTACCTCGCGTTCCGTGGGTTCAGAGCGCTCCCGCAGCCGAGTCGGCCGGGGCGAGCGTTTGCGGGCTCGCGCCTGGGCTGCGGTCACGGATCAACGCGACGACGAAGCCGTTCCCGCGGTCGATCTGGATCACCTGGACCAGGTCGCCGACCGTGATGTCGCCGAACGTCGCCTTCTGGCGGTCTTTGCGAACGCGCGTCGCGTCGGTCGCGGTGAAAGAAACGCTTTGGCCGTCGGCGCGCTTGATCGTCAGTGTGTGAGCATTCGCGTCGACCACCGTAACCGTGCCCCCGTCGATCTTGGCCGTGACGAGACCCCTCCGCGTGTTCAGCGTCGCGTCGGCGTGCACGATGTGGCCGAACCGGCCGGGCCTCGGGTTGCCCAGGGCCTGCGTGCTTCCGGATGCGCCTGGGGTCGGGCTGGTCGAACCGGACTGGCCGAACGCAGCGGCGCCCATCGCGACAACGCCGACGAACCCCAAGGCGATGGCGGTCTTCCAGTACCACTTCATGTGAGCCTCCTCGTTGTGCCTGCTCAGATGGTCGAGCAGCCGGATGAGAAGGCCGTGGGGCGTCTGTGAAAACGAAGTGAAATCGAAAACTTCGTGGTCAGCGACTGCAAGTACCGAGTGCCTCGACGGCTCCTTGCGGCAGCGCGCCGGACTTCGAGAACTTGTCGGCGAATGCGCTGAACTCTTTGTACGTGTACTTCTTCTCGATCGCGTTCAGCACGCAGCCACAGAACTGCGCCGACCCGCTCTGCTCGCATTGGGTTAGGAAGCCGGCCTCGGCGGCCGGCGGGTAGCGATCGAAGTGATCGCGCGCGAGATGCACGCCCAGCGCCGCCACCCCGCCGGCGACCGCGAGCGACAGGACGATGATCACGATCAGCGTCGTGCGCGACTGACCCTCACTCATCGCTCGGCCCCGTCTCCGGCATGCGAACGCGGCGAACTTTCGTCGAGATCGGGAAGGCCGCTCCCGCGGCTGCGACAGCGACGACCGCGCCGATCGGGGTGACGATCCGCCCGGGTGCGCTCTCCACCCGCGCCCCCGCTTCCACCGGCTTCTTGATGGTGAACATCAGGGGGATCAAAGCGAGGGCTCCGACGATGACCAAACCGATCAAGACCGCGCGCGCGCGCGGCCCGACCAAGAAGGCCAGCAGCCCGCACACAAGACACAGCACCCCGATCGGCAACAAGGACGATCCGAAATCGCTCGGCGAATAGGAGTGAACCGCGCCCGGCACTCGAACCACACCGATCGCCGATGTGATCGCACGGTCGGGTTGGATGGTTCGGTACCAGGTCGTCGCCGCACCGATCACCGCGACACCGGATCCGACCACCGCGACGGAGAGCAACGTCGCGAGACGAGGAGCCGGTTTCACAACGACGTCACGACAGCGACTCGGCCGCCTTCACCGCGACGAAGAACGCGCGCGCCTTGTCGCGCGTCTCTTGCTCTTCGCGCTCCGGCACGCTGTCGGCGACGATCCCGGCGCCGGCTTGCAGGTATGCCTTCCCGTCGCGCAGGTAGCCGGTTCGCAACGCTATGCACGTGTCGAGGTTGCCGCTGAAGTCGAAATACCCGACCGCGCCTGCGTACGGCCCGCGCCGCGTCGGCTCAAGTGAGTCGATGATCTCCATCGCGCGGATCTTCGGCGCCCCGCTGACCGTCCCCGCCGGGAACGACGCCTTCAGCGCGTCGAACGCGCTCATCCCGCCGGCCAGCTCGCCGTGCACGCTCGACACGATGTGCATCACGTGCGAGTAGCGCTCGATCTGCATCAATTCTTCGACGCGCACCGTTCCCGGCTCGCACACACGCCCGAGGTCGTTGCGCGCGAGATCGACGAGCATCACGTGCTCCGCGCGCTCCTTCTCGTCGGCCAAGAGGTCGCTCGCAAGCTTCTCGTCTTCCTCGTCGCTGGTGCCACGCGGCCGCGTGCCGGCGATCGGCCGGATCGTCGCTTCGCGCCCGAACACGCGGAGGTGCGGCTCCGGCGACGAGCCGACGATCGCGACATCGGGGAACTGCAGATAGAACATGTAGGGGCTCGGGTTCACCAGTCGCAGCACGCGGTAGACGTCGAACGGTCTCGCGGTTGTGTCGGTCTCGAATCGCTGCGACGGCACGACTTGGAAGATGTCGCCCGCGGCGATGTGCTCCTTCGCCTTCTCAACTTTCGCCATGTACTCGGCCGGCGTCTGATTCGAGCGGATGTCGCCCACCGGCCCGTCGAGGTGCGGCGCTTCGCCCAGGCCACCCGGCCCCGTCGCGGCGCCGATGCGCGCGACCAATGCCTCCGCGCGCGCGACCGCATCGTCGTACTGCGCCGCCGGATCGTCAC
>Ga0070732_10001758_pt1 | contig 11794 bp, 8 predicted proteins | sample Coa_R1_5_FD_66449 | JGI IMG/M metagenome (GOLD analysis project Ga0070732, IMG submission 66449) | Surface soil microbial communities from Centralia Pennsylvania, which are recovering from an underground coalmine fire - Coalmine... | ecosystem: Environmental > Terrestrial > Soil > Unclassified ...
TTGCTGAATGACCCGCGCGGCATCGCCGTGCAATTCCGTTATGCGTTCGTCGTGGACCGCGATGGCCTGAAAGTCTTGGACGTTACGGATCTCGCAAAGCCAAAGCCCGTTGCAAATGCGGTTGTTCCGCTTGAAGATGCACGCAACGTCTACGTCGCGCGCACTTACGCGTACGTCTCCGCAGGCAAGCAAGGCCTTGCGATCGTAGACGTGGAGAAACCTGATGCACCCAAGCTCGACCAGATTTTCACCGCCCAAGGAAAGCTCAACGACGCAAACGATGTGAAGATCGGAATGGTCGCGGCGAGCTCTTACGCTTTTGTCGCCGACGGGAAAAACGGCCTGCGCGTCCTGCAAATCATTTCGTCATGGGACGACCCCGCGCATTTCTCCGGCTTCAGCCCGCGTCCCACGCCGAAACTGATCGCTACGGCCCGGACACGGGGTCCTGCACTCGCTATTTCCAAAGGCATCGACCGCGACCGCGCCGTGGACGAATCCGGCAATCAACTCGCGGTTTTTGGCCGGCGAGGAGCGCGCCCGCTCAATCGCTCCGAGGCGCAGGCTCTGTACCTCCGCAATGGACAGCTTTATACCGTCACCGACGAGCCCGTCGAACATCCACTTGGTGCTCAGCAAGCTACCTTTCAGGGTACTTGGCTTGACCGCTTGGAGGGGTGGCTTTTGGCTTCGAGGTGCCCTTATCCCGCTCCTAGCCGATAAGCCCCTCAAATCCAGACTTCGTCTTTTCTTCGCCATGACTATCTTTTCTGGCTATGGAATTTGTACACGCAGAGGGGCCTTCTTATACATGCATCTCCTTTCTTTCTAACTCTTTATCGCCATTCGCATCTAAATCAAGGTATAATGGATCGTTCACATTTTTATCGCATCGCACCCATCAAAATAATTCGTGGGGGGATTCTGGGCTACGGCGGTTAAGGTGTCATTAGAGGGGTGCAAGGCTACCCAGAGCCGTCCCCGCCAAAAAGGTGTAAAGGAGTACCAGTACATGGTGAAACATTACTTGCTGGCCAGCGACTTCGACCAGACACTCAGCTTCAACGACTCCGGGGTCGTTCTGAGCGAACTCATCGGCTTTCTTGGCTTTCACGACAAAGTGAAAGGTCTTGCCGAGATCAATCTCGTCCAACAGGGCGCTGAGCTAAGCTATCTCATTCTGCATGACCCGGATTTTCGCCGCGTCCGGCGCGAGCATCTCGTCGAGACCGGCAAACGCATCCGCCTGAAGCACGATGTGGCGCTCTTCGCCCGCGCGCTCGACACGCTTGGCGAAGGCTACAAATTTCATTTCAACGTGATTTCCGCGGCGCCACAGGAGATCATTCAATCGGCGCTCGAAGGTATCGTTCCGCCGGAGCGCATTTTCGGCACGCGCTTCCGCTACAACGACGCCGGCGAAGTGGATTCCATCATTCGTGCCTCTGCGGGCTGGGGCAAAATTACCGTGCTCGAAGAGATTCGAGCTATTCTCGGCATCAGCCACGACCAGATTATTTACATGGGTGACGGCAGCTCGGACTTGCCGGTGATGATGCACGTCAATCAGTACGACGGCTTAACCATCGCGGTGAGCGAGGCCAAGTTCATTACGCGCGTCGCCAAACGCACCGTGCTTAGCGACAACGCCATGAGCGTGCTCGTCCCCGTGATGGAAAAAGTCATGAATTGGGACTCAGCCAAGATCCGGAAGTTCTTCGCGGCGAACGGACTCACCTTGCTCGAGTGGGAGAAAGTGCGCACGGACATGCTCACGATTCAGGAATCCACGGAGCAGGTGGCAGCGGCTTCGTAATTCTTAAAGTTTCTTGCCTTGTTTGAGCGGGAAAGGGCGGGCTTCGGTCCGCCCTCTTCTTTTTTGGATGCGTTCGTTCTAAAAAACGAATCCTTCCTCAAACCCTTTCTAAATTCCCCGGCAAGGCGGATAATTCTTTGTTCTACATCTCGCGAAAGGGCAAGCATCTGATTCATGCCAAACATCAAGTCCAAGAGAGGGGTCATCGGCATCCTCACCGGGGGCGGCGACGTCCCAGGCCTCAATCCCGCCATCCGCGCAGTTACTTTGCGCGCCCTGCGCGAAGGCTACCAGATCATTGGCATTCGTCACGGATGGGCCGGCTTGGTGGATATGGTCCGCGAGAAGGATTACGACAATTCCGATAATTTCTTTCTCCTCGACGAAGAAACCGTTGACCGCGCGGGACGCACCGGCGGCACCTTCCTTCATTCCTCGCGAACGAATCCCGGCCGTGTCGGCAAGGCGAACGTTCCCGACCATCTCCGCGGTCAATTCACTGCGGAAAAGAACGACCTCACGCCAGAAGTGCTGAAGAATCTCGCGTGGCTTGGCATTGACACGCTCATTCCCATCGGCGGCGACGACACGCTTAGTTACGGCGTCCGCCTCCACAAAGAAGGCTTCAAAGTCATCGGCATTCCGAAGACCATGGACAACGACGTCCCCGGCACCGACTATTGCATCGGCTTCAGCACATGCGTTACGCGCACGATCCAAATGGTGAATAGCCTGCGCACTTCCGCCGGCTCTCACGAACGGTTCATGGTGCTGGAAGTCTTCGGCCGTTATGCCGGCTTCACAGCCATGCTTCCCACAATGGCCGGCGCCGCAAATCGCTGCGTCATCCCCGAATTCAAATTCAACATCGAGCGTCTGACTGAACTGTTGGTTGAAGACCGCCGCAAAAACCCCAGCAAGTACTCGATTGTTCTCGTCTCGGAAGGAGCGATGTTTGAAGGCGGGGAAATGGTCTTCGAGGCCGGGGAGGCTGACGCTTTCGGGCACAAAAAGCTGGGCGGCATCGGTGACATCGTCGGCGAGAAAGTCCGCGAACTCTCCGCCAAATTCAATAACGGAAAAAGGATCGACGTCATCAACCAAAAACTGGGCTATCTCGTGCGCTGCGGCGATCCTGACGCCATTGATTCCATCGCGCCGATGGCCTACGGCAACCTTGCATTGGATTTGCTGCTAAAAAACATCAGCGGAAGGCTGGTTGTCCTCAAGAACGGCCATTACGACAACATTCCTCTCGAAACCGTCACCGCAACCAAGAAACTTGTCAACATCAAGGAACAATACAATACGGAGCGCCTGCGTCCTCAATATGCCAGCTTCGAGATGCGTCCCCTGTTCCTTATGACCAACCAAGTGGGCTGATTTCCACAATTCGACTCCAAGTTTTGTTGCAATTCCTCGCGGGGACGCGTTGACAGTTGTCTCTCTTTTGTCATCCTCGCTTGACTGTATATGATGTCTCCACTCAGTTGGCCTGAAGCGGTCGAGGAGGCTTTATTCACGTCCTCGGAATTGATGTCGGCACTGGCGGCACGCGGGCCGTCGTAATTGATCAGACTGGTCGCCTGGTATCGTCCGCGACCGAAGACCACGAGCCCTTTGCATCTCCGCAAATTGGCTGGGCGGAGCAACATCCTGAAGACTGGTGGCGCGCCACTTGCGCAGCAGTTCGCAAAGCGCTCGCGGGCGCTAACCTCACCGGCAAGGACATCGCCTGCGTCGGCTTCTCTGGCCAGATGCATGGCGCGGTCCTTCTCGACGAAAAAGGAAATGTTGTCCGCCCGGCACTCATCTGGTGCGACGTACGCACCGAGAAGCAATGCCGCGACCTCTCGCGCGCACTTGGCCTGCAGCGCCTGATTCAACTCACGTGCAATCCCGCCTTGCCCAACTTCACGCTGACGAAAGTTCTCTGGGTTCGCGAAAACGAACCCGACAACTGGAAGCGCGTACGGCACCTTCTTCTGCCAAAAGACTACGTCCGCTTTCGCCTTACTAGCGAACGCGCCACCGACGTGGCCGACGCCTCGGGCACCTTACTTCTTGACGTCGCGCATCGACGTTGGTCGTCGGAAATGCTGGATGCAGCAGCCCTCGACCAGAGTCTCTTGCCGACGCTCTACGAGTCTCCCGACGTTTGCGCAAAGGTTTCCACCCAAGGCGCGGCGGAATGTGGCCTCGCCGCGGGCACTCCTGTCGTCGCAGGCGCCGGTGATCAAGCTGCGGGCGCTGTCGGCATGGGCATCGTTTCTCCCGGAAGGGTCAGCGCCACGATCGGCACCTCCGGTGTCGTCTTCGCTGCGACCGATCGCCCTGCGCTCGATTCTCGCGGCCGCGTCCACACGTTTTGCCATGCCATTCCCGGGCGGTGGCACGTCATGGGCGTAACGCAAGCTGCCGGCCAGTCTTTGCGCTGGTTCCGCGACACCTTCACCGCCAATTCCGGCAGCGCGGCAGCATCCTACGACCAACTCACCGCCGAAGCCGCCAGGATTCCTCCCGGCTCTGACGGCCTTTTGTGGACGCCCTATCTTATGGGCGAGCGCACTCCTCATCTTGACGGCACAGCACGCGCCGCGCTCATTGGCCTCACTGCCTCGCACACGCGCGGGCATGTCGTTCGCGCCATTCTGGAAGGCGTAGCCTTCAGCCTGCGTGACACGTTCACTTTGTTCCAGGAAATGAACGTTCCCGTCCAAGACATCCGTCTTGGGGGAGGCGGCGCGCGGTCGCCGCTTTGGCGTCAAATTCAGGCCGATGTCTACGGGCATTCCGTGGAGATCGTGGAAGCCGAGGAAGGCGCTACTTACGGTGCTGCGCTTCTGGCAGGCGTCGGCGCTGGCATCTGGCCTTCCGTGGATGCGGCTTGCGCCGCCGCAGTGCGCGTGGCCTCGCGTGTCGATCCGCAGCCCGCCGCCGTTGCCACTCTCAACGCCAGCTACTCTGCTTTCCGCCGCGTCTACCCCGCTACGCGACAAATCCTGACGCCATCGTAGGATCCCCCTTTTGCTGATTAATGGACGCTTCATGTCATCCAGACAACCCTGAGCTACTTCTTTTCATCTGGTGCCAAATGTGCCGCTTTTCATCTCCGGTTCATCTAATGATTGTTAAGGTCGGCGCTTTGAGGTTTTACATGACGCTTCTCCGCTTTTGGGTTCTCCTCTCTCTCGTGACCCTCCCTATTGCCGCTCAGTCAACTCCACAGCAATCATCACCCGAACCGAATTCGCCCCAGCCTCCATCCGCTACTGCTGCACCAGCCGCGCCCGCGGGCGCACCAGTCGTCTACGTCAGCGACTTCGATTTGGATGTCGCTCAGCGCAAGCCAGCCCCGAAGCCTCGCGCAACCCGCACTTCCCCACCCTCCAAGCCAGCAAACGCGTCACGCTCTCCCTCCGGTGTACCGAGTAAAGGGCCATCTCCGGCTTCCGAACCGACAACTTCGCAGAGTACGGAATCCGGGGACGCTTCCAGCGAAGAAACTCCTGCGGATCAGGCCAGCACGCTGATAAAGGCGGTCTCTGAGAATATCATTCGCGCGCTGACGAAGGCGGGCTTCGACGCTCGGCGCCTTTCTGCTGGCGCGCCGCTGCCTCAGCAGGGAGTCCGCGTCCGCGGCGTTTTTGCCGAAGCCGATGAAATGAACCGTGCGCGCCGCCTGCTCGTGGGAGGCGAACCAGCCAGCCCGAACATCATCCTTTACGTAAGTGTGAACAACCTGAAAAATCCGGAGCAGCCGCTGTACGCACTCGCGGATCCCCCTGCTCCTGATCCTCGCCACGGCCCCGTCATCACTATCACTTCCTACGCTCCTGCTGAGCGTTTCGAAGTCTCCCGCGATCCCTCGGGCGAGGAACTCGAGAAAGTCGCCGCAAAAGTTGCCTCCGACCTGAGCGCACTCGTCAGCGCCAACCGCCTCTCCCTCGCTCAATAGAAGCTCCCTCCATTCGCGAACGCTTCCTCGTTCAGCGCACTTGCTTCTATTTCCAATCCAAGATGCTTTGAAGTTTGTCGCCTGCAAGCATTCGATGATCACGCGCTGAGGGGTTCGGTTGGGAAGTTGGTCGCCAGTCCGGTTGAAGTAAGACCCAGACGTGCTGTGCCTGGGTAATCGGCGCTCCCGTCAAGAGCAGATACCCTTTTCCACCGGCCGTAAAGCTGATTTCACTCGATTGGAGTTTCCCTTCGACTGCTCCCGGAATTGGAAGAGGCGAAAAAATGAATCGTCCCGTGTCCGCTGAGTAGAGCATTACTGCATCCTCCACAGTTTCTAAAGCGGACATGCCGGTCAAGTTGAGCAACACTTGATTGTCTCGAATAAGCACTGGGGACATGACCCGGAACTCCCCTTGAGCGGGGTCCAGAGTCGTCTTTGGGTCCTGTGCAATCGGCACATGATTCACGAATTCTCCGGAAACCTCCATGCTCCCTAGCCCTTCTATCGGGATGTTTATTAATGTCTCCGGCTCGAGCCAATACTCTAATGCCGGAATATTCTTCAGTGCTTCATCTGCATTACACCCGTTTGGTTCACGTAATCCAGGCTCGTGGTAAACCGTCTTAATCGCAAGCTGAACCCGCTCTCCCTCTCTCTTAATGAACCGCACCGAAGTCCACATATGCCCAGGAAGTTTTCCCGCCACAAAGCTACCCAGTTCTGCCTCGTGATCGGTGGTGGCAGACATATGCATGACACCACCTTTTGGTGGAATCCTGAACGTCAGCCACAGCACCGGGCCGCTTCCCCCGGTGCGGGCTTTCACAAGCGCAAGCCCCCCCGAAAGTACAAAAATTACGCCTAGCATCAGCGCAAACGCAAACCTTGGTATTCGCATCGTTCCTCTCCATTTCCCTAGCCAGTTTGTGGCAGCGGCCGGTTCCGCCAGTTTCCATTGTCCTTCCGGAATCGCTTGCGGAGCAGCGGCGTTGGCCATGTCACGCAGTTCCGCGCCCAGCTCCGCGTAGTCGTTCAGTCGCGAGCGGCATGCTTCGCAATCCGAGAGGTGCGCTGCCATTTCCCGGGAAATCGGCTCGCCATCGAACAATGCGGAAACGCACTCTGCCGCTTCGGCGCAATTCATTACTTGCTCCTCGCTGCGTTGCCGGAAGAGCGCCAGATGCGCCGCAGCTCCTCCCGCGCAGCAAATAATCTCGACTTCACCGTGCCGACAGGAATTTGCAGAATCTCAGCAAGCTCCGCATACGATTGCCCTTCCACTTCGCGCAGCCATAGGAGCGACCGCTGCTCCTCGGCTAAGCGCCCGAATGCGTCGCTAACCGCCGAAAAACTGGCCCTTCCTTCCGCCGATTCGTCCTGGCCTTCCCCATTGCGAACATCGGGAACGCGCGACTGCCTTCGCCACCATTCCGCTGCGCGTTTTCTTCCAATTCCAAAGACATAGGCGCGCAGTGACCCGAGCTCCGGCCGAAAACCGTTGGGCGACTTCCAGACTTGCGTGAACGTCTCCTGCATCAGGTCCTCTGCCGTCTGCGGGCTGCCCACCACCTGCCGGAGAAAGGCACACAGCCGCGCCGCATTGTCGCAATAGAACGCCTCGAAAGCGCTCGCATCGTGGCACTTAATCCGTTCCCACAACTCGTGGTCGCTCACCACGTGTGCTCCCATAAGGTGATTCGTTCGAACTGCCCGAAAAGTTCGGCAAGCGCAAGAAAAATCTCGCGTTTCAAACAAGCCACGAGGACCCTGTCCCCTCGGGCAGGTGTGATTTCGGCTTCTCCCTTCCAGCAAAGCCCCGAGCTCCGCGCTCATCAACTCTACAATTGGCTTATGGCCCAGCCGTCCAAAGTCGGCCCCGTCATTCTGACGATTTTCGCCCTGCCTTTCCTGGGCGGCGGTCTCTTCTTTCTCTACGCGCTGCTGGTTTCAAGCCCCAATATCAAGTCCTCCGATCCTATCGTCGGCATGATCGTATCCCTGGTCTTTGTCCTGACGGGTGGAGGACTCATTTTCGGCGCCTTCAAGGGGTACGGGTTCCTCAAGAAGCAAGCCGCTCTTCAAGACGCCAATCTGCTGTCCCCCTGGTTGTGGCGTACCGATTGGGCTTCGCGCCGCGCAGAAAGCGTCAACAAAAAAAGCTATATCACCGCCTGGATCGCTGCGATCTTCGTTAACCTCATAACCCTTCCCTTCATGTTGGGCCTGATTCCGCAGTTGTTGCGCAACAGCGATCCGCGCGCGTTTATCCTGCTGGGCTTCTGTTCTTTCGCCGCCATCCTGACGATCAACGCCATCCGCGCAACGATCCGCCACGAGCGCTTTGGCAACTCTTATTTTGACTTCGATCCCTTGCCCATTTCCCCCGGCCGGCGCCTGACCGGCAAAATTCAACTACGCTTTGAAACACAGGCTGCTCACGGTATTGATTTGCGCCTCAGTTGTGTGCGCCGCATCGTCACCGGCTCTGGCAAGAACAGTACGACGAGCAAGGTTACTCTTTGGCAGGCGGACAAGAACGTCCCCTCAGGAGCGATAGAGCCTGGCCCGCTGGGCCGCGCCATCCCCGTAGATTTTGAATTGCCGGCGGACGCCCTCCTCACCGATCACAATAACCCCAATGACCAGATTCTCTGGCTGCTGCACGCGCAGGCGGACGTTCCGGGAGTGGATTACAAGGACGATTTCGAGTTGCCCGTCTTTCGCACCGCCGATTCCCCGCAGCCTGCCAGCGATTCCCTCTCGCAGGCCAGCGCAAGCAGCCCCAGCTTCGGTTTTGCCACCGCGCAAAGCATTGATGCCGATTCCGGAGAAGTCGCCCAGCCGACGCGCACGAAAGTCGTCGTTTCCATGCACGACGGGGGTACTGAGTTCTATTTTCCGCCACTGCGAACTCCCGGTCGCGCGCTCTTGCTCCTCGTTGTTTCCTTGGTCTTCAGCGGCGCGGTGTACGCGCTCATTCACTCCAAGGTTCCCCTGTTTTTCACAGGGATTTTCGCCTTTAGCGATCTCTTTGTGATTTTTGGGTTTCTTCATGTTGCTATCGGCAGTGCCAGGATTTTTGTCGGCAACGGAGAAATCCAGTCGCGCCGCGGCCTTCTTGGCTTCGGCTCGCTTCGACGGACTCCCTTTTCGGAAGTGGCTTCTGTCACTCCGATTGCGAGTTTGTCGCAAGGTGGCAGCTCGGATAATTCCATCTACACCATTCGGCTGCTCACAAAAAGCGGGAAGAGATTCACGCTGGCCGACGAAATCAGCAACCGGCAGGAAGCCCGCTGGATCGTTTCGCAAATCGAGACACTCGCCGGGCTGAAAGTCGACACGCATGTCGAAGTAAACTTGCCACTGGGCGTGCAAGCGCAACCCGTGCAACTCCGGACTCCGCAGGCTGGAGTTCGTGTACAAACCAGCGGTTCCGCCTGGGTGGCTCTCGCCATTTTCGGCGCAATGGTGCTTGCGTTTTTTGCTGTACAAGAAAAATTGACCGGCGTGAACCGCAGTGTGCGCGCAAACAGTTCACGTGCCAAAGCCGCGCCAAGGCCGAACCCCGTTGCGCCTCGCGTATTTTCCGGGCCGCTCACCGATGCCGACGTTGACCGTGTACTGGCTATGCCTCCGCAAGATCAGGCGGAGGAACTCTTCGAGCGCTTGACCGGCCACGACGCGCGAGCTCTCGAAGTCTTCGATCAGCAGGTCGAAAGCTGGGTCGGGCGCGTCCATGACAGCGATCGTTTTGCGCAACTTCTGCAGCGCGCTCAATTCTCAAACGACTTACGCATTCGCCTGGCGCATATGGACATGAGCCTCGCGCTGCAGGGGTGGCAGAAAAACGAACAGTCCGCCAGCAAGCTGATTGACGGAGCGCGCGCGGGTGATTCGCGATACCGTTCGTGGGCCGTGTACTACCTCGGCATACTAGCCGGGCGCGGCATCGCCTATGACCGCATCCACCCGGTGATTCTCGATTACGCGCGAAACGACAAGGACCCGACCGTCCGCCAGTACGCCGTCGAGGGTTTGCGCTTTCTCGGCAAGGACGAAGTCCTCGACGAGTTGTTTACATCTTTCACCGAAGATCCGTCTATGAACGTGCGCAATCGCGCCGGCTGCAACATTTCCGATTGTGGCGTTTTCACCCGCAAGCAGCGCATGCGCATGGTGCCCAAACTCATCGACCTGGCCATGCAACAGAACGCTTCTCCGCAAATGCGCAACTGGTGCTTCCTGGCGCTCCAGGAAATCACCGATGCGAGCGTGCCCGCAGACGGTTTGGCCTGGAATCGTTGGTACGCCGATCACGGCGCAGAGAAAACGGTTGAGTTCGAACACCTCGAATGGTGGCAAGTCCGCGGTGAGAGCTAGCTTCTGACAAGTCCACTTCGCTATTAATCTGCTAAAGGACTATAAGGTGCTCGCGGGCTCTGACTCGCGCGCTCGCACCTCAATCCGCGCTAACTACCGGCTCCAGCACGACTGTCTCACGACGAGCAATATCCGAAGCAATCGTCCGTGAGCCCATGTAGAGCACTCCCGCCAGCGCGACGGAAAGAATAGGAATAATCAGCATTGCCTGCTGAAGGCCAATCGCGCGAAAAGTCTCCGTCACGACGCGAGAACCGGCCTGCGCGGCCGCGCGCTGCGCCAGCCGGTCGCTCAGATGTCCAGTCAAGAGTGGCCCAAACGACGCGCCGCACAGGTACATCGCCATGAAATAGATCGCCATGGCAATGCCCCGTTGATTCGGCGCTACGATGTCCTGAATCGCGGAATACACAAAGCCGTAATAAGTGGTGAGCGCCCCATAAGCCAGCACGAAGAATACAATCGCGCTGAGCAAAGCCCCGGCAGGCCGCAGAATGGCAAAACCCGAAAGCGGAACGGCGATGAGGGCCGCGGCTGCCGCGCAAAGCAGCCGTCCATCTTTGCGCCGTTGCACGATGGCATCGCCCAGGTATCCCGCGATCAAGCCTCCACCCAGCCCTCCGATCAAATAGACCACACTTGTCGCTTTGCCTGACGATGATAGCGAGAGGCCGTGGACCCGGCTCAGAAACGCCTGCAGAAAAGTGGCGATGGCGTACAAATTGAAATTTAGAAAAACACCGGAAGCGACAATCCACCAAAGTGTCGGAAGCCGCAGTACCGTCCACACCGATGTGTTCGCCGCCGGAGCGATGCCCTCTTCACTGGCTCCACGCTGCGGTTCTTCCAGCATCAGCAGCGCCGGGACTAGCAGCAGCGCCGGCGCTCCGGCAAGGGCCATCGCCGCCCGCCAGCCATGGGCTTGGGCAATCACTCCGCTGAAGAACGCAGCTAGCGCGCTGCCAACTGGCACGCCCAGCATGAACAGCGCCAGGACGCGCGCGCGTTTCCCCGCGGGATAAAGATCTCCCAGCCAACTTGTCGCCGCGGGAGCGCACGTCGCCTCTCCGAGGCCCACTCCCAAGCGCGAAAACAGCAGCACCGGATAATTGATGGCAATCGCAGCGCATGCCGTCAGCGAAGCCCACACGGCCAATCCCCACGCGAGCAATTTTTTGCGGCTCCCGGAATCCGCAATGCGTCCCATCAGCACCCCGATTATCGCGTAGGGCCAGATGAAGATGCTTCCCAGCAAGCCGATTTGCGTGTCGCTGAGATGAAATTCCTTTCGAATCGGCTCGACCAGCGCGCCCGGGACGAGCCGGTCGTAGAAATTCATGATGTTGATCGCAAACAAAACGAGGACTGCGAAAAGGACATCGTTCTTCTTGGCGTTTGGCGTCAAGCCTCGAAATGCTATCACACGTGCCTTCTTCCCGCTCCAGCCGTGGCGAACACAGAGTCTCCGCCGTGGGGAATTCATCTCACGAATCAGAGAGCAACAACTTCCCGACTTGGCAGGATAGAATGTTCCCCGTCGAAAGGACCCGCACGATGGCTTTTCGAAAAGACGACTCTATTCGCATTGGCGTGGATCTTGGCGGGACGAAAATTGAGTTCGTGGCGCTCGAACGTGA
>Ga0070732_10001760_pt1 | contig 11786 bp, 16 predicted proteins | sample Coa_R1_5_FD_66449 | JGI IMG/M metagenome (GOLD analysis project Ga0070732, IMG submission 66449) | Surface soil microbial communities from Centralia Pennsylvania, which are recovering from an underground coalmine fire - Coalmine... | ecosystem: Environmental > Terrestrial > Soil > Unclassified ...
TTCGTTACATACCGGCTCGTTACCGATGAAATGGCAAAGTTCGCCATTCAACATTCGGCCACATCCCGGTGCCGCACACACAACTATTGTTACTCCCATACTTTTTTCTTTAATTATTTGTCCCTAGCAGGTCAGGTTAGTCAGCGGTTTTCGGCTCCCGGCCACTTAAGGCCGCAGATGACTTACTCAGGCTCTATCCCTGACCCATTCCAGACCGATTAGCGGTCTAGTCCGTTGTCCCGAACTCATATGAGGTTCAGGACGCAGGATTAGGACGCTAGCGCTTGTATTCAGCCTTGATTTTATCTAGCTCACTCCAGAATTCATTATTCACGTATGCAGAATGTAAGCGTGTGTCTATTTCTAGTATTTGGTAGGAAGTAAGTGATGTTCCGATTACTCGCTCGATAATTTCTTTTATTTCTTGGCTCATCAAGTTTTCTCTTTCTCCCTCTCTACAAAGGTATTGTGACAAACCCACAGAACGGCGCAAGTGCAGGAAAAATGGCTTAGATAAGCCACCAGTAAAAAAGTTATCCACCTAGATGCAAGTGCAACCAGACCGGCATATTGCCGAAGTTATCGAGGAAGCAATTTACCGCCGCGTCGAAAAGACCATCCAGCAGTACGCGGACAAGAATCAGCGGGCATTCCAGGCCAACCGAATCGCCGGAATTCAATGGAAGCTCGACCTGAATGTCTTAGTGGATAATCTGGGATTGCTGCCAGTCAAACCTCAAACCCCTTTTTCAAGATTTATTGATTTTTTTAGACGTTTATGCCGAAAGGCGGCAAACAACCCGGCGCAGGACGCCCCAAAGGCTCCGTAGCCAAACACACCCTCGAAACGCAGGAACTCCGCAAGCGTTTGATTCAAGCTGCCAGTGAACAGTGGGAAGCCATCATTTTTTCGTTAATCGATAACGCCATTGCCGGTAACACTATCGCTCAGCGCGAACTCCTCGACCGCGTGCTTGGCAAATCTATTCAACCGCTTGCTTCCGCAGATGACCAGGGCAATCTCCTACCTTTTCAAATAATCGTTAAGCAAGTCAGCAGTGCCAATCCCGCAGAAAATAGAAGTGGAGCTGTTCAAGCAGCAGTATGAAGCCTTTAATTTCAAGACTCAGTTTGGCGCAGCGATAGCAGGATTACAAGGTGGCAAGACCTTCGTCGGTTCCCTCTGGGCCGGCAAGAAGATAAACGAATTCCCTGAAGGCGTTGGAATAATCGGCGCACCCTCTTACAAGATTCTCAACCAGTCCACGCTTCTCAAGTTCTTTACTCAATTCCCACAGCTCAAGCAGTTTCACAAGGAACAGAAAGGCGAGATTCAGCTTCCGACCGGCGGCACAATCCTCATTCGTTCGTTTGACCAGCCGTTCGGAGTCGAAGGAATCACGGCTAACTGGATTTGGCTTGACGAAGCTGGCCAGATGTCACGCAACGCTTGGACTGTTTCACGTGGAAGGGTCAGCACGACCCACGGCCAGGTCTTTATGACCACCACGCCTTACGACCTTGGCTGGCTTTACCAAGACTTTTATCTTCCGTGGCAGAGAGGCACAGACCCGGCATACTCCGTCTTTAACTGGCGCAGTATCGACAACCCGTATTTCCCGCCTGATTACTTTGAAGCCGAGAAGCGGCGCCTCAGCCCTGAAGAATTCTCCAGACGCTACGAAGGCCTATTTACCAAACTCGAAGGCCTCGTTTATGACCTACCATCAGACCAAATCATTGACCCCATACCGCTCGACAAGCTCAATGTCAAAGACATCATCTGTGGTCTTGACTTCGGATTTCACAATCCTGCCAGTGCCGTCATCCTGGTCATCACATCCGACAATCTTGTTTACGCCGTTAATGATGAACTTTACACATCCGGACTTACCCAAGATGAAGTTGAAGACCGTTTAAGAGCGATTAGGCAGCAAATTCCTTTTACATATACATATCCAGACCCGGCAGAACCCGACCGGATTCTGTCCATGAAGCGCAAGGGCTTCTCGGTCAGGACAGTTGATAAGAACGTCGAGCTTGGAATCAACACAGTCCGCGAGCTGATACGAAAGAAGCAATTATTCGTCTTCAAGACCTGCCGGAACGTGCTTGACGAAATCAACTCGTACCACTACGACAGCAACAAAATCAAAGAAGAGCCGGTCAAAGATAAAGACCACGCAATGGATGCAATCCGCTACGCGCTCTATAACCACAACCCGAAGCCCGCGCCACTCCTCGACCTCAAAGTTACAGGAGGCGTGAAACCCTTTTTCCCAGGCATCGGCTAATACACCATAAATGCCAGTACAAATCAACCTCGACACCCTCAAATCCAAACTTCGTCTCAATAAGCAGTCTGATTTCGATTTCCAAAGGCGCAGACATCCGCAATGGACCGAGAATTATGAGCTTTACAGAGACACCGTAATTGTTAACCGGCTCACACAGAGACAGAGCGTTAATATCCCTCTGATGAAAGAGACCGTCAAGACCATCCTTGCCGGCATTGATGACGACAGCAAGATTGAATTTGAAGAACTCGACAACGACGAGCAGAAGCAAATCTTTTTCAACGAATACTGGAACTGGACCGCAGAGCTAAACAAACTTGAACTCAAAGACATCGTAGACAAGAAACAGGTTTTGCTTTACGGCCGCAGCTTCTGGAAGATGAATATCGTTGACGGCGCGTTCTATGCCGAGGTTCTCGACCCCCAGGACGTGCTTGTTGACCGCTACTGTGACCCGGCTGACATCGAGACCTCCCAGCACATCATTCACCAACATATTTTCCGCACCTTAAAAGACGTGGCCAACAACCCTCGTTACGACAAGGCCGCTATTGACCGACTTGGTCAGTATTACGCCACCGAGCAGGGCTTAATCAAGTCCGCAGAGAACGCCCAGAGCGAATTAGAACGCAATCAGCGCATGAAAGACCTGGGTGACGTTTATGCCGACTTTCCCCAGCTTGGGGAGACCTGGATTGAGCTAAACGAGCATTACGTCAAGCTTTGGGACGAGGAGAAGAAGGATTTTGTTCTTTATCTAGTCACAATGGCCGACCAGGAAGTCCTTTTACAAAAACCGCTCAAAGATATTTTGAATATCGATTTCTTTCCATTTGTCACTTGGGCCGATGACCTCGAACGCACAGATATTTGGTCTGATGCCTGGGGAGATGTCGTGCGCACCCCGAACAAGATTCTAAACGCTTATTTCTCCCAGATGGTCGAGAACCGGACGATGAGGAACTTCGGCATGAACTATTACGACTCTTCGATGCCGAACTTCGTTCCTCAGTCCTTTGAACCGCAGCCTTGGGGCTGGGTTCCGATTCCTGTACCGGAAGGAAAGAAACTTGAGGACGTGTTTCAGAAGGTTGATGTTCCAGACTTAGGCCGCGATTCCCTCGATGAAATGCAATTCATTATCGACCTAGTTGAACGCGCAACCGCCGCGACCGATATTCAGAAAGGCGAGCCAAACAAAGACGAAATAACGCTTGGAGAAGTCAAACTCCTTGCAGCAAACGCTCAACAGCGCATCTCCTCGATGTCCAAGTTCTACCGTCAGGCCCGCAAGGAATTCGCGGATAAGTGGCAAAAGCTCGTATTAGCAAACTCCAACAAACTCAAGCCAGTCAAACTGTTTAAGAAAAGTTATAAAGGCCGAATGTTCTCGCAGACCGTCAAGCCGGGTGATTGGAAGAGCGAATCAGGTTATAACGTCAGGGTCGTAAACTCAGCTGAGCAAGAGCAGAAGAACCTCGATACTGTCCAGAAGCTTTCTGCAATTAAGCAGATGTACCCGAACAACGTTCCGCTGGCTCGTATTCTTGAAGAGAAGCTCCTCGACATAGCAAACGTCTCACCAGAACAGAAGAAAGAAGTCCTCGACTTTGAAAAGCAGGCCCAGCAGCAAGCCCCGGCGCAGCAAGCCCCACAACCACAAGTAACCCCACAACCTTCCTATGCTTAACATCAACTCTCTACTTGAAAAACAAGGCTTAAAGCTCGAAGAACTGAATAGCGCAGAGCGCGAGACCCTCGACAAATGGAGTCAAGCTTGGCAACGTCAGGAAATCACACCTGAAAAAATCCGCGACATGCTTGTTATGCTGATTGAGGGAGTACAGAAAGAACTTGCAGACGTGAGAGAATCAACTTCATTCTGGAGTTTCCTGTTTAATCGACACAAAGACATCTTTTTAAAAGCGCGGCTGAAGAATTACCTGATGCTCAAAGATTTCATGACCGGACCAGAACGCGCTCGCAAATTCATCGAACAAAACCTTAAAAACATTAACAAGAAATAACCATGAACGAACTAGCACAAGAGCTAAACGACACAGAGCGTGAAGGCCTCGCAAAGATTCTCGCGATGGACGTCAACGACTTGCTCGAAACACACATCGCCGCAATCAAAGCACGCGTCATGTACTTGACCGAGGAAGCCAAAGCCCGTTTCCCTTTCCTCTCAGAACCAAAACCAGCTTCTAAAGTCACTAAAAAAACCGCTGACCAAGAATAATTTTCAATTAATCGCCTAACCCGGTTTACCCCGGACGGCTTACAAAACAATGTCAGAACCATTGCAAACCCCGCCAGTCGGGACGCAACCACAGGCAGAAGTCCAGCCTGAAAATCAGGACTTAAACGAGACTGAGCAGCTTTTAGCCGAGAAGCAAGCCGCTATCGAAGCCGAAGCACAACAGCTAGTGGAACCGGAAGTTCAACCGGAGCCGCCACAGCAGCCGAACCCTCAGCCCCAGCCGGAAAACGCGGCACCAGCCCCGGCATCATCCACACCTCACGCACCAGACTTCCAGGAGAAATTCAGGCAGTCATCCCGTGAGGCTCAAAACCTTATGGCGAAAGCCACACAGGCCCAGGCTCGAATCGAACAACTAACGAACATTAACATCACCGAAGACGAACTACGCGCTATCTATCCTGATTGGAACTCGTTCAATGACATCGAGAAGCGAGCATTTCGCGAGACGGCCCTTGCCAACAAGAAAGCTAATCTCGCCATGAACATTGCACTTGATTTTCAAGAACAAAAAGCGTGGGAAACAGATTTCGCCAAGACCCTCAGAGCCAACCCGGCACTCGCCGGACGCGAAGAGGAATTCAAGGCGTACTGTTACAAATCCGCGCACAAAAACGTTCCGATTGATGTTCTCGTAAAGTCATTTCTTTTTGACTTACCAAAAGAACCGACCCCAGCTCCTGCTACGCCAGCCCAAGGCCTCGAAAGAGGCTCAGGCGGTCCACGAAGTGAGCAAAGAGATGCAGAACTCAGTGAAGAGCAACTCGCTCAAATCCGCGTTTCAGACCCGAAGCGCTATCGCCAAATTCTTCTGAACGAGGCAAGGAGAGACGCCAAGCGTAAATAGTTTTCGGCAGAAATCTTCAGCTTAAATGCCATCATACGCAACGAAGTTAGCTGAAGCCTTTTCCAAAGAAGCCCTAAAAATCTTCTACCAGCAGTCAGTCATTGATGCAATCGCCAATCGTAATTACGAAGGCGAAATCAAAGGCGTCGGTTCCATCTTGAACATTTTGACTTTCTCAAAAATCAAGATCCCATCACTGGCGAAATTCCAGTCCTACATCAAAAATCCTGAATCCACAATTTTGGAGCAGGTCGGCAACGAACTTAAAGAAGTCATCGACAATTACGGCTTGTCCTTATACACCGAAGTTCAAGCCGGCAATCGTGTCGGTACAAACTATACCACCGGCACAGTCACAGTTGACTCATCTGGAAACGTCACCGGCTCCGGAACCACTTTCACCGCTTCAATGGTTGGCCGTGGCTTCCAAGCATCCGGCCAGACGTCCTGGTACAGAGTCGCAACGTTTGTCATCACAACCTCAATTACTATTGTTGATGACCTGAAAGATTCAGGTTCCGGCGGTTATTCTGGTGGCGCGGTTGCTGGCGGCACTTCATACACAATTGAAGCCGTCACCCCGATTGCCCTGACCTCTACCACAATTTATGGTCAGCTTGCAAACCTAAAACAAAAGCTTGATTCTCAAAAAATCCCAACTTCCGACCGCTGCTTAGTTGTACCTTCCAAGGTCGCAGCTATGCTCGTTCAATCAACCGCATTAGTCACTCCGGTCCCGGCTTCCTACGAAGACGTGGTAAAGAGAGGCTTGGTTGGCGAAGTCCTAGGAATGACCGTTTACTCAAGTGAACAGGTCGCAGGCGACAACACCAATGGCTACCATGTCATTGCTGCTCACAAGTCCTGGCTGACTTTTGCAGAAGCTTACACCGAAACAGGTATTGAGCCATTGCTCGGTGACTTCGGTCAGGCTTACAAGGGTCTATTCATCTACGGCGCAAAAGTCGCTGATGAAAGACGCAAAGCAGCCGCAGAGTTATTCTGTACCGCATAATCCGCTTAATCATTAAATTCTTACTAACATGGCAAGAACACAATCGTTCGCCGCGCCAAATTCCTTGGCCGGAGTGAACACCCAGATTGATAAGATTCAGCGGGCTTTGGGTCAGTGTCTTTTGAACACTGGCGCACTGGCGATTCACGGCTCTGCGTCTACTGTGGCTAAATTTGTAAACACCATCTATTTCAACATTGATGGCACTGTTTACTCTAAAGCCGCAGCCGACACAGCCGCGCTCTCAGGCACAGTTGTCAACGCGACATTCAACGTTTTCACTTTCACCGTGAACGCCGCTGGCACTCTCCATACCTATATGGGAACCGCTGGCGCAGCGATAAATAACGTTGTCTTCCCGGCGACTCCAGACGGCGAAGTGATGATTGGTTTTGTAATCATCAACCCGACTGGCACAGGAAACTTTGTTGGCGGCACAACCGCTTTGGACGATGCAACAGTCGTTCCGAACGCAGTCTACGTCAACACTCCGTTTTCCTTCCACCCAGACAGCCTAAACCCGCTTTAGTCTGCTTTCTCTTGCGCTCACTTGTTGGGCGCAGGGAATAAGCAAATTAACTATTCATAAATGCCAGCAGCAAAATTGGGCTCAGGCAAACGCTTCGCAGCCCTCAAAAACAAACTTGCCAGCCGAAAAGGCGTGACCAACCCCGGCGCTCTTGCCGCTTATATCGGTCGCAAGAAATACGGCAAAAAGAAATTCCAAAAACTTGCCGTCAAAGGCAAGGTCGCACGAGCGACAAAGAACATGAACAAATAATTAAGCACACCACATGCAATACAAATTTCTAGTATCCGCACCAGTGAATGACATAGGAGAGGTTATCCAATCCGACGGCGCACTCATTGCAAGCGGCACTCTCAATATTGTGGCGACAATCTCGCTCAATACGGAACTTCCAGATGACAAGGTGGAAGAACTGAGACAGTCAGTCTCAAAACACTTGTCCGCTAAGCTCGGAGTCGAAGTCGAAGCGCAATTAACTAGCCAAGAACACTAAATAAATGCAAAACCAGCAATTCTTTGACTCTCATGCACGGGTCAAAGAAAACGTCGAGTACGTCCTGCGCGACAAATTCGGCAACATCAAACCACTTTTCCAGGAGAACGCTCTTTGCCGATGGCTTCTGAAGAACGGCAAACTCTCCCCACTTTGGATAAATCAATGGTACAGCACCCTACTCGCCCCACTCCTAGGACATTACGCAACATCCAAGAATATCTCAAATCTCATTACCAACGCAGGGCGTGGTTTAATTTCAGGTCTTATCAATGGCTCAGGTTCGCCAGCAGCCGCAACTTTCATCGCAGTAGGAACCGGAACCACAGCAGCAGCCGCGACCGACACCGCACTTCAGACTGAAACTTCTACATCCGGTCTTTCTCGCGCAGCCGGCACCGTTTCACTCGTCACTACATCTATAACCAACGACACCGCACAAATTACTCATACCTTTTCTGTAACAGGAAGCGTGGCGGTCACTGAGTCAGGTGTCTTAAACGCTTCTTCTAGCGGAACTCTTCTTTGTCACCAGGTCTTTTCTGCCGTGAACGTCGTTAACACCGACTCTCTCCAAGTTACCTGGAAAATTCAAAACGCCTAATTAAACACACATGGCACGTTATCTAATTCCAAGCGGCCCGATGCAGACGACATCCTCGTTTGCAACACTCGCCACCGGGACCAGCATCATAACCCTGCTTCAATTCAAGCCAAGCGCCACTATTGGAGCCAAAATTGTTGAATGGGGTATTTCATTCGATGGCTCTGCTGCCGCCACACCTATTAAGGTTGAACTTATTGAAACCGATGTGGCCGCAACTGTCACCGCTTCTGTTGCCAACGACCTTACCAAGCTTGATGCTGACGCCCTTATGGGCGGCGACCCGACTACAAACTTAATCCAGGTCGGCACATCAGCAACCGGCTACAACGCTTCAGCAGAAGGCACGATTACCGTGGTACGCAATCTTGACTTACAGCTCATCGCACCAACAAATCAGTACGTTAAACAGTTTCCATTAGGCGAGCGCCCCTTCATTCAAACTGCCAAATTCGCTCGTATCCGCGTAAAAGCTGGCGCAGGTGTAAATGCTTACGCCTACATGATTATTGAAATCTAATTCCACTCAAAGCCCATGGCTTTATCTATAGGAACAGTCGCAAGCGGCAATGTTTCAAACGCTTCAAGTATCACTTTTTCATTGACGCTCGGAGCAACTGAAAACTTTCTTACAGTCGCGGTAGCTTCCAATCGCAATGGCTTTGCCATTAATTCCGTCACTTTTGCCGGTGTCAGTATGACTAAAGCCGTTTCTGATATTTCTTCAGGAACGGCTGGACAGACTAGTATTTGGACTTTGGAAAATCCGACAACAGGTAGCTCGCAGAATGTGGTAGTTACTTACGCTGGAGCCGAGGATATTGCCGCCACTGCTACCGGGTGGATTGGCGCAGATACAGTAAATGCCGCAGGAGCAACCGCTCATACAAACGGAATATCAACTTCGATTACCACAGCAAGCGCGAACTCTTATATCGTTAATGTTTGTGTCGTGTATAACAACGCGGATAATAATGCTCCGACAGCAGCTAACGGTGAAACGATACAAGGCGACCCGAACATTTCTTCTAATAAATGGTATCCAGTGTCAACACTGTCAACGCCCTCAACCGGCAGTCATACGACAGGTTATAACACCTCAGCACAGAACTCTAATGCGAACTCTATTAGTGTTCTTGAGATTAAACCAGCCGCACTAACAACTATTTCCAACCTCATCATTCAAATTAATCAAGCAGTTAAACGCGCAGCGTATTACTAATGAGACATGGACGTTCATTCCCAATACAACCGCATACTGGTTACCAGGGCAGCATCGGAATCTATTTTCGCCGTACCTTTAGCCAGAATTTGACCGACAGCACGACCATCACAGACTCCCTTGTCAGAGGCCCTCTTAAGCTTCTTGCGGACACGGCGACAATTACAGATACCGTTATTAAATCCATTGTCCGCGTCCTCTCCGAATCTTTTGCCTTATCGGATACAGCACAGGCAATAAGAATTATTCCACAAACACTCTCAGAAACATTGACCCTCTCAGATTCAATCGCCAAGACCCCCGGCAAAACTCTCGCCGAGACCTCCGTAATAACTGACGCGCTCATTAAAGCGCCGGCCCGACAGCTCACTGATTCTGTCATAATCACTGACTCGCTCCAAAAAACACCCGGCAAAACTCTCGCCGACTCCGTATCAATTACGGATTTCCTTGCTCGCACAGTCACCAAACTGCTCGCGGAAGCCGCGACAATCGTTGACACTTTCCTCAATACCCACGCTTATAACCGCGTCTTCACCGAGACGATTGTAATGACTGACTTTTTCTCAAAAATAATTGGCCGCATTCTCACTGAGACATTTACCCTGTTCGACACTCTCAAGAAATACCTCAATGGGTTACTCGCAATTTTCTCTAACAAATTCACCACACAAAACAGTTCTTACGGTGACAAATTCAGTTCTCGTGGTTCTTCCTACACAGACAAATTCACCCATCTCCAATGATTCAGGTCGAACAATTACAAGCTTTTAATGGCTTCGGAACAGGTGTCCCTTCTAACGTCTACGGCATTGCAACCGGCGAATATTTTTACTCTCAAGGACTCCAAAGGACGCAGTTTGGAGTAGCTCCTAAATTCAGCATTTCTGAAGAAGTAAACGACTCGACCCTTTCAAATCTCCAACTCGTTAATTGGTTCGCCCAGGGCCCCTTTACAAACCCTTACGTCTACGGATTCGCTTCAGACGGTCGCCTTTACCGTGCTCAAGTTCCGGCAGGCTCTTGGTCACAGCAGCGCGCCGTCAACTCTGTTTCTTCCCATGGAAACGGCTTAATCTTTGACCAAAAAAATCGTCTGCTTTATGCCAACGACGAATTTTTAGGAATGACCTCAGACGGTTCTACTTTTACTGATAATTGGAAAGACCTCACCCTTTCAACAACAGATTTCCGGCCAATGGACACTTACGAAGATTGGGTCGTAATCGGAAACATAAATCAGGTCGCCCTCTTGAATGTTACTGACGACAGTTTTAATGCCAACGCACTTAACCTTCCAAGCGGCTTCAATATTCGCTGTATCAAATCTGGCATTAATGGAATATTAATAGGTGCAAATTTCAATAATCGCGGGGCCTTAATTCTGTGGGACGCCTTCAGCACCCGTTCAATCGCCCCTTGGATTTGGCGCAACAAAAATATTCGCTCAATCATCACAACTGACAGCGGCTGGATAGTAATAACGCAAGATGAAATCTTCTTCACAAACGGATATTCGGTTCAGCCAATAATTACAGACTTTCCTGACTACATCATCAACGACCAAAGCATTCTTGACGTGCTGCTCCCCCAGGGCGCAGATGTTCGAGGAAATCATTTGCTCTTCTGGGGAACGTCCCCACGACCCAACAGGCAGAAAGGTGGATTTTACCGCCTCGACCTCAAGAGAAATCTCTTCGATTTCATTCCCGTTGCAAACAATGTAACTACTTCTGCTCTTGCTACCGGCGCAATATTTTTAGACAGCAGCAATATCACCCACCTGTCTTACACAACCACCGGCACTACCAATACCAAATTTATCGGTCGCCTCAATAACAGCCCCGCAGCTCACCCTTACTTCATTTCTGAACAACTCGGCCAATCTGATAACGAAAAAGTTGCCGAAGCAGTCAAGCTTTCACTCGGCTTAAGTTCTTATCAGACCAATACACCTGATATCACCTTAAACATCGCCGTAAAAATCGCCAATGCTCGCAGAAATCTTTTCGGTTGGGGAAGAACAAATAACACCTCCGCACAGGCAAACATCTTGAATGTTGACGGAACCCTTGCATCTTCGAGCGGAATCAACCGCGCCCAGGCTGGCGACGAAGTCACAATTTTAGAAGGAGCGAATGCCGGTCAAATTCGACATATCACCAGCATCGCCAATCAAGGAACTAGCACCGAAACCTGGACCCTGGATTCCAACCTACCATCCAACACGGTTTCAAATATCACTTTCAATGTCAGTCCATTCAAACTTGCCACAGTCTTTTCGCTCTCCAATATCTCGGAATTAAAAGAGTTGTTCTTTGACGTTCAAGACAAAATCAAGGGCAAAAAATTTCTCATCAAGATTCTATTTGAGAATCTCCCCACCGGCCTCATTCCCGAATTAAAAGGTGGTCAATTCATCTACGACGAATTAGGACTAAAGCGATGACGGAACAACAATTCAATACTTCACACCCCCAACAGCCTCCATCTCTCCCCACTTCATCCCCCCCAAT
>Ga0070732_10001761_pt1 | contig 11781 bp, 11 predicted proteins | sample Coa_R1_5_FD_66449 | JGI IMG/M metagenome (GOLD analysis project Ga0070732, IMG submission 66449) | Surface soil microbial communities from Centralia Pennsylvania, which are recovering from an underground coalmine fire - Coalmine... | ecosystem: Environmental > Terrestrial > Soil > Unclassified ...
ACCGCCTCGAACTGGTGCGCGCGGCGAAGCCAGACATATTGCTCGGCGGAATCGCGAGGCACATCGGAAACGTCATTCTGTTTGAGGACATAATAAACAAACCCCGAACAATCCATTCCGCCGCTGGTGGGATCGGCGGAGCCATACTTGTAATCCAGATTTCGCGTCGTGAGATCCAGCGCCGCGGTCAGAAGTTTTTGGACTTTAAGCGGATAATTCTCGAAGCCCTTGATCTGATTCGGTAACAGCGTCGCGTTCTCCGCGTGAGATTTTTTTTGCGGGCTTGATGCAGCGGTTGGCGATTCGGAGGGACTGGGAGACGGAGATTCCGACTCGGCCGGGGTCGGTGAACCCTTCTTTTTGCGATGAGTGGATGCGCTTGGAGTTGCCGAAGGTGGCGGCGTTTCTTCCGGAGTTGGGGTTGGCGACGCTTTTTTCTTTCGATGGCTCGAAGGGCTCGAGGTTGGCGAAGGCGATTCTGTTTTGGCCGCTGACGCGCGTTTCTTTTTCGGAGAAGCACTCGGTGTCGGCGATGGTGAGCCTTCCGCGACTGGCGAATGCCTTTTCTTCGGCGACGGAGAGGGCGCGGGCGACGACTTCTTTTCGGGTGAGGCAGCTTTCTTTTTTCGATGCGGAGTCGGTGTTGGAGTCGAAAAAATCTTTTTGAGGGCATTGCCTAACGACTCCTCGGCCGCGTCAACCGACGGGACGGCCATGGCCAGGCAGGCGACAAAAATCAGGGCGCGAAAAATCATGTAGTATCTGGTTGGACGAAGAATGTTTAGCATTCCTTGAATCAGATTTCGCCCAATCGTAGTAGTGTTCCTCTTATGAAAGCGATCCGCTTTGCCATTGTTCTGCTGGTTGCCGCCGATATTGCCTCGGCCCAAATCGATCGAATCACTGGAAGAAATTTTGCGACCCGGTCGGAAGTGCTCGCCCGGCACGGAATGGTTTGCACCAGCGTCCCTGCGGCAACCCAGGCGGGGCTCGATATTTTGAAGAAGGGTGGCAGCGCGGTTGATGCTGCAATCGCGGCGAACGCGACGCTTGGATTGATGGAGCCGGTTTCGAACGGCGTCGGCGGCGATCTTTTCGCGATCGTTTACAGCGCGAAAGAAAACAAACTTTACGGCCTCAACGGCAGCGGGCGTTCGCCGCTGGGGTTGAGTTACGACCAAATGAAGGCCGAGCTCGAAAAACTGAACCGGAAAACGATTCCGCCACGCGGAATGCTGCCGATCAGCGTGCCCGGAACGGTGGATGCCTGGGCCGAGCTCCACAAGAAATTCGGGAAACTGAAACTCAGCGACGATCTCGCGCCGGCCATTCATTACGCCGAGGAAGGTTTTCCAGTCACTGACCTGATCGCATTCTACTGGCACTTCGGACCGGAACTTTACAAAGGTTTGCCGGGCGGATTTTTTGAAACTTACACGCTCGACGGCAAAGGCCGGACGCCCGCCAAAGGCGATATTTTCAAAAATCCGGCGCTGGCAAAAACGTTGCGTTTGATCGGCGAGAAAGGGCGCGACGCTTTTTATAAAGGCGAAATCGCGGACAAAATCGATGCCTTCATGCAGCAGAACGGCGGGTTTTTGCGAAAAATTGATTTCGAAAAGCATGCCAGCACCTGGGTCGATCCGGTTTCGGTGAACTATCGCGGCTACGACGTTTTCGAATTGCCGCCGAATGGCCAGGGAATCGCGACCCTTCAGATTCTGAACATTCTGGAAGGATTCGATCTTGCTAAAATGGGCCGCAATTCCCCGGAAACGCTGCACGCGATGATCGAAGCGAAGAAGATCGCGTGGGCTGACCGCGCGAAATATTACGCCGATCCGGCGTTCGCCAAAATTCCGCTGAAGACGCTGTTATCGAAAGAATACGCGGCCGAACGGCGCAAACTGATCGATCCGATGCACGCCGCGAAAACGGTCGCGGCGGGCAAGATCGACAACGGCGACACGATTTACATGTGTGCGGCGGACGATGAGGGCAATATGGTCTCGCTGATTCAAAGTAATTATCGCGGCATGGGGAGCGGCATCGTTGTCCCCGGCCTTGGGTTCATGTTTCAGGACCGCGGCGAACTCTTTTCGATGGAACCCGGACACGCGAACGTTTACGCGCCGGGCAAGCGGCCGTTTCACACCATCATTCCCGGATTCGTCATGAAAGATGGCAAGCCGTGGGAGGCGTTTGGTGTAATGGGTGGCGGAATGCAACCGCAGGGGCATGTGCAGGTGCTGACAAACCAAATAGATTTCGGTCTGAATGTGCAGGAAGCCGGGGACGCTTCGCGGTGGCAACACGAAGGTGACAACGAGCCGACCGGCGAAAAAATGGAGACCGGCGGTTACGTGAATTTGGAATCCGGAATTCCGATGGAAACCCAGCGTGGACTATTTCTGCGCGGGCACAATGTGCGTTTCGATGTCGGCGGTTACGGCGGATATCAGGCGATCAAGGTTGAAATGCACGACGGTCAACGGGTTTACGTCGGGGCCAGCGAATCGCGCAAGGACGGCCAGGCTGCCGGCTATTAATTTTTCTGCGAACGAAGGTCCGCGAGTTTTTGTTCGGCGCGCAGGATGTCGGATTTGCGCGCGCTGCCGAGCGCGAAAAGTTTTTGCTGGCGTTGAAGATTGGCTTGAGCAGCGTCGATATCGGCTTGTTCGCGCTTTGTCGTGGCGGCGTGCGCGGTTTGGATCGCGATCGCAAGATTATTTTCTGTCGGACTGACGTCGGTGCGGGCGATTTTTCCGGCGGTTAGCTGGCTGTCCTTTTGCAGCATCTCTTGCTTGGCGGCGACCAGCCGCGCGTTGGCCAGATCGCATTCGAGATGGGCCAGGCGAACCCGGCGCTGTTCGACTTCCAATTTCGAAAGCGCGCCGATTCGCAGAAATTTATCGAGCACTGCGGCATTTCGTTTCGCGCGCTCAAATTGTTTTTCCAATTTTGCGAGATCAAGCTCCGGCGCCGTTTCGGCCGGGGACTGCGAAACGCCAAATTTTTCCGAATCGCGATTACGAATCAACAGCGGCGGTTCGACATCGAACGCGCCGGGATCCGGATCGGGAGAGTTGTTCCCAGCGACAGCGAGCGAGCTGATCGTGATCAGGAGCGCAGCGAAGCGCCACATGAGAAAAAATTAGACCAAAACAGCTTCGGTGGCGAGAACGACGTTGAGATCAGTGATGGCCTGGCAGGCCGCCTATCACTCCGCCAACACCTGGTAGCCCACCAACGCCGCCGACGCCGGGAAGCCCGCCGATTCCACCAACTCCGCCGACACCACCGACTCCGCCAATTCCACCGGCCGTTCCGATTCCACTGACTCCGCCACCGGTTCCACCTCCGCCAGCAGAGACTCCGGTGCCGGCAACTCCGCCAACGCCGCTCAGTCCGGCCGTTGCGCCCATCCCACCGCCGAACATCGTTTGGTTTTGGATGATCGGAGATTGCGTTTGGGTCGTGATTTTCTGCGTGGCCTGTGAGCTCGACTTCGATGCGGAACTCACCGCGCCACGGGCGACTACCCTGCTGCGCGAATTGACGGCTTTTTTCCGTGTCGCAGTAATCTTGCTGGGCGCGATCGCGGCCCGCGCATCTTTTGGAAGCACGCCAGCCACAGTTCCAGTCACTGTTTGCAAAGTTGATTCGACGAAATTGCCTGTTCCGGGCGAGGCTGAATTCAATTCATTAAAAATAGAATCAGTAGGCGGCGCAACCACCGGCTGAAGCGGAGGCACGGACAGGATTGGAGTAATTGGTGTGACGGGAATTACGGCCGGAGCCGAAGGTGGAATTGTGCCATCAGATGGAGGCGTAAACGGGATCGAGCTCTGGCTTTCAATTAAAGGAGTCTCCTGCGCAAATTGTACATTCCGGAAATCGTGACTGACGGCATCTTGCTCGTCGCCATTCTTGGTGGAAGTGGAGTTTGAATCGCGATCGTACTGATCAACGCTGATCGGCTGGACCGCGACGTTGATTGCTTCCGTCAACGCCGGTCGTGGATAAAGGAATTCACCCGGCCAGGCTGCGGCCGCGCGGAGTAATTCAGCGCCATTAAAGAAATAAAAGGCGGTGCCGATTGCGCCGACGGTTGCGATCGTTACGAAAACGATGTTCGCCCAGGCCGAATGACTGAGACCAATATCGCGGAGGAAAGAATTGGTTTCTGAAACTTGCGGTGAAGCGGCCTGCACGGGTGCCAAGCAGAACTTTTCTTCAGGAGTCGAAAGCGCTTCGCGAAAATCGAGCTGGGGCATGGGTTTTTGCCTCGGACTAATTTGGGGACCTACTTTTATAAGATATAGTCGGTTCTGCAGCAAGTATCGCTCTTGGTCCCTGCAAAGGTCGTCTCAAAACCATTTTTTTCTTGGCAAGACCCATATTTATGGCATAGGACACGCTCGAAACGCTCCCTGTGTTTTCCTTGAGTCCGAAAATTCTATTCAGCGCGGTTATTTTCGCCGCGATTGTTTCATCCGTTAACGCAAACACGTTTCCGATGTCGGGACCTACTGTGCCTGGAAGCCGGGCCCGTCTTCGCTCCGGAAAAGCGGCTGCTCCGGAATCGGCGCCGCTGATTGTGAAACGCGTGATCTGGGCAGCCAACCAACTTTTCCGTAAACCGTACATCTGGGGGGGCGGACACAAATCGTTCGTTGATCGCGGCTACGATTGCTCCGGCACAGTTTCCTATGCGCTCGGCGGCGGCGGTTTGTTAAAATCGCCAATTAGTTCGACGGAATTTCGCAAGTTCGGTCAAAGCGGCCAGGGACGATGGATCACGATTTACGCGCGTAACGGCCACACTTACGCGATCATCGCGGGACTGCGACTCGACACGACGCCGTACATAACGGCACACGACAAATGGGCGCCGGGTTGGCAGCTCACTGAACGGGTGCCGGCCGGCGGATTTGAAGCGCGTCATCCGGTTGGATTGTAAATCGTCACGGATAGCGCAAGCTCGCTCATCGCCAGATCATTTCGTCATCGCGATTTTGGATTTTCGCCTGCGGAGCTGCGCAAACTTCGCGCCCTGAAAACTCCCGCCGGAGTGCAGCGATTTCTCGATTTATTGCCTTATAATCTGGGCTACACCGCGCGCTCGCCGAAGAACGTGTTGCACAAGCGCACCGCCTCCTGCCTCGAAGGGGCGATTTTCGCAGCGGCAGCGCTACGCATCCTTGGATTTCCGCCGCTGATTTTCGATCTGGAAGCCAAACAGGACACGGATCATGTGGTCGCGATTTACAAAACCCGGGGACATTGGGGCGCGGTCGCAAAATCAAACTTCGCCGGCTGTCGCTATCGCGAGCCGGTTTACCGCACATTGCGCGAACTGGCGATGAGCTACTTCAATATTTATTTCAATCTGCGTTTCGAACGGACTCTCCGGGCCTATTCCCGGCCGGTAAATCTCGCGCGCTTCGATAACCTGAAATGGATGACCACAGACAAGCCAGTCTGGTTTATCGCCGAACATTTGTGCGAAATCCCGCACCTTCGGTTGATAACGCCGGCGATGGAAAAAAATCTCACTCGACTCGATCCACGGAGCGTGCGCGCCGAGATGACCGGCCACCGCAAAAAATAAAGCAACCGTTCGGATTAACCGGAGCAGACCTGTTCGGCCTTCGCGGTTGCTTCCAATTCCAGTGGGGCCTGCTGATAGCCAACCGTCGCGCACTGGAGGATGTAAGTTTGGAGGAACGGAACAACGCCTCCCAGTCTCTGATATTGCGCGGTGTGCGCGAGCTCGTGGGCAATCAATTCGCGATCGCCCCAACGATCCGAGCGCACAAAAATTCCGTTTTCCAAAGCGAGGCCGCTCGGCGTCGCGGTGATGAAATTGATTGAAGCTGCAGCAGCTTTTAACATCGGATGCGCCGGTACCGGAATTGAGTCGACCCGAAGCAGTCGCACCCGTTCCGGGTTTCGAACTCCAACGGCCCTGGCATCAGCGATTTCGTCCGTCGAAAGAGGCACGCCCTCGCAGAGCACGCGCTGTTGCTGCGCCATCGCCCACTCTGCGGCCAGCGGAAGAAGCTCTTCCAGGTTATTGAAGGCGGACTCTCGATCCATGATGGTTTGAGAGAGCAAAAACCCCGCCGAATGCGTTGAAATTTTCGCGCCCGAAAACAATTCAGGACTCGGCGAACCGAGTCCCGAAATTCAACTGAATCGCGCGATTAATCGGGAATTAAGGTCCGTAAGGCGACCAAAACCCGGTGCCAGCCACATCGGAAAGAACAGTCAGGTCCGCCGACGGCACTTGTGGGATCGTATCGACGGTTTGAGCTCCGTAAGCGGTGCCGAGAATGCTGTTGCCGCTATTATAAAGGAGCGAACCTTTCTTGAGGTAGTTGGTCCAATCCGTGACTGCCACGACGTCGCCAGTTTTGCGATTCGTTTCAATGGCGTACTGGTCAACCGCTGAATCGATCATTCGGAGATCATTCAGAATCCGGGATGCCTGGGAGCGTTTGCGCGCCCGCAGAAAACCGGGAACGGCGATTGCCGCCAGCAACGCAATGATGGCGACGACAATCATAATTTCGACAAGGGTGAAACCTTTGCGATACTTTGCGACGGACGTAATCATAATGATCGAAAAAGTTAGCAATCGCCATGCCACAACATCGATCATCGATATGGGTGCGGCTGCATCTGGCAAACATTACCAATGAGTTCACTGCATCCTGACGACTACGAAGCGCTGGCCGAGCTCCGTTATTTGGGCCGAAAGTTTTTACGCTTTAGTAAAGATTTGCTCGCGGCTAACGCCGGCCTTAACCCCGAGCAATACGAAGCCCTTCTGGCGATCAAAGCCTTTCCCGGAAAAAGCATCACCATCTCCCAGTTGAGCGAGCGTCTTCAGGTCAAACATCACTCGGCTGTGAACATCGTGAACCGCCTGGCCGAACGAAAACTGCTCCGGCGCACCGAAGGTGAAAAAGACCGCCGTGAACGTCATTTGGAATTAACCGCGAAAGGCGAAGGGTTGATCGAAGAACTGGCGGCCGTGCATTACACAGAACTTCGCAATCGCAGCGCCGAAATGATTAAAGCCCTCCAGCGCTTGCGACAGCCCGGTTAGCCCTAACGTCCGCGGCCAATCCGCGTGAACAGAAGCAGGATGTAAGCAACGAAAAGCGCGAAACCCAGGATCGCATTTACTTTATGATAGCGCTCGTTAGGCGTTAAAGCGCCAACCAGCAATAGCGCGCCGAAAATCGCGTGAAAGGCGAGATTAGCCGGACTGGGCCAGCCTCCTGTTAGAATGAGATCCTTGGAAACGCTGACCGCGATCAAGAGGAAGCCGATCCAGAAAAACCATCGGCGGTGATCGAAGAAATTCTTCTTCAGATCCACCGGCTCATCGCCGAAGAGATCGGGCAAGACAAGTCCAGCCAGCATGTAGGTCAAAATCGTTTGGAACAGGACAACCCCGAACTCCTGAAATTTCCAACCCTGCCGCAGACGGAGCCCGAACATGGCCCACCAACTCTGAACGCACATCAGCAGGACCAGCGCTGCCCACAACAACGTCGGCCAATAGAGACGGATGCGAGCCCGCGACATGACCATTCCACGAAATCCCTTCAGGATTTGAGTCACGGCCAAACCGAGAATGACCGACAGCAGAACCGAGAGATAACTGAACTCATCCATTCGAATGGAACGTTTTGGCCGGACAACCATCCGGTGTAAATTCCGAAATGAGCAACTCGACAAGAACAGGCGTTAAGGTTTACGGCTGCAATCATGTTGCCATTGAAGTCGACGACATCGACAAAGCGGTCGTGTTTTACAAAGACGTTTTTAATCTCGAACAGCTCAATGAAGGCGAAGGCGACGCCTTCTTCAAACTCGGCGAGCATCAGTTCCTGGCGATTTTCGAAGTCGCGAAAACGCAGCCGGCCAACCTGCGTCATTTCGGAATCATGGTTCGCGATGAACAACAGCTCGAACAAGTTCGCGAAAAACTGACCAAGAAATACAAACTAAAACTCGAGCCCCCGTTTCGCTGCGATTTTCGCGATCCCTGGGGCAACCGGATTCAAGTGGTCGATCTCCACGACGAATCGTTGGTCTGGCTGTTGCCGTATCGCGAAGTCCAAAGGGCCGGCGTAGAATTTACGGCCTAACAAGTAATTACGCCCCGCGCTGAAGTAAGCAGGGAATGTGCTTGACCAAGTCCGGCAGCGTCGGACAACAATGCCGCGGCAATCGGCACTTAGTAAATGCCTAACCAGTCCCCACGGCTGAATTCCTCCAGGCGTGCACGCGCGCGCCGGGAAATAAATTTCGCCGCCATTTCTCGACAGCGACAACCGGAGCCTCCTTATGCGAACTGTAACTTCGTGGTTTAAATTTCATCGCACCTTAAGCGCGACGCTGATTCTCACCGTCGTATTTGCCTGCGGGTTTTTCGCGTTCGGCCGATCGCCGGCGATCAGTTCGAAGATAACGACCGGGACGTCGAGTAAATCGCCATCGGGCGGCCCGGCCAGCCGGATAAGAAAATCCGTTCCGGCCAGCCAGCCAAAGCCGGCAATAGTCACGCCTGGACTGATCTTCGACAATTCAGTGAATGATAGCGGCGAATTCGAAGAGACGCGCCCAGCGGAGTCCATGTACGCCGCGGTGGTCCATTTCACATCCAATGTCACCGTGACCCGAATTCAGGCGCAGGCTCGGGCCGAGCAGGATGGGAATGTGAAGTTTTTAATTTTCGACAGCGCCTCGGGCGATGGCGGGTACACTGGAACTGGGACATTACTTTTCAGTAAGGCGATTGTCGTGACCGGCGCCCCGGGGCAGGAACCGGTCCCGTATCTCAACTCAGGCCCAATCTCGTTCACGTTCGAAGCAGGCAAGACCTACGACATCGGGGTCCTCGGAGATGTCTCGCTCACGGGCATCTGGGATGTAGACGAGGACGATCAGAACGGCATTCACTCCTATTCGAACAACGCAAACTTTGCGGACTACAATAATCCCACCACGGGCGACTATTCCGGAGTCGATCCTCACATTCGGCTGTTTACTTTGGCATGCGATCCGGCCCCGGCGGGGATGATTGCGTGGTGGAAAGGCGAAGGCGACGCCACCGATAGTCAAGATAGTCACAACGGCATAAACAACGGGGCGACATTCGCTGCCGGCGAAGTGGGACAGGCGTTTACCTTCAACGGCGACGGCGACTTCGTCCAAATTCCGTCGAGCAACGACTGGAATTTCGGTACGGGCGATTTCACCTTCGACTTTTGGGAAAACAGCAGCAGTGCAACCCGAATGGTCGCACTGGCCTTCGATCCGAATCAAGGCACCAACAATATCGACTTCGACTTCAATGACACGTTTGGCCTTTGGGTTTTCTGGAACAGCGGCGGCGGAGCCAGCGGAGTAAACGCGATACAGGTTGGTTCGCCCGGGGATTACACAGACGGTCAATGGCATCACATTGCCCTGACCCGAACCGGAACGACGTTTACCCTTTATATCGATGGTGTGAACGTTGGAACCGCAACGGACGCTGAAGCGATCGATTTATCCGGCGGCGCGAATAATTTTCTTGGCAAGGACGTCGGTGGCAATTTCTGGAGCGGGCAGGTCGATGAAGTCGAAATATTTAATCGCGGATTAAGCGACACTGAAGTTGGAGCGATTTTCTCGGCAGGCAGCGCCGGCAAATGTCCATGCACGCCTGCGCCGAATGGAATGATCGGCTGGTGGCCGGGCGACAACAACTATGATGACATCATCAACGCAAACAATGTGCAGCCGACGAATGGAAATGTTGATTTCGTTAGCGGTGAAGTGCGGCAGGCATTTCATGTTAATGACGGTCCTTATTTGACCGCAGGCGATCCCGACGTTCTGAGACTGACTGGAACCGAAGTCACGCTGGATGCCTGGGTAAATCCGGAGGATTCGGGATCATCCGGAATTATCGCCGGAAAGACAGCGGATAGCGCCAATGACTACCTGCTCTATCTCAGCGGCGGCTCCGTAGTCGGAATTATCAAAACCAACAATGGCGGCGAGATTACGATCGGCGGCGGTATACCTCCGGCCGGCCAATGGACGCACGTAGCGCTCGTCTACGACGGCAGCACGGTTACGACTTACTATAACGGCACTGTCTTTGACACAGTATCGAAGACTGGCAATCTCTCGGGCGACAACTCGGAGTTCGCGATTGGCGGCCGCGCCGCCGGCGATCTGCAATTGATTGGTTCGGTTGATGAAGTCGAAGTTTTCAATCGCGCCTTAAGCGCGACTGAAATCGCGGCGATCTATGAAGCTGGTGGCGCGGGTAAATGTCACAACTGCGCGAGCGCCCCCGGCGGAATGGTTGGTTGGTGGAAAGGCGATGGAAACACTAATGATTCAATCGCTCATAACGATGGCACCCTGGACGGCAATGCGACATTCGGACCTGGCGAAGTTAATCAGGGTTTTAGTCTCAGCGGCGCAGAGGGTGATTCGATCGGAGTAAATCAAACGCCTCCGACAAATGGAGAAATCACGATCGATGCCTGGATCAATCCCAGTACGTTAAGTCTCGACTGGACCGTCGGGCCAGTAGTGTTCGAAAAAGGCACCGACCCTTTCAATCGCGTCGGGCTGCAAGTGAGAAGCGACGGCTCGCTTTGTGGTTACCTCAACAGCGAAATTCTGGACGTTTGCTCGAGCCCTGGCTTGATCCAGCCTAACACATGGACTCACGTCGCTATCACAATTACTCCGGGTGAAGGCACCGAACTCGATGTCTACGCCAACGGCCAACGCGTCGCGCAAGGTTTCGGTGGGGGCAGCTTGGGGGTGAACACCGCTCGATTCGTTATCGGTGATAGTGAGATCAGCGGCTTCTACGACACGTTCGCCGGAATTATCGACGAAGTAGAAATGTTCAGCCGCTCGTTGAGCCAGGCCGAGATCCAAAAAATCTTCGACGCCGGGAGCCTGGGTAAGTGCCCGTGCGTAACGCCGCCCGAAGGAATGGTCAGTTGGTGGCCCGCTGAAGGGGATGCAAATGATATCCAGGACGGAAACAATGGCAGTCTGAACGGTGGCGCAACGTTTGGGACCGGCGAAGTCGGCCAAGGTTTCGTTTTCGACGGCAGCACTGGTTACGTCGAAATTCCCGACAGTGCCAACCTAAGTATTACCGGCCAGATCAGTATCGACGCGTGGATCAATCCAAATAATGTCGATAGCAATCAGGACATTGTTACGAAATACAACACTTGCTTCGAAGCGGAGCAACGCAGTTACGCTATCGGTATAAGGACGGGAGGCGATCTTCAGTGGTGTGTTTACAATGGCCAGCCGGATCCCAATGCTTACCAATGTGTCCAAACTACAAATCAGCCGATCACACCCGGCGTTTTCACACATGTAGCAGGAACGTTCGATCCTGCGACGCAGGAAATGAAGCTCTACATCAATGGTGCGGATACGGCGGCACCGCCGTTGGCCGGATCGGTCGCTGTAAATACAATCTTCGACAGCAACACGCCTGTAGATATTGGCCGGACATTTTGCGCGGGTAGCCTGGGTGACAGTCCGGCGGACTACTTCAACGGAGTCATTGATGAAGTCGAGATATTTAACACCGTATTAAGCGCAAATCAGGTAGCGGCTATCTACAACGCGGCTGGAGCGGGTAAGTGCAAGCCTTTGGCCAGTCCAACCCCGACGCCTACTCCTACACCCACTCCCACACCGACGCCTACGCCAACTCCCACTCCT